>Ga0209427_10000427_pt1 | contig 44601 bp, 50 predicted proteins | sample DeeMarSWOR136_30_FD_187465 | JGI IMG/M metagenome (GOLD analysis project Ga0209427, IMG submission 187465) | Marine sediment microbial communities from White Oak River estuary, North Carolina - WOR-1-36_30 (SPAdes) (version 2) | ecosystem: Environmental > Aquatic > Marine > Intertidal zone >...
AATTAAGATGTTGGTATCGCATGGATGAAGGGTATATACTTTCAAATAAATTTAGAAGAGCAATATTTGATGGATTTGCATCAGGTGAAACCAATTTAAATATAATTACAAAAAAACATAGAATAATTATTAATGTTGCAAAGAGAATAGTAGATGATTTTATAAAGGGAGGAATTCTTGAGAAAAAAGGAAATAGATATATTCTTACAAAGGAAGGAGAAAGGCTTGCTAAAATAATTAGAGGTTAAAGGGCGAGGCTTATTTATGAAACCATATCTTTTGCAAACCTTAAAAGAACTAGCTTTATTAGGAGCAATAAAAAATAAAATTGAGATATCCTCATTTGAACTATCCAACCAGCTTGAAACCAGTCAACAAACTGCCTCTAGATATCTAGTTGAACTTGATAAAAAAGGGATGATTAAAAGAGAACTTGGAATAAAAAAACAACTAATAATGATCACAGGGTTAGGTGAAGAGAGGTTACAGGAGGAACATCTACAATATAAACAGATATTTGAGCTAACTGATAGAATTATATTTAAAGGAAAGGTTATATCTGGAATAGGCGAAGGCAGATATTATACAGAGCAAGATGGATATATAGATCAATTTAGGGAAAAACTTGATTTTATCCCTTATCCTGGAACTTTAAATGTTGAAATAGAGTATATTGAAAGAAACAAGTTAAGGCTCTTAAAGAATAGCAAAGCAATAAACATTCAAGAATTTCAAACCAAGAATCGAACATTTGGAAGTGTTAGATGTTTTAGAGCTGAAATAAATGGATTAGGCGGTGCTATTGTTCTTCCTATGCGTACTCATTATTCAAGTGTTCTTGAATTTATATCCCCTGATCATCTCAGGAAAAAATTAAATATAAACGATGGTGATGAGGTTAAAATTGTGATTTATTTTGAAAATTAAGCAGGTGAGGTATGAAAAATCAACTTGTATCAGACATACTATATCAGATTGCAGATTTACTTGATTTAAAAGGAGAGATTTTTTTTAAAACAAGGGCTTATAGGCAGGCTGCTCAAACAATAGAAGTACTAGATGAAGATATTGAATTGGTAAGCAAAGAAAACAGATTACAGGATATCCCAGGGATTGGAGAAGCCTTGGCAAATAAAATAAAAGAAATTGTTGAGACTGGTAAACTAGAGTATTTTGAAAAATTGAAAAAGGAAATTCCAGAAGAACTTCTAAAAATGCTTGATATATCTGGATTAGGACCTAAAAGGGTAGCAGCTTTATACAATAATCTTAAAATAAAAACAATCGATGAGTTGCGCAGGGCATGTATTGATGGAAAACTAAGAAATCTCGAGGGTTTTGGTGAATTATTAGAACAAAATATCCTGCGAGGAATACAAGTCATGGAAAGTACTAGTGGACGCGCATTGCTTCATATAGCTTACGAAGACGGTGAGAATTATTTATCCTATTTAAAAAAAAATAATAAGATAAAAAGGTTAAGTGTTGCAGGTAGTCTTCGTAGAAGAAAAGAAACAATTGGTGATATCGATATTCTTGCTTCATCTGACTCACCAGATAAAGTTATGGATTATTTTGTTAAATATAAAGAGGTACAACGTGTATTACTCAAGGGCAGTACAAAAACTAGTGTTGTTCTAAAAGATAATCTGCAAATAGATATTAGAGTTGTAAAGGATGAAAGCTTTGGAGCTGCTTTACAATATTTTACTGGGTCTAAAGAACACAACGTAAAAATGCGAAGTATAGCAATAAAGAAGGGGTTCAAATTAAATGAATACGGATTGTTTGATAAGAAATCAGACCGCTACATAGTTGGAAAAAATGAAGAAGAGATCTATAAAAAACTTGATTTAGATTATATAGAGCCAGAGATGCGTGAGAACCGTGGTGAAATCGAGCTTGCCTCAAATAGTAAACTTCCAAAGCTTATTTCATATAATGAAATAAAAGGTGATCTCCATGTTCATTCAAATTATAGCGATGGTTTAGAATCAATTGATTCAATTGCACGTCATTGTAAAAAAATAGGTTATGGATATGTAGGAATTTCAGATCATTCCCAATCTTTAAAGGTTGCACATGGTTTATCAGAGGAAAGGATAGTTAAAAAAATAGATGAGATTAAAAATATTAATAAGAAAATTCCAAATTTTAGGGTTTTATGCGGAACAGAATGCGATATTAAACCAGATGGAAGTCTAGACTATAGCGATAAAACTCTTAAGATTTTTGATTTTGTCTGTGCAGCTATACATTCAAGCTTTAAAATGAGTTTGAAGGATGCTACTAATAGAATTGTGAAAGCAATGGAAAATAGCTTTGTTGACTGTATAGCCCATCCTACATGCCGTCTTATGGGACGAAGAGAGCCGTTTGAACTTGACATGGAAAAAATATTTGATATAGCAAGAGAAACAAATACATATCTTGAGATAAATTCTTTTCCAGATAGATTAGACCTAAATGACCTAAATGTTAAACAGGCAAAAGACAAAGGCGTAAAGTTTGTAATTAATACAGATGCTCATAATCTACATCATCTTTCTTTTATAAAATTTGGTATCGCAACTGCACGTCGGGGATGGCTTGAAAAAAAGGATGTAATAAATACAAAACCTCTAAAGGAAATTGAAAAAATTCTTGGATTGTGAACAAATCTATGAATAAAAAATCTGCAAAAAAGGAAATCGAGAAACTTCGCAAAGAAATAAATTATCATAATTACAAATATTATGTTGAAAATGAACCTGTTATATCTGATTATGAATTTGATCAACTTTTAAAAAAGCTAGAACAACTGGAAAAAGAGTATCCTGATTTAATCACTCCTGATTCTCCAACTCAACGTGTTGGTGGAGAACCTCTTGAAGGTTTTAAAACAGTTGAACATAAAGTTGCCATGCTTTCTCTTGATAATACATATAATTATGACGAACTTAGAGAGTTTGATAAGAGATTAAAAAAGAATGTTGAAGGGATTGAGTATGTTGTTGAACCAAAAATTGATGGTGTTGGTGCAGCACTACTCTATGAAAATGGTATCTTGGTTAGAGGAGCAACCAGAGGGGATGGTATAAGAGGTGACGATATAACTTCTAATCTAAAAACAATACGCAGCATTCCTCTTAGAATTATGGGTGATAAACTAAAAAATGTAGAGGTACGTGGAGAAGTATACATGTCACTAAACGGGTTTAAAAAACTTAACAAGGACCAAGAAAAGAAAGGAAACCCTGTTTTTGCTAATCCTCGTAATGCAACAGCAGGATCTATCAGGCAACTAGACCCTCGTATTGTAGAAGAAAGACCTCTAGATATTTTCATCTACTTCATTTCCTATTCAGATAGGGAATTCAAAACCCATTATGAGGCGTTAAAAGAACTTAAAGAGGCAGGTTTTCGAGTAAATCCTTTAATTGAAAAGGCAAAGGATATCGAAGGAGTAATAGAATACTGTAAGAAACTTGAAAATAAACGTGAATCATTGGATTATGAAATTGACGGAGCAGTGATTAAGGTTAATTCATATGCCCAGCAAAAAAAACTTGGCGAAACATCAAAAAATCCACGTTGGGCTATTTCTTTTAAATTTGCAGCAAAACAATCCACTACAAAACTAAATGACATTGTAATTCAAGTTGGAAGAACTGGAACTCTAACGCCTGTTGCAATTTTAGAACCTGTAGAAGTTGGTGGTGTAACTGTTTCAAGAGCAACGTTACATAATTTTGATGAACTGAAAAGAAAGGATGTCAGAATTGGCGACTTAGTTCTTGTTGAACGAAGTGGTGATGTAATCCCACAGGTTGTAAAAAGTATATCTGAAAAAAGAAAAGGTAAAGAAAAAAAGAAAATAGTCCCTAAAAAATGTCCCGTATGTGGAACAAAGGTTATTAGAGAGAAAGAAGAGGTTGCGGTAAGATGCCCAAATAAGCTTTGTCCAGCTCGACTAAAATGGAGGGTTAAATATTACTCATCAAGAGATGCAATGGATATTGATCATCTAGGTGAATCAACAATTGACAAACTATTAGATAAAGGACTAATTGATAATATTGCTGATCTATATTTTTTAAAAAAAGAAGATATACTAAAGCTGGAAGGTTTTAAGGAAAAATCTGCTGAAAATTTACTTGAGTCCATTGAAAGAAGTAAAAAACAGGACCTTTCAAGACTAATATATGGTCTTGGAATTCGTCATGTAGGAAAATATGCTGCACAGCTATTGGCATCAAGGTATGAATCAATTGATGAGCTAGCAAGAGCAGATGAGGAAGAGCTAAAAGAGATCGATGGTCTAGGGGACAAATCAGCTGAAGCAATTGCTACATATTTTGCAACAGAAGAAAATATAAATCTTATAAAACGATTGAAAGATATTGGAGTTAAAACAAGACATATAAAAAAAGAAGGCTTGCCTTTAGAAGGTAAAAAATTTGTATTCACAGGTGGTCTGTCAACACTCTCTAGACCAAAGGCATCTGATCTTATAAAACAAAAAGGAGGTATTGTTGCATCTTCTGTAGGTAAGGATGTTGATTATGTTGTGCTTGGTGATAAACCAGGTTCTAAATATGATAAAGCAAAAAAATTAAATCTAACCATAATAAACGAGGATGAATTTAGAAATTTAATTTTATAAATAGGAGGAATTTATCTTGGCAGAATGTAAATTAGATGAAAATAAGGTTATATGTAATTGTACCTATCCTTGCGACAAAAAGGGTATGTGTTGTGAATGTCTTAGATATCATTTAACAAGAGGAGAGTTTCCTGCTTGTTTTTTCCCAGATGATGTTGAAAAAACCTATGATAGAACAATTGATAATTTTATTAAGGTATATAGGGAAAGAGGTTTATCAAAATAAAAAAAATTTAGAGTTTATTTCCACATTGTGGACAGAATTTTGCGTTTGGTGCTAAAGGCGATCCGCATTGTGAACAGAACTTTGGAGTTTGAGCTTTTACTTCAGTTGGTTGATGTTGTTGAGTTTGAGCTGGTTGTGGAGCAGGATTTTGTTGAATTTGTTGTTGCTGATTAGAATACATCATTTGTGGTTGTGTATGTTGATAAATTGGAGGTTGTTGTATAATTGGAGATGGATATATTCCTAACATTTTCCCAAGGGCATAAGTTAACCAATACAATATCATTGCTATCAGAATCATAACAAAACCAATTGAAATAATTCCAATACTTGTTAAACCTCCTGCTGCAATACTGAATCCTACAATATATATTATGAACTCAACTGTAACAAGAATTGCAAGTCTTTGATATAAATTAATACCACGAGATTCTATCTTTTTAAATGCCAGGAAACCTATGATTAATGTTATAAGGTTAAAGAAAAATAAGATTATCATAATTATTGCAATTAGAATATATTGCCAAACTCCTATTGTAAAAAAACTATTATAAAACCAATTAAAACCCAAAAATCCAAAATCAGCCCCAAATAAATAAGCCCCATTTCCCCAAGGAGTAAATTGTGCTATTAGAACAAAAATTGCACCTAATAATCCAAGAATTTTAATAATCATATTCATTTCTTTTGATTTCATATTTTTCTCCTCACATATTATTTGTTTTTATTTTTTTGTTAAAACCAAATTTTCACTACCATCCAATGATAATGATACTGTATTACCGCTATTTGAGAACTCAAAGTTATAACAAACCTCATCTAAAAATTCTTCAGGTATATATTCACCTAAAATTTCATTTTCTTTCATTTTTAAGCAAAGTTTACTACCTTTTACACTCCATGTAGCAAAGTCTATATCTACACCCGAACCTATTATTTTCACAGATCCATCACTTTCAAAAAACCAATTTAATGTGTCAAACTCACCATCGGAGATTCCCCATTCTCCTACAAAACGATTATCTATAACCCCTCCAGTTAAAAGAATTAATACTACTGCAACAATAATAGTTATAGCAATTATTGCAATCAATGCTATAAGCAAAAATTTTTTAGATTTTATCGGTTGCGATGGTTGAGTATAACCTTCTTTTGAAATAGGTTGTTGAGGAGGAATCGCAGAATCTTTTTCCTCAGATTTAATAGGCTCAGTGTTATTTTCAGTTTGAAGTTGTGCACCACAATTTACACAAAATTTATAACCTTCATCAACCTTTGCTACGCAGGTTGGACAAAAATTTGGCATTAGGTTCTCCTCGTAACATATTAGAGTAATAATTCTTATAATTTAAATTTATTCAAATTTGTAAATAGGGTAATTAAAATGGAAATTATTGCATGCCCAAATTGTGGCAGTAGACGTATTTATCAAGGTACAATGGGAGATGGTGTTTTAACAGGCTATACATCAAGAAATGTTTGTAGGAACTGTGGATATCAAGGAATGCCAATAATTTTTGACTCAGAAACTGATTATAAAAATTTTCTTAAAAGAAAATCAAAGGAAAAAAAAACAATAGATATTAAAAAAAAAGTTGTAAATCTAAAAGGAAAAAAAAGAAAAATTAAACGCCCATTTGGTGTCAATTTGCTTGCTTTAATTCTTATTCTTATCGCCCTAATTACTGTTTATTTATATGTAAATCTACTTGGATTTAGGGTAACCACTTTGATTTGGATTTATTATATTTCTATATTTGTTATCCAAGCAATTATTTTACCATATGGTCTAATAAAAGGAAGAGAATGGGCTTGGACATTTGGCGGAATACTTTTTGCTATGTCTATTCCAATTGGTCTGATATTTCTTTATTATATAACTAGACCCCATGTTAGAGCATTTTTTAGTAAAGATTAACTGCTTTGCATGTCAAGTTTTTTAATTTTATTTCTTACAATTGTTATTGTAACAAGGGAAACCATCAAAGCAGTAAATAAACCTACCGCAGCTCCATAAATGTCAAATGAAAGTAGGGTATTGTATAAGGCATGAACTACTATTGCTAATAAAAAATAAGGAATAACTCGCAGTATTGTTGTATGATTCATTATGTATTTACCATACCCATAACCTGTCCATGCAGTAGCAGATGCATGGAGCAAACATGCACCAAAACTCCTAATGGCAATTAAAACCAGAAAATAAAGTAGGCTAACTTCCAAAAATGACCATCCATATAAAAGATTCTCAGTTGCAGAAAAACCAAGACCTGCAACTGCACCATAAATCAAACCATCTTCTAGTTCGTCTAATTCTTTTTTTACAGTTCTTAATCGCAATGCAAGAGGTTTTGTAAATTCTTCAACAATTGGAGCAATAACTGTTACCATTAAAAGAGCCAATATATTTTGGTCATCAAATGAAGGAACAAGTGAAAGATTCAAAATAAATTCCAATATTATTGCACCCAAAATTGCTATAGTTGCTCCCCAAAAAAAGCAAACAAATATTGATATCCATCTTTCTTTATGGTATTTTTCAGTGTTTCTAATCCAAACTGTATATATGATTGGTGGAAGAAAAGCCAAAATTAACAATAAAATATATTCACCAATATTCACAAAAAAATATAACAAAATTGGTGTTATTTAATTTACCATTTTTAGAAGAATTTTTATAAGTGATTAGTTAATATTGAAAATTTGGTAGTGGGAGGATAGATTAAATCTATGGCTAAGATAATACTAACTGCTGATAGAACCCTTATGTCAGATAATAATAAAAATATTTTTTTAGGGTTCACAGCTTGCGCACCTAAATTTATTCCCGCATTCCTTTATAATAAGATATTTTGCCCTCCAATTGAAGAAGAAAACGGTAGGGTTAAGTTTGGACATTGTGGTCAAAGAAAGATAGAATCTTCCTTAATTAACAATGGATTTACTAAAAAAGATGTTTCTGTTGTACGTCCTGATAGACTTGATAAAGCTATTGATAAGGATACAAAAGTATTGTGTGTAACCACGCACGATCCCCTTGGTTTAGGTCCTGCATCTTCGACATTTAGTGATCTTGGCGGTAGAGAATCGTACACAAGTTATTTTTTTAGAGAATTGTTAAAAAATCCCTCTATAAGGAGAAATAATCTAACAGTAATTGTTGGTGGTTCTGGTGCTTGGCAGCTTACTGATGAGCGTATTATGTACAAATATGGAATCGATAGTGTGGTTATTGGTGAAGGTGAAATAACTGCTGTAAAATTGATTGAAAAGGCATTAAATGGAGAAAAACTTCCAAAATTTGTACAAGGTGAGGTTGTACCTTTAGATAAGATCCCAATTATAATGAATCCAACAATTAATGGAATTATAGAGATATGCAGAGGTTGTGGCAGGGGTTGTAGATTTTGTAATCCTACAATGTTAAATTTTAGATGTATTCCTTTGGAAAATATATTGAATGAGGTTAAATTAAATGTAAATGCTGGAAATGGTGTAATATTTCATGCTGAGGATACTCTTAGATATAACGCAAAAGGTTTTGTTCCAGATGAATCAGCTGTTATGGAACTATTTACCAAAGCAAAAAGATATACTAAAAATATTGGAATAAGTCATTTTGCTTATGCATCTGTTATGGCAAAACCCGTACTTGTTGAAAAAATTTCTAGTTTATTAGACGCAGGTTCTAAGGATTATCCATTTGTAAGTGGACAAGTGGGTATTGAAACTGGTTCTCCTAGAATTGTTGAAAAGTATATGAAAGGTAAAGTAAAACCTTTTAAACCTGAAGATTGGTGCGAAGTTGTAATTAATTCTCACAATTTAATGAGAGATAACAACTGGGTCCCTGTGAATACATTAATAATGGGTCTTCCTGGAGAAAATTCAAAAGATGTCCAAAAAACTATAGACTTAGTACAAGATCTTTCAGAATATAAATCATTTATTGTCCCTTTATATTTTGTACCTATTGGAGGCTTACAGGGAAAAGGTTTTTTTAAAACAAAAGATAATATTTCCGAGCATTGGAAGCTCCTCTCGGTTTGTATTAGACATATGCTGAAATGGAGTTACAAAATTACAGAAGAAAATCCACCATTAGAACTAGGAAGATTGAAGATATGGACTTTAAAAAGGATAATAAAATTTATGGGAAAAAAAACCGAACCATATCTTAAACTAATGGATGAAGGAATTAGTCCACTTGAACATTCTTTGAAATAAATATATTATAAATTAGGAAAAGTTATCATACAACTTTTATTTTTACAGTTTAATGAATAAAAAAAATTCTAATATTGTATATCCAATCGTGGTTGGATTTACAATCTCAATAGTATTAAATTTCCTAATTAATTTATATATAGGATTAAATCCAAACCTCTTAGATGATAACTTTCGTATTATATTAGGTCAAATTTCCAATTGGGTTATTGTAGTAATTTTGTTATCTGTAGTATTTTTTTGGGAAAAAAATTCATTAGAGTCCTTAGGTATAAAAAAATTTAATTGTAAAGATTTGATTTGGGGTTTTATAGCTCTAATTGTTGGTTTTATAATATTTTTTATCAGTGATGTATTTGTAAATTCTTTAGATTTTGTAAGTCAAAGTAGCGAGAGAGTTCATTTTTTATCAATCCCATTTATAATAAGAATTTTTATGGTTTTTTCTACTGGAATAACAGAAGAAATCATCTTTCGTGGTTATCTAATTGAAAGAACAAATATAATAACTAATTCTTTGATTTTTAGTTCAATTATTTCAATTATAGTTTTTACAATTTTCCATATTCCATTCTGGGGTATTATCGGTGCATTACAAGTAGGCTTTTGGGCGATTCCAATTACTATTTTATATGTTCGACTAAGAAATTTGCCGATTTGTATCGTTATTCATATAATCTATGACGCTATTATCCTAATTCCTTTTTGATATGTAATAACTTTAAATTCAATTTAGAAAAAACCTAAAAAAATATAGTATTCAGTTATTTTAACTTAATTTAATGTAAAAACCTTTAATTAATCCTTTTTTATTTTCTATAATTAAATTAACTGGAAAAAAATATTCAATTTACCAATTTCTATGAGGTGCTTAAATGGATGTCCTTGAAGAAGCAAAAGAAATAATGAAAAAAGTTGGATGTGAAAAAGCATTTGCAGTCTATGAACTAAAACTAAATGACATTGCAGAAGTCAAAGATTGCGATAAAAATGGAGAAACTTTAGAAATTGAAAAAAGTATAAGCGAATTAGCACCAACTATTGAGAAGAAATTAGTATTTGACCCTGAAAAACCAATTGAATGCCCAATAAATGATTCAATGGACAAATATTTGGAATTTTCCTTAAAAAATAAATGTATAACTCCATGTAATCTTAATTCAAAAGAATTTAAAAAAATTGAAGAGGATATGAATCCTCTTTTAAAAAAATACAATTGGACAATTAAGATACACTAGCCATTTAAGGTTAAAAAATAAATAAACATTTAATTATATAACTTTGTTTTCAGAGATTAATGGATTTTATCACAAGCATTATTATTGTTCTCTCTGCTGCATTGATTGGTAGAGTTTTATCAAATATATTAAAACAGCCAGTTATATTAGGAGAATTAATTACTGGTGCAATAGTAGGAAATATAATTTTAATTACAAATAATGGTGTACTGACTTTAGATCCATCAGTCAATTACATAGCCGATATTGGAATTCTATTTCTATTATTTTCGGCTGGTTTATCTCTTAATTTAAAAGAATTTAAAAAAATTGAAAAGAGCTCTTCAGTAGTTGCTGTTCTCGGTGTAATTTTACCATTTGTATTAGGTTATATTACAGCTATTTGGTTTGGATTTTCTCATATAACTGCTCTTTTTGTTGGAACTGCTCTAATGGCAACATCAATAGGTGTAAAAGCGGAAGTTTTACTTGAACTTGGAATGATGGGTACTAGATTAGGTAGTCTAATAATAGGTGCAGCTGTTATAGATGATATTATAAGCATGATAATTTTAACAGTTCTTATTAGCATTGTTAAAACTGGATTTTTATTGGTATGGGAGATTAGTATATTTTTATTTCTTGCTGTGTTATTTATTATTATTGGTTTCCTATTAACTAAAGAAAAAGTAAGTAATTTTTTAGACAAATATTTATCAAAAGTAAGACTTGGTAGGGAAAGTTTATTGATTATGGGTGTTATAATAGCACTATTGTTTTCTTTTATTGCTGAAAATATTGGATTATCTTTGATTATTGGAGCATTTATTGCAGGTATTGTACTTGGACAATTGGTTTTTTTCAGAGAATTGAAAGACTATATATCTTTAATTGGTGGGGGATTTTTCATTCCAGTGTTTTTTGTTACAGTTGGAATGACTTTTGATTTTTATGCATTTTTATTAATGGGTGGTTTTGCCGCTGCTCTTTTATTTGTAGCAATTATTGGAAAGCTTATTGGTTGTGGTTTAGGAGCTAAAATAACAAATTTTGATAATCGTGACTCAATTGCAACAGGGGTTGCCATGATTCCTAGAGCAGGGGTGGAACTGATACTTGTTAAAATGGGATTGGACTATGGTATAATTAATTCAGAAATAGCCTCAGCAATATTGATAATGGTGATTATAACTACTTTAATTACACCACCTGCATTGGTAAGGGTTCTGAAAAAGTAGTTTTAAATATAATATCAACCTTTATCGTATAAGAATGGCAAGTGGTAAAAGATTAATACCTGAATTTTATGAATTAAAAGTAAAACAAATAATGGATAAAAGAGTATGGGATTTACCAATTGTTGAAAAAAATGAGGAAGTAAGCAATATTTTGAATATACTAGGTGGAAGAAATCATATTTGGGTAGTAAATGATAAACAAAATAAAGAACTTGTAGGAGTAATAACAGAACATGATGCTTTATCAATTCTTGCCCCAAAAGAATTTTCATCCTATGTTTTTGGTATGCCTGATATTAGATCCATCCAGCATGGAACAGTAAAAATAGCTGAGGACATTATGCATAATAAAGTAATTTCATGTGAGCCTGATGATAAAATTGTAAATGTTTTAGATAAAATGACAATTCATAGCTTAAGAAGACTTCCTGTTCTAGAAAATAAAAAAATTATTGGGGAAATAACCTTACATCAATTGATAAGGAAATATTATGATGCAACACAATATCATCCAATAGTAGAATAAGATAAATAAAATAAAAAAATTAAAAGTTATATAACAATAAATTGAGAAGTATAGCTATAAATTTAATAACAAAAAAAATCTTTAAATCCTTTATTAATAAAAACACTAAATCTAATTTAGGCCTTATTTAAAGATAAAGAGCCATGAAGTAATATTATATAATATGTCCTTAATTTTTACCAAAAACCACCTTTATATCTATCTGTAGCAGGACATCCAAAGCATCGATTTTCGTGATAAGCCTGACACTCTTTGTAGTCTACTCCACAGGGAGGTCTATTCATTGGTCTTTCTATGATATGTATTGGCATCACAAAATCTTTTATACTTGATATTACGATATTAAAATCAGCACTTTGAACATCTTCATCTGGACGTAGTCGTTCATCAATTATTGATTCTACAGATGCAAGGTCTTCTCCTGCAAATAAAAGCATTAAATTTTTTTCTCCAGATATAACAAAACCGTTTAAGAAGAATGGACATTTGGAAAACATATTTAAAACCTTAGTAGTATTGGTTGTTCTTACCATTACTATTGCCACATATACACCTACTTTGTTAAGATTCACACCTAGAATATGATCTATTATCCCTCGTTCCTTAAGTTTTTTTATCCTCATGGCAACAGAAGGTTGGGATAAATGAATTATTTTTGCAATCTCTTCTTGCGATATTTCTTTATTGTCATGTAGTAAATTTATTATTTTTCTATCTTTTTGATCTAGTTTTATACTTTTGCGAGTCATTTTACAATCCTTCTAATTTAACAAATATATTATTTGATATATTGAGCTACTATAAAAAATTTTTTAATAAATATAGCTAGAACTATTATTTTTAATAATAATTATTGTAATAACATTTATGAATATCCTGCTAATATATTGTATAGGGTTGTAGAGCTTTAAATCTAAGAATAATTCATTATTTTCCTAAAAAACAAACTACTCCCTACGCCTAATACAGAATTTACCAAAATAACAAATCACTGCTCTATAACCTTTCAACATTAAATTTAAAATAAAAATAATAAAATAAAGGAGGTGAAATAGAATATGCCAGGTGGAGATAGAACAGGACCTTTAGGTCTAGGCTCAAGAACCGGAAGAGCTGCTGGATACTGTTCAGGCTATCCTACGCCAGGTTATATGAATCCTGGCCCAGGTTTTGGACGGGGATTTGGCAGAGGTAGAGGCTTTGGACGTGGATTTTGGGGACGTGGCAGAGGTTTCTGGTGGCGCGGTTATAGGGACCGATATTACAGACCAACACCTAACACTATACCTATAAATCCTCAAATAAGTGAAGAAAACGAAAAAGCTTACCTTGAAGAAACGGTTAAACAACTTGAAGAAGAAATAAAATATTTGAAAGATAGAATCCAGGAAATAACAAAAGAAAAAAAAGACTCGCCTTAAATAAATTCTTTATAAGAGTTTTTTATTCTAAATTTTTATTGGATAATAATTGTTGACTTATTGGATGGTAAAAAATATGGAAAAAGCCAAATATGATAACTCGAAAATCACAAAAAATCTTGGTCAGATTAAGCACAAACTAATTGTTTTAAGTGGTAAAGGTGGTGTCGGAAAAAGCACTGTATCTGTAAATCTAGCACTTACTTTATCAGAAAAAAAATATAATGTAGGATTGTTAGACTCTGATCTTCATGGTCCAAGTATACCAAAGATGCTAGGTATTGAAGATGAAAAACCTGAACCTTCAGAGATTGGCTTCAACCCTGTTTCTGTTTCTTCTCATCTAAAGGTTATGTCAATAGGGTTCCTTTTACAGGATAGAGATTCCCCTGTTATTTGGCGTGGACCATTAAAGATGGCTGCAATAAAACAATTTATTGGTGATTGTAATTGGGGAGAACTAGACTATTTAATTATAGATCTTCCACCAGGCACAGGTGATGAACCATTGAGTATTGCTCAACTCATACCAAACTGTGATGGTACAATTATTGTAACAACTCCCCAAGATGTAGCATTGGTAAGTGTTCGTAAGTCAATTAATTTTGTTAAGAAAATGAATATACCTATTATTGGAATTATAGAAAATATGAGTGGTTTTAAATGTCCTCACTGTGGAAAATCTATTGATATCTTCAAAACAGGTGGAGGTTCAAAGGCATCAAGGGATTTCAATGTTCCTTTTCTAGGAAAAGTTCCATTAGATATAAAAATAGTAGAAACAGGTGATTCAGGTGAACCATTTGTTATTAAAGATAAAGGCTCTGAAACGGCTAAGGCATTTATGGAAATAGTAAAAAATATAGAAAAGAATGTAAACAAAAAGAGGTGAAATAAAGAAATGCCAAGAAGAAGTGGTGGAGGTTTTGGTAGAATGGGACGTAGAGGGCTTGGTGGAGGATTTGCACGTGGTCCAGGAGGAGATTGTATCTGTACTAATTGTGGATATCGAGAACCCCATCAATTGGGAGTACCTTGTTTTTCAAAAAAATGTGTAAAATGTGGTGCTCCAATGACTAGAGCATAAAAGGTGGAATTATATGAAAAACTTAGAGGAAAAAAGAAAATTAAGCGATATTGATAAGATTAAACAATTTCTTATTGGTTTAGAATTTACCTGTCAGAGTCAGCCTACATCTCAAAATCTTATATATTCAAAAAAGGGAAATATAATTATAATTAAAAACAATAGAAGTTGATTTAAAATGAAGATATGTGTAACAGCTATAGGAGATAATTTAGATGCAGATGTTGATCCAAGATTTGGCCGATGTAAATATTTTTTAATAATTGATTTGGAAACGATGAATACAGAATCTATTTCAAATGATAGTCTGATGGCTTCTGGTGGTGCAGGTATTCAAGCAGCTCAGACGGTTGCAAAGACGGGTGCTAGTACTGTGATTACTGGTAATATTGGTCCAAATGCTTTTCAGACTCTTTCGGCAGCAGGCGTTAAAGTAATAACTGGCATTAGTGGTAGCATTAAAGATGTTGTTGATAGGTTTAAAAGAGGAGAAATTAAGGAGGTTAATTCTCCAAGTGTAGGTAGTCATTTTGGCATGAGTGGTATTGGTAGAGGTTTTAGAAGAGGTGAAAATCTATGAAAATTTGTGTACCAACTATGGGAAATGGAGGTTTAGATGATTGGGTTGGTGAACATTTTGGTAGGGTACCTACTTATACAGTTGTTGATCTTGATACTAATGAGGTAAAGGTTATTCCAAATACGAGTCATCATATGGGTGGACAGGTTGATCCACCCGAGATTATGGCACGGGAAGGAGTTAATGTTATGATTTGTCAGGGGTTAGGTAGACGCGCGATTAATATGTTTGAAAGTCTTGGTATTACTGTTTATATTGGTGCTTCCGGAATGGTAAGAGATGCTGTTGATATGTTTAAACAGGGTAATCTGCAGAAAGCCAGTGAATCAGATGGGTGCGGAAAACATACTTTTCGAGATCGCCATCATCATTAACACAATTATGTTTATCTTTAGAAATTATAAGTCAATCTAATTGTGGTTAATATTAATTAAAAAAATTCCGAATAAATTTGTTTAAAAATCAAAAATACACTATTAAAACTGTAGAGGATTTTAAATGTCTATATATGAATTTGAAAATAGGAAACCAAAAATTGGAAAGGGAACATTTATTTTTAATTCTGCAGATATAATTGGAGATGTGATTTTAGGAGAAAATTGCTATGTTGGACCAGGAGCAAGGATTAGAGGTGATTATGGTTCTATAGTAATAGGAGATAATACTGCAGTTGAAGAAAATGTTGTTATACATGCTAGACCAAACGAAAAAACCAAAATAGGAGATTATGTGACAATAGGTCATGCGGCAATAATTCATAATGCTGTTATCCATGATTGGGCAGTTATTGGCATGGGTGCAATTGTAAGCGATTGGGCAGATATTGGTAGGTGGGCAGTGGTTGCTGAAGGAGCTTTAGTAAAGAACAAACAAAAAGTCCCGGATAATGCAATAGTAATTGGTGTACCATCAAAGATTATATCTGAGGTTTCTAAGGATTATAAGAAACAATGGACCAAATATAAGAAAATATACTCCGATCTTTCTAGAAATCGTTTTCCATTATCTTTAAAAGAATGTGAAATTTCGGAGACGCAGCAAAAATGATAATATCAGTTGCCAGTGGAAAAGGTGGAACTGGAAAAACAACAGTAGCAACAAACCTAGCTTTTAGCATCGGAAAGTCCCAATTCATTGACTCTGATGTTGAGGAGCCAAATGCAAACATATTTCTGAATGCGAGAATAAAAGAAAATAAAGACGTAACTGTAAGTATCCCTAATATAGATAAAATGAAATGTAATTATTGCGGAAAGTGTTCTGATTTCTGTGTATATAATGCTCTTGCAGTAGTCCCTTCAAATATTTTAGTTTTTCCCGAGTTATGTCACTCTTGTGGTGGATGTGAACTTGTTTGTCCTAAGGGTGCAGTAAAATGGAACAATCGTGTAGTAGGAAAAGTTGAACATGGTCAAACAAACGGAATCGATTTTTATCAAGGCATATTGAAAATTGGTGAGATTCAAGCAATACCTGTTATAAAAGCATTAAAGAAAAATATAGATAGAAAAAATAATGTAATTATTGATGTTCCTCCAGGTACTTCCTGTCCTGTTATAGAGTCAATAGGGGGGTCAGATTTTTGTATACTTGTAACTGAGCCAACTCCTTTTGGTCTCCATGATCTTAAACTTGCAGTTGAGGTAATAAAACATATGAAAATTCCATTTGGAGTTATTATAAATCGTGATGGAATCGGAAACAAAGAAGTTGAACATTATTGTGAAAATGAAAATATACAGATTCTTTTAAAAATTCCAGAGAGAAAAGAAATAGCAAATCTATACTCTAAAGGAATTGCTTTTTCAATTGATAATTTTGAATGGACTGAGATGTTTAAACTTCTTTTTGATAGAATACAAGAAGAGGTGAAAAAATAAAACAATTAACAGTAATAAGCGGTAAGGGAGGAACTGGAAAGACAACTATTACTGCAGCTTTTGCATCTATTGCAAATAATGCTGTATTTGCAGATTGTGATGTTGATGCTGCAGATTTACATCTTATACTCAAACCAGATATAAAAAAGACAATACGTTTTCATGGTCTAAAAATTGCATCGGTAGATATAGAATTATGTACAAAATGTAAAAAATGTTATGATAATTGTAAATTTGAAGCAATTGATGAAAATATAAATATTATAAAAGAGGCTTGCGAAGGATGTGGGGTATGCAAATATATTTGTCCTGTTGAAGCCATTACAATGATTGATAGGGATTCAGGTTTTGCCTATATTTCTGAAACAAGATTCGGTCCTATGGCTCATGCTATGCTGAAAACAGCAGAGGAGGCCTCTGGTAAATTAGTAACAATAGTTAGAGAGAATGCTAAAAAGCTAGCTGAGGAAAAAAAGAAGGATATTATAATTATTGATGGTCCTCCTGGAATTGGATGTCCTGTAATTTCTTCTATTACTGGTGTGGATTTAGTTTTAGTTGTTACTGAACCAACACTTTCTGCAATTCATGATCTAGAACGAATAGTTGAGGTATCAAATTATTTTAAAATTCCAGCTATTGTATGTATAAACAAGTATGATATAAATCTAGATAATACAAAAAATATTGAAGATTATTGTAAGACCAAACATCTTGTTATTGCTGGAATGCTTCCATATGATAATAATGTAACAAAAGCAATGATAGATGAAAAAACAATAATTGAATATTCAAAGGGTGCTTATTCAAAAAAGATTATTGATATTTGGAATGTTATCATAGAGATGATAAACGCATGACTGATGATAGTTTTCAAAAGTTTATAGAAGAACTTCAAAGAAAAATTGAGTATGAAGAAGAAAAAAAATATTCAAAAGCAGTAATTAGTGAATATAGGAAACCAAATAATTTTTGTGATATTAAAGACGCAGATGCAGTTGGCAAAATAAAAGGACCATGTAATGATACTATGAAAATTAGTCTTAAAATAAAAAATAGTATTATAACTAATGCATTTTTCTGGACAGATGGATGTGGTGCAACTATTGCATGTGGTAGTATGCTTACAAAAATGATTAAAGGATTAAATATAAAGGAAGCTTATAATTTAACAAATCAAAAATTAATTGAAGTTTTGGATGGTCTTCCTAAAGAGCATCTGCATTGTTCAAAACTTGCAATGGATACCTTGAAGAAAGCAATTGAAAATTACAACAAAGGAAAAAAATGATAATATGAAAGAAAAAAGTGATGTTAATTTAAGCAAATTAGTATAGGTTTGGTAAAATGAAACTTACAATTGTCTATGATAATGAAGTATATAAAAAAGGAATCGGTTTAAAATCAGATTGGGGGTTTTCTTGTTTAATAGAATCTTCAAATGATACAATTCTTTTTGATACAGGAGGAAATGGAGAGATCTTATTAAATAATATGAAAATACTTGATATTTCGCCTGAAAAAATTGAGAAGATTGTTATATCTCATGAACATGGAGATCACAAAGGCGGATTAGGTACCTTGTTAAATCTAGTAAAAAATGTTGAAGTATATCAACTAGGATATGAAATTTTTAATAATAAAATTAAATCAATCAGACCTGAAATACCTGAAAAAATAAGTGAAAATGTTTGGACAACAGGAAGATTAAAAGGATTGGTTGATGAGCAGTCTTTAGTTCTAATAAATGAAAAAGATGGCTATGTATTAACTGGTTGTTCACATCCAGGTGTTGATAACATATTAAATACTGCAAAACAAATTTGTAACATAAATGGTATTATTGGTGGTTTTCACGGTTTTAACAATTTTAGGGTCGTCGAGGATTTAAAATTCATTTGTCCCTGTCATTGCACTGCTCATAAAGAGGATTTAAAAAAAGCCTTTCCAAATAAAATATCTGATTGCGGAGTAGGCAAGACAATTATATTGAATAACAAATGATAACTATTAATTATACCAATAACTGGTTAATCAACAAGGTTTTAAATAATAAACATAAACAAATACCATATTTTTACTAATGATTATTGTAAAAACATTTATAAATTTTTATTAATACTTCTTATATAGAAAAATAAAAATTAGATTAGGTATTATATTTACTCATTCTGGTTCTAGTTCAAATATAGAATATGAAATAATTTGAAAATCCAAAAAAAATTAATTGATAAAATAGGAGGAATAAACATAAATAATAAAATAATAATTTTTATTTGTTTATCTCTTATTTTTAGTTCTTTGCATGTAACAGGTATTTTTATTGAAAAAAAGAATAATTTTTTAGAAGGTAGTTGGACAAAAGATTTTGATGACTTTAAAATTCTTTATCTAAATGGGACACATTATGAAATGGGCTACCAACATGGATACCTTTTAGCTGATGAGATAGGAGAAAATTTCCGTGCTTTTTTAAATTATACTGAAACATTTGGATGGAATTATAGCTTCTATGTTTGGTTATGGAACGAGATAAAAGATTATGTCCCACAGGAATACAAAGATGAGATAGAGGGAATTGCTGATGGTTCAGGAATATCTATTTTAAATATTTCAATTAATAACATAATGGCAGACTGGTTCCATTGCTGTAATGCTGCAGCATGGGGACCTGCTACAATTGATAATAAACTCTATCATATTCGTAGTTTTGATTGGTCAATGAAAATGATTGATCCAATAACTGGTAGAGGTTTGCGTGAGAACCAGATTTTAATGATAAGAAATCCAAAGAATGGATATGCTTCAGTAGAACCTTCGTTTTCTGGTCTTATCGGAGGTCCAGGTGGAATCAATGAAAATGGAATAGGAATCGGAATACTCTGTTCATATTGCTTTGATGAAATAAATTCTACACATGCGGAGGGAATCCCTGTAACCTTCAGAGTCAAAATGGTTCTTGATAAAGCAGCCAATGTTAGTAATGCTCTAGAAATAATTAACTCTAATAAAACATCAGGTTATAATTTTATAATCTCTGATAAGGATATTGCTTATGCTGTTGAACAAACCTTAACCCATTCATATAACGGAACATGGGATGACCCTGTAGAATCAAATAGACCATTCTGGTCAATTGATCATGTTGTTAGGAGAACAAATATTTTTATAAATCCTAATCTAGCAAAACTACAAAGAAAATATTACAATCCAAGTATTTTCCCACTAATTATGATGTTTTTGAAAATAAATCCTGTAGGATATAAATCCATTTTTTCTTCATCAACTTCATATTTACACTATAGAACATTGAGTAAACAAATTGAAAAATTATGGGGATATATAGAATTGAACAATTCAATGAACATGCTTCGTGATATTTACTCTGGTAAAACAGATATTAGATTCTTTATAGTGCAAAGAATAAACTACTATATACCGTTACATCAATGGGTTGCCTGTCCAGAAACTGGTGATATATTGATAAGCTTTGCAAGTGTTGATAAAAATGCACATGAAAACAAGGTATATCACTTCAATATCTATGATTTATTAAATATTTAATATTAGTAATTATAGTAATATAATAAATAAAAAGAAAATTTCAATATTAAGTGAAGAAATATGTTAAAAGAATCATATGTTGCAAAATTAAAAACTCTTAATAATGATGCAATTAAAATTGAGGTTGGTTATCCTAGTATTTTTGCTCCATCAGAGAAATTATTATCGGATTTTAATGAACTTAAATTGAAATTGATAGATAAAGGAATGACTGAATCAAAAGCTAGAAAAAAGGCCTGGGAACAAACAAACTTTGAAAGTCGATATAGAGAACAGGTTTTATCTAACCCAAAAATAATTGAGAAATTAAAGGAAATTAAAAAATTATCTGAAGAAAAAGATGTATATCTTTATTGTTACTGCGGAAAACCTTTATGTCATCGTTTTATTCTTATGGATATTATTGAAAAAATATGAACCAAACACCTTGCGAATATATTGTATGGAATGGATTACCCATAATTAGAAGAGGAATTGTAAAGGTAATGATTAGTAAACATGGACTAAGCCAAAAAGAAGCAGCAGAAAAATTAGGTATTTCAACTGCTGCAGTATCTCAATATCTATCTGGAAAAAGGGGCAGGGAAGATATAACCGATAGAGATACTCTTAACGAGGTAAACATATCCGCAGAAAGAATAATTACATTCGGCAATGGAGTTGTTGCTTCAGAAATCTGTAGACTTTGTAAAATTTTTATTTCTAAAAAAATTTTTTATTTTAAAAATGATGAGTTAAACTGTAAAATAATCCAAAAGAGATATTAAAATTTTATATTATTGTTCTATTTAGAATTTTATTATTTTCTTAACTGTCTTCTTAATATTTTTCCGGAGATTGTTTTAGGTAATTCCTCAACATATTCTATTATTCTTGGATATTTGTAGGGTGCTGTGGTTTGTTTTACATGATTTTGTAACTCTTTTGTAAGTTCATCGCTTGGTTTAAATCCTTTTACAAGAACAATTACTGCTTTAACTATAATTCCTCGGATACCCTCTGGATCTAAAACTCCGATTACAGCACATTCTGCAACTGCTCTATGTTCTATTAAAGCTGATTCAACTTCGAAAGGACCTATACGATATCCTGATGACTTTATAACATCATCATCCCTTCCCACAAACCAGAAATACCCATCTTCATCTTTGTATCCTCTATCTCCAGTATAATAATAATTACCTCTGAATGATTTTTTCATAATTTCTTTATCTTTCCAATACTCTTTAAAAAGACCTGGTGGTCGAATGTTCCCAAGATACAAAGCAATGTTTCCTTCCTCATTTGGTTCTATTTCATTTCCATCATCATCAACTATTCGAACGTCATGACCTGGAGTTGGTTTACCAACCGAGCCATATTTTATTGGCATGAAAGGATAGTTGGAAAGCACACAAACAGTTTCTGTTTGACCATAGAAATCATAAATTTCAAGACCAAATGCTTCTTTCCAAACACGTATAACCTCAGGATTTAGAGGTTCACCTGCACTCATACAATGACGAAGATTTAGATTATATTTAGAAAGGTCTTGTTGTATTAGCATACGATAAACTGTCGGTGGTGCACAAAACGTTGTTACACCATATTTCTCCATTGCTCTTAATAATCCATCTGGATTAAAACGACCTGGTGTTTCCCATTGGATTATAGCAGCACCTACAATCATTTGTCCAAAAAGTTTTCCCCAAGCAGCCTTTGCCCAACCTGTTTCTGAAACAGCCCAATGAAGATCACATTTAGTGAGAGCCTGAGCAAAACGAGCAGTAACCTCATGGCCAAGAGGATAACTATGAGTATGCAAAACCATTTTAGGATGACCTGTTGTACCAGATGTGAAATATATAATCATTGGATCTGTTGATTTTGTTTTTCCAACTTCATTTTGAGATAGCTTGTATGAAGATTTATCCATTTCTTCTTTATAATTTAACCATCCCTTTCTTTTTCCATCGATAAGCATTTTATATTTAAGAGTCGGACATTTAAATTTGATACTCTCAACAATCTCTGCATGATCTAAATCAGTAATTACCATATTTGCTTCTGCACGATTTATTCTATATTCAACATCCTTTGAAGTTAATAAAACAGTTCCTGGCATAGGAACAACACCAAGTTTAAACATTCCGATAAGAGCTATGTACCATTCAGGAACACTTTGCAAAATTACTAATACTCTATCACCTTTTTTTAAGCCAATATTTTTTAATAAATTTGCATATTTATTAGATAGAGTCTTTAAATCATAAAAAGTATGATAACGATCTCTTTTACCTGTTATATCAATTGAGATTAATGCTAGCTTTGTTCTATCTTCTGCCCATTGATCGACAACATCAAAACCAAAATTATAAAATTTTGGAATATCCCATTTAAAATTTTTATACATCAGATTGTATCTGTCTTTTTTTTGAGGTTTATATCTCAAGGATTTTTTTTGCGTAGTATCAACTCCTCATATAACCAATTCGCCAAACCTTATTCAGTAAGATATATTTTTATGAAACTCATATGAGATAAATATGTCTTTTTTTTAAAAATTATAAAACATCATTTGATGGAGATAATATTTCTTATCATTTTACTATATAATTTTTCACTTTTTTTCTATTTTTATTTTATAATTATATTTGCCTTTAATATATTAAGTCTAAACTAAATCTTCCTTGTTGACACAAATACAAAGTTCACCGCCAGCAACACAATAAGCCATATGATTCTTCCAATCAATATTAACTATACATTTACATTTTTTACAATAAAATTGACCGGTTAGTTTTTCTATATAACATCCTTCCATTAACTTTGATAATAGAAGCAGGTTTAGTTTTTTTTCTTCTTCAGAAATTTCTGTTAATTTATCCATTTTTATCATCGATGTATAATTTTCAAAGTTTATCTTTTAAACTTTTTTGAATCTTATAATTTGATATGTTTATCACACTATAAATAAGCATAATACAAAAAATAAAAAAATTTTATTCATAATTTACATTTTTAGATTGATAAATTCACAAATATGATTTAAAATAAAAAAAATCATAGCATTATAAGTTAATCTATAATTTATATACATTTAAATACGTCCTATTATCAATTGTGTTTGTTTTTAAACTAATAAGATTTACAAATCCTTAATAATAGGGTGCTATATTCAGTTAATTACTTTCAATAAACATATTCTTTTTAAATAGAACGGGGAACTAGTATGGAAACAAAAACAGATAAGACTGCAAAAAAAACTGATTTCAAACGAATAAAAAAATGGGAAAATGAATTGAATAAATGTATAAGATGCGGCTACTGTTATGAGCTTTGTCCTTTATATAAAACATTTAATTGGGAATCAAACACTCCACGTGGAAAACTTATACTTCTCCATGGTCTGATTACTGGTAAAATAGAACTAAATAAAGATATAGCAGAAAAAATCTTTCAATGTTTCTATTGTCAACAGTGTAGTGATAACTGTTCAGCTGGAGTTCCAGTAACAGAAATTTTAACTGATGCTCGAGCAGATTTTGTTGATTTAGGATATGATGTTGAGGGGACTACATCTCAATTTAAGGAGGATTTATGTAGCGCATGTGGAATGTGTGTTTCTGTCTGTAAACCAGAAGCTTTATCATTTGCTGAAGATGAACTTGGTAATAAAACAGTTGTTATTGATAAGGTTAAATGTAAAGGCTGTGGTTTGTGTATAGCAACATGTCCTTCAGGAGTTATTTTTCAAAAACATGGATTTGAGGTTTCACCATCAGAGTTGAAGGATAAAATAACATGTTTTCTTGATAAAAGCGATATAAAGCTAATTGTTTTTTGTTGCAACTGGTCTCTGTTTCCAGGTCTGCAAATGAGTCAGTCTACAACCCTTATCAGCACATCTTATGGTATTATTATAACTATGTGTGCAGGTAGAATAAGCCCAGAATTAATTTTACATGCTTTTAAGGAGGGAGCTTGGGGAGTTATGGTTGCAGGTTGTCCACCAGAAGAATGCGAACATGATGGAAACTATAAAGCTAGAAGAAGAATGCTACTATTAAAAAATTCACTTAAACAGTTTAATATTAAACCAGAGCGTTTAAGAATGGTTTGGTTGTCTAAAGGACAATCAACTAAACTTAAGAAAACAATAAACGATTTCATGAAAGATTTAGAGAAATTTGGTCCAATAAATCAATCTTGTTTAATTAGTCTCTGGTAATATTAATTATTCAAATTGGATATAAAGATATTGCAGATAGACATATTTATATAATAAAATTTATTCTCAATTTTTATGAAAAAGATAGATGCTATTGATAAGAAAATAGTCACAAAGATTAATGAGGACTGGGAACAAGGAATTACAAAAATTGGAAGGGACTTAGGACTATCTCATACTGCAATAAGATCTAGATTAAGGAGATTAAAAAGAGATATAATAAAAGTAAATTGTAATGTTGATATTGAAAAATTAGGGCTAAAATTATTTTTAATTTGTTTAGAAGCAAGATTTAAAAGCAAGGTTGTTGAACATGTAAAAAATTGCCCAAAAATAATAAATTTTTTTGATACATATGGTGAGTATAATTTTATAATACTTGGTGTCGCTGAAAATATTGAAACAATGGAATCCATGATAGAACAATGTTTTTCTTTTAATTTTACAGATATTACAAAATATACAGTAATACCAATAACAAATTCCCCATTTATGTATCAACCATTAAAATTTTACACTGACGATGAGAAAAAACAAATGAAGTGTAATTTTAAAACCATTTGTTCTGATTGTATATTATATAATAAGGATAGATGTGTTGGTTGTCCTCTACATTCTGGATATAAAGGCATTTTATAAAATATAGGCTTTTATACGTTTTTTGAAATGTTTATAGGCAAAATTATATTCATTGTGATTAAATATTGTTATTTTCTTTTTTCAAAATAAATAATGTTATATATCAAATATGCTATTTGCCAAGAAAAATATTTAACGATATTTAAGGAGGAAAAAAAATGGTAGAAGCAAATCAGACATTGGATTGTAAGGGACTTTCATGTCCTATGCCAATTATGAAATTGGCAAAAACTATGAAGCAAATGGAAAAAGGACGTATATTGGAATTGTTAGCCACAGACCCAGGATCTAAACCAGATGTGCCCGCTTGGTGTAAAAAAACTGGACATGAATTACTAGAGACTGCCGAAGAAGATGGTGTCTACAAATATTACATTAAGTGTAAATAAACACAATTAATATTTTATGGGGAGGAGAATTTATTATGCCAGATGAAACCGAGAAAGAAAAAGGTATTTTTAGAGAACTTTATGACACTTTTTTTTCACATTCATGGCAGATGTGGGTTGGAAGTATTATTCTAGCAATGCTAAGTATTTGTCTTTTTATTATCGCGTCACCTTGGGGGTCTAGTGGAGGACTTCTAAACTGGGGACAAAACCTATTTGAAGGGTTAGGTTTATCCCTTGAAAATTCTGCACCTAACGGAGTTACTTTCATATTTGATAACAATTACGCTTTGCTATCTCTTTTATTGATATTTGGTGCACTTGCAAGTGCTCTTTTTGGTAAAGAATTTGCAATCAGAGTTGCTCCAGTCGGTGAACTTGTAAAAGGATTATTTGGCGGTATTCTAATGGGTATTGGTTGTATAATTGGATTTGGTTGTACAATTGGTAACTTCTTTAGCGGATGGCCAGCTCTTTCAGCAGGTGCAATAATATTTGTAATAGGATTAGTAATAGGAGTTTTTATTGCTGTTAGATATTTGCTTTGGGAGATGGAAAAACATCCAAAAATGAGCAGTGGGAAATCGGCAACATTTCTTCAAGCAAAAACAAAAGGTACTTCACTTCAGCCACTTGCAGGACTAATAATTATAATTATTGGTTTAGCGTTTGCATTTACATTTGATAACCCTATACTCTTCGGATTTGCATTAATAGGTCTTTTTATTGGTATTGTTCTACAACGTTCAAGATGGTGCATTGTTAGGGCGCTTCGTGAACCCTTCATGACTGGTGATGCAGAACCTGCAGTAGCAATTATTGCAGGACTTACAATCGGACTACTAGGTTTTACAGTTATTAAACTAACTGGGATTGGCGGTGAACTGACATTTGTTTCAGCTAATTTTTGGATGCCTGCAATAGTTGGTGGTATTATTTTTGGATTTGGTATGACTATAGCCGGAGGATGTACGGTAGGCTCGTCATGGAGAGCAGCTGAAGGTCATGTGAAACTATGGCTTGCACTTATTGGAATAATTATTACTGCCCCCTTGACTTTAGAGTACATTAGACCTGCTTTTCTTGATATTCTACCAACATGGATGAAAAAGCAAGTATTTCTTCCAGATTATTTCACATATCTTGGAGCAGTTATAATTATGCTTTTAATATTACTAATATGGTACGTTTTTGTCAAATGGAATGAACGAACCGGGAGATTTTCCGCAATGTAAGGAGGAGATAAAAAAATGGCAAACACTCAAGATAGGTTTTTAGCAATTGTTTGTGTCGCGCTTTTAATATTATCACTTGGATATTTCTATGTAACAACAAGTATTGAAGAGGAAGCTGAGTATGATGCTATAATTAGTGCCACTATGGAATATGCAAAAGATACGAATAAATACATAAATGCAACATATTTGCACAATCTTATAACAGATGAAGATACAGAAAATGATCCATATATCCTTAGTATAAGAAGCAAGGAACACTATGCTTTGGGTCATATTCCTGGAGCAATAAATATTGGATACACAAGTGTTTTTACAGAGGATAATCTAGAAATGTTACCAAAGAATAAACAGATTGTTGTGTATTGTTACACCGGGCATACTGCTGCTCAAACCACGGCTCTGTTAAATACAATGGGGTATGATGCCCTCTGTCTTCTTTGGGGAATGTGTTCTTGGACAAATGATAGCACTGTTGCTGCTAATAAGTATTTTACTGGAGGAGGCAATTATCCAACCGTTAGTGGATCTGAACCAGGAACCGTTGGATTTGTTGCTACTGCACATAGTTTTGCTCCGCAATCAGCAGTAAGAACCATGCAAGCAAAAAAACAATCTTTAAAACCACTTGCATGCGGTGGTGATACCACTCCTGAAACACCGTCAGAAACAGATACAGAGCCATCGGAAACTGATGCAGATATTTTACTATCTGCTGCATATTCAGCCACTCTAAAATCTCCAGTTATAAAAGCTTCAGATTTATGGGAGTTATTATACAATGATACTGACCCATCTAATGATCCTTTCATCTTAAGTGTAAGGAAAGCTGAGCATTACGAACTTGGTCATATACCAGGAGCGATAAATATTGGCCTGGGAGATTTATTTAAAAAGGAGAACTTACAAAAATTACCAGAGGATAAAAATAAACAGATTGTGGTAGTATGCTACACAGGACATACTGCAAGCCAAGCAACAGCATTGTTAAACCTTAACGGATATAATGCAATAACTCTTATGTGGGGTATGTGTTCATGGACAGATAACAGTACAATTACAGATGGCAAGTGTTTTGATAAAATGACCGCAGGTAATGATTACACATATGAAACAGGAGCATATGATGAAGAGATACGTGTGACATTTTATAATTCAATAGATACAGGTGTTAAATTAGCATCAGATCTTTATGAAGAATTAAACGACGGAGATACAACAGATGACCCATTTATTTTAAGCATACGAGCACCTGCTGATTATGAACTAGGCCACATTCCTGGTGCATTTAATTATGGAGTTATTACAAGCTTGTTTACAAAAGAAAATCTATCAAAATTACCTTTTAACAAGGAAATTATTGTTGTATGCTACACAGGACACACAGCAAGCCAAGCAACAGCACTTCTTAATGCACTTGGTTATGATGCTACTGCTCTTAAATATGGAATGTGTGGATGGTGTGCAAATACTACAATTGCACCAAAAGGTTTTGATAGAACAGAACCTAACTATCCGATTTGCACTGGATCTGAACCAGGAACAATGGATGAAGCAGAAATTGCAGTTGTTGGATAGATAATAAAACATATATGGTTAGATATCAACCTATAGATGCTTTCCGAGGAATTGCAATCCTCGGAATGGTTTTTTTTACTGTAACATTACGGCTTAGTAGTAATCTTCCGGATATTTTACGTCATAATGTATGGGGATCAGTACATATAGGAGATTTCATTCTTCCAATGTTTCTTTTTGCTAGTGGATTATCACTTGCATATTATCTTGAAAAAAAAGATAAAGATAAAAAAAGTATGTTATTCAAAAAAGTTGTCAGAAGATTTATAACACTTGCTTTAATTGGGATTTCATTATCGATTTTTTCAGCATATGGATTTCTTGAAATGGATGAAGTCATGCTTAACGCAATACTTTTTATATGCTGCGTTGCTCTTTCAAAATTAAACTGGAAGATTATCCTTTGCATAATTTTTATTATTAATCTTTCTTACATTGCCTTGTTACAACCCGATAAGTTGGATATCTTTGTAGGTCACTATCTTGGAGGTTATCCTGCTGCTTTATATTATCTTCCTGTTATGTTAGCTGGTCTTGTAATAGGTAAAGAGATTATTTCAAATGGGTTGTGGAGTAGAAAAAATAAATTATTTATTTTTATTATATTTGTTTTTTTTATTTTCTTTACAATTTTTATCCCTCTAAATAAAATGACAGCATCACCCTCATTTGTAATGCTTTCAATCCTGTTTTCTTTTCTAGTACTTGCTATAGTTAATAGTATAATGTCAATTAATAAATCGTTAAATATATTAGAGTATTTTGGAAGGAAACCACTTAGATACTGGTTAATTATGTATATTATTTTTATCATACCTTTATGGTTTTATATTGAGTTTTCCAAACAAAGTCTTCCATTAAATATAATGTGGTATTTAGCGATATTTATAAGTTTAGGGATAATCATAATTTTTTTTATTATATCTCGCATAATCGAATATATAGCTATTTCAAATTGAAATTATAAATATATCATTTATATTTTATTTGACTATATAAAGTTAGAATTTTTATTATATTTGAATAAGAAAACCATAAGAATTATATATGCTTCTGGTATTGCCCCAACAGGGGTTGAATTATGAGCAAAGTAGCTATGGTATGTAACGGATCAGAACCCAAGAATCTCTATCCAGCGTTTATATTGGGTTCTAGTGCAGTTGCTTCAGGAGATGATCTAATTATATTTTTTACTCCAGGTGCAGCACCCGCTTTAAAAAAAGGCGAACTTGAAAAGATAAAAGCAAAAGGAATGCCTGATATGGCAGATCTTGTTGAGGGTGTAACAGCTCTTGGTGCTAGGATACTCCTATGTGAACTTGCATTTGAAGCAAAAGATATGAAAAAAGATGAAATAAGAGACGGTGTAGAAGTTGTTGGTGCAACAACTTTCATGGCTGAAATAAGCGATGCCCAAATTACATTTTCGTTTTAAAAAAAGAGGTGAAATAAATGGCAACACATACACTTGACACTTTAGGATTGAAATGCCCACAACCGATACTAAAAGTAGCGGCTAAGGCAAAGGAAATCCAACCAGGTGATATGCTTGAGGTATTAGCTGATTGTCATTCCTTTCCAGATGACATAAAAGCATGGTGCACAAAAACAAATAGAACACTTCTTGTCTGTGCTGACGAAGGCGGCGGGAAGTTTAAAGCACAAATACAATTCTAATATCACCTAACAAGAAAAAAAACAGAAGCAAAAAGTAATTAATAATAATTTGGAAAAGTTAGAATATTTTAATTCAAAGGGGATTGCAATGGCAGAAAAATTTGAACCAAGAATAGTGGGTTTCTTATGTAATTGGTGTTCTTATGCTGGTGCTGATCTTGCAGGAACTAGTAAGTTAAAGGTTCCTGCATCTCTAACACCAATCAGGGTAATGTGTTCAAGTAGAGTAGATCCAGTTCTTATTGAAACAGCATTTCTTCAAGGTGCTGATGGTGTTTTAGTTGCTGGTTGTCATCCAGGTGATTGCCATTATGATGAAGGTAACTACTATGCTCGAAGACGATTTGCTGTTCTTAAAAAAGTTGTTGAGAGTCTTGGTTTAGAATCTGATAGATTAAGGCTTTCTTGGATTTCTGCATCAGAAGGTCAAAGATTTGCAGATGTTGTAAACGAGTTTAATGAGAAAATAAAAAAAATGGGACCAAGTCCAATAAAAGGAAAAAAATCATTATAATATGAAGATGGGATTATGAAAGAAAAAAACAAAGATGTACTGGTTATTGGAGCAGGTATAGCTGGAATTGAAGCAAGTTTAATGCTTTCAAAAGCTGATAGAAAAGTGCATCTTATAGAAAAGACGTCTTATACTGGTGGAACTACAATAAAATTTGAAGAAGTTTTTTCAAATATGGAATGCTCAACATGTATGGTTGCCCCAAGACAACAAGAACTACTACAGGATAAAAATATTAACTTGATAACTCTTGGAAATGTTGAAGAGGTAAAAGGATCAGTCGGTGATTTTACAGTTAAAATTCATAAAAAGGCAAGATATGTAGATATGAACAACTGTATTGGTTGTAATGCTTGTTTTGAGCCATGTCCAGTTAGTTTAAAAAACGAATTTGAAGAGGGACTCAGTGAGAGAAAGGCCATTTACGTACCATGTGCTGGTGCACTTCCAAATGTTCCCATGATTGATACTGATAATTGTCTAAGATTTAAAGGTAAGAAATGTACAGCCTGTCAAGAGGCTTGTATGTTTGAGGCAATTGATTATAACCAAAAGGATGAAAAATTAGATCTTAAAATCGGAGCAATAGTTGTTGCAACAGGTTTTAGTTTAATTGATACTGAAAATCTTTCAAATTATAGCTACGGGAAAATTGATAATGTATATACTTCCATGGAATTTGAAAGATTGTATGCATCAAATGGTCCAACTGATGGAAAAATTGTTCTTAAGGATGGAAAATCCCCAAAGAATGTAGCAATTATTCATTGTGTGGGGAGGGATAAAAAAGGGTACTGTTCATCTGTATGTTGCATGTATTCACTTAAGTTTAATCATTACTTAAAGTCAAAAATTCCTGATATAGATATTAAAGAATTCTATACAGATCTTTGTATTCCAGGAAAATCTCATCAAAAATTTTATGAAAAAATGAAGGAAACTAAGGTTGATTTAATCCGTTTCAGCGAAATCGAGGTTGCAAAACAGGGAAAGGATACGGTTGTAAAATATAGTAAAAATGGAGGCAAAAAAAACGTTCTCCCTTTTGATATGATAATTCTTGCACCAGCAATAGAACCAAAAAGTGATTCTTCTAAACTTGCTAATACTCTGGGCATAACCACTGATGAATATGGTTTCTTTAAGGAGGAAAACCCATATGTCTCATCAGTATTATCCTCAAAACCAGGTGTATTTATTGTAGGTTGTGCACAAGGTGCAAAAAACATTCAGGATTCAGTCTCACAGGCAAATGCAGCTGTTGGAAAAATATTATCATTAACTTGAGTAAGAGGAAAGATTAAATGGAGCGAAAAATTGGCGTTTATATATGCGAATGTGGTCCAAATATTTCAGAAAAGATTGATATTGACAAGGTAATAGATGCAATATCACCTTATGAAGATGTTTCTGTTGTTGAAAAATTCAAACTTCTATGCTCTGCCGATGGTAAAAAATTTCTAGAAGAACAAATCAAAAAAAATAAACTGACACATCTTGTGGTTGCAGCATGTTCACCAAAAGAACATGAAAAAACCTTTATGGAAGTGTGTGAAAATGCTGAACTTAATCCATATCTTTTTCAACTTGCAAACATAAGAGAACAATGTGCCTGGATAACGGAAGATAAAAACGAGGCTACAAAAAAGGCTATACGTCTAATCAAGGCAGCAATTGGTAGAGTAAGATATCATTCATCCCTTGAGAAAATAGAGATAGACAGTATCCCAGATGTGCTAGTAATAGGTGGTGGAATCGCAGGAATCGAAGCAAGTTTACAATTGGCCAGGCCTGACAGAAAGGTCTATCTTGTTGAAAAAACATCATCTTTAGGTGGCCTTGTAAAAAATTTTGAAAAAACATTCCTAGGTATGAAACCAGTATCAGATATAGTTAATGAAAAGATCCATGAAATAGAAAAAAACGAAAATATAAAGGTTTTTACAGATAGCGAGGTAGAGGAAGCGATAGGTTTCTTTGGTAATTTTGAGGTTAATATAAAAAGAACTAACGAAGAAACTGAACCCGTTGAATTAAGCGTCGGAGCTGTAATCTTAGCAACAGGTGCAACGTTGTTCAATCCTGAGAAAAATCCTGAATACGGTTATGGAAAATTTGATAACGTTCTTACTTCACTAGACTTTGAAAAAATGAATCTTACTGGAAAAATACTCCTTAAAGATGGTACAACTCCTAAATCTGTTTCAATTATTCATTGTGTAGGAAGAAAGGACAAAGAGTATTGTTCAGAGATTTGTTGCATGTATTCATTAAAATTTATTAGATATCTTAAAGATAAACTACCAAATATAAGTGTGCAGAATTTTTACTCTGACCTGGTTATCCCTGGTAAAACTGATCAGAAATTTTATGAGGAAACAAAAGAAAAAAATGTTGATTTTATCCGCTCTTCAAATATTTCCGTAGCAAAAAAGGGGAATCAATTAAACATTAATTATACTGATGAAAACAATAATAAAAAAAGTCTTCTAACTGATATGATTATTCTTTCACCAGCCCTTGAACCAACTAATGATGCTTCAAAAATTGCCGAGATTACCGGTGTTTCTAGAGATGATGAGGGTTTCTTTGCTGAAGAACATGAGAAATTAAACCCTATATCAACATCTACAGAGGGAATATATATTGTTGGTTGTGCAAAGGGTCCTAAAAACATTTCTGATACAATCGTTCAAGCAGAAGCAGCATCCGGAAAAATATTATCCTCACTTATTCCAGGTAGAAAGTTAGAACCCGAGGTGAAAACCTCTTATATATCTGAATCATTTTGTATAGGTTGTAAAACCTGTCTATCAGTGTGTTCATATGGTGCTATCATATTTGATGAAGCAAAGAAAGTATCTGTTGTAAATGAGGTGATATGTAGAGGATGCGGAAATTGCGTTGCTGCTTGTCCGTCAGGAGCTGCAACCATTAAACATTTCAAATTTAACCAACTTTATCAAGAACTCAGGGAGGCAGTAAAATGAACAAACTTAAAGGGGCATTAATCCATGTAAAATCAAATATTGGTAATACAATAATTGATTTATTAGAAAAATCAATTGATAAAGGGATTTTTGATGCAGTGATTGTTCCTATGAAGGTTCCTGCTGGTGACTCTTTTGTATATGTACTTGTTAAAGATAAATCACTTATTAAGGATGGAGTTCCTCTTCCACCAACCATGTTTGTCCAGGGAGCTAAAGCTGTTTCAAGTGTAACTCGTCTTGGTGAAGGGAACATGAAAATTGCAGCAGTAATTAGGCCTTGTGAGACCCGAGCTACGATTGAACTTTCAAAATTTGGTCAAACAAATCTAGAAAATTTTACAATAATTAGCATGGATTGCCCTGGAGTTCTACCCACATCTGATTTCCTAAAAGATCCTGAAAAAAATATGGAAATTTTTAATGAAGCTGTTAAAAACTGGGATGACAAAAAAATGCGACCAGTATGTCAAATTTGTGACAAATCAAGTATGGTATCAGGAGATCTACACATAGGTACTCTTGGTGCAAAAAAAGATACATGTTTCATTATTTCAAACAGTGAGAAGGGAAATGATATAGCAGAAAAACTTGGTATAAATCTTAAAGATAATTTAGATAGTTGGCAAACTCAAGTAAAAAAATTATCTGAGGAAAAAAAGAAAAAAAGAATAAAGGCTCATAAGGAATTAAAATCAAAAGTGGAAGGTATTGATAACCTCGTAGAATCGTTCAGCCAATGTATTAATTGTCATAATTGCATGAGAGTTTGCCCTGTTTGTTTCTGTCGTTTGTGTTATTTTGACTCTGATAAGGTTAAACATAATGCTGATGATTATCTTACAAGAGCTGAAATTAAAGGTAGCATGCGATTTCTCCCGGATACAACTCTTTTCCAGATGGGGAGAATGATGCATATGAGTCTATACTGTGTATCATGTGGTGCATGTGAGGATGCATGTTCTATGGATATTCCTGTTGCTCAAATATTTAGTATGATTGCTGACCAAACTCAAGGTTTATTTGATTATGTTTCAGGTAGAAGCTTAGATGAACCAGTTCCATTAGTTGCCTATAAAAAAGAAGAACTTCATGAGATGGAGGATGCAAATGACTAAAGCACTTAGGATAAATGAAAGCACTGAGAAAGGTATTATTGAATTCCTAAAATTCCTTTTAGAAAAAGGTAAGGTTAAAGCAGTTTTTTCACTTAAAAAAATCAGTGATAACGGAGCAGTTGCATATTCTCTCATAACTGACCCAGATGAACTAAAAGATGCTGTTCCTTTTTATCCTTTAATGCCTGTTAATGCTGGTAAGCTACTTTCGCGATTTACCCTTAAGGAGGGTACTAGAAAACCAGTTATCGCAGTTCTAAAACCATGCGAGCTTAGAGGGTTTGTTGAGCTTTTAAAGCGTGAGCAGGGAAGCCTTGAAAACCTGTATATTATAAGCTCAATATGTTGTGGTGTATTTCCTTCAAAAACTGAGGTGGACGGAAACGCAGAAAAAAATCTATCTAAATATTGGGATACAGTTAAAAAAGGTGAGATTTCTCCTGATATAAGGTCTGTTTGTAAAGCATGTGAGGAATTCATACCATATACAGCAGATCTAACGGTTGATTATCTAGGAAACAACGATATTGATAAAAAATGTTTGATTTATTTGAATAATAAAAATGGTGAAGACCTTGCTAAGGATATGAAAGGGGATTTTTCAGAAAAAGAATTAGACAGGAAAAAAATTGATAAAATCAAAGAAAAAAGACTAGCTGAAAAGAAAAAGCTTTATGATAAAATCGATTCCAAAATGAAGGGAATTGATGGACTTGTAAATGTATTTGGAAGATGCATTGGGTGCCATGGATGCAGTAAGGTTTGCCCTATTTGTTATTGCAAGTTATGTGAGTTTGAATCTCCTGATTCAGAATACAGTCCATCAAATTATGAAACAGAGCTTAGAAAGCGGGGAGGCCTAAAGGTTCCCCCAGGTACAATATATTATCATCTTGGAAGGATAACACATATCGGTATATCTTGTGTGGCATGTGGGCAATGTAATGATGTATGTCCTGTTGAGATTCCAGTTGCCGATATTTTTAAAAAGGTTGGAGAATCTATTCAAAAAATGTTTGATTATATTCCAGGAAAAGACTTAGAAGAAGAAATTCCTCTTGTTACATTTAAACAGGAGGAATTTGCTGAAGTTGAAGAGTAGAGGATAAAATATGGTAAAAAATGATGATTTCATGCCAAGAATTCTTGCATTTCTATGCAACTGGTGCTCATATGCTGGAGCAGACCTAGCTGGTACTAGTAGATTAAAATATCCAGCTTCGATTCTACCCATTAGAGTAATGTGTTCAAGTAGGGTTGATCCCCTTTTTGTTCTAAGAGCATATCTAGGTGGTGCTGATGGTGTTCTTGTTGCTGGTTGCCATCCTGGAGACTGCCATTATCAGGAGGGCAATTACTATACTCGCAGAAGATTTGCAGCATTAAAAAAGATTGTAGAAACCATTGGTCTAGATTCTGATCGTCTCCGGCTTTCTTGGGTTTCTGCATCAGAAGGGCAAAAATATGCAAAAGTTGCTACAGAATTTACAAATAAAATAAAGGAATTAGGGGAAAATTCTGCTAAGACTAAAATATTTTTATAAAAAAAATTTCTTTAAATAAACTGAAAACTTATAGATAATGGCTATAAAATAAAAACGCCAATCTTTTAAATATTAATATATTTAGACCATCCAGTGTAATTATGAATAGTATAAAATTGCGCCCAATTGGAGTAATTCATTCGCCATATAAAGAGACCAATGATATTCCTATACAGGGTAGATTTAAAGAAAATGCAGAGGCCTGGGTAGAACTTAAAAGAGAGTATGTAAAAGGTTTAAAGGATTTGGATAAATTTAGTCATGCGATTTTGCTATATTATTTTCATAAATCTAAAAGAGAAACCATCCAAGGAAAACCATTTCTTGAAAAGGATATCCATGGTATATTTGCAATAAGAAGTCCCCATCGTCCTAATCACATTGGTTTCTCTGTTGTAAAAATAAAAGCAATAAAGGAAAATAAATTATATTTTAGTGAGGTTGATATGATAGATAATACTCCTCTACTTGACATTAAACCCTATGTAAAATATTTTGACAGCAGAGAAGACGTTGTTTCTGGTTGGCTGGATAAGCATTTCAAGGATGGGAAAATTCCCAATGGTACAACTATTAAATATAAAAAATAAATTATAAATATATAATAAAAATTTTGAGGTTATAGAAAAATGGAAAAAAAAGGATTATTAATAGGAATTATTGGTAGTATTGGGCTTGGACTTTTACTTGGAAGTGAATTTGCTGGAAGATATATTACAATCTTTGGAGCTATATTGGTAATAATATCGCTTGTTTCCATTGGTACAATTTCCTTAAAAAACAAAAGATAAATTGTTGATTATGGTTAACACTTAAAAAAAAATAAAGATAATATCTTATCAAAATATCTTATTAATATAATGGCATTGTATAAATTAGAAGTTAGATGAATAAAGAATTATTAACAATTCAAAATTTTCATAAAATAGTTAGCTCATCGACAAGAATCACTTCACATCTATAATTCCCAATGCATGTATCAGTTGTCCAAGTAAACGTTTCCCCCCCTCTTGAACCATACAAATTTACAAGACTTCCTCTAATTAATACAATATCTTTTACACTTATATTTTGTAGCATTTTTAAAACATCTCCATTGTGAGGAATGATATGATTATTTCCAGTGTGGGATTTAAAATATTGATATTCTGCTATATCATCATAATACAGATACCAGCAGACTTTACGGTTATGGAAAGATGTGATGGAATAATCATATTTATTAATATTATCCTTAACATCATCTATACCAATACACAAATCTATCGGGCTAAAAATATTACATGGGTCATAAGGTGTATCGTGTCTACTGTATGTATTTAATGCCAATACGATTCCATTAAGTGTGTAATCTTTTACCTTATCCATGGTAAATGTCCAACCCTCATCTGTAATAATCTTATCTTCTTCAAACCAAAAATCTTTGTTGATTTGACAGCTAATTCCAGAAAAATCAGATCCTTTTATAACGCTGAAATAGATAAATAAACCAATAAATACAATGAATATTACAAATGTGACTGTAAATAACTTAATCGCCTTGTTTTCATATTCTTCAAATGAATTGTGATTAATCTGTTTATCAGGTTGACGTTTTAAATCTTGCTCTTTACAGATTTTTTGTTCTTCAGATATTTCCTGTATAAGTTTATTATTGCAATTAGTGCACCAGAATGCATCTTCGGGATTCTCTGATCCACAGTTGGAACAATATTTTGTCATTTTTCTTTCCTTTTACTACTATAAACTGTTATAACTTTTTTTTAACATATTTATAAACTAATCGTGTCAAAACGTCGAAATAGAAAAAAACCCAAAAAATGAAGATTTTCTGGATATTATTATAAATTTGCATACAAAAAGATTAAAAAATTAAAAATTTATATATCTTAATATAAAGAAAATTTTATTTAAAAATGAAGGTAATAGATTATGAAAAGAAAAATATCAACATTATTTTTAGTAATATGCTTTGTAATTACAAATATTAGTTTAGTCGGTGGACAACATGTAAACAATGCAGTTATTGACGGAAAAAATGAACAACAATTATCTTATGAATTTAGCGATAACTATGGTATTCAATGGGAAATGAATTTTGGCTCTATAAATATGTATGGTGCAAGATATGAAGGCCCTCAACCTATCGGAGACTGTGATAATGATGGCTTAAATGAATTACTTGTTGGAGGTAGAGATACTCACATGAGGATTTTTGAATGGAATAAAACAAAGGAAACATATTTTGAAATGTACACTCTCCATTGTCCTCGCTATCCATTGGTAAGTATGGATGCCGATGGGTTTGCAATTGGAGATTTAACAGGTGATGGGGAAAATGAAATTGCTGTTTCTTGGTATGCTACTATCCATAAATGGATAGATAAAAAATATGAAATCTTGGATTTCAATACCTGGCTAGAGGATAATGGAGGAGGAAGCCCTGATTGTTATATCGGTGATTGTGACAATGACGGACAGAACGAATTTATTTTAAGTTGTCGATATTGGAGACGTTCAGTACCTGAAATAGTAATTTTTGAATGGGATGGCTCACAGCTTGTAAAAGTAGCTGAGTGGGATGACCCAGGTGTTGATGGAGCAGTTTTTATGGCTGGACTTGGGGATATAGATTATGATGATGAAAATGAAATTGTTTGTGGTTCTGCTAATAAAGTAGTTGTATTAGACTGGGATAAAGATATAAAAGAATTTGATGCGACAATAATCGATTCAACACAAGGTTGGATGAATTATCCCTTTGCATGTGTCTGCAAAGATAGTGACATGGATGGACAAGATGAGATTCATATTGGATATTATGGCCCTAGAATTACTATTTTCGAATGGAATGGAAAAGATTATGAAATAAAATTTGAACAAGAATGGATAGGTGAGGGTGCTCTAATAGAAGGACTTGATGTTGGTGATGTCGATAATGATAGTATAGCTGAGATATGTGCAGGAACTGATGTTATTCATATTCTTCAGTGGAATGGTAGCACGTATGTTGAAGAAGCAATACTTCCAACTTTTGGAGAACTTGCAGTTGTAAATATTGGTGATTGCGATAATGATGGTTTAAACGAAATTCATGCAGGATCAGTAATGATTCATTCTGGTCAAGATTTCATGTCATGGGTCTATAAATATGGATTAGAACCTTTAAATACTCAAGATGATGGATATAAAACTATAATTAGCTCTAGTGGGGATTTACATGTTTTAGTTAAAAACGCACGTTTAAAAATACCTTTAAATGGTGTATCGATCGCTGCATGGAATCTTGAAACCAGAGCTTGGTATGATATTAATCCCAATTTTATAGTACCTGGCTCTTATCATCGTTCTAAATTACCTGTAGGAGAATACCTTCTTAGAGCAGTTATTGAAGATTATGAGACCCAAGAGACAACAATAAATATTGCTGATGGTGAAGAGACAAGTTACACGTTTTATCTTCAACCTGTTATAAGAGCAAAAAATTCAATTAATAACGAGTTATTTAATCCGTTCTTACAATTACTGAAATATCTAATTTCTAGATTTCCTTTGTTAGAAAAATTGTTTGATTTTAAGATGATCTGCTAGGTGCAAGCTTTTAGCCATTTGACTATATACGTCGCGGAACCTGGTTATAATACAAGTTCGGATAATTGTCCTTTATGGTATGATTGGACATAGATACTGTGCCCTCTAAGATTCTTAATATATAAGCTGAGATATTGACACGATTTTATTTTCTCGTTTTAATAATTCTTTTTGAAAGCCCTCTATATAGCCATTCAAAAATAAAACAACCAAAGATTACTAATATCAATATTAACAGAGTTACTGGTGAATGATTAATTTCATAAAAAGTAAGAACCCCAAAGAATGCAATACAACTTATAATCGAGATAATGATAATCAAAGGTTTAGCTCCTGTTTTTTTATAGAGTTTAAGATGTGATATATTAACAGCTCCATAAATAAGAAGAAAAGATGCACTACCAAGCATAGCAATACCATCAAGTTCTAAAAAATTCGCAAAAAATAAGACAACTAATGACGTTAAAAATAAACCCTCAGTGCTTCTACCCCATATTTTTCGTTCAAATATTTTTGGAAGTTCTCCGTGTTTTGCTATAGTATAACTAACATTCGCTCCACCATATAATGTTGCGTTTATAGCTGATGATGTCGAAAACAAGGCAGCAACAGCAATAAATGTAAAACCAATTTTACCCAAGAAAGGTTCTGCAGCAGCTGCAAGTGCATAATCCTTCGCGCCAATAATATCACCTATTGGTAAATTCCCAAGAACAGTAAGAGAAACAAGGACATAAATTATCATCGTAATTATTACAGCAAGAAACAATGCTCTTGGAAGTGTTTTCTTAGGATTTCCCATTTCTTCTGCAGTATTTGTTATGAGACCAAATCCCTCATAGGCAAGGAAAACGATTGCTGCTCCAAAAAAAATATTTGTCGTCTGTGGAAGATTAGAAAATGAAAGTTTTGAAGGGTCAATGAAGAAAAAACCCGTTACAACAAATAAAAAAAGAATTGCAACTTTTGTTACAACAATAAATATCTCTGATTTTCCAACTGCTTTTGCACCAACAAAATTTATTCCTGTAAAAACAAGAATTATTAATGTAATAAAAATGTTCAACCATAAACTTGGTGCATCAGGTGGTAAGAATGTCATTGCATATCCACCAAACGCTTTAGCATATAATGCAAGGGCAAAAACATAACCAACCCAAAGGAGAATATTAAACCCACCGCTAAGGATATTATCTCCAAAACCTTTTACCAGAAATTCAACAGGTCCTCCAGCAGAAGGATAAGTTGAACCAAGTTTTGCATAAGAATAAGTACACAACAAAGCAATCAATCCAGCAATAATAAATGAAAGATACATTGCATGCCCTGCAATTTGAGCAGATAAACCAAGAATTGAAAATATTCCTGCACCTATCATTCCTCCAATACCTATAGATACTGCAGACCAGAGACCTATTGACTTTTTATTTTTCATAAATTCATATTCCTACTTACATTTAATATTTAATTTGATTTATTTGTTTGGGAATGTTTATAGTATCTTAACAATGTTTTTAAAAAAATATAAACAGAATATTGCTAACTAAACTGTGTTTTTCTCATGTTAACCACTAAGTGTAGGCCGTAACATCTGACCGGATACTGCTCCCAGAATTAAGTTTTGAGACAATTTTTGAAAAATATGTATTTGATGGCAAGAAAAAAAGGAAGGACCATCCTTCCTCCATTATTTTTAGACATCATTGGGTATTTTTATCCAAATGTATAATTTATATAAAATTGGTATCTTTATACTTAATGAAAACATTTAAATTATATTCTCAAATATTTAAATATAAAGGGATGAATTGAAATGCAGAATTGTTCAATTCACAGAAGTCTTGTAATAGGATTAGCTATTTTGTTACTTGTGGCGAGTTTTGGACCTAATATAAGAGGTAATGTTGAAAAAATCAACAATTCAAATATTTTAGATTTTGATGAATATAAGGAATCATTTCAAAAGATGACGATGGAAAATCACCTGATTCCGGACAGAAATGATATACAAGAACTATTTGCATCTGACGGAGCAACTGATGACCTCTTTGGATACTCTGTTTCAATAGATGGTGATTATGCTCTTATTGGAGCAGTAGAGGATGATGATAACGGAGATTATTCAGGATCAGCCTATATCTTTAAACGCAATGGGACTGTATGGAACGAACAATCAAAACTAATACCTTCTGATGGAGAGGCCAGTGAAGTTTTTGGTGTGTCTGTTTCGATTGATGGCAATTATGCTATAATCGGAGCCCCTCATGATAATCACAACGGATATTATTCTGGTTCTGCTTATATTTTTAAACGTAATGGAACAGTATGGAACGAACAATCAAAACTATTTCCTTCTGATGCAAAGAAAGATCAGCAATTTGGCTGTTCTGTTTCAATTGATGGTGATTATGCAATAATTGGAGCCCTTGGCGATAAAAATTACGGAGAGTATTCAGGATCAGCCTATATCTTTAAACGCAATGGGGAAGTATGGAAAGAACAATCAAAACTATTACCTTTAGACGGAGGGCAATTTCAAGTTTTTGGCAACTCTGTTTCGATTAATGAAGACTGTGCAATAATCGGAGCCCCTGGTGATAATGACAACGGATATTGTTCTGGTTCAGCTTACATCTTTAAACGTAATGGAACAGTATGGACCAAACAATCAAAACTAGTACCTTCTAATGGAGAGCCTTATGAACATTTTGGTCTGGGATCTATTTCGATTAATGGAAATTATGCTATCATAGGTGCTCGGGGAAATGATGATAATGGATATAGATCAGGTTCAGCATATATCTTTAAACAAGACGGTAATAATTGGACCCAGCAAGTTAAATTATTTCCATCTAATAAAGAAAACATTCAATATTTTGGTACATCTGTTTCAATAGACGGGGACTATGCAATAATCGGTGCAGATGGAGATACAGACAATGGTAAAAATGCGGGTTCAGCCTATGTTTTTAAATTTGATGGAACAACTTGGTCTAAACATGCTAAATTACTTGCACCAGATGGAATAAAAGGGGATTTTTTTGGTTGCTCTGTCGATATAGATGGATACTATGCAATAATCGGTGCAGTAGGGGCAGATGGTTATGAGCCAAATTCTGGTTCTGTATACATTTATAAAAATATTAGTGAAATTCAACCACCAAGTATACCATCAATTAACGGCCCAACAATTGGAAAAATTTTAATTAGATATACATTTTATTTTTCAGCTATTGATCCTAATAATGATTATATTTACTATTATATTGACTGGGGAGATAATACAAGTAATTATTGGATTGGACCGTTTGAATCAGGTAAAGAAATAAATACGAGTCATAGATGGTTTAAACAAGGAAATTTTAAGATTAGTATAAAAGCAAAGAATAACATTGGTGCCGTTAGTGATTGGGGCGAATTAATGGTTACCATGCCAAGAAAGAATGTAGTTAAAAGACCATTCATAAGTTTCATAGAGAGCCATTCAATATTATATAAGTTAATACAAAGATACCTTGAATTTTAAAACAAAAATTAGAAGAAATGGGGGACAAAAGGTTTGCTGGGTGTAGGCATATGTGTTTATTCCTAAAAGCCTATACTTAATAATTTTAGTGCATGGGAAGGAATTTAAACCTCTGGACTTCTTCATTTACTTCATAAAATGATTTTTATCAGTATCTCTCGATGATATCAAACACTTGTTACCCATTACTGAAGGATATGTTTTTTTAAACAATGAATGAAATCTAAAAAAAACATATGCTTATTTACAATATTATTGGTTTTTTTTCCTTGTTTTAAGTATCCCAGCAATTGCAATTAAAATTACTGCTAGACATAATGAACCAATACTAATAGATAGTTGGTTTTCTGTAAAAAGAGCAAAAAAAGCACTAATGGCACATAATATTATAGCAATAATTAGTAACGGATTTCTTAATGCCTCTGATTCTTTTTCCACCTTATCACCATTTTTTAGAACCCTTTTTTTGTTTATAAATACATCGTTTTTTGGAGGTTATCAATAATTGAAGAAATATAGGGGGAAGGGATTTTTGAAACATAGTGTTTAATGGCAAAAATTAACCCTTACTGCCGTTGATTTGCTGGGTGTAGGCATATGTGTTAATTCCTAAAGGCCTATACTTAAAAGACATATTTTTTGTACGTAAATTGAAACTAAGTTAAAATAATTTTAGCGCGGGGGAAGTGAGTTTGACTTCAAGTTCAAATCTCTTTTGTTCATGCTTGCATCGTGATGCTGTCATTGTTTGAGGCCATTTTATACGTGTTTTCTCTTATAAGCTTAGAACGTAAAATTATATAAAAAATATTTCAAGAGTTCTCTTATAAATTCCTTGTATTAATATCCAGTAAAAACGTTGCAAATGATTCTTGATTCTGCTTTTCTTAAATGTTCAATTGCTGTAGACTTACTAATTCCAACTTTTTTTGCTAATTTATCTGTATCAATTCTACGTGGATAGTTATAATAACCCATT
>Ga0209427_10000429_pt1 | contig 44460 bp, 30 predicted proteins | sample DeeMarSWOR136_30_FD_187465 | JGI IMG/M metagenome (GOLD analysis project Ga0209427, IMG submission 187465) | Marine sediment microbial communities from White Oak River estuary, North Carolina - WOR-1-36_30 (SPAdes) (version 2) | ecosystem: Environmental > Aquatic > Marine > Intertidal zone >...
AATTGTCCACGAGAAGGAAGTCGCCCGTTGTAAAGCTCCAGAGGGTGCCCATCCATGGACTATCCGGATGGAGGTCATTCACTTCATCAACGCGCCAGTAATACGTGGTATGCCAGGCCAGCTTGCCGGGATCGTAGCTCTCGTCGCCAAGCACCTTAGTCGCCTTGAATTCAGTTGAAGCTTTTGTGGCATTCCTGACGGCTTCTTCATCCGTACCTAAATACACTCCGTGCGATGCCGCGTATATTCCCGTCGTCCAACGAAGGACAGGCGTCATCTTCGCACCCGTCTGCCCGTTGTACGGACCCGGGTTGCCGGCCCGTAAAGGCGGCCAGAGCGCCGCCGCCGGGACAATCGCCTTTGGCTGACTGGCACTTTCCCACAAGAGGTGCGCCTCCGCCTGCCCGTCTTCGTTGAAGTATTCCATCCGAATGCTGTAATACCGTCCGGCGACAAGCTCGATCGGTTTGCTGCGCGTATCAACCATCCTGTTGACCCAGGCCCACTTGTCCACGATCAATTCATCATTCACCCATAATCTCGAGCCGTCATTCGTACGTGTATAGAATGTATAGACTTCTGAGAACGCAGCCTCTACCTCGCCGCGCCATCGGATCGAGAAACCGTCTTCATTCACAATACCGGGCTCCGGCGAGCCGGTGCCAAAGTCAACGTCGATATTCTGATCGATTCGAGTCAGGACAGGCATGCCACTCAAGTCCATGTTGTTGAAGTACTCACCAATCACTCCCCCACCCGGACTGGCCGTTGTGAAGCTCCAGACTTTGCCCCTTTGGACGGTCAGGAAATCAGAGCCATCAACACGCCAATAGTAAGTCTTGCCTATTTCCAGTAGGCCGGGATCGTACGTCGTCTCTGTGATGAAATCCGCTCCTGTTGCATTGTTGACATCCTCGAAGTTGTCCCCGAAATACACATAGAATGCGACCGCCCCCACGCCCGGATCCCAGCTTAACGTCGTATTCGGATCTACGAATTTCGCCCCGTCGGCCGGCACCGGATTCCAGGCGGTCTCCGGCCGAACGCTAAAGCTCCATACGTCGCCCTTCCAGGGACTGCCCGGCTCCGCCTCATTGATCCCATCGACGCGCCAGTAGTACGTCGATCCCGGCGTCAGCCCGCTCGGATACGGCTCGCCAAAACCAACCACGAGGAAGGAGTCTGTCGTGGAAATGGGCTCGACTCTGCCTTCATTAACGTCATCAAAGCCTTCTCCAATATAGACCTGATGCGAGACGGCGAGATCCCCGGGCGTCCAGCTTAACATATACCACGTCGTCTCAACGATCGCACCGTTACTTGGGTCCGGCGACATAGTCTGTGTGACCACGCCCGGATCTTCCATGATGGTCCGAATTTCATCAACATCAAGCGCACGGTTATATACACGAACATCGTCCATCAAACCGTCATACGTTCGCCCGGTATTGTTCAAATCATAAGCAATCCGGAACTCGCCGCCGCTGGATGTGTTGAGTGCATTCGCTGTTCCCCCGGGAGAAATCGGGTCCAGCTCGCCGTCCACATAAAGGATGATCTCACTATTATCCGGCGAACCATCGTCTTCCAGAACCGCCGCGACGTGGTGCCACTCACCATCAACCAAGTCGGTGGATCCCCAGGTATTTCCCCGGCCACACTCCACACGAAGATACGCGGGACCGTTGTGGGTTCGCATTATCCATTTTGTGCCGGACCCACTTGGGCCCCAACAGATGATACTTGCCGAGGTCTTGGTCACGTTGACCCATGCGGCGCTCGTTCGGGCCTGCGTTCCCAATACACCGTCGTAACCCGGCACGGCCACGTGGTTGCCTCCGGTAAATTCAAGCCCTCCGCCATGGACACCCGTTATCCTGACCGGACCATCAACCAGCACGCCGTGACGTTCATTACCCGAGGCGTCAATCGCCGTGGTGCCGGAGCTTTCATCGAACCTCCACCAGCCCATAAGGCTTGGGTCGTCGGCGCCCATACCCGGCGCCGCCACACCCAGCACCAGCACAACAGCCACTAAATACCTGAATCTCTTACACATAATAGTCCTCCTTCTTTAAAAAGTTTTAAAGGATATAAACATCGTAGATCATAAATCCTCATTCGACCTCGTAGAACTTGACGTCATCGATCCAGAAATCCGCCACGGCAAAACCGATGTGGAACGTGATGGCCGCCGGATTGACGTCCTCAGTCATCATCGGAGTGGTGACGGCATATTCCGCCCATTCATCCGTCATCGTTTTGACTTGCGAGCCATATCCCGTCCACGGATCGGCCCCCAGCTCCGGCTTGAAATTGACATCCAGCGTGCCGCTCGCCGTCTTGAGCCAGGCTGAAAGGGTGTACATCTTGCCGGTTTCAAAGACATGTCCCGTGTGCTGCAAGCCGGCATTCCAGAAATCGGCACCCGGATCGGTAACCGAAAGATACAAACAATGGTCACCCTCGATCGGATCCTGGGAAACCACTTCCGCGGTCACGCCGCCATACGTGCTCCATGGATCGAGAACACCGTCCTCGAAGCCGCCATTGGCCAGAAGATTGACGATTCCGGACGGCGCCGGTGTGGCCAAGGTCCGCCCGACCCCGATATCGTCGAAGTACAGTGTCCCGACGCCGCCTGCCGTCGGAGTGTTCCGGTCGCCGACACCAAGCCTGATCTTCCCAATGCCGGCCAGATTCACACCCTGGTCACTGAACTCGATCAGGTCAATGGTCCATTGCGTCCAGGTATCAATCTGTGTTGCGCTCGGGTCCTCGTGGACCGCGGTGCCAACGGTGCCCGCACTGTCGACCAGAGCGACATACAGCGGCTCGGCATCATTGGTGGCGATACCGATATCCTGGTCCGTCCACTGCCCACTGACCGAGCCGGTCACCGTCACGTTTGAGAAGACGGCATCACATGTCGCCACTGCATTGTGACTGGTCACCGCCAGGCCAATAAAGACGCTTGAACTCATTTGGATGCTCGTCGAGCTGGCGTTGCTGACCGGCGTCCAGCTCGATCCGTTCGCCGAGTGGGAAACGGTGAAGCGGCCCGAAATATCACGCTCCAGCTTCACCCAGTGCGGTGCGGTAATGCCACCCTGGGTTGTGTCGGAACTCGTGCCGCCCATGTCCAGGCGAAACTGGAAAGAGACGCCATTCTCTGGGGTCACGCACCCAAAGGCATGCTTCGAGCCCGGATCGAGCGTCTCGCGGATCATCACGCCGGCTTTGGCCCACGGGTCCGTATTGGTCAGGCTCTCGACCCTGGCGACTATCGAGCCGGCCCCGGTCAGCACCTTGTAGGCGAAGTGGAACTCATCCGCCTGATCCCAGATATCGGCGCCGGAGCCGCTCATCGTGTAGGTGCCCGCCGAGCCTTCGACAAAGCTACCGCCTGAGCCCGGATAGCCCCGGAACCACAGCGACAATTGTTCAATGCCTGACTGGGTCCAGTCCTGAGCGCTATCAAAGGTCCGCTCCGCCTCGGAATAGCTCGCGGAGGACCCTTGACCGTGATTGTACAAGAACGGCATCGACTGACTGCCGCTATGGACGATCGATCGCTCAGCGTATGGAGGAAGGAGGTTGCCGACCTGCGAACCGTTCTCAGCAATTCCAAAACCATCAATCCAGGTCTGCCAAATGGCCTCACCGAGCGCGTCTACATCGGTATAGCTCTCGAAATTATCCACAACCATCGTTTCCACTGTGGAGAATCTCCAGAGGTCTCCTTCGTAGAGGCTGCCATCGGCACTGATCTCATTGACCTTCCAGTAGTACCCCTGTCCGTACTCAAGCGGACCGACCGGATGGTTGGTCTTGTTTACCGTCGCCACAAGCGCCGTACCATCGATGACGGCCTGCTCGTCGCTGCTGAAGTAGACTTCGTGCGAGACCGCCTCTCGCCCGCCACGCCAGTCAAGAACGACATCCAGCAGCACATCTCCGGCCCCCACAGCGGGCGCCGGATCGCTTGCCTGGACAGGGGTGTGGAAGAATCGCACTTCACTGAGACCGTACTGTTGCAGCAGTCCCACCCAGTTCGTATTGATGGTCAGACGGACGAACTTCGCGAACACGCCACCCAGATCAACGGTCGCATTGTGGGTATAATCCCATGTGCCCGTCGCCTGGGCGAATTCGACATCACCCAGCGTTGTCCAGGTCTCGCCGTCCTCCGAGTACTCAACCGTCACGTCCTTGGCCCCGATGCCGATCACGGACTCCAGCAGTTGATTCGAATTCCACACCCACATTTCATAGAGTGCATAGGCTTTGTCGAACTCATACTGTATCCAGGTCGGCTGCGGCCCGCCACCTTCGCTTAGCCACATATCCGTCGCAATCGTCGAGTGCTGGTCACTCGCGTTGAGTCCAGAGCCGTCTACAGTTTTCTCCGGACCTTGATCCACAGCGGACGAGCTGGCCGTGGGCGTGATGTTGCTAATCTGATACGCATAAGGCTCGACCGTAAAGCTCCAGACGGCGCCCCTAAAGATGGTTGCATCCGGCGGGGCATTGACTTCGTCGATGCGCCAGTAGTACGTCTGACCGAATTCGAGAGGATCACTAGGTTGGTGTGTCGTCGGAAGCTGGTTCTGACTGACCAGCACGTCCATCGGATCGGCCCGGCTGGCATCATTGACGTCATCGAAGGTCGTTCCAAGATACGCATCGTGCGTCGCGGCAAACTCCCCCGCCTGCCAACTCAGCGCCGTATCGTTAGGCACATTGGTCGCACCGTCGAGCGGATTCGGATTAGTGGCACCGGCCCGTTCCTCCACGGTCGGTGGCGTAGGCGCAACATAGTCGCCCTCGTACCACCTTACGCCATCGATCCAAATCTCAGCAGCGGCAAAACCTATATGGATTACGATTTCCGCCGGACTCACGTCCGCCGGTATGACGTTAGTGGTCGTGCTATATTCCTCCCATTCGTCAGTCATGGTGAGGGTCTGCTCACCATATCCCGTCCACGGATCTTGTGCTATTTCCGGCTTGTAGTTGAAATCCAGTGTACCAGTATCGCACTTAAGCCAAGCTGAAAGCGTGTAATTCTTGCCGGCTTCAAAAACCAATCCTCCCTGGTTCACGCCGACGTCCCAGAAATTTGCATTGACCTGCGGTACCATCACATGAAGACAATAGTCTCGCTCAATCGGATCGTCTGTAACCACTTCTGCGCTGGCACCGCCGCCTGTATTATCGTATATGCCCCACGGCGTCATAACGCCGTCCTCAAAGCCGCCGTTATTCAGCAAATTGACGGCGTCCTGTGCGTGGCTTGGGTCTAGTCCCGCCAGTCCCGCCAGCAAGGCGACCGCCACCCAAATCGTCTTTCTGTACATAATGATCCTCCGTCTAACTAAAGGGATTTAGGGTATGTTGATCGTGCTCCGGCCATACGCCTAAGCACGGGGTCGTTTTCAGTGAATGTTGAGATGCCTCTGATTCGGCTATGAGATTGCATCCTGTGTAACATCACATCTTTTTTCGCCCGATTTGGCCCTCTCTCCCCTACATGAGGCACGAATCCGGGCGTTGCATAGCTCGGAACTCATACACTCCAGCAGGTCTATCCTTACCATACTTATCGTACTTTTGTCAAGAACAATCCAGTCGAGCTTCAGACTTTTTTGGGTGCCCAGCGGCATGTTTAGCTCTGGAAAAGCCACTCCGCGCGCCGATAAGAGTATCAGGGTGCCGGGCGATCAGATCGCAGGCATCAGAGCGTCAGAAAATCAGGTCGTGCGTATCAGGTTGTCTGGATGCCGGGGTAAGACATTTTGGAGTTTGGAATGAAGAAAAGGATTTCAGTCTTTGTGTTGTGTTTGATCGTTGTCTTTTCCGGTTGCAAGAGCCCCCTGGAGAAGCCTAAAACACCCTATGACAGGCCCCTGCCGCCCGGCCAATCCGCCCTGCGGAAGATCACAAATCCGCACGAAATACCGGACTTTTCCATGGCCTGTCTTGATCTGACCAGGCTGCAAGCCGCGATCGGCCACAGCATCAATTATCTACAGAAACCGTCGAGCCGGCAGTTCTATCCCGTGGGCGAGATCACCCACAGTATGGCCCTGGAGAGTCTGAATACCTTCGCCGAGCTGCTGGATTCCGGCCTGGCGGGTGCCCAACTGAACCAGGCCATTCGTCAGAGGTTCGACGTCTATATGTCCATCGGATGCGACGACCACGGCACCGTTCTGTTCACGGGCTACTACACGCCGATTTTCGACGGCTCGTTCACCCGCACCGAGCACTTCCGCTATCCGCTATACAAGCAGCCGGATGACCTTGTCAAAGGACCGGACGGTGAGATACTCGGCCTGCGCAGAGCCGATGGGCAGATCACTCCCTGCCCGCCACGGGCCGTCCTGGAAGATTCGAGAATGTTGCGCGGCAAAGAGCTCGCCTGGCTGAGCGATCCATTTGAGGCGTACATCGCCCACGTCCAGGGCTCGGCCAAACTCAGGCTGTCCAACGGCGAGTTGGCCACCGTGGGCTATGCCGCCAATAACGGGCATGAGTATCGAAGCGTCGCCCAGGAGCTGGTCAACGACGGCAGGATTCCCGCCGACCGCATTAGCCTGGCGGCCATGATCGACTATTTCAAGCGATACAGGGACCAGGTCAGCACGTACGTCCGGCGGAACGCACGATTCGTCTTCTTTCAGAAGGAGGACGGTCCGCCGCGAGGCTGCCTGAACGAGCCGGTGACGGCTTATCGGAGCATCGCCACGGACAAGTCGATCTTCCCGCGGGCGTCATTGGCGTTCATCGCCACGACGCTGCCGCGAGCCATTGGCGGCCGGGCCGTCAATCAGGTCTACAGCGGCTTCGCCCTGGACCAGGACGCCGGCGGCGCGATTCGCGCGCCGGGCCGGTGCGACGTGTATATGGGCGAGGGGGACATGGCCGGAAAGCTCGCCGGACAGACCTATCAAGAAGGCCGGCTGTACTATCTGTTTCTCAAGTCAAACTGACCGAACTCAAGGAGTCTGAGAATGGCTAAGGGAATGCTTTTGTTGCTGATCGTGATTGTCGCGGCGATCTCTCTGGCCGGCTGCGAAACGGCCAAAGGACTCAAGGAAGACGTTCAATTCATCGGCGATAAGACCTACGAAATTGTGGATAAGTAAATCATCGTCATCGAGGACGTCCTGATCGCCAAAAACCTCCTGTCCGCGGACCTCAACCGAACCCGCCCCTGGCGAGCCTGAAGTCAAATATCCAAAGCCGTTATTGACGAATTGGGGCGATTCGACTATCTTATCCGCCAGGCCTTCTCTGCCGGCGATGGAATGGCCGGACCGACCTAAGTCACGAATGGCTCGGAGTTTAACAACGCGATGAGATTATGAGTTGCCATAGAATAGTCATAGGCGATTCGAGAAAAATGGATGCCGTGGACGACGAATCCGTGCATCTGATCGTTACGTCTCCGCCCTATTGGCAGTTGAAGGACTACGGGCCGAAGCAGCAAATTGGGTACAACGACAGCTATCAGGACTATATCAACAATCTGAACCTGGTCTGGAACGAGTGCTATCGCGTCCTGCACAGAGGCTGCCGGCTGTGCGTTAATATCGGCGATCAGTTTGCCCGAAGCGTCTATTACGGTAGATATAAGATCATCCCCATCCGCACGGAGATCATAAAATTCTGTGAAACCGTTGGCTTCGACTATATGGGAGCAATCATCTGGCAGAAGGTCACCACCTGCAACACGACCGGCGGCGCGACCATCATGGGCTCGTTCCCTTATCCCAGAAATGGAATCGTCAAGTTGGATTACGAGTTCATTTTGATCTTCAAAAAACTGGGAAAGCCGCCGAAGGTTTCAAAGCAGATAAAAGAACAATCAAAGCTCACCAAAGATGAATGGAACCAGTATTTCTACGGACACTGGAACTTCTCCGGCGAAAAGCAGAATCAGCACTTGGCCCCTTTCCCGGAGGAACTGCCCAAGAGACTGATCAGGATGTTCAGCTTCGTCGGAGATACGATTCTCGATCCATTCTTGGGAAGCGGTACGACATCGTTGGCGGCTCTGAACCTTTCAAGGAATTCCGTAGGCTACGAAATCAATCGTGAGTATCGAGACACGATAAAGCAACGGTTGCACGAGAATGTCAGCGTATTCGAGAAAGAAGCTAGAATTGAGGTCACTGAGCAGCACTTGAAGAATGCGGACTTTGGAAACGAAATCGGAAACCTTCCTTACATCTTCGAAGATCCTGTCACCTTCGAGCGCAGGGTTGATCCCAAGCTTCTAAGGTTCGGCTCTCGAATCGACGGAAATGAGACAAAAGCAGATCGATACGGCGCGGTCATGAACGGAATTGAGGTGGGTTGCGAAGATGTTATGTCGTACTCGTCAGGAATTGTCTGAATCGTCTTTCTAATTTGATGTTGAGGTTTTTTTTGCGATGCTGAAAAGGACGCATAATTGTGGTCAGCTTCGGCTGGATGATGCGGGTAAGAAAGTGGCGCTGGCGGGGTGGGTGCATTCTTATCGCGACCACGGCAATTTGGTCTTCATTGACCTGCGGGATAGAGAAGGGCTAACGCAGATCGTTCTCGACCCGGAGACGCAGCCCGAGATGCACAAGCTGGCCCGGTCGGTCCGCTGCGAGTGGGTCGTTGCGGCCGAGGGCGCTGTCCAGCCGAGAAGCGAAGGGATGGCAAATCCGAAGCTGGCGACCGGCGAGATCGAGGTTGCGGCGGAGCGATTGGAGATTCTGAATACGGCCAAGACGCCGCCGTTCGAGATCGACAGTGCCGAGAAAACGGGCGAGGAGCTTCGTCTGACGCACCGGTATCTCGATCTTCGCCGGCCCGAAATGCAGAGCAAACTGCGCACACGTCATCAGGTAACGATGGCGGTGAGGGACTATTTCAACGAGCTGGGCTTTTGGGAGATCGAGACGCCGATGCTGGCCAAGAGCACGCCGGAAGGGGCAAGAGATTTCCTCGTACCGAGCCGGTTATCCCGGAACTGCTTCTACGCACTGCCGCAATCGCCGCAGCTCTTCAAGCAGATTCTCATGGTCAGCGGCGTCGATAAGTACTTCCAGATCGTGCGCTGCTTCCGTGACGAGGACCCGCGCGCCGACCGGCAAGCCGAGTTCACACAGATCGACGTCGAGATGAGCTTCGCTAACAGCGACGATGTGATCGCCGTTCACACGGGTATGGTCGCGCGAATCTGGAAGCGTATCCTGGGTGTCGACGTGCCCGTGCCGATCCGGCGGATGACCTACCCGGAGGCGATGGCGGATTATGGGACGGACCGGCCGGACTTGCGTTTCGAGATGAAGCTCAAAGACATTTCCGACCTGGCCAAACAAACGACGTTCAACGTGTTCACATCGACTGTGGCCAGCGGTGGAATTGTCAAGGGCCTCTGCGCGCCGGGCGGGGAAAAGTATTCTCGAAGCGACATCGAAAAGACGCTGACCGGTTTCGTGGGCGACTACGGCGCCAAGGGATTGGCCTGGTCGAAGGTCAAGGCCGAAGACGGCAAGCTGACTTTGCTCGGCGGCTGTGCCAAGTTCTTCAGTGGCGATTTACAGCGGCAACTTCTGGAACGCTTCGAGGCAAAGGACGGCGATCTGCTCTTGTTTGTCGCCGACAGCGAAGGGGCCGCCAACAAGGCCCTGGCACCGTTGCGGTGCAGGCTGGCCCGCGATCTGAAGCTTTACGATCCGAAGCGATTCGAGTTCGTGTGGGTCGTGGACTTTCCGCTGTTCGAGTGGAACGAGGATGAGAAGCGCTATGACTCGCTGCACCATCCGTTCACGTCTCCGGTTGAAGAAGATTTAGGCAAGCTCGAGACGGACCCGGCCCATATCCGTTCGCAGGCGTACGATATCGTCGTCAACGGTTCTGAGATCGGTGGCGGCAGTGTTCGTATCCACGATCCCCACGTGCAGCAGAAAGTCTTCGATCTGCTCAACATCTCGCGGGAACAGGCCCAACAGCGATTCGGCTTCTTCCTGAAGGCCCTGGAGTATGGCGCGCCGCCGCACGGGGGGATCGCCTTCGGCCTCGACAGGATTATCATGCTGCTGACCGGCACCGAGAATATTCGAGACGTGATTGCTTTCCCGAAGACACAGCGAGGCCAATGCCTCTTGACCGATGCGCCGAGCGAAGTGGATCCCAGGCAGCTCGACGAGCTGAACCTGCGAATGCAAAGACACTCACACGTCATCGAGCAGGAAACCGACGAGCCACAGCAATAGACCCGGCAGCAAAGAATTTCGAATGAAGAATTTTGAATTTAGAATGAAGAACAAGGAAACGGGAAAGCAGACTTCTAAATTCTCAATTCTAAATTCTCAACTCTTTAGTTCGGAGCACTGAAATGCAGGTACTTATAGAACAATGGCGATTGACTATTTGGCTGGTGGGCGTGCCGGTGCTGGTGGGTGTCATAGGCCACTTCTTAGTCTTCGCACTGATACGCAAGATCACCCGGCGATCCAAAAACGTTGTTGATGATTCGCTGGTCAGGCACTGTTACCGGCCGCTCCAGTGGACGGTCGTCGTCTTTGTGATCCGCGTGGCTTTGCTGGCCGCCTTACCTGAGGAGATACCGGCGAGCGTGAATCATATTCTCGGCTTGTTCCTCATCGCGGTCGTATCATGGCTGCTGATCAAAGTCGTGTATGTGTTCGAGGATTTCCTCGTCAGTCGCTTTGAAGTCGATGTTGAGGATAATCTGAGGGCTCGGAAAATACATACCCAGCTCAGGGTGCTCAAGCGGATCGTCATTATCACGGTCGGTGTTATCGCGCTGGCGTCGATGCTGATGACCTTTCCCAAAGTCCGCCAGCTCGGCACTACGATCCTGGCCTCGGCGGGCATTATCGGCCTCGTCGTGGGCATGGCCGCTCAGCGAACGATCGGGGCGTTTATCGCCGGGTTGCAGATCGCTTTCACCCAGCCCATTCGCGTAGACGACGTGGTGATTGTTGAAAACGAATGGGGCCGGATCGAGGAGATCACGCTGACCTACGTCGTCGTCAAGATATGGGACCTCAGGCGCCTGATTGTCCCCATTACCTACTTTATTGAAAAGCCCTTTCAGAACTGGACGCGTGTCACGGCGGATATTCTGGGCACCGTGTTTCTCTACGTGGACCACACCGTTCCCATCGACGCCGTCAGAGAAGAACTCCAACGCATCCTGAAAGAATCGGAGCTTTGGGACCGCAAGGTCTGCGTGCTGCAGGTGACGAATACGTCGGAGCGTACCGTAGAGCTGAGGGCTTTGATGAGTGCTGCGGATGCCTCAAAGGCGTGGAGCCTCCGCTGCCATGTCAGAGAAAAACTGGTCGATTTCATCAAGACCAAGTATCCGCAAGCCCTGCCGAGGCTAAGAGCGGAATTGGACCAACCGAAGTCCGGCGAGAAACAGGGACGTTGAGGCCCGGGACGTCCGTGTTCGGTTCTGAAGATTGGGATCTGCTTGGTTTTGGGCAGAAGAATCACAGTATATGCGAATTAGACTAAAGCGTATTTGGCGGAAGCGTGCGAGGCTGCTGAGGTTTTGGCCTCTGTCGCTGGCAAGAAAGGTGCAAGTCACCTTCGGGGCGGCGGTGGTGCTCGTCTTGGCGCTGGCGCTTTCGATCCTGTATATTTGGATGGGTCAGTTGACAAAAAAGGACCTGTTCGATACGGGGCGGGCACGGTCGAAGGTGCTGCTCGACCGCCACTTTCGGTTGAAGGACTCCGGCCAGACCCTTGATCCGCTGGACACAAGCGGACAGGCACGCGACCCAAACGATTCTGAGATCTCCTGGATTCGCTTCACCGAAGACGGTCAAGCGGGTCTGTCGCTGTTGAGCGACGAGATCAAAGATATGATCGAGACCCTGCGGGCCGACCCGGACAGAGATGAGAACATCCTTATGACGAGAAGGGATGGTCTCCGGGAGAGTAATTACGTGCGAATCTTCAAGGCCACGGATCGCTGCCTAAGCTGCCACAATCCCCAGGGGACCGCGAGTGCCTTTGGCCTCCATGAGCCGATAGGAGCGGCCGTTGTTCAATCGCGAGACCTTGCCGGTGAAATCCGCAAGACCGTCTTTATGAATCGCATCTGGATCGTCGTGGCCGGCCTTATTGGTGGCGCCGGTGCCATCGTCGCCTTCTACATGATTACACAACGTCTGATCCTGCGGCCGATTCGACAATTGCGGGCGCTGGCCAATAACGTCGCCGAAGGAAACCTCGAAATCAGAAGCTCCATCGGCACGCGGGATGAATACGAGAAGCTGGCCAGGGCGTTCAACCACATGCTCGACAGGCTTCAGGCGACACAGGAAAAACTGCGCCAGGCGAATAGGCAGCTTGACGCCAAAATCGCCGAGCTTTCCGAGCGGAATATTGAGTTGTTCAAGGCCAACAAGGTAAAAAGTGAGTTCCTGGCCAATATCTCCCACGAGTTCAGAACGCCGCTCAATGCGATTCTGGGTTTCGCCCAGGTCCTGCGGGACAAGCCCCTCGTGTTGAAAAAAGAAAAGGCGCAAAGATACGCTGAGAACATTATCACCAGTGGAAACAGCCTTCTGCAGATGATTAACGACCTGCTGGACTTAGTGAAAACCCAGGCTGGGAGGATGGAGCTGCACGTCGGAGAAACGTCTGTGGCCGATTTGCTGGAAACGCTTGTATCTCAGTTCTCTCTTCTGACGCAGAAAAAGAAAATCAAAGTCGCATTGCTTCTCGATCCGAATCTGCCGCTTCTGGTGACGGATGTTGGTAAGGTCCAGCAGATACTCTATAATTTTCTGAGCAATGCCATAAAATTTACATCGCCGCACGGCAGAATTGAGATTCAGGCTCAATTTCCGTCGCCCACCGCTCAAGACGCGGGGCAGGACTCGCGAATGATCCGGTTTGCCGTAACGGATACGGGCTGCGGCATTGTGGAGTCCGACAAGAAGAAGATCTTCGAGAAATTCCGACAGGCTGATGGTTCCATCACCCGAGAAACAACCGGCAGCGGGCTTGGGCTGGCGATTAGTACGGAACTGGCCGTGATGCTCGCAGGCACGGTGGGCATGGAAAGTCCCCCCGAGGGGCGGAGTGAAGGCTCAAGATTCTGGCTCGATATCCCAGTGACATTGACGAAAGAAAAGAGGCAGGAGATGGATTCGTAGTTAGGAGTAAATCATGCGTTTAGCACGTTCACTCTCGGTTATTTTTCTGTTCGTGAGTTTCGGCTTCGGCGCTGCATGCGGCCTGGGCCAGAGTCACTCGTTTTCCATCCATGATATGTTGGCGATGGATCGCCTTTCCGATCCTCAAGTCTCGCCGAACGGCAAATTGGTTGTTTTCGTTCTGCGCCAAACCGATCTTGAGGCGAATAAGGGGCGAACGGACCTCTGGCTTGTCGGGGCGGATGGCGCGGCGCTTCGCCGTTTGACGTCCCACCCGGAAGGGGACTCCAATCCCCGCTGGGCGCCGGACGGCAGATCGATCTGGTTCACATCCACCCGTGCAGGTTCGTCGCAGGTCTGGCGTATTCGCATCGACGGCGGAGAGGCCGAGCAGGTCACGGATGAGCCGCTGGATGTGGCCAATCTCATTGTCTCGCCCGACGGAAATCGCATCGCTTTTACGATGGATGTGTTTCCGGGATGTAAGACGCCGGGCGAAACAAAGGAACGGCTCGATCAGGTCGAACAGAAAAAAGCCACCGGACGAATCTACGAGCGCATATTCGTCCGGCACTGGGATACCTGGAAAGATGGCCGACGCTCACATTTGTTCGTGATGCCGGCGGAAGGAGGCGAGGCCGTGGATGTGATGCGCGATATGGACGCCGACACGCCCTCCAAGCCCTTCGGCGGCCCGGAGGAAATCACGTTCACCCCGGACGGCAAAGGCATTATCTTTTCCGCCCGCGATGTGGGCATGGAGGAAGCCTGGTCTACAGATTTCGATCTTTACTTGGCCCCGGTCGATGGCGCTGCGCCGCCCCAGTGTTTGACGGAGAAGAACAAGGCTTGGGATACGAATCCGGTGTTCTCGCCGGACGGTAGAATCCTGGCTTATTTGGCGATGGCCCGGCCGGGTTACGAATCCGACCGTCTCAGAATTATCCTTCGCCGTTGGCCCGGCACTCGGGAACGGATTCTCACGGAGGATTGGGATCGCAGCGTTTCGTCTTTCTGCTTCTCAGCGGATGGGCAAACCATCTATGCCACCGCGACCAACATGGGTCAGAAATCGCTATTCGCTATCAATGTGAGAACCGGGGTCGTCAAGACCGTCGTTAAAGAAGGCAGTATCAGTTCGCCCGGCATCGCGCGGGACCGGATCATCTACGGCATGAACAATCTGCGTAGCCCCGTGGAGCTTTATTCGGTCAAGCCCGACGGCATCGGCGTGCGAAAACTCACCCATGTCAACGCCGAGAAACTCGCCGCCGCTCGCATGGGCGAGTACGAGCAGTTCACTTTTGCCGGATGGAACGACGAAACGGTTCATTGCTACGTCGTCAAGCCGGTGGATTTCGATCCCGGCAGGAAATATCCGGTCGCTTTTCTGATTCACGGGGGACCCCAGGGTTCTTTCGGAAATATGTTCCACTACCGTTGGAATCCGCAAGCCTACGCTGGGGCCGGCTATGCGGCGGTCATGGTGGATTTCCACGGCTCCACCGGATATGGACAAGCCTTCACCGACTCGATCCGCGGCGACTGGGGTGGCAAACCTCTGGAGGATTTGCAGAAAGGTCTGGCTGCGGCGATGGAGCGTTACCCCTGGATGGACGGCGACCGAGTCGGGGCCTTGGGGGCTTCGTTCGGTGGCTATATGATTAACTGGATCGCCGGCAACTGGCCCGACCGCTTCCGCTGCATGGTCAACCACGACGGCAACCTTTGCGAGCGAATGGCGTACTACGACACCGAGGAGCTCTGGTTCCCCGAGTGGGACCACCTCGGCACGCCCTGGGACAATCCCGGAAACTACGAGAAGCAGAATCCCGTGAACTTCGTCACGAACTGGAAGACGCCGATGCTGGTCATCCACGGGGCGTTGGATTTTCGCGTCGCCGACACGCAGGGCCTGGGGACATTCAACGCCCTCCAGCGTCGCGGGATTCCCAGCAAATTGCTCTACTTTCCCGACGAAAATCACTGGGTCCTCAAGCCGCACAATTCCATCCTCTGGCACGAGACCGTCATCGCTTGGCTTGACCAATGGCTGAAGTAGCGGCCTGTGTAGTGGCGTCATGCCGGGCGGAGCGACGCGGTGTTTGACAGCGCACGGTTCTGCGGTATAATGCTTAATCCGTTTTCCCTAAAGGATAAGGAGCACTGATGGCCAAAAAGTTTGTCAGGGCGGTTTTTCCGGGCTCGTTTGACCCGATGACGAACGGACATTTAGATGTGATCAACCGCGGCATGAAGCTCTTTGACGAACTGGTGATCGCGGTCGGGCGAAGTCCGGTCAAGAACCAGCTTTTCACGCCCGAAGAACGTGTGGAGATGATCGCGGAGATCGTCCGCGAGCTGCCGGGCGTCTCGGTTGAGGCGTTCGAGGGGCTCACAGTGGAATATGCTGCCGGAAAGCAAGCCGACGTGATTCTTCGGGGCCTGCGAAGTTTGACCGACGTCCAATATGAGTTCCAGCTCGCCATGACGAACCGGGCCGTGGCCGGGATAGAAACAATCTTCATTATGACGAGCGAGCAGTACGGCTTCACCAGCTCGACGTTGATTCGTGAGATCGCTTCGCTGGGGGGCGATTTGTCGAATTTGATTCCGAACAGTATTCACGAGCGTCTGAAGCAAAGGCTTAAGAAAGCAAAGGACAAAGCACGAAACTCTAAATCCTAAAGAAATTCGAATAACAAGAATCCCAAATGCAAAATTCATCTTGGGAGGAACGGGCCAAGGTGATAGCAGATGTTTTGGTCATTCTGGAATTCGATATTGTTTGGTGTCTGGGATTTAGATATTCGGATTTGGCGTTGTATTTTCGAGATTTATGCCGGAGATGTTCACAATCCGTGTCGAGACGCGTTTTCAGGCGTCGCATCGCCTGAGGTTGCCGGACGGCTCGAAGGAGCCCGCTCACGATCATAACTGGCGGGTTACGGCCGATGTCAGCAGCGGCAAGCTTGATACGATGGGTGTTGTGATGAGCTTCCAGAAGCTCAGGGCGATGCTGGATGAAACGGTAGGCGATTTTCACAACGCCGCGCTGGACGTCCTCAGCTATTTTCTGCAGAACAACCCGTCGGCCGAAAACGTGGCCAGATACATATACGAGAAGCTTCGAGCCAAGCTGCCCGAAGCGGTGAAGCTGCAAAACGTTAGGGTTATGGAGGAGCCGGGCTGCTGGGCAGAGTTTAGCCGATAGACAAATCAGCCTACAGTGGGCGTGTCAATCTGTCAATTATTCAAGCAGAATTCCGGCGTTATCGTTTTTATAATAATTGCAGAATATAGGTTTGATGGTATAATGAAAGGAGGTGGAATTCTGAACCACCGCAGACGGATGCGTCAAAAAGACGTTCCTGAAAGAAGTTGAAACCTGAGGATCGGGTTGACTATGCAATGTCAGATTTGTAACAAAAACGACGCGACGATTCACCTGACAGAGATTTCCGACGGGATTCGCACGGAAATGCACATTTGCGAGCAGTGCGCCGCCGAGCAGGATATCACGGTCAAGAGCCATATCCCGATCAATGAGCTGCTCAGCAGTCTGCTCGCCGTCCAGCCGAGTGATGAGGAGCTTTCCGGAGCGTCGGAGCAGACGCTTGCGTGTCCGACCTGCGGTTTTACGCTGGCCCAATTCCGTAAGGAGGGGGTCCTGGGCTGTCCCCGCGATTATGAGGTCTTTGACAAGTCTCTTCGGCCGCTGATCGAAAAGGCGCACGATGGCAGGGCAACACACTGCGGCAAAATCCCATTGAAGAGCCCCGGGGACACGAAAAAGCAGGTGGAGCTGCTCAACCTGCGGCAGCAACTGGAGTCGGCCGTGCGAAGCGAGGATTATGAGCGGGCCGCCGAATTACGTGATCGAATAAAACAAAGCGAACAGTGACGCAGCCGTACGCGCTGCGAAACGCGTGGTACGAATATGAAACTGACCGACATCAGTAATGACATCAACGAGTGGTTTAACGGCTCCGGGCCGTTGGCCGACATCGTGGTCTCCTCACGGATTCGTCTGGCCAGGAACCTGGCCGGCCACAAGTTTCTGAGCCGCTGCTCAAACATTGAGAAGACCGAGATACTCGGAAAACTCAGAGACGTCATGATGTCATTGGATCTCGGTGACAAGGTCTTCTATATCAGTGTGGACAAGGCTCCGACGCTGAACAAGCATTTCCTGGTGGAGCGGCATCTGATCAGCCGGCATCTCGCCTTCGGCAAAGGCCCACGCGGCGTGGTGATCGCCCAGCGGGAGTTCTTCACGGCGATGATTAACGAAGAGGACCACCTGCGAATCCAGGTGCTTAAAGCCGGCTGCCAGCTCTCGCAGTGTGCCGAGCAGATCAACCGCATCGACGACATGATCGAAGAGAAAGTCAGCTTTGCCTTCAGTCCTCGCTATGGATACTTGACGGCCTGCCCCACCAACCTGGGCACGGGAATCCGGGTCTCGGTGATGCTCCATCTGCCGGCGCTAAAGATGACCGGCCAGATCGAGAAGTTCTTCAACGCCGCCAAGGATATGAGCCTGGCCGTGCGAGGGCTCTTCGGCGAAGGGACCGAGGCGGCCAGCGACCTGTATCAACTGTCCAATCAGGTGACGCTCGGCGTCTCGGAGTCGGATATCATCTCACAATTTGAAAACGCCATCATCCCCGAAATCGTCGAGTACGAAAATGCGGCCAGGTCGCAACTGCTCTGCAGGCAGTCGGAATTGCTCGACGACAAGATCTCGCGGGCGATCGCACTCTTGCAGAACGCCCACTTGATCAGCTCGCAGGAGGCCTTGTTCCTCCTCAGCCACCTGCGTTTAGGGATCAACATGCACCAGTACATGGGGGCCTCGACGCCGGCGATTGAGAAGCTCCGCGCCCTCTGCGGTGCCGGCGACGACGCCGATAAGACGAGCCGGCTTTCCATCGCGACCATCAATCGGCTGTTCATGCTGACCCTGCCGGCTCACCTGCAACTTAACTACGGCAAGCCGCTGGACCCGACCCACAGAGACGCCCTCCGAGCCGAAATCATCCGCTCCGCCCTCAACCAGGACACCCCCCGAAAAAGCTAAGATTCTCTGTCGACTTTGTCATTGCGAGGGAGCGAAGTGACCGCGGCAATCTCGAACGTCCTCGAAGCATCAGTTCGGGGCACGTTGAATTAACATTTCTTTGGCGTTTTTTTGATTTTCTTCGGATGGCTGTGCGTATATCGTACAGAAACCGTGCGAGCAGGATTTTTTCAAACTGGTGCCATATTGTGGCCAAGATAAAGGTTATAAATCGTTAGACAAATCATCATGCGTGGCCTAAATATGAAAACGCGTAAAGTGAACGATAGTACAATAGCTCTTACTATAGTGACTATTATCCTGATCGTTGGCTTTGTTTTGTTTAAGTCGAAACATTCAGGATCGGTTTTTCTGGGTAGTTCGAAAAATCTTGCGCAGCAGCGTCGAGTACTCTTATTATATCATACTGATCACGAGGCGTTGTTAAAGGCTGGAAGGGAAATTCTGAGACAAGGCCCCAAAGATCCGATGAATTACCGGCCTCGTGGGCCGATTCATATTCTCGGCTTTCCAGTTCCAAGAGGAGTACGTATCCCTAAAGTCGTCCGAAAGCTCAGACCGCATGCCACCCTTATTAACTTCGATGGTTATGTCGTCCTGCAAATGGAGGAAGGCATAATGGGTTTCGGAGTGATGATCTACCCGGAAGGATACCAAAAACCCCCGAATCGCTATTTCGGGTATGGAAACAGAGAGCTTCTTCCCGGCCTCTGGTATTTCGATAATAAATACGGTCAAATTCCGGGATATGGCAAAAAGATCGATGAAGTCATAAGAACAGGGAAATGGGAAGAACCTAATAATACCGATCTCACTGAACGCTCAAACCAATAGGATTGCGCATTTCGGGCTTAATGATTCACTCTTCAATCGTTGCTGAATCTGCCAAAATGGCACGAAAATCGAGGTGTGCTGATGGCCCAGTGACGTGAGGGGAAAATATAAGTTCTTGTCATCAAGTTGGTTAAATCACTTCTGCCCGTGCAACCTGGTATCTGGCACGTTGTTTGCACATTTTGGGGGGTATGAGAGACTAACTATAGCGAAAGGGACATGACGATGGCTAAGATTATCGGAATAGATTTGGGAACAACAAACTCTGTCGTAGCAGTGATGGAAGGCTCGGCGCCGAAGGTCCTGGTGAACTCGTCCGGCTCTCGCCTGACGCCGTCGGTGGTCGGTTTTACCGATAAGGGCGAACGGCTGGTCGGCCAGATCGCGCGCCATCAGCAGGTGACGAATCCGGAGAACACCGTGTTCTCCATCAAGCGGTTCATGGGCCGACGCCACCATGAAGTCGGCTCCGAAGAGAAGATCGTCCCTTATAAGATTACCGGCGCCTCCGATGAGCTGGTCAAGGTCGATGTCCGGGGCAAGGAATACACGCCGCCGGAGATCTCGGCCATGATCTTGCAGGACCTCAAGAAGACGGCCGAGGACTATCTGGGTGAGACCGTAACGAACGCGGTGATTACCGTGCCGGCCTATTTCAACGATTCACAGCGGCAGGCGACCAAGGACGCCGGCAAGATCGCCGGGCTTGAGGTCGAGCGGATCATCAATGAGCCGACCGCCGCGGCCCTGGCCTATGGGCTGGAGAAGAAGAAAAACGAAAAGGTGGCCGTCTTCGACTTCGGCGGCGGAACGTTCGACATTTCGATTCTCGATATCGGCGACAACGTTTTCGAGGTGCTCAGCACGAACGGCGATACACATCTGGGCGGAGACGATCTTGATGCTGTCCTGATCAACTATCTGGCGGATGAGTTCAAGAAGACCGATGGGATCGACCTGCGTAACGACCCCATGGCCCATCAACGTCTCAAGGAAGCCGCCGAGAAGACCAAGTGCGAGCTCAGCACACAGCTTGAGAGCACGGTGAATCTGCCGTTTGTCACCGCCGACGCCTCCGGGCCGAAGCACCTGCAGATTACCATCAGCCGCAGCAAGTTTGAATCGCTTGTAGAACCCATTCTTGAACGCCTGAAAGAGCCCTGCCGTAAGGCCCTGGCTGATGCAAAACTGTCTGCCGGCGACGTCGCTGAGATCCTGCTGGTGGGCGGATCGACGCGAATCCCAAAAGTCCAGGGGATCGTCCAGGACATTTTCGGCAAAGAGCCGAACAAGAGCATCAACCCCGACGAGGTCGTCGCGCTCGGCGCCGCCATTCAGGGGGCGGTCCTGGCCGGAGACGCGGGTGTGAAGGACATTTTGCTGCTGGACGTGACGCCGCTTTCACTGGGCGTTGAGACCCTGGGCGGCGTGATGACGAAGCTGATCGAGCGGAACACCACGATCCCAACCAGCAAAAAGGAGATTTTCTCCACCGCCGCCGACAGCCAGACGACCGTGGACATCCACGTCCTGCAGGGCGAGCGCGAATTCGCCCGGGACAACCGCACGCTGGGCCGGTTCCAGCTCACGGATATTCCGCCAGCGCCGCGGGGCATGCCGCAGATCGAGGTGGCATTTGACATCGACGCCAACGGCATCCTGAACGTCTCGGCCAAAGACCTCGGCACCGGCAAGCAGCAGTCGATTGAGATCAAATCCAGCTCCGGGCTGAGCGAACAGGAGGTTGAGAAGATGACCAAGGAGGCCGAGGCCCACGCCGAGGAAGACAGGAAGAAAAGAGAAGTGGTGGACCTGAAGAACCAGGCCGATCAGTTGATCTATTCGACAGAAAAGACGCTCAAAGAGCACGGCGAAAAGGTCTCCGCTGAGACCCGCGGCAACATCGAAAGCGCCGTCAACAACCTCAAAGAAGCCATCCGAGGCGAGGACGCTGATGCGATAAAGAAGGCGATCGACAACCTCGGTGCGGCCGGTCAGGAGCTGGGCAAGGTGCTCTACGAAGAGGCCGCCAAGAAGCAGGCGGCGTCGGCCGCCGGTCAGGCCGAGCCGCAGGCATCCGCCTCCCCACCGCCGGCTGAGGGAGAGGTCAAGAGAAGAGGGGGGGATGACGTCATCGACGCCGAGTTCGAGGCGAAAGATACTTCCGAATAACATCCGGAAGGAAGGCGGTTTCGAACGCTAAGGAAGTGTTCGACTCCTTTCGTGGAGTGGGATTGAGAAAAGCAGAGGCAAAGCCCGGGGGACTGTTGGACGTTCAACGGTCCCCCGGCCGCTTTCTCTTGAAATGATACAACTCCCAATGTTGTGATGACCCGCCCGCCATGGTTGCGAACATATTGACACCTTCCCCCGTATAATCGTCGTCAATGGCCGACAGGACCGATCAGGCAAAGCGACGAGCGATGAAACTGAAACAAGAGTTGGGCCTACTGGATGTCTTCTGTATCGCCTCGGGTGCGATGATTAGCTCCGGGCTGTTCATTTTGCCCGGCCTGGCCTACGCCAGGGCGGGGCCCGCCGTGATTGTCAGCTATTTGCTGGCCGGCCTTCTGTCGCTGCCGGGGATGCTCAGCATTGCGGAGATGACAACCGCGATGCCGCGAGCGGGCGGCGATTGCTTTACGGTCATCCGTAGTCTCGGGCCGGCTGTGGGAACCGTTGCGGGACTGCTGAGCTGGTTCTCCCTCTCGATGAAGAGTGCCTTCGCCCTTATCGGCATCTCCATTTTCACCGCCCTAATCGTCGATGCCAACCTTCATTTACTGTCCATTCTGTTTTGTGGGGTCTTCCTTGTGATCAATCTGACGGGGATCAAACGGGCGGGGAAAACGCAGGTCGGTCTCGTGGTGGCCTTACTGGCACTCATGCTCGTTTACATTGTATTCGGGCTGCCCAAAGTCCGCGTCGAGAATCTGGCGCCCTTCGCCCCAAAGGGCCTTGCTCCCGTTCTCTTTGCAACGGGTTTTGTTTTCGTCTCCTACGCGGGTCTGCTGAAGATTGCCAGCGTCGCCGAGGAGATCAGGAATCCTGCCCGCAATATCCCGCTCGGAATGATCGTCTCGCTTCTTGTGGTCAGTTGCCTCTACGGGCTGATGGTGCTCGTGACGGCGGGTGTTTTGGAGCCGGCGGCACTGAGCCGATCGCTGACGCCCATCTCCGATGGAGCGGGGGCCTTTATGGGCCGAGCCGGAAGCGTCGCATTGGGCCTGGCCGCGATCTTCGCATTTCTCTCGACGGCGAATGCAGGGATCATGACGGCAGCGAGATCTCTTGTGCCGCTGAGCCGGGACGGCCTGTTGCCCCAGGGGCTCGCCAGAATCAATGAGCGGTTCGGAACCCCCCACAACGCGCTTCTTATCACGGCGGGGGTCATCATCCCCGCTCTTCTGCTAAAACTGGACATCTTGGTCGAGGCCGCCTCGGTCGTCCTCATCCTAACCAACATTCTGTCGTGCCTTTCCGTCATCATTCTTAGGGAGAGCCGTTTGCAGAATTATCAGCCGAGGTTTCGCGCGCCCTTGTATCCGTGGTTGCAGCTTGGCGGAATCGCCGGCTTTGGTCTTCTCATTTTCGAGATGGGTGCTGAGGCCCTTCTGATTACCGTCCTGTTAATTGTCGGGGGGCTGTTCGTCTACTGGTTCTACGGCCGAATCCGAGCCACCCGCGAGTACGCCTTGATGCACCTGATAGAAAGAATCACGGCGAAGGAGCTGACGACACATTCCCTGGAGAGCGAGCTGCGAGAGATCATCAGGGAAAGAGACGACATTATCAAGGATCGGTTCGACCATATCATCGAGAAAAGTGTTGTCCTCGACATGAGGCAGTCGGTGCCACTTGAGGAGTTCTTCAGGCAGGTTGCCGATGCCATGTCACCGCATCTGGACATTAAGTCAGCGGAGCTTTTCAGACTGCTTGTCGAAAGAGAACAGCAAAGCAGCACCGTACTGAGCCCCTACCTTGCCATACCTCACATCATCATAGACGGAGAGCACAGATTCGATGTCCTGCTGGCTCGTTGCCGGGAAGGAATCTTCTTCTCTGCAAAGGAGCCGACGGTCCGTGCCGTGTTTGTGATTATGGGCACCAAGGACGAACGCAATTTCCACCTTCATGCTCTCGCAGCCATCGCTCAGATCGTCCGCGATCCGCAGTTCGAGGCCAAATGGGCCAATGCAAAAAACAAAGAGGCTTTGCGTGACATCGTCCTGCTCGGCGAACGAAGGCGCGCTCCGGTCGAGCAGAGTTCGTCACTCTTCGGTTAGGGCCGGCCCGTCAATCGCCGGCTTTCCCGAGGGCGTCGAGCGGCTCCTCGATGGTCAGTTTATCTCCCAAAGTCCCGGCCAGGTTGGGAAGGTCATACGTGGTCAATGCTCCATGCACGGCATTGACCTGTTGGTTGTAGGAGCAGCCTGACTCGACCACACCGGACCATGAGGCCAGCGAACGCACGAGCTTGACCGATCTGAAGAGATCAGGTTCGAGCGCCGCGGCGTGAAGTGCAGGGACGCCCACGTTGCCGACGGCGATGAGACTCACCCGCCCCGGCTGCTCTTGTGACAAGAATCGCGCGCAGACCAGTATATCTTCCGCTCTCATGCCGACGTACGAGCGGCCGAGCAAATAGGCCGTGAAAACATCCTTCCAATCCGGCCCGGCGGCCCCGCTTAATCGTCCCTGTTTACCCTGCTGCGTCTCGCCCGTACCCCGCAGGTCCACAGCCAGCACGCGCCGGCCGGCTGTTGCGAGTGTTTCGATGGGCCCTCCTGCAGTCACATCGATGCCCTTGCCTTTTTCGTGAATGTACAGGACCGCGCCTTGACGGGCTCCTTGCCGGCTCACATCTGTTCCGGGGACAAACATCAACGCCGGCAGATCAATGCCGGCCTCCGGCTTCAGAATCAGCTTCTTGATCTGATACCCGTCCCGTCGAATTGTGCCGGACCAAAGGACGTCGGGCTTTGGCAAGTCCGTGAGTTTTCGGATGCCGGTGATCTCACGAACCTTCTCCAGCAGATCGGCGCGGTTTCTCGTGGCCCACAGCTTTTTGCGGCGCTCGGCCAAATCCTCCTCGTAATCCCGATTCAAGTCGTAGGTCGATCGCGCGCCGTCCAGCAGCATGACCTGGCCGCCGGGGGTGCATTTGATCTCCTCTTCGCTGAGTAACGTAATGTCCGGCTCGGTGATCGGTTCGTCTTTCTTGAGCAGCCATCGCGCCATCCACCGCACTACACTCTCGCGCTGCAGTCGATTGTAATTATGCTTGGCGTCGTTTTCCAGCAGGCCAATACGTTCGGCGTATCCCAACCTTGAGTACAGTCGCTTCGCGTACCGGAATGAATTCCACGTCCCCGTAATGTCGAAGAAGTCTTTTGTGGCGGCACAGATCAGGATCGGCGTCGGGGCGCGCATCATCAGGTAGTCCGCGTGGTCCATGCCAAATGCAATCTGGCCGTGAATGTTTTGCTCGGCATCCTGGGGCCCGATCGTGTTCAAGAGACGCTCGAAGCTGGTGATATAGCAACTCGGCGCCGCGGCGACGATCCGCTCATCCAGCGCCATCAGATACGAGGTCTGCGTGCCGCCGCCGCTGTTGCCCGTGCAGCCGATGCGCTTGGGATCGACTTCGGGCCGCGATTGCAGGTAGTCAATGGCGCGCATCCCGTCCCAGACCTCGAACCGGGCAGTGTTGCGGCCGAGCAGGATGCTGCCGACACCCAGCATCGTATGCGCCCTCGTGCCGGCCAGTTTCGGCCATTGCGAGAGCAACTGGCCGCGCTCACCTTGGTCAATCGGATCGAAGACGAGCCCCGCCATTCCATTGAGAGCCAGCAATGCCCCCATGGTCTGATACGCAGCGTGTGCCTTGCCGTTGAAGCTGTGGCCGCACGGTACTAATACGCCGGGATACGGTGGTTTATGTTTTGCGGCGTCGGGCAAAAACAATATCCCCGTCACATAGTGTTTCGGCTGGCTCTCGAAAATGACCTTCTCAATTCGGTAGCCGTCGCGTGAAATAGTGCCCGTGGTCTTCGGATTCAGCGGCGTGCGCTCCGGCAAACCGCCGAGGGCCTCGATGAATTTTTCGCGAAGCTGGCTTTGATATTCATCAATTTGCTCCGGCGTCGTGCGCTGTTCGTACTGGCGTTTCCAATTCTCGAACCGGCGCTCGGCCAGCCCAAGCAGGTAATGACTCATCATCTCTGCGGGCGCTACGCCGTCGATTTGCTCAGGCAGAACACGCAGGTTTTCACCCGCTGGGGCGATAGGGCCGAGCATCAGACCCAGGCCGGCTACCGCGACAACCAAATCTTTTCGATTCATAATGTCCTCACTTTCCCTGTTATTTGCCGATACAGAAGCGACTGAATATCTGTTCCAATATCTGTTCGTCGATATGTGCGGTGATCGGTTGCTGAATGTCGGAGACGGCCTGGTAGGCGGCTCGCAGCATCAATGCGGCGATCTCGTCGTTTCCGGCCTTCAATTCGTCGATGGATTCACCAACGTGACTCATCGCCTCGGTGACCGCCTGCCGGTGCCGGGCAGTAAGGGCGACGCCACTTGTCCTGGGAGTCTTGAATTGCTCGGTCAGTTTGTTGTCGATGGACTGTCGCAGCAGCTCGATTCCAGTGCCACCGTGCGCGGAGACGGGCAGAAAATCAGCGTCGAACAATTCGTTCAACGCGGCAAGACGTGCAGGCAAAGCTTGTTCGGAGATCAGATCCCACTTCGTGGCGACCGGAAGGATGATCTTGGGCTCGATGCATTGTCGGACAGCGGCGTCTTGAGACCAGTCGGCTTTTGACAGATCAACGCAGTATACGACAACATCGCTGTTTCGCAACGCCTCGATTGCTGCTTGTTGTGCCAATTCATCAAGGATGTTGTCGGCGTCGATGATGAGGCCCGCACAATCGAATAGCACACATTGACAATGTGGCAGCCGGCAAACGCCGGTCAGAACGTCTCGTGTGGTTTTGTGCTCGTCCGACACGATGCTTCGTTCCCTACCGAGCAGTGCGTTCAGCAGCGTGCTCTTTCCGGCATTGGGCGCGCCGGCAATTCCCACGGCCGGCAGGTCGATGACGGATTCAAAATGGATGCTTCCCGATAACAACTGTTCGAGCCGGCCCTTTATTCCGACAAGCCTCTCGACCGCTTCATCTTGTGTGATGAATTCGATATCCTCGCCGCTGAAATCCAGCCCGCCTTCGATCAAGCTGAGGCAATCCATCAGATTCTCGCACAGTTCCGCCATCGTCTCACCCAATCGTCCGTCCAGCAGTTTCTCGGCGGCGGCCAGTTGATACTTGTTGGAGCTGACAATAATCTCATTCACGGCCTCGGCCTGAGCCAGATCGATCTTGCCGTTCAGATATGCCCTGGCCGTGAATTCACCCGGCTCGGCCATGCGAAGGCCGCGCCCTAAAAGACTCTCTATCAGGGCTTCGGTCACGGCGGGATTTGTATCCATATGGATTTCCGCCACATCATCGCCGGTATAGGAATGCGGAGCGAAAAACAAGTATAGGTGGGTATCGACTTCAAGGTCGTCGTCAATCGCTACCGAGCCGGACAGAAGGTAGGGTGGGGCTTGCCCCACTCTTGGGGCTTCGAGTGGAGCCCTGCAAATCTGCCTGCAAATGTCTATGGCGCCGGGACCGGCGATGCGAAGGATAACACGCTGGTCCGAACTCGGAGAGCTCACCGCGAAGATGGTGTCATCAGTCTCGTATCTCGTATCTCGCATCTGGTATCTATACGCAATACGATCGTTGGCGGCGTTACATGTTCTTGAAGAAGGGCTTGGGTTTTTTCTTCTTGACCTTGCCGCCGGTCTTGCTTGTCGCAGCGACCAAACCCTTCGTTTCAGCTTTTTCCTTTTCGCGGATGTGTTTGCGAATGACGTGCTGCTCGACAACGCCGGCAAACGTACTGGCCATAATATACAGATTCACTCCCGACGGCCCGTTGTACAGTATCAGCGGGAACATCAGCGGCATCATAATCATCATTGTTTTCTGCATTTGCTGCTGCTGAGCAGCCTGAGGACTCGCAGATGCCGCCGCTGACTGGGACGGCATTAGCTTCTGCTGCAGATACATTGCCACACCCATTAAAATCGGCAGCAAATTCAGAGAATATACCTTCCAATTCAATAACGGTATTGTGAGCACCCGCGGAAATGTCCACGCCGCATCCGGGACGGATAAGTCGGTGATCCAGAACGGCAGAAAGGCCGCGCCGCGCAAATCGATGCTGGCATAGACCGCGCTCCATAGAGCAATCCAAATGGGCATCTGTACCATCATCGGCAGCATCCCCATTACCGGCGAGGCCCCTTGCTCCCTGTAGAGGGCCATCATCTGCTTGTTCATCTCGGCTTTGTTGTTGGCGTATTTTTTCTTGATTTCTTCGACCTTCGGGGCGAGCGTACTCATCTTGCTCATAGAGACCTGGCTCTTCTTCGTGACAGGGTGCATGATCAGCCGCATGAGGAAAACGAGGATGATAATGACCACACCGTAGTTGGGGATGATGATGTGCAGCCACTTCATGAGGGCCAGGATTCCGAACGCCAGCGGATGGATGATCCACGTCGGGCAGCAGATGCAGGGCATAAAAGAGATCGTCTTGACAAATCCCAGCTCGCGATATCGCTCGTTCTTATCGAAAAGACTTTTGTCCTTAGGCCCGAGATAGAGCTGGAAGCTATATGTTTTGGAATCATTCGCCTGGTTGCGTGCCGCCAGAGAGCTTGAGGCGACGGCCAGGTCCACGCCGAGCGTTTCGTCGCCGCTGCTGGCTTTGCTGTCGCCATCGGGATTGTAGAGTCGGCCTGTTCTACCCGTGATCCAGTCGCAGTAGTCTTTGTCGCCATCGGGTAGGGGCACAGCAATAGCCGCGAAGTACTTGTTGACCGCGGCGGCCCAGAGAAAGTTGCCGCCAGACAGCGTCAGTTGCCTGTCTTGGAGGCTTTTTGGCTTGATGAGCTTTCTCATACCAAGCATCACACCGGCAACGCGGCCCTGCGAATCCCTGAAGCCGGCCACGACGCTTCTCATCTCGCTTCTGCTTCTGATGGCCTCCTTGCCGAGTCCACCCGGCCCAGCCAGATTGAAACGGACCTTCTGTTCGCCGTCCGTAAGGTTCTCAACCGTGAGATCGCAGTCAAAAAGATAGCTGTCGCGGCGGACGCGATACGTCTTAGTCAGTTTCAGAACTAGCTCACCGGTACCTTCATTCTTGATGGTTGCCTCGAACCGGGCGGTCTGCGAGTCGTCATCTTCGGTTTCGGGCTCAAAGCTTTTCCAGTGCAGCTTATCCAGGGGCAGTTCCACCTGTTGCCCGACGAATACAAAGGCCGTATTGGCCATCGCCAGAACTTCGCTATTGCTTCTTTCTCGCATGGGCGAGATAACCACCAACGGCTGCGGGTCTTTGCGATCGCGGTTGTCGAACTCGCTGAAAGTGGCTTTTCCGATGGCGGCCCCTTTAGAGTTCAGCTCCAACTGGAACTTGAAGCCGCTTTTCGGATCGACCGAGCCGAGCGTCACCGTTTTGGCGGGTGCATGATCGGCGCCGAAAACGGTCGTCTCAGCCGCTTTCATCTGTGGCGTGTTCGGTTCTGAGTCATCTTCGGTCCCCGGCTTTTCGTTGCCGGCGACCTGCTGCAAGAGAATGCAGCCCGGCTCGACCTGCAATGATCCCGCAAAATATCCGGATTCGACAACAAGCCAGCCGCAGAACACGACAAAGCCAGTAACAATTAAAGCCAAACTTACTTTCATCATCGAATATCGCGATGCGAATAGCATTGCGATCTCGTTCTTCAATAGTCAATAATCAATAGCAAATAGTCAATGCCCTTATCTTCCGCTCTGAAGGCGTTCGGCGTGGAAGTTGTCCAACTGCTCGATGGCCAATATCTTCGTCATCGTGCTTTGGAAATCGTATTCGAGCCGAACGAAATGCACTTTGTTTTCCTTTACATACACGTAGCTGGCCCGGTTGTCCCTGTCTCTGGGCTGTCCAACGGAGCCGATATTGATGATAGCCTTCTCGTCATCGACGATCGGATAGACGTTGCTAAGCTCGTTCGGCAGATAGAAATCGGGCTCGTCAAGGAACACGCCGGGCATGTGCGTATGGCCCACAAAGCAGATGTGCTTGACGCGCTCGAAGAGCAACCGCACCTTGAGCGGATTGGTGTAGACGTCATCGGGGAAGATGTATTCGTTAATCGGCCTCCTGGGCGAAGCGTGAACGAAGTCAATCGTAGCCGTGTTCTTGCTGAGTTTGCTCTTGAGCGTTCGCCGCATCGGCAGCCTGCCTAGGAAGCTCCATCGCCTGTCGCGGTGTTGCGGGTCTTCTTCGGATTCCAGGACCTCCCGGCTCCAGAAGCTCGCCTGTTCGGCGCCGTAGTTGAAATTCGTTGGCTCGTAGAAAACCGCATAATCATGATTGCCCAGAACGCACCACTTGGTCTTTTCAATAATCAGATCGAGACATTCCCTGGGGTTGGGTCCGTAGCCGACCACGTCGCCCAGACAATAGATCGTCTTGATGCCGCGCTTTTCTATGTCCGCCAGGACCGTCGTTAAAGCTTCGATATTCGAATGTATGTCGCTCACAACCGCAAACATATACGCCCTTGAACAAATAACAAAACAGCTCTTTTTCTATGCGAAAGACTCTTTCTTAGCAGAAACATCGTCGAAATGCCAGAAGATTTATTCGCTTTTCCGGTGGGCCGCTGGAGGCTTCGCCGGCCGCGATATTTGTTTGCTCCGGCGAGCGGGGTTGTTATAATGCCCAAATACGGAATCCGGTATGAGATGCGAAAATGGCAAGCATGAGTCTTCTTGAAACGTGCGGGTTGGTGAAGAGGTATTCGGGACGGATCGTCGTTAACGAAGTCTCGATTACTATCGAAGAGCGAAGTATCGTTGGGCTTTTGGGCCGTAATGGAGCCGGCAAAACCACCTCTTTTAGAATGATAATGGGGATGGTTCGGCCGAACAGCGGTTCGGTGCGTTTTCAGGACCGGAATATCACGAGACTGCCGATGTACAAACGCGCCCGCCTGGGCATTGGCTATCTCTCGCAGGAGCCGAGCATCTTTCAGCGATTGAGCGTTCGCGATAACCTCCTTGCGATTTTGGAAACGATGTCGCTCAATTGGGCCGAGCGCCGTCACAGGGCCGAGATGCTCATCGAGCGTTTCGCGCTGACGGAGGTGGCCAAGAGCCAGGGCAGATTCCTGTCCGGCGGCGAACGGCGGAAGCTCGAAATCGCCCGGGCGATGGTGACCAATCCCTCCCTGATTCTGCTGGATGAGCCGTTTAGCGGCGTGGATCCGATCGCTGTCGAGGATTTGCAGGATGAGATTCGCCGGCTCGTTGCATCCGGCGTCAGTATCCTCGTGACGGACCATAACGTCGAAAGAACGCTGGAAGTCGTCGACAAGGCCTACATTATTGACCACGGCCGGGTGATTGGGGCCGGTCCGCCCGCCGAGATCATCCGGAACGAACTCGTGAAGAAATCCTATCTCGGCAACACCTTTGACGGCGACGAATTCGACGACCGATAATATTTTGAGGTGAATGGGCACGGCGGACCGAGATTGAGATCGCGTGATAGAACCATCTCGTGATAAGATCATTGGCATTTGATCGAAGGCGTTTCTTGGTCGGAAGGAGTTTGAATCATGGCAATCAAGAGAATAAAAGTGTCCAACTTCAAGAGTTTCAAGGATTTGGACATCGAACTTGGCATGTTTAATGTCGTGATTGGCGCCAATGCAGCGGGGAAGTCAAATCTTACGCACATATTCAGGTTTCTACGGGAGGTGGAAAAGAATGATTTGAAAGATGCAATTTCCATTCACGGAGGACCTGACTCTCTGTACAATATCAGGCTTGGCACGTCCGTCAATGTGACCATGGAGATCGTATCCGACACGAAGTTTGGCTGGGGAACTGGCTCCCGTGGACTGAGGATTTACGAAGTCACCTACGAATTCTCGCTGAGGTTCCAGGGGCCCAAGAATGGGTACAGGATAGCAACCGACAGACTGACCCAGAAATTTCAGTTCGTTAGACTGGAACGTCAGCAGAAGGAACTGTTCGAGGAAGCTGAAGAACTGGGAAAAGGATCGATTACAATTGCTAACCTTGATGGCAAATTAGCGTACAGCTTTGATCCTCCCGAAATAGAAGAAAAGCTGAGGGAAGAGGACATAGCTCCGATGATTTCCTTTTTCCCAAGAATGTTCGGTCAGGAAATACCCTATTCCGATTTGCTAATTCAAACCCAATACCGCTTGATACCACCGTGGGAGAGCCTTTTCGAAGAAGTAGCAATATACGACATCGACCCTCACATTGCAAAGAATCCCGTACAAATTACTGGGAAGTCTGAACTGGAAGAAGACGGGGCCAATTTGGCACTCGTCCTAAATGAGATAGTCGACGATGGAGAAAAAAAAAGAAAGCTCTGCAATCTTATGGGAGATCTCCTGCCTTTTGTTGAAGATATCAGTACTGAGAAATTCGCCAAATCGCTTTCGATAAGAATGCGGGAGAACTACTACGCAGACAAGTATCTACGTGCTTACCTTCTTTCAGACGGAACAATAAACATTGCGGCACTCATCGCGGCGCTGCATTTTCAGGAAAAGACATTGGTCATTGTGGAGGAGCCCGAGAGAAATATTCACCCCCATCTTATTTCTAAATTGATGGATATGATGAAAGAAGCCTCCAAGAAGAAACAAGTCATCGTTACGACCCACAGCCCAGAAGTGGTCAAACACGCAGGGCTTGAAAACATACTCCTCGTCTCACGGGATAAAGGCGGCTTTTCCACCATTTCCAGGCCAGGCGAAAAAGAAGAAGTGAAGATATTCCTTGCGAATGAATTGGGGCTTGATGAACTATATGTTCAAAACTTGCTGGCGGTATAACAAATGGCGTTTAGGCGACTGTGGCTTCTCGTTGAAGGTGACGATGAGCAAAGATTTTTCGAAGCATTGAAGCGCGTATTTGAGAATAAATACGACTTTGTCCAGACGTGGCGATATGCTGTCGAACCACGCAGACGAATCAAGAATGTTCTTAAATCCATCGAGGCGATGAATTCTGAGTATTTTTTCCTAAAAGACCTTAATAAATCTCCATGTGTGACCGCAAGGATAGAAAGTGTAGAAAACGAGTTTGGGGAAAGAATTGATACAAGCAATCTCGTAATTGTGGTAAAAGAAATAGAAGGCTGGTATCTCGCAGGTCTGGATGATAGATCCTGCAGAGAACTTGGACTGGAGTCTATTAGCAACACCGATGATGTGACCAAAGAACATTTCGACAACTTGATTCCCAACAAGTTCGATTTACGGGTCGATTTCATGTTTGAGATTCTCAAGAGATTCTCAGTCGAGACGGCAAGGCAAAAGAACAAGTCCTTCGGTTATTTCATGTCACGGATATAGCGGAACCAGATAGATGTCAGATATTGACGTTGAAAAATGTCGGATTACGCATTACCCGGCGGGAGTCCTGGCGCAGCGGGCGCAGCCGGTCGAGAAGATCGATGATAATATCCGGCAGTTTGTGGATAAGATGATCGACCTTATGCTCAAGAACAAGGGCGTTGGTTTTGCCGCCCCGCAGGCAGGGGTGTCGCTTCGGCTTTTCATCATCTCCCTCGACGGCAGCAGAGAAAACATCAGAGTCTATGTGAATCCGACCGTCACGCCGGTGGGTGACCTTCATGCGATCGACGAAGGGTGCCTGTCCGTGCCGGGGATTTATACGAAGATTCGCAGATACAAAAATTGCGAGGTGACCGCCACCGACCTGGACGGCAACGAGTTTACCGAGCAGGCCGAAGGACTCTACGCGCGGGCGCTGCAGCACGAGTATGACCATATTGAGGGAATGACCATCGTGAACCGCATGGGGCAGACTGCCCGAATCTCGCACCGAAAACAGCTCAAAAAACTCCAGGAACGGCAGAAGTAATAAAGGCTCTTTGGCTTTGTCCAGGATAAACAATGAACATCGTGTATCTCGGCAGTGGCCGGTTTGGTATTGAGTGCCTGGATATCCTGAGCGGCTCGGATCACGATCTGCGGTTAGTTGTGACCCAGCCGCCGAATCCGGCCGGCAGAGGCAGAAGGCTCAGCCCTACACCGGTCGCCCGCTGGGCCGATGCGCATGGATTGCCCTTTGTCGAAACGGATAACGTAAATGCTCCCGGAGTCATTGGGCAGATAGCCTCTTGTCAGCCGGATTTGATAGTGGTTATTGCGTTCGGCCAAAAGATCGGCAATGAGCTGATCGATCTGCCTCCGAAAGGGGCCATCAACGTCCACGCCTCCCTGCTTCCGAAATATCGCGGGGCCGCACCGATTAATTGGGCCATCCTTAACGGCGAGACTAAGACCGGCATCAGCATCATCACCCTGGCGGAGAAAATGGACGCCGGCCAGATTTTGGCACAGGCACAAACCGAAATCGGTCCCCGCGAGACAGCCGGCCAATTGCACGACAGGCTGGCCGAACTGGCGGGCCCGTTGCTCTTAAAAACAATCAACCAGATCGCCGACGGCACGGCTGTTTATACCGAACAGGATCATTCCAGGGCGACTCTCGCGCCTAAGCTGAAGAAATCCCACGGCTTGTTGGACTTCTCCGAGCCGGCGGAAGTCCTAGCGAGAAAGATACGCGGCTTGTGGCCCTGGCCCGGCGCCTCGGCAAGCTACGTCTCGAAGAGAAGCAATAAATCGGCGCGGGTAACTATTGCCGGCGCCGAGGTCGTCGAGAGTTCAAGCCCGAAGAACCTGCCGGCCGGAACACTGGATGAAGACCTCAACGTGATATGCGGCGAGAATGCCTTGAGGATCACCCAAATCAAGCCGGCCGGCTCGGCTCTGATGGACTTCAAGGACTTCGCCAACGGCCGCCAAACCCGACCCGGCGATTCGTTCATAAGAACAACCGATTAGGCAAGAAGTTGCCCGTTGAAAATGGCACCCGGAACCCTGGTGAAAAGCGCCAATTCGCGTAATCGCTGAGATATGAGAGGGAAAATTCACATGGTGGATCGAAAGAATGTGAGGGTTGCGGCCGTTCTACTTGTTATGGGGGCGATGGTCCAACTACTCGCCAGTGTCGATGCAGGGTTGCGTCAGGACTGGACGAAAATGATTCTCATGCTGTTTGGCTTTGTCTTCGCCGTTTCTGTCTGCATGAGTATCCCGCTGGCGCTGAAAACAGAAGCCTGCTTCAGAGGCCTTGAACGTCTTGTTTCCGAGAAACTCGGCTCCGTGCCCTCGTCGACGAGCGGACCGGATCGCAAATCGGCTCGTAAGGCAAACAATGTGGTCGAAAAAATAGCAGCGCTCTTCATGATCCTGTCCGTACCGATTCATCTTTCTTTGGGTGTCTTAGCGGGCGTGCATGAAAAGTGGTTCCGACTCGGTATTCACTTGACTGCGTGTGCCGTTACGATGGTGGTATGTATGGTCGTGTTGATGATGCTGAAGATCGGCACTCACACAAAGCGCGTCGAGGAACTCATTTTGCGTCAGACGTCGGAGCCGACTTAGACGATTGTAGGGAGTCACAGCCAGAGTATGGCGGATCAAGAACTCAAATCTGCACGGGCGATCGCTGCCGAGGTCTTGAACCGGTGTGATCCGAGGAAGAACTACGCCGGGCCGGTGTTGGATAAGCTGCTGCGTGAAACCGACCAGAGGCAGAAAGCCACCGACCTTGTTTTCGGTACGATGCGAAATCGCGGTGCGATCGATACGGTGATTGCCGCGTTCTCCGGTCGGCCCGTCGAGAGGATACAGGAGACGCTTCTGGCCGTCATTCGTGTCGGAGTCTATGAGCTGATTTACTGCCCGGAGGCGCACGAGTATGCCATCGTCAACGAAGCTGTTGAGAACGTCAAGGCCGCCACAGGCCAGAAACAGGCCGGCTTTGTCAATGCGGTCCTGCGAGAGATCATGCGGCACATCAGGAATCGCCAAAGTCCTCTATCACAGGCAGATATGAGGTGTACGCTCGTGCAAACGGCCTCGACGGGTAGCGAATTCGACACGGATTTCCTGCCGGATTGCCGGCTTCGCCCGGCCGCGTATCTGAGCACGGTCTTTTCGCTGCCGGAATGGCTCGTCACCGATTGGCTCGATGAGTTCGGCGAAGAGGCCGCCCGGCAGATTTGCCTCGCATCGAACCGCAAGCCGAGCGTCACCATCCGCCCCAACAAGCTGAGAACGACAACAGGCGCATTAGTGGGGAAACTCGAACAGGCTGGTATCGAGTTGGATATCACGGCCGACGGCTCAGCGCTGAGAGTCAGAAGTCCGCAAGCCATATCGCAGCTTCCCGGCTTTGTCGAGGGCGAATTCACCGTTCAGGACGTTGCCGCCTCGCAAGCGGTCCGGCTTCTGGACCCGCAGCCTGGCCGGACGATCCTCGACCTTTGCGCTGCACCGGGCGTAAAGACGACGCAGTTGGCCGAAGCAACCGGCGATTCGGCGACAATTGTCGCAACCGATATCAATCGCCGTCGGCTGGAGAAGGTCAAAGAAAATATTGCTCGGCTCGGCGTCAAAAGTGTTGATATTGTCCGCTACGAGGAACTTGGCGATTCTACATTTGATTGTGTCTTGCTGGACGTTCCGTGCTCAAACACCGGTGTTCTGGCGAGGCGGATCGAAGCCCGCTATCGCGTAAGCCAGGAGAGCATTCAAGCGCTCACTGACATACAAGGCGATCTGCTCAACAGCGCCGCGGCAAGAGTGAAGCCGCGGGGAAGAATCTGCTACAGCACGTGCAGCATCCAAAAGGCCGAAAACGGCGAGCTTGTAGGAGATTTTCTCAAGAGAAACCACACCCTGGAACTCGAATCTGAGGAGTTGACCCTGCCATCGGCCGGGCATTTTGATTGTGACGGCGGCTATGCGGCTATCCTTGTCAAAAAATGAGGACCGCCGACTACAAGCCTGATCGCACACCCGGGAAGTAAAAGAAAAAAACATATCTTTTGTTTCTACAACCTGTTATAGTCAAGTATCAATGACTAAGTTGCTGGAACAAGTCAATAGTCCTGATGATGTAAAGAAGCTGTCGGGCCCTGAGCGGAAGGCCCTGGCGGAGGAAATACGCCAGTTTATTCTCGATTCGGTCAGCAAGACCGGCGGACATCTGGCCAGCAACCTCGGTGTCGTGGAACTGACTCTGGCGCTTCACTACGTCTTCGACTTCCGGCGGGATAAGCTGCTCTGGGACGTCGGACACCAGTGCTATGCACACAAGATCCTCACCGGACGAAAAGACAAGTTCAAGAACCTTCGTCACGCTGACGGGATAAGCGGCTTTCCCAACCCCGCTGAAAGCGAGTACGACCCGTTTGCCGTCGGCCACGCGGGAACGTCGATCGCCACGGCCATCGGAATGGCCCTGGGTGATGAACTGAGAAGCAAGAAGACAAAGAAAGAAGGGCAAAAGGGAAAGAGGGGAAAGCCAAAACGAGATACGAATAAGATCGTGGCCGTTGTCGGCGATGCCAGCATCGTCAACGGCACATCTTTTGAGGCCCTCAACAATCTCGGTCTGGTCAAAAGGCAACTGCTGATCGTGCTCAACGACAACTCGATGGCAATCGACCCTACGGTCGGGGCGGTAGCGAAGTACTTCTCCAAGATCCGACTGAGCCATACCTACGAGGGTCTGCGTAAAACAACCAGCAATATCCTCGAACACATGCCGGTCATCGGAAAAAGCGTGGACGAAACGCTTGAAAGGATCAAGAAAGGTATCCGAATGGTTCTGCCGGCCAGTCAGATGTTTGAGAGTATGAATATCCCATACTTCGGCCCTGTTGACGGCCACGATGTGGGATCGCTCGTCCGGCTGTTCGAGGCTTTGGCCGAGTTGAATCACCCGGCGATTCTGCACGTCTATACGAAGAAGGGCAAGGGTTTTCGTCCGGCGGATCAGGGCCCCGCCGAATTTCATTCGACCGGCCCGTTCAAGATGAACGGCGATATGGTTGAATCCGCCTCGGCGCCGAGCCGGCGGAGCTTCACCATCGCATTCGGTGACCATCTGACGAAATTGGCCGAGAAGGATAAGAAGATTGTCGCTATAACTTCCGCCATGTGTGACGGTACGGGGCTGGTGGAATTCCGCGAGAAATTCGCCAGCCGGTTTTATGACGTGGGCATCGCCGAAAGCGCCGCGGTGGACGTAGCCGCCGGTTTGGCCAGGGATGGTCTTAAGCCCATCGTCTGTATCTATTCGACCTTCCTGCAGCGCAGCTTCGACCAGATCTTTCAGGAAGTGGCTCTGCAGAATCTGCCTGTCGTCTTTTGTGTCGACCGGGCCGGCTTTGTCGGTTCGGACGGACCGACACATCACGGATTGATGGACATCGGTTTCCTGCGGATGATGCCGAACATGGTTCTGACCGCTCCTGCCAATGATATTGAAATGGGACTGGCGCTGGAGTTTGCCCTGAGCGAGAACACGCCCGTGGTCATTAGGTATCCGAAAGACTTTGTTCCACCCGACGAGTATGTCAGAACTTCTTGTGCTCAGCCGTTCAGGCTGGGAAAAAGCGTCACCGTCAGGAGGGCGAAGCGTTCTACGGTCGCAATCGCCAGCTACGGCAGCATTTTGACGGAGGCATTGAAGGCCGCCTCGCTCTTGGCCAAGGAGGGGATTGCGGCAGACGTGATCAACGGGCGGTTTGCCGCCCCGGTCGATGAGAAGATTGTTTCCCTGATGGAGAAAGGCAAAAGCATCGTGACGGTCGAGGATCATGCCGAGGCCTGTGGATTTGGCTCGGCCGTACTCGAACTGGCCGCCGCACAAGGCTGCTCATCACAAGACATACGCGTGCTTGGTGCCCCGAGGAGATTTATCGGACATAACAGCCGTGACGCTCAACTGACGGAGGCGGGTGTCAGTGCCGATAACATAGCCGAAACGGTCAGGAAGATGTTGAACGCATGAATTTCTGAGGCGAGACATGAAATCTCTGCCCAAACTGGTGATTTTCGGCGATCCCCAAAAGCAGGGTGTCCGCGAGGCCATTGACGAGTTTGTCGCCTTTGCGAAAGATAAGGCCGGCATCGTGGCCAGCTACGGCATTGAGGATTTAAACCAAACCGACGTGCCTTCGCCAGCGCCCGCCCAAGGGGAGGTCCTGGAAGAGTGCGATTTCGCGATTGTCTTCGGGGGTGATGGCAGTATTATCTCGACGGCACGGAGCGTCAGCGAGGCCTCTGTGCCGGTGATCGGCGTCAACGTCGGCAAGCTCGGTTTCCTGGCGGAATTCAGCGTCGGTGAGCTTAAGGATTTCTTCCCGCGTCTGATAAAAGGTACGGTCCCGATCGACAAGCGCATGATGCTCGGTTGCAGAATCCTGGGCGGCGGACAGGCGAAGGATCGACCCGAAAGATTCTGCTCGGCGGCGATCAACGACATCTTCATTACGGCGGGACCTCCCTTTAGAACGGTTGAGTTGAAGATACTGGTGGATGGCCAGCCGCTGGCCGGCTGCGTTAGCGACGGGCTGATCATTTCGACGCCGACCGGCTCGACGGCCTATAACCTCTCGGCGGGCGGGCCTATACTCTCACCGAAGATGCAAGCCGTGGTGATTACGCCGATTTGTCCTCATTCACTCAGCTTTCGGCCGATCGTAATTGATGCCGAGAGCACGGTGGAAGTCCTCGGCGTACGGGTCAACGAGGGGACGACGGTTTCCATTGATGGCCAGGTTTCGCAGAGACTGTCGATTGATGACGTGGTGAGAGTCGAAAGACAGACTTACGATTTCTTGATCGTAAACAATCCACTTCGAAGCCAATGGGATACATTAGCGACTAAACTACGCTGGGCTGAAAAGCCGAAGTACAAAGAATATCCGGACGTGTAGTCAAATATCTGACACTGTGAGGTATTCGGTACCATGAAGGCTTCGCTGCTTGTGCTCATGGCGGTGTTATTGGTTGCAGTTCCTTTGCCGGGGAGTTGGTCTACAGAGAATCCTGGGATAAGGAATCCCGCCGGCTACGGCACGATCCCGCAGAGTAGCTACCGCAACGGCCTGGTGAGCAGCCCCAATCCGATCGATACGATGGGAAATCTCTTGATGACCGGCAATGTGCGTCGCGGCGTGCACTTTCGCGGGTCGGTGCCGTATCGATCCACCACGAGTTTCGGCGCGACGCTCGGTTCATCGGCGCTGAACTCCTTCTTGCGGGATACCGCCGGATCAGAGGATTTCGCAGATCGCTCCAACAAGTACCGCGTTCAACCGTTTTACTCGCCTACCCAGACGGTCACGACGATGGTGCCGGGCCGGCCCGGGGTCTTCAACCCCATGAACATAAGGGTCGGTTCCGGCATACGGCAGGGGGCCTCCCTGGTTGGAAACGGCGTGCTCGGCTTGAATTCTCTGCCTCAGGGACAGACCGCGCTGGGCCAGGGCGTCGTCGGCAGTGATTCGGGCCTCCAGCAGCTCCAAGGGCGATACCGTCCGTTCGTCGAGACCCAATCGACGCCGGAAAGCACGTTTCCGACACGCGTGTCGCGGAGCCTGTGGGAGGCAGAGCGACTGGTTCCCGGCCAGCTCGGCATACGGCAGGAAACCGAAATGTCGGCCGCCGAACGACCCCAAGATCGAGTTCGAGAGGCCACCGGGATGCTGGAAGGTCTAACGATGGACTCAGGTCAGGCTCCGGAGCCTGGGCGTCTGGACCCAGAGCGGCAGCAGACCCTCCCGGTAAGAGATGGCTTTGCTCAACACCCGGCTCAGGAGGTGACTATCGAGCATCTCAGACCAAGGTTGGATGTACAGAGACCGGCTGGATTAGCGCCCGATGCGGAGCGATCCAGCGCCGCGCGCTCCGGGCCCGGCACTTCGGATCAGTTCGCCTCCTCGAAAGCTCCCACACTGCCCGAGGGCATGAGCATCTTTGGGACGAGCAGTAAACTCCGCACGGACGATGAGCCACTGCGGCCTGCCGAATATGGCGATCTCGCAAGACGTGGGATTGAGGGATTGGAGCCGGATACGGGATACGGTTCCGCAGCGCCAAGTCGTATCTCCTCGCTGGATACCTTTGGCCAGGAGCAACGCGAGGTTCTTGAGCGAATCCGACAGCAGCTCGATGCTCTGACCAGGTCGGTCGAGGCCGGCCTGCGAGACGAAGCAGGCAACTCGATGCTCGATACTCGATACGAGATACTGGATACTCGTCGCGAGTCGCCTATCCAGAATCCGCCTTTGGGGGACGAAGCCCTTCGGCGAAGGACCCCAGAATCAGGAATCGAGAATCTTGAGTCCTTTTCGCAAGCCAAGTTCAATGAGCACATGTCGGCGGCCCAGGATCATCTGAAAGCGGGTCGATACTATCGTGCGGCGGACTCCTTCACTCTGGCCGCTGTTTATCAGCCGGGCAATCCTGTCGTCCTTGTCGGTAGAGCTCATGCATTGTTCGCCGCCGGCGAATATATGAGCAGTGCTCTCTTCCTCGCCAGAGCGCTGGCGATCCATCCCGACTATGCACAAGCCCAAGTTGACCTGGCAGTCATGTTGGGCGGCGCGGACAAGCTCGCCGAGCGAACCGCCGACATTGAGCAATGGCTGGCGAGGAGCGGATCGGGGCAATTGCAGTTCCTGCTGGGCTATGTGTATTTCCACACAGGCAGGCTGAGCCAGGCTAAGCAAGCGATCACTGAAGCGTACGAAAAGATGCCGAACTCTCCGGCCGTGGGCGCTATGCGCACAGCGATTAACCAAGCGGCGAAATAGCAAATAGCGGTCGGCGCGTGCCCAGCACACGATTCATCGGGAGATGCTCTCCTCAAGCTGGGAAAGCACGGCTCTGGTTTTTGAGACTTTGTTGCCGGCCGGGCCCTGCCAGCGGAGTTCTGCGTTTGTCTGTATCATCTCTTCGATCTTCCTGCAGGCCAGCAGGACGGTGGCGTGATTCTTGTTGCCCATCACGCGGCCTATCTCTGAGGAGGACATTTTCGTGTGCTTTCTGGTCAGATACATGCTGAAGTGCCGGGCCAGCGCCACGGTCCTGTTCTTCTTGGACGAGTGCAGCGTGGCCGACGTGATCCCGAAGTAACCGGCCACGATCGATTCGAGATCCGATACGTGCACGATCGGGTCGCATCTTTCCAGGTGCTCGGCCAGAATTGCGTTAGCCATAGATATGGTGATCTTTTCGTTCTTCAGCGCGGAAAAGGCAACAAGCTTCAGCAGAGCACCTTCCAGCTCCCGCACGTTGGTGTTCAAGTTCTCGGCGATGTGCCTTATGACGTTGTCAGGGATTGGGGCTTTGAGTCTGAGGTTCTTGGTTTTCAGATACTGTTTGCAGATCCGGCAGCGGGTCTCGAGATCGGGATTGCTCATCTTGGCCACCATGCCCGAGACGAACCGGTTGATGAGCTTCTCGGACAGCTGGGCGATCAGCTTCGGATGAGCATCCGAAGCCAGGACCACTTGTTTACCTGCCAGACTGATCGTATTAAAGGTATGCAGAAACTCCTCCTGCATGGATGGCTTGCTGGCCAAGAAGTGAATATCGTCGATTGCCAACAAATCCGTTTGTCGCATTCGGCGTCGAAAAGCCTCCAGCTTTTTTGTCTTCAAGGCCAGCACGAACTGATTGGCAAAATCCTCCGCTGAAAGATATAGCCAATGAGTTTGGGGCCGCCTCTCACACACCGCGTTGCATATCCCTTGCAGCAGATGTGTTTTGCCGACCCCGTGTCCTCCGTGAACGAACAGCGGATTGAATGTGCTGTGTTGCTCATTTACAATAACTCTGGCCGCGTTGTAAGCCAGCTCGTTAGACGAGCCGACAACAAACGTATCCAGACTGAACCTAAGCCTTTTCTTCTGATAGCCACTCGCTGCGGATCTACCGGCCCGCACCAGATTCTTCGGCGACAGAGCGGCTTTTCCAGCCGGGTCGAGACCCGGACCCTGTTTCGCGCGGGCTTGCCGTTGATGGCCGGATAGTCCGGGATCAATAGTGAATGTAACCTGCGCATCAGCGCCCGTCACCAAACGGGCCGCTTGGTGGATTTCGTTCAAGAAATGGTTTTCAATCCAATTTGCAATAAAAGGATTGGGCACACTGACCTTCAGATTTCCATCTGCCAGCGTTAGCTTCGTTGAATTCTTGAACCAGATCCGAAATTTTTGCTGCCCCACTTTCTCAGCGAGCACCTCGTTGATCGTCTCGATCACGTGCGTCGCTGCTGGCGAGGCGTGCCGCGCCTCGACCTCCGTCCCCATTTCCATCGGACTTTCGGTGCCGGATCGACGCGCGACAATTCCATCATCCGTGACTGTGCCATGCATTGATTGACTCCTTTCTCGATAGTGAATGTGTTGATGGGTATCCTCATGAATCCATCGATACATCTGCACATCCACGTATCAAGTACCGAATCACAAGTATCCGTTATCGTGTACCGAGAATCAATCGTCTTTTGGCAAATTTCTTTTCCACCTGTCGGAGACCGCTGTCGTCGTTGACTTTGCGCGCAAAAAAAAAATGTTCTTCACAGGTTTTGCACATCGCAAGTTCGCTTTGTGGAAAACGTGTGAGTTGCATTTCGCTTAGCGTCTGCGATTTCAGTTCTGTCTTGAAGTATGTCAGCCGAATGATCTGTCAACGGCACCTTCCGCCCGGCGTGGGATCACTTGGTTCGGAATCGGCTGTAATGCACCCCATGAGCAGGACGTACCACGTTGGTCGCTCCGGCTTCTCGGGGGAATCGAGCAATTCCCGCCATGCCTCGTCGGTGAGCCGGTCGCTCATCGGATGCTTGAATTCGTAGTAACTGAGCACCGGCCCCGCGGCCAGAAAAACAGATCCGTCCGAAGACGGGCAAGCCACGACAATGAGATTAACCTTACCAACGGCTTCTTCCACGACCATTTCCTCCGATGAATTTGTGTGCACATCCGCGACAAGAGTTGTTCTAAGGGCGATGTCCTCTGTACCTGCAATGACCTCATCCAAATTGAGTGGCAAGGTTTTAATAAACTCAAAGTCCTCGGACGAAAGCTCCTCGTTAGTGAGCTGTTTGCCCACAATTTCAAGTATCTGCTGGAGCATCTCTTCCAGTCTGGTAAACCTCAAGTGAGCTTCCGACGTCAATGCATCGAGATCATCCAAAGCCTGTGAAGTCATCCGCATCAGGGATAGCAGCCGTCCCCAGAATATGGGGATTGGCTCGATGTACCCCGGAGGTGTGGATTGCCCGCCGCGGATTGTTCCATAGCTCTGCTTGGCGTAGAGGACCGTATCGTGCCGTAACTGGATCCACGACGCCAGGGCGGTGTTAAGCTGGCGTCGTTGCCAAGCCTGCGTACCCATGAAGTTCGGATAACCCTCGGGAGCTTCATCCAGCAGAGCCTTCAGCGTGTAGAGCCAGGACCAATACAGATTGACATTCCAATTCGCAGCGCTCAAGACGTCGAACTCGTCCTTCAATTCGCCAAATCGTTGCCAAAACAGAAAATAATCCGTGTCCCCTTGCTCAATCAGGATCTTCAAAGCCTCGCGCGATCCGAGCAGTGCCATCACATCTAGACTTCGCACATAGGCCCGGCTGAGACCTCCCGTGCCATCCGACCCGGCCGTGAAAGGCAGGCTCGTTTGATCACCCAGGTAACCGCCCACCTCTGGAGAGATCAGGTGCTGGAACATATATGAATCCGGTATGAACCTCTGGCCCATCAGGCGCATCCCCTTGGTCTTGTCCAGCACCTCGTTAAGCGATTTTTCCGTGATTGGGTCTTCTAACACAATGTTGCCTGTGCCACCATAGATTCTGGGCGACGGCAAAAGGGCTAACTTTGTTTTGAGCGCAAGCAGGCTATCTACATATGCCAGATCGCCCAACACAGAGCCGGCCCCGAACACCTGATCCAGGGCCCATAAATAGTCGTAAGGTGTCAGATCGTCCGCAAGGCCCGCGTAAAAGGCCGTCACGGTGTAAAGGCGATCCCATACATCAAGTCCGCTTCTTTCGCCGATTTGAACATTCTTGAGCGAGGCCGCCAACAAGAAAGCCTGTAGCGTTTGAATCCTGGCGTCGTGCTCGCTGACCAAACCTCCGGGTCCGCCCTTGAGCAGAAAGGCCATGCGACCATACCACATCATCGTCTTGAAATACTGTTTGAGTTGCTCGCTCCGGGTGTAGTGGCCCCGCGGCACATATTGTGAATAATCCTCCTCGTAGAAGAAAATGTCGCTCCCGGCAAAACCTTGATGGG
>Ga0209427_10000430_pt1 | contig 44452 bp, 43 predicted proteins | sample DeeMarSWOR136_30_FD_187465 | JGI IMG/M metagenome (GOLD analysis project Ga0209427, IMG submission 187465) | Marine sediment microbial communities from White Oak River estuary, North Carolina - WOR-1-36_30 (SPAdes) (version 2) | ecosystem: Environmental > Aquatic > Marine > Intertidal zone >...
ATCTAAGACGTGGACAATCGCGGCACGTTCAACCCAGCATCAAGCATAGCAAGAGGATGCCATGCGCCGGCGCGTTGCCGACTTGGCGAGGGAAGCGATGCGACGGGCGGGGAACGAAAAGCGGTTAGTGGCAGCGAGCAGCCGTTGCCGCCGCTGGCAGGGCGTCCGGCCGTAGCCGGCCAGCAACGTCAGGAACGGCGGGCTAGATTTCCACCATCTCGAAGTCGGCCTTGGTGGCGCCACATTCCGGACACTTGAAGTTCTCCGGCACGTCCGTCCAGACCGTTCCAGGCGCTATACCCTGCTCAGGCAGGCCTTTTTCTTCTTCGTACACAAAACCGCAGATGACACACATGTAGGCCTTCATCGCCGCCTCGAATAATTTTGGTCAAAAAACGGCGGGATTTTCGCATGATTGGCTGCATGGAGAAACCCGCGCCCGCTCGGTAGAATCCAGCGAGAGCCCCCGGAACGCCGCTCTTTCGCGCCATGACGGAACGCACGGCAGTTGTTCTCTTCAACCTCGGCGGACCCGACTCGCTCGCGGCCGTTCGGCCGTTTCTATATAACCTTTTTTCCGACCCGGATATTTTCAAGTTTCCGCTCGGTTTTATTACACAAAAAGTATTTGCCGCGCTGATTTCGTGGCGCCGCGCGCCCGAGGCCTCGGAGGGCTATGCCGCCCTCGGCGGCAAGTCACCGCTGCTGGAAAACACCCAGGCGCAGGCGATCGCGCTACAGCTCGCTCTTTCCGACGCCGGCGAATTCGACGTGTTTGTGTGCATGCGCTACTGGCATCCACTCACACGCGAGGTGGTCGCCGATCTCAGGGCCAAGGGCTACCGGCACGTCATCTTGCTGCCGCTCTATCCGCAGTACTCAATCACCACCACGGGCAGTTCGTACAATGAGTTCCAGCGCGAGGCCCGGCGCCAGCGCTACGAGCCAGCCGTCACGCTGGTGCAGGAGTGGTATGAGCAGCCCGACTATCTGGATGCGATCGCGAAGACGCTGCGCGAGGAAGCCAAGCGATTTCCCGATCCGGATCCGGCAAGGATCGAAGTTCTGTTTTCGGCGCATGGCCTGCCGCAGAAGATCGTCGATGCGGGCGATCCGTACGAGCGTCATATTCGGGCTACTTTTGACGCAGTGAGTGCGCGGCTTGGTTGGCCGCATGTTTCACTTTGCTATCAGAGCCGTGTCGGGCCGCTGCAGTGGTTGAAACCCTACACGGACGATGTCATTCGGGAAAAGGCAGCCGCCGGCTGCCAGCAGATGCTCGTCTACCCCATTGCCTTCGTCTCCGATCACATCGAAACGCTTTTCGAGCTTGGCATGACCTACCGCGATCTCGCTCGCAAGCGCGGCGTTGCGCACTACCGCGTGGCACCGGCCCTTAATACCGACCCACTTCTCATCGAGGCGTTGAAGAAGCTGGTCCTCGCCTCAGCGGCCAACCGATGAGCGACAAGCTGCCAATCGTTCTGGTGTTCGCCGGCGCCGATCCAACCGGTGGCGCAGGCCTCGCTGCCGACGTACTCACACTGGCCAGCATGGGCTGCCATGCCGCGGTAGTCGTCACGGCCGTGACCGCGCAGGATACAGCGGGTATCAAGGCCTTCACGCCGATCGATACCGGCCTGGTGATTCAACAGGCGCGCGCGGTGCTGGAGGACATGCCGGTGGCGGCGTTCAAGACCGGCATGCTCGGCAACGTCGCCAATGTCACTGCGGTGGCGAGCATTATCGCGGATTATCCCGACGTGCCGCTGGTGGTCGATCCGGTGCAGGTCTCCGGACGTGGCGATGCGCTGGCCGAAGAGCCGCTTGACGATGCGCTGCGCACGGTACTCTTCCCACGCACCACGCTGGTAACGCCGAACAGCGTCGAGGCGCGCGCGCTTGCGCCCGAGGCGGACAGCCTCGATGCCTGCGCGCAGGAACTGATGAACCTCGGCTGCCAGTACGTACTCATCACGGGCACGCACGAGCCGACCCCGAACGTGATGCATCGGCTATACGGCAACCGCCGCCGGCTTGAGGACTACACCTTTGAGCGGCTGCAAGCGCAATTCCACGGCAGTGGTTGCACACTCGCCTCTGCCTGCGCCGCCACCCTCGCCCACGGGCTCGAAATGCCGAGCGCCGTGGACGAAGCGCTGCAGTACGCCTGGGAGAGTCTCAAATACGCGCAGCAGCTCGGCATGGGCCAAGCCATTCCTGACCGTCTCTACTGGGCACGGCAGGGCGATACCCACACTGATGACGAGTAGCGCCGGGCGGCCCCGCATCCGCGGCCTTTATGCGATTGCCGACAGCCACTACCTCACGCCGACCGCCTTCGTGCCCGCAGTCGCGCACGCGGTAGCGGGGGGCGCCCGCGTTATTCAGTTGCGCGCCAAGCACCTTGATACGCCAACCCGCGAGCGCATCGCCCGGGAGCTCGTGGCGCTATGCCGGGAACGCGGTGTACCACTCCTTATAAATGACGACATCGCGCTTGCTGCGGTGGTCGGAGCCACTGGCGTCCACCTCGGGCGCGAGGACGCGGATATCGCCTCCGCCCGGCGAGCGCTTGGAGCGCGGGCCCTGATAGGTGTGTCCTGTTACAACGAGATTGGACGGGCGCGGGCCGCAGCAGCCGCGGGCGCGGACTATGTCGCCTTCGGACGCTTCTTCCCTTCACACACCAAGCCGCTGGCCGTGCAAGCTTCGCTCGAGTTGCTGCGGGCGGCACGTACCGAGCTCTCGCTGCCGATCGTTGCCATCGGCGGCATCACCCCGGAGAATGGCGGCTCGCTGATCGCTGCGGGCGCCGACGCCCTGGCGGTGATCGAAGGGATTTTCAATCAGCCCGACATCCGGGCCGCCGCAGCGCGCTACGCGCGGCTATTTTCGACCACAGCAGACTCACCATGAGCTACCAGACCAAGCGATCCCATGATGAATTCGCCCGCGCCCGGCGCTCGATTGCCGGTGGCGTCAATTCCGCGGTGCGCGCCTTCAAGCAAGTCGGCGGTGAACCGGTGTTCTTCGCGCGCGGCGAAGGCGCGTATCTCTTCGACATCGACGGCAATCGCTACATCGACTACGTCGGATCCTGGGGACCGGCCATTCTCGGACACGCCCACCCGGCGGTCGTGAAGGCGGTGGCGGATACGGCCGCCACCGGCATGAGCTATGGCGCGCCGACCGTGATCGAGTCCGAAATGGCCGAGCTCACAAAGCAGCTCATGCCCTCGATCGAGAAGGTCCGTATGGTGAGCTCCGGCACCGAGGCCACGATGAGCGCCATCCGCCTCGCGCGCGGTTTCACCGGCCGGGACAAGATCGTGAAGTTCGAGGGCTGCTACCACGGAAGCGGCGATTCACTACTGGTGAAGGCCGGTTCCTCGGCGCTCACTCTCGGCGTGCCCTCTTCGCCCGGGGTGCCGGCGGCGCTCGCCGAGCTCACGCTCACGCTTGAGTACAACAACATTGAGCAAGTGCGCGAGCTGTTCGGCCAGATCGGCAAGGATATTGCCTGTGTGATCGTCGAGCCGGTGGCGGGAAACATGAACTGCATTCCCCCGGTGCCGGGCTTTCTGGAAGCGTTGCGCGACCTGACGAAGAGGCACGGCGCTCTCCTCATTTTCGATGAGGTCATGACTGGTTTCCGGGTGGCGCTCGGCGGCGCGCAGGCGCGCTACGCCATCACGGCGGACCTTACTACTTTGGGGAAGGTCATCGGCGGCGGCATGCCTGTCGGGGCCTTCGGTGGGCGGGCCGAAATCATGGATCGCATCACGCCCGACGGACCAATCTTTCACGCCGGCACGCTTTCGGGAAATCCGGTTGCCATGGCAGCGGGTCTTGCAACCCTGAGAGAGGCAATGAGACCAGGTTTTTATGAGGCCCTCGAGCAGAAGACCGGGGCCTTGATGGCAGGGCTGGGCGAGCGCGCCAAGCAAGCCGGCGTGCCGCTGAACACCGTGGCAGTCGGGGGGATGTTCGGCTTCTTCTTCAGCGACGCCGCGCGCGTCACGAGCTACAAGCAGGCCACTGCCTGCGACATCGAGCGCTTCAAGCGCTTCTTCCACGGCATGCTGGCCGAGGGCGTCTACCTGGCACCGTCCGCCTACGAGGCCGGGTTTGTCTCCAGCGCGCACACGGACGGAGACTTGGGCGCGACGCTCGATGCGGCCGGGCGGGTTTTCCGGACGCTATAAAAAAAGAGGCCGGCTTTCGCCGGCCTGAGTGCACCCCGCACACAAAATCGTTAGCTGACGAGGATATTTTCCGAAGCAAAGCGGACGGTGGCGACCTGCGGATGCAGCACTTCATCCGAGAGCGCGATGTCAACGCCGAGAATGGCGATCACGTCGTTGTGGTCGCGCACCCCGGGCAGCTCCTCACGCAGGTAGCTGTAATGGGTCTCGTTCATGAACACGACGTTGGGACGCGCGCCGTGATCGACTTCATAGCTGCTTACTAATTTGACGATGTGGCTCAGCATGGATCTGCTCCTGTTGCTTCCCCGACAGACTGTGTCCGTTTTGTACTGTGCAACGAGCAACACGCGTGCCAACTCCTGACACGATCCTAAACTATTGATTTTATAAGGGGGAAGGAATATGCGGGCATGCCCAATCGCGGTTGAACGCTGGCCGAAAAGGGCGAATAGACGCGCATTGTCACTGCCGACCTGCGGCACATTCGGCAAGACCTGTGGACAACTGGGTTCACGCGGAATCACGGGGCGATTGGCGACCCACCAGGCCACCGGACGCTTGGCCGCGCTGGGCGTGTGTTAGGGGCGAAACGACAACGCCCCGCAGAGCGGGGCGTTGTCAGGCAAATCATATGGCTGGTCAATTGGCTTTGTGGAGGCCCGCCATGTACTCCGAGAGCGCGTCGATTTCGCCCTCTGAAAGCTTGAAAGCGATCATGGTCATTACCTTGCCGTCATTAGTACGGGTGCCAGCCTTGAAGGCGAGCATCTGCTTCTTGGTGTAGGCATTCTTCTGTCCCGACACGCGCGGGAAATGCGGCGGGATGCCCGCACCCGAGGGGCCGTGGCAGCTCATGCAGGCCGCCACGCCGCGACTGGCAATGCCGCCGCGGTAAATGCGCTCCCCCTGCTTGGCGATCTCGGCGCTGCGCGCAGTACCGGCGGTGGGCTTCAGGCTCGCAAAGTAGGCCCCTAGGTTGGCCATGTCTGAGTCGCTCAAGCCCGCGACCATTCCCGCCATGATGGGATCCTTGCGCGCGCCGGACTTGAAGTCCTTCAGCTGCTTCACAAGGTAAGCGGCGTCCTGGCCCGCGAGCTTGGGCCAGCTAGGATCAGCACCACCATTGCCGTCTGCCCCGTGACAACCCGCGCACACGGCGGACTTGGCCTTACCGGCCTCGATACTGGCTGCCATGGCAGCAGGGACCGCCAGCATGCTTGCAGCGACCAGAAATCCGAACATCAAACGCATGATGTGCCCCCTTGAGAGCTGCGGGTCGAGAGTCGAAAACGAGGCCGCCTTATAACCCACCCGCTGGAGCGGGTCAATTTTGGCGACGTAGCAGTCTGCCACAGGCATCAGACACTTCGTCATTCGAAGTGGATGGACGTGCTGGCGTACAACCGAAGCCTTATCTCGAGGCCCAAATTTTTTGGGTTTTGCCTGTCGCGACAAGGGCTTCCAGGCACTGCCGAGGCTTCTGCCAGCGACCAGACGGCAGACGTACGTCGACCTACAGCACAAAAAAAACCCCGGATTCAAGGGGAGAAAGTCCGGGGCTTAACGTGTCCAGGACCTCTAGGGTCCGGGACTGTCCCGCCCAGGGAGGTGGAGCGGGACCGGACGATTATCCAACCGTCCACGTCGAGTATAGACCAGTGGTTCGCGATTCGGTTCCGTACGCCTTGTTTTCAAAGGCCTTTTCCACAAAGTTAGTACAACTATTCGGGAGATATCGAAAGTTACTGATTCAGTGCGCCTCGTCCCAGTTGCCGCCGACCCCGACATCCACAATCAGCGGCACGGCAAGGCCTGCAACCTCGCTCATCATGCGCGGGATCGCCTCGCGCGCCATGGTGAGCATTGGCTCCGGGACGTCGAATACCAGCTCATCGTGCACTTGCATGATCATCCGCAGGGTCGGTGCCGACTCGGCAATCCAGCGATCGATGCGAATCATCGCGAGCTTGATGAGGTCGGCGGCCGTGCCCTGCATCGGAGCATTGATGGCGGCCCGCTCGGCACCCTGGCGACGCGCCACGTTGGAGGCGTTGATCTCCGGCAGGTGCAGGCGCCTGCCGAACAGCGTTTCCACATAGCCCTGGCGACGCGCGGTCTCACGCGTACGCTCCATGTAGGCACGCACACCGGGATAGCGGGCGAAATAGCGCTCGACATATTCGTCGGCGGACTTCCGGTCTATGCGCAATTGCCTCGCCAACCCGAAGGCCGACATGCCATAGATGAGACCGAAATTGATCGCCTTGGCAGCGCGGCGCATCTCGTCGGTCACATCGGATGGCTGAACACCGAACACCTCGGCAGCGGTCGCGCGGTGGACGTCCATGTTGGCGGCGAATGCGCCGATCAGTCCCTCATCCCCGGACAGATGGGCCATGATGCGCAGCTCGATCTGCGAGTAGTCGGCCGAGAGAATCGTGCAGCCGGGCGAGGCGATGAACGCTTGCCGGATACGCCGGCCCTCGGCAGTGCGGACGGGAATATTCTGCAGGTTCGGATCGGTGGATGACAGCCGCCCGGTCGCCGCGACGGCCTGATGGTACGAAGTGTGCACCCGTCCCGTGTTGGCGTTGATCATCTCCGGCAACTTGTCGGTGTAAGTCGACTTGAGCTTCAGCAGGCCGCGGTAATCGAGGATGAGCTGCGGCAACGGATAATCGAGTGCCAGCTCGGCGAGCACGTCTTCCGCGGTGGAGGGCTGACCGGTCGGTGTCTTCCTTAGCACCGGCAGCTTTTGATTTCCGTAGAGCACTTCCTGGATCTGCTTCGGTGAGGAGATATTGAACGGCTGGCCGGCGAGCGCGTGCGCCTCGCGCTCAATGTCGATCAGCCGCCGTGCCAGTTCCTGGCTCTGCGCGCGCAGCATGTCCACGTCGATGCGCACCCCGTTGCGCTCCATGCGTACCAGCACTGGCACAAGCGGCATCTCGATCTCTTCGAACAGCTTCACGAGGGTCGGCGCCTGCGCAAGGCGCGGCCAGAGATGCTCGTGCAGCCGCAGCGTGATATCGGCATCTTCCGCGGCGTAGGTCGCGGCCTGCTCGATCGCAACCTCGCTGAAATTGATTTGATGCTTTCCCTTGCCAGTCACTTCCTCGTACTTCATGGTCTTGTAGCCAAGGTATTTGAGCGCAAGGGAATCCATATCGTGTCGCGAGGCGGTCGACTCGAGCACATACGATTCCAGCATGGTGTCGAAGCGCCCGCCGGCAAGGCCAATGCCGTGGTTTGCAAGCACGCTCATGTCGTACTTCAGGTTCTGCCCGATCTTGGTGAGTGTGCCGTCCTCGAGCAACGGCCTGAGCCTGGCGAGCGTCGCGTCAAGCGGGAGCTGCGCGGGCACACCGGGGTAATCGTGGCCAAGCGGCACGTAGGCGCCCTGCCCGACCGCATCGGCAAACGACACGCCGACGATTCGCGCCTCGAGCGCATTGAGGCTCGTGGTCTCGGTGTCAAAAGCAAACACTCCGGCATCACGTAGCCGCACCAACCAGGCGTCAAGCTGGGCGTCGGTCATCACGGTGTCGTACTGGGCGGCGGCAGCAGCGGCCGGCATTGGCGCGGCGGCGGACTGCGCGCCGCCAAGTTCAGCCAGCCAGGTCTTGAACTCGCATCGGGCGTAGAGCTCGCGCAACTTCGCGACATCGGGTGCACGCAAGGTCAGGCCATTGGGCGTGACATCGAGATCCACGTCACAGCGAATGGTGGCGAGCGTACGCGACAGCGGGAGGTGCGCCAGTGCGCCTCGCAAACTCTCGCCGGCCTTGCCGGGAATCTCATGCGCGTGCGCGACGATCTCATCGAGCGAGCCATACTGTTGCAGCCACTTGGCAGCGGTCTTGGGTCCAACACCCGGCACGCCGGGGATGTTGTCCGAGGTGTCGCCGACCAGCGCGAGATAGTCGATGATCTGCTCGGGCGTTACACCGAAGCGCGCCGTCACGCCATCGCGATCATAGACCTGCTCCTTCATCGTATCGACGATGCGCACGTGCCCATCGACCAATTGAGCCATGTCCTTGTCGCCGGTGGCGATTAGCGTGTCACGACCCTCGCGCGCGGCGGCGCGCGCCAGCGTGCCGATGACATCATCGGCCTCGACGCCCTCGACCTGCAGCAGCGGCAGGCCGAGGGCGCGCACGATGGCATGAATCGGTTCGATCTGCGCGACCAGCTCATCGGGCATCGGAGGACGATGCGCCTTGTAGTCGGCGAACAGGTCGTCGCGAAATGTCTTTCCCTTGGCATCGAACACAACCGCCATCTGCTTGGGGGCATAGGTCTTGAGCAGCCGGCGCAGCATGTTGACGACGCCATAGACCGCGCCGGTCGGCTCGCCGTGCGAATTGCTGAGCGCCGGCATGGCATGGAATGCACGGTACAGATAGGATGACCCGTCCACGAGAACAATCGGCGCGGAGGACGACCCCTCGTTTTCGGCCCGCTCAGCAGCCGTTGCGCCTTTCGGCGCGCTGGTTTGTTGTCCCATCGTGATTGGCTCGAGAGTGTGCCCGCCCGCAGCAGGCCTGTGCTAGAAATTACCCTATGATGAAGAATCGCAATCCCGATACGTCTGATTCGACCCCCGCCCCGGATCTACGCGTCAGTATCACACCCTCCGGCGTGATGTCGCGCGAGTCCTGGAAAATCTTCCAGATCATGGCCGAGTTTGTGGCTGGCTTCGAGCGCTTATCGCAGATTCAGCCATCCGTGAGCATCTTCGGTTCGGCGCGCATTCGCCCGGGGCACCCGTATTATGCCCTGACTGAAGAGATCGCACGCAAACTGTCGGACGCCGGGTTTTCAGTCGTGAGCGGCGGTGGACCGGGTCTAATGGAGGCCGCCAACAAGGGCGCGTTCGCCGGCAAATCGCCGAGCGTCGGGCTCAATATCTTTTTGCCCCAGGAGCAGGCGGCGAACCCTTTCCAGAATGTGAGCCTCTCGTTCCAGCACTTCTTCGCCCGCAAGGTGATGTTCGTGAAATACGCCAAGGCGTACGTCGTGATGCCCGGCGGCTTCGGCACGCTCGACGAGATTATTGAGGCGCTTACGCTGATTCAGACTGGCAAGAGCACGCCCATGCCGATCATTCTCGTGCATCGGCCGTTCTGGGCCGGCATGGTCGACTGGTTCAAGAACACGCTGGTGCGCGAGGGCGTTATCAGCCCGAGCGACCTCGGTCTCTTTACGCTGGTTGATACGGCCGATGAGGTGCTCGATGCGATCTTCCGGTATTATGAAAAGAGCGGCTTCGAGACAACCGAAGCGGAAAGGGAAATCAAGCTCAACCTCTAGCGGCGTGCCTGTGGCGCCTCCCATGATGCGTAATCTTTGTCTTGTATTTTGCGTGGTCGCGCTCGCGACCGGTCTCTCCGAGGCGCAGGCTGCGTCGGACACGCCAACTATGCCTGCGGCGCGGCAACCGGCACCGACGCCGCCGCCGGCAACCGTGCCGGAGCCACCGGCCCCTCCCGAGCAGTATGAGCCACCACGGGCCGCGCCGGAGAGTGAGGCACCGAGCGTGGAGGTTGAGCCGGAGGTGCGAATCGTCACCAAGGGTGACGAGATCCACGAGGAGTACCGCATCCATGGACAGCTCTACATGATCAAGGTGAAACCCGCCAGGGGTCCGGCCTACTACCTGATCGATCCGGAAGGCAAGGGTCAGTTCCGGCGCAGCGACTTCGAGCCGAGCGTTGCGCCGCCCCAATGGGTACTCAAGCGCTGGTAGTCCCGATGACCAACGACACCGCCTTCGGCGGGCCGCCCGCAGCTACGCCAGCGGCTGGAATAGGTCAGGCATTCGAATGGCTGCGCAATGGCTACCACCTCCTGCGGGCAGCCCCGCGCCTGTGGTTCGGCATGACCTTGATTTATTTTCTGATCGCCGCGGCGCTGCGGTTGGTCCCGTTCATGGGCGGCCTCGTGCTGATACTTATCTCACCATGGTTGCTCGCCGGCGCGCTGGTGACGGCGCGCGATTCCAGCGCGACAATCGTCGGAGGCGCAAAGGGCTGGATTAACAGCCTGATTAGCACACCGGTGCGACGGTTCACGCTACCCGTGCGCAACGAACATCGTATGGCGGCCTTGGCCATTGCGTGCGTTCTCGTCTTTGGTTTTGCACTGTTGATACGCATTGTTGAGGAGCTTGTCCTGAAAGGCGGCTCCATGGCGACCGGTCTCGCGGCCACGGGACTTGCACCGCCAATGGGACCAGGCTTTGCCATCGCCGTCGTGATGGTCGGGATCGCCTACGTTACTCTGCTCATGGCGGTCTATTATCTCGTGCCGCTTGTGGCGTTTCGCGGACGCGCGCCAATCGAAGCGCTGTTGGAGAGCTTTCAGACCTGTTTGCGTCATGCCGGTGCCTGGTTCCTGCTCATCGGCATCTTCTTTATTCCGTACGCCGCTATCGTATTCGCGTACGCCTGGATCCCGTGGACCGGCGTGGTGCTGACCCTCACGCTTGGCTTCGTACTGTTGCCGCTTTTCGTCAGCACAAGCTACGCTAGCTTCGAGGCGCTGTTTCCTGACACGGAGCCTTCCTCGCATTAGGCGTTATCATCACGCACATGACGGTGTGCGTTCATTGCCGGACGGAAGCGGGCGCGAGCACGGAGGTTGCGATCGGCATTCTCGGCTGCTGCTCCCGGCGCGGCCCTTCCTCCTCGATTCCTGGACTCGCAGCTAGCAGGGTATTCATGCCTCGCTGCGCTTCCGCGCTCCCCCGCGATGCGGGGATTCGGCTATCGCGAGTGAATCGCGCACGCCGTAAGGCGGGGCGCTTCCTGTGACTCGCGCCGAAACAGACCGGACGGTTCGCGTTTACTACGGACCGGCGCTCGCTGCCTACGGCTTTGGTAACGATCACCCTTTCGGTCCCGATCGCCTGGACGCGTTCTGGCGCGAGTTCAAGCGCCGCCGCCTCGATGAGCGCGTCGCGGTGTCGGTGCCGGTGATGTGCGCCGAATCCGATCTTGCGTTGTTCCATACGCCCGCGTACATCGCGCGCGTGCGGGCGGCGAGCAGGCACGGCAGCGGCTTTCTTGATTACGGTGATACGCCGGCGTTCGTGGGCGTGTACGAGGCCGCAGCGACGGTGGTTGGCAGCGTGCTCGACGCGGCAGACGCGATCCTCGCCGGCAGTTGTGCGCGCGCGTTCGTACCGATTGCGGGACTGCACCACGCGCGACGCGACATGGCGGGGGGCTTCTGTGTCTTCAACGACCTCGGTGTGCTGATCGAATGGCTGCGCGCCCGCCATGGGGTGCGGCGGATTGCCTACGTCGATATCGATGCCCATCACGGCGATGGCGTGTTCTACGAATTCGAGGACGACCCCGAGCTGATCGTCGTCGACGTGCACGAGGACGGCCGGTATCTCTACCCCGGCAGCGGCAGCGCCCGCGAAACCGGCACCGGTCGCGCCGAGGGCACCAAGCGCAACGTGCCGATGGCGCCCGGCGCCGACGATGATGCCTTCCAGCGCCTTTGGCCGGAACTCGAAGCGTTTGTCCGAGACGGGCGCCCGGAATTCATCCTGCTGCAGGCTGGCGCCGATAGCATGCGTGGCGATCCTCTCACTCATCTCGCGTACTCGGCGCAGACCCATGGCCGAACGGCAGCGCGGCTCGCGCGCCTTGCCGATGAGCTCTGTGACGGGCGACTGCTCGCCACCGGCGGTGGCGGCTACGATCGCGACAATCTCGCCAGCGCCTGGTGTGAGGTGGTGGCGGGGCTGCTTCCGGACAGCAAGCACGGCGAAATTCGCTAGACTGCCCAGGAGACGTCCGAGGCTCGCATGAAGATACTGCTCGCCCTCGCCCGCGCGATCGACAAGCTCAATGAATATGCCGGCCGCACGGTGCGCTGGCTGGTGCTCATCACGGTATGCATCGCCGCTGGCAACGCCGTTGCGCTGTGGTTGCTGAGCGACTCCTCTAACGCGTGGATTGAAGTCCAGTGGTACCTGTTCGGCGCGGTGTTTCTGCTTGCGGCAGGCGATACGCTGCGCCACAACGGCCATGTGCGGGTGGACGTGCTGTACAGTTGTCTGCCGCCGCGCGCCCGTGCGTGGATCGACATCGTCGGCAGCGCGCTGTTCCTGTTGCCACTGTGCGGCTTGATCATCTGGCTGTCTTGGCCCGGGTTCGTTGAATCGTTCGTGAGCGGCGAACGCTCGCCTGATGCCGGCGGACTGTTACGCTGGCCGGTGCGGCTGCTGATCCCGCTCGGCTTTGCACTGCTCGCGCTGCAAGGTGGCGCCGAGCTGATCAAGCGCATTGCCTTCCTGCGCGGCCTCGCGCCGCTGCCGCACGAGCGGCCCGTCGAACAGGTATGAGCCGCGGAGCAGGGGCCCCGCGACTTGCGCGGGGATGCGACCGGCGAATGCCTCTGGCCGCCGACAGCGTAGTGTGCCGAATTCGCACGGCAGCACGGAGGCGGCGGGTATGAGCCTCGAGCTGATGGCACCGCTGATGTTTGCCGGGCTGGTGGTATTCCTGCTGCTCGGCTACCCGGTTGCCTTCGCACTTGCGGCCAACGGCATGCTGTTCGCCACTATTGGCGTGCAAGCCGGATTTTTCGAGTTCAGTCTGCTGCAGGCGTTGCCCGAGCGCGTGTTCGGCATTGTCTCGAACCAGTTGCTGCTCGCTATCCCGTTCTTCACCTTCATGGGTCTGGTGCTGGAACGCAGCGGCATGGCTGAAGACCTGCTGGATACAATCGGGCAGTTGTTTGGGGCGGTGCGCGGCGGACTGGCTTACGCGGTGATCCTGGTCGGCGCGCTGCTCGCCGCTAGCACCGGCGTAGTCGCGGCATCCGTGATCGCCATGGGATTGATTTCACTACCGATTATGTTGCGCTACGGCTACGACCGGCGACTCGCGACCGGCGTAATCGCCGCCTCCGGCACGCTCGCGCAAATCGTCCCGCCCTCGATCGTGCTGATCGTGCTCGCCGATCAGCTCGGCGCGTCGGTGGGCGAACTCTATCATGGCGCGCTGGTTCCCGGGCTGCTGCTCGCGGGGCTTTATATGGTCTTCGTGCTTGGTATGTCGCTGTGGCGACCCGCCGCAGCACCTGCGTTGCCGTCCGCGGCACGCGGCCTGAGAGGCGCGGCGCTGCTGCGCCGGATGGCGGTGGCATTGCTGCCGCCGCTAATACTTATCTTTCTCGTGCTCGGCACGATATTCCTTGGCATCGCCTCGCCCACCGCGGGCGGCGCCATGGGCGCGGTAGGTGCGCTAGCGCTTGCCGCTGCGCGCAAACGCCTGAACGGCAATGTGCTTCGTCAGTCGCTCGATAACACGGCACGGATCACGAGCTTTGTGATCTTCATTCTCATTGGCTCGACGGTGTTCACTTTGGTGTTCCGCGCGCTCGATGGCGATCGCTGGGTGGAACACCTGCTCACCGGCCTGCCGGGTGGTGTGATTGGTTTCCTGCTGGTGGTGAACCTGCTGGTGTTTGTGCTGGCGTTCTTCCTCGACTTCTTCGAGATTGCTTTTATCCTGGTACCGCTGCTTGCGCCGGTCGCGGCTGTACTTGGCATCGACCCGATCTGGTTTGGCGTGCTGCTCGCGATCAACATGCAGACTTCGTTCATGCACCCGCCCTTCGGGTTTGCGCTGTTCTATCTGCGCAGCGTCGCGCCACCAGCAGTGAAGACGACTGATATCTATTGGGGCGCAATACCGTTCGTGGCGATTCAGTTGGTCATGGTCGGAATGGTGGTCGCCTTCCCAGGGCTGGTTGGCCACGCGGGTGTTGCGACAAGCAGCGGCATTATCGAAGTGCCGCTCGAGTCCGATCCGGGGGCGGACTATTTGCTTCCGCCGCAGTGGAAGTAGTGCGAAGAATCAGCCGCGATGCGCTTCAACGGGAGCTGTCACGGCGGTCGACGGCTCACTTCACGTAGAAGAGAAAATTTGAATAGGACGCCTCGGCGACCTTGGACCACTGGTTACTCGCGTCCATGAACTTCTTCCACTCAATGTAGATGCGCCGGAACGCCGGGTTTCTACGTGACTCGCCTTCATACATGGCGAACGCGGCCTTGCGCGCCGCCAGCATCACATCCTTCGGGAACGCGTGCAGTATTACGCCCTGCCTGAGCAAGCGCTGAAGCGCCGGCGGGTTCTTCGCGTCGTACTCGGCGAGCATATGCACGTTGGCCTCCGCAGCCGCTACTTCAAACGCGGCCTGATAAGGCGGCGGCAGCGATTGCCACTTCTTGAGGTGCACGAAGAAAGTGAGCTGCGGCCCACCCTCCCACCAGCCCGGGTAGTAGTAGTGTTTGGCGATCTTGTGAAAGCCGAGCTTCTCGTCATCATACGGTCCGACCCACTCGGTGGCATCGAGCGCGCCGCGTTCGAGCGCGGGATAGATATCGCCGCCGGCGATGGTCTGCGGCACCACGCCGAGCTCAGCGAGAATCCGCCCGCCAAGACCGGGGATGCGCATCTTGAGGCCCTTGAGATCGGCGAGCGACTTGATTTCCTTGCGGAACCAGCCGCCCATTTGTGCCCCGGTATTGCCTCCCGGAAAATGCAGCACGCCGTACGACGCGAAGAATTCACGCATCAACTTCAGGCCGCCGCCGGCATACATCCAGGCGTTTTGCTGGCGCGCGTTCAGGCCGAAGGGCAGCGCGGTGTCGAACGCAAACGCGAGGTTCTTGCCGACGTAGTAGTAGCCGGCGCTCTGCCCGCACTCGACCGTCCCTTGGCTCACGGCATCAAAAACGCCGAGTCCCGGTACCAGCTCGCCGCCGGCGAATGTCCGAATCTGGAACTTGCCAGAGGTGAGTGCGGCGACCCTGGCCGCGAGCCGCTCGCTGGCACCATAGATGGTGTCGAGGCTCTTGGGAAAACTGGAGGCGAGGCGCCAGCGAACTTCGGGGAAATCGGCGGCGCGCGCCGTGGCGATCGCGCCAAGCAGCAAGCCAGCGCTGGTGCCGGTGAGGAGATCACGGCGCTTCATGAATTGGGTTCCGACGCGTCACGCCGGCATTGTGCACAGCGATGCACCATGCGCCAATCGGTGCTTGCGAGAGATGGACGGGGTCAGGCGCTGACGCGGCTGCGGCGGGCGGTGCGCACCGCAGCCGGCTTGCTGACGACTACGCGGTTGCGACCGCCGCGCTTGGCTTCGTAGAGGGCCTTGTCGACGCGTGCGAGAAGCTGGGTAAGGTCTTCACCCTTGCGGAATTGCGTGAGCCCAAGACTGATGGTGACCTCGATCAGCTGTTCCTTGTGGCGGAACTTGCGCTCGCTCACCGTCTTGCACATCCGTCCGGCAATCTGGCGCGCGGCCGCCAGCGTGGTGTGCGGCAGAACGATCAAAAACTCCTCGCCGCCGTAGCGCCCGACCTTATCCGGCATACGCACTGCCTCGGTGAGCACGCCGGCCAGACTCGCCAGTACCGTGTCGCCGACATCATGCCCGCGCTCGTCATTAATCCGCTTGAAGTGGTCGATATCCACCATGGCGATGCTGAGCGGCGTGCCGTAGCGCTCGGCCTGCGCCATGCTCTCCAGCAGCGCCATCGTGATGCCGCGCCGGTTCATGATGCGGGTTAGGGGATCGGTAATCGCGAGCTGGGTCATGTCGTGCGCTTCGCGCTCGGCGGCGATGCGCATTTCGTATTCCTTGCGCAGTGGCGCAAGCACCAGCACGTAGATGAACGGCGCGGTTAGCACCACCAGCAATACGGCGTCGAGAACCATGATCGACGCCGGGACTTCACCACGCCCGAAGCTGGCGACCACCGACATGATGATGATCTCGGCGGCGAATATGATGGCGACGATCGCGCCCATGGCCTTGGCCGCTGACCCGGTTTCGGTGTGATTCGACAACGATTCATCCTCGAACATTTGGCGCGCCTTCCCAGCCGGCATCCTGCCCGGTACGCCGCTCAAGTCCCTGCTTCAACTATAGTCCAGCGGCCCGGCGCGCAAGCGCGCTATAGGGACTTGAGATTGGCGTAGGCCAGGACCAGCCACTTGGTGCCCGCCTGCTCGAAGTTGACCTGCACCCGGGCATGTTGACCCTGCCCCTCGACGTTCAGAATCACCCCCTCGCCGTAGGTGGCATGCTGCACGCGCCCCCCGAGGCGCATGGCGCCGCGGGCGTCGCTGCCCGCCGCGGGCGCCGGGCGGTTCCATGGGCTCGCCACTGCCGGCCCGGCACGAACCTCCTCGACCAGCTCCGGCGGGACCTCGCCAAGGAAGCGCGATGGGCTGGTGTACTGCTCGCTGCCGTGCAGGCGCCGAACTTCGGCCATGGTGAGCACCAGACGTTCGCGTGCGCGCGTCATGCCGACATAGCAGAGCCGGCGCTCCTCCTCCAGCCGTCCGGGCTCGGCAATCGAGCGCTGGTGCGGAAACAGACCCTCTTCCATGCCGGTCAGGAACACGAGCGGAAACTCGAGACCCTTGGCACTGTGCAGGCTCATGAGCTGCACCGAATCCTCCCAGGACTGTGCCTCGCCCTCGCCCGCCTCAAGCGCGGCGTGGGCGAGGAACGAGCTGAGCGGGTCGAGGCCATCGGACTCGTCGTGCTCGAAGCCGCGTGCGGCGTTGACCAGTTCCTCCAGGTTTTCCAGGCGCGCTTCGGCGCGCTCGCCCTTCTCCTTGCGGTAGTGCTCCAAAAGGCCACTGGTCGTGATCACGTGCTCGGTCTGTTCGCCAAGCGTAAGAGCAGCTGTGTCCTGCGCGAGGCGCTCGATCAACTCCAGAAACGCGCGCAATGCGCCTTGCGCCCGCGCCGGGAGCGTGGCGCCGGCGAGCTGGGCGAGCGCCGCTTCCCAGAGCGAGCAGGCATCGCGCCTGGCAACTTCGCGCACCGCTTCCATGGTGCGCTCGCCGATGCCGCGGGTCGGCAAGTTCACCACGCGGTCGAAAGATGGGTCGTCGTGACGGCTTGCGACCAGGCGCAGGTAGGCGAGCGCGTCCTTGATTTCCTGGCGTTCGAAAAAGCGCATGCCGCCGTATACGCGATAGGGAACGGCGGCCTGGATGAGTTGCTCCTCGATCACGCGCGACTGTGCGTTGCTGCGATAGAGCACCGCACACTCGGCGCGCGCATGCCCCTGCGCCACCCAGTCCTGGATGCGGCCGACCACGAAGCGCGCCTCCTCGATGTCGTTGTAGGCAGTGTAGAGTTGGACCGGATCGCCCTGCACTCCCTCGGTCCACAGGCGCTTGCCGAGCCGGCCTTCGTTGTGGGCGATAACGGCGTTGGCGGCACTCAGGATGGTGCTCGTGGATCGGTAGTTCTGTTCGAGGCGTACGACGAGGGTGCCGGGATGATCGCGCTCGAACTGCAGTATGTTTTCGACCCGCGCGCCGCGCCAGCCGTAAATTGACTGGTCGTCATCGCCCACCACGAACAGGTTGTTGTGTGCCCCTGCGAACAGCTTGAGCCACTCATACTGGATGCGATTCGTGTCCTGGAACTCGTCCACCAGCACGTGGTGAAAGCGCGCCTGGTAGTGGCGGCGCAACGCCTCGTTGTCGCGCAATAGCTCGTAGGCGCGCAGTAGTAGTTCCGCGAAATCCACCAGCCCGGAGCGCCGGCAGGTTTCCTCGTAGGCCTCGTAAACGCGCCGCAACTCGCGCTGGGTCGGATCGTTGGACGGGCCGAGCTGCCCCGGGCGACGGCCCTCCTCCTTGTGCGCATTAATAAACCACTGCGCCTGCTTCGGCGGCCAGTACGCTTCATCGAGATTCAGGTTCTTCAGGACGCGGCGGATCAGTCGATGCTGATCGTCGCTGTCGAGGATCTGGAAAGTCTGGGGCAGCCCGACCTCACGGTGATGGGCGCGCAACAGCCGATGCGAAAGCCCGTGAAAGGTGCCGATCCACATGCCGCCCACCGGTGCGCCGAGCATGGCCTCGATGCGCCCGCGCATCTCCGCCGCAGCCTTGTTGGTGAAGGTAACCGCGAGCAGCGCCTGCGGCGAAAGGTTCTCCACCGAAACCAGCCACGCCACGCGGTGCGTCAATACGCGGGTCTTGCCGCTTCCGGCTCCGGCCAGCACCAGCACCGGACCGGGCGGCGCTGCCACCGCCTCGCGCTGTGCGTCGTTCAGGGATTCGAGAATCGGCGAGACATCCACGCCGGCATGATAACGCACGCCAAGCGGGGATCGTCAGGCGCCCCGCTGCGCGTTATGATTGGCACCATCGCATCCGGAGGTGGCTGTGCCCGCGAAGTCCGAACAACATGAACGCCGTGACACGCCGCGCTCGCGTCTGACGGTGGAAGCGATGGTGCGCGGCGCCGATGACCGGTTCCATACCTGCCGCACGCGCGACATCAGTCTGGACGGGGTATTCATCGAGGCGCGCGGGGAAACCCTGCCGAAGCAGGACAAGTTCGAGCTCGCGATGAAGCTGCCCGAGGCGGGCGGCCACAAGGTTTACCGGTTTCTCGCCCATGTTGCGCGGGTTACGCGTGACGGCGCTGCCGTCACCTTCGACGTGGTCGACACTGACGCCTACGCGGCGCTCATGAATCTGGTCTTTTCGCAGTCGCCGCGCGGCAGCTTCTAGCCGGGCGGCCCTACTCCACCGTTACCGATTTTGCCAGATTTCGCGGTTGATCCACGTCGGTGCCGCGCAGCACCGCGACGTGGTAGGCGAGCAGCTGCAGCGGCACGCTGTAAACGATCGGTGCCGTACCCGGGCAGATGTCGGACAAGGTCAGATTCTGAAACCGGTCGAGGTGGATCTGGACCTGCTGATCGCTGAAAAGAAATAGCTCCCCACCGCGCGCCCGCACTTCCTGCAGATTCGACAGCACCTTATCGAGCAAGGGGTCGTTCGGTAACGCGCAGATGACTGGCATCGAGGCATCGACCAGCGCGAGTGGGCCATGCTTCAGCTCGCCGGCCGGATAGGCTTCGGCATGGATATAGGAAATCTCCTTGAGCTTGAGCGCCCCTTCGAGCGCGATCGGATAGAACGTGCCACGCCCCAGAAATAGCGCATGCTGCTTGTCGCCGAAGGCATCCGCCATCGCCTGGATGGAATCGCTCAGCTGTAGCACTACCTCGATCTGGCGCGGCAGGGCCTCGAGTTCCTCGACGAACACACGTTCCTGCTCGGCTGTCATACCGTGCCGGCGGGCGAAGGCGAGGGCGAGCAGCCGCAAAGCGACCAGCTGGGTGGTAAAGGCCTTGGTCGAGGCCACTCCGATTTCCGGTCCGGCCCGCGTCATCAGCGCGACGTCGGACTCACGCACCAGTGAGGATTCCGGCACATTGCAGATGCATAGCGTGCCGAGATAACCCTGCTTGCGCGCACCGCGCAGCGCGGCCAGCGTATCGGCGGTTTCGCCCGATTGCGAGATGGTGACAAACAGCGTGTCCTTGGGCACCACGACGTGGCGGTAGCGATACTCGCTCGCGACTTCGACGCTGCACGGCACGCCAAACTCTTCCAGCCAGTAACGCGCGACGAGACCGGCGTGAAAACTCGTGCCGCAAGCAACGATATGCACGCCGCGCGCCCGATCGAGCAGCGCTTTCGCCTCGTGACCGAAGCTCTCGTCCAACAGCCGGCCCTTGTAGATACGACCTTCGAGGGTCTCGGCGACTACCGCCGGCTGCTCGAAGATTTCCTTCAGCATGTAGTGACGGTACGGGCCCTTGTCGGCGGTTGAGGCGGTCAACGTCGATTCCCGCAACGGACGCTCGACCGCTTGGCCGCTGGCATCGAGCACGGTGATGCCATCGCGGCGCACTTCGGCGATGTCACCTTCCTCAAGGAACAGAAAGCGCTGGGTTACCGGCAACAGCGCGAAGACATCCGAAGCGATGAAGTTCTCGCCAACCCCGACGCCCACCACGAGCGGGCTGCCGGCGCGCGCCACCACCAAGCGATCGGGATCGTCGGGACTCACCACCGCCAGCGCGTAGGCACCCACCAGTTGGCGGCATGCCTCGCGCACCGCCGTGAACAGATCACGGCCCGAGGACAGAAGGCTCGCGAGCAGATGGGCAATGACCTCGGTGTCGGTCTCGGAGGTGAAAACAAACCCCTGGCCGCGCAGCGCAGCGCGCAGTTCGGCATGATTTTCCACGATGCCGTTGTGCACGACCGCGACTTTCTCGCCGCTCATATGAGGATGGGCATTGCGTTCGGCAGGCATGCCGTGCGTCGCCCAGCGCGTGTGGGCGATGCCGAGGTCGCCGCTCAACGGCGTTTTGTCGAGGCTTGCCTGAAGCTGGGCAACCTTGCCGACCGCACGCATACGCTGCAGGTGTGCCTGGCTGTCGCGCACCGCGATGCCGGCGGAATCGTAGCCGCGGTATTCGAGGCGACGCAGACCTTCGAGCAGGATGGGGGTAACGTTACGCTCGGCAATAGCGCCGACGATGCCGCACATGGCTGCTAGTCCTTCTTCTTCTTGACCGGGCGCTTCCAGCCGCGCACGGTCTTTTGTTCGGCGCGCGTCAAGGTCAGTTCTCCCGGCGGGGCCTCGCGCGCGATCACCGAGCCGGCGCCGATCGTTGCGCCGTCGCCAACGGTTACTGGCGCCACCAGCGCGGTATTCGAACCGATGAAGGCATTGTCGCCAATCACCGTGCGATGCTTGTTGGCGCCGTCATAATTACAGGTAATGGTACCGGCGCCGACATTTACTCCCTTTCCAATCGTCGTGTCACCAATATACGAGAGGTGGTTGGCCTTGCTGCCCTCGCCGATCTCTGATTTCTTGACTTCGACGAAATTGCCGATGTGCACGTGATCGGCGAGCTGGGCGCCGGGGCGCAGGCGCGCGAATGGCCCGATGCGGCACTCGGCACCGATTATTGATTGCTCAAGCACGCAGTTGGCCTCGATGCGCGTGCCGCGTCCGACGGAGACATCGCGCAGAATGTTGTTCGGACCGATCTCGACGCCGTCAGCGAGCGTGACGCTCCCCTCGAATACAACATTTACGTCAATCACGACATCGCGCCCGCAACTGAGGGACCCGCGCACATCGATGCGCGCCGGATCGCGCAGGGTGACGCCCTGCTCGAGTAGTTCCTGGGCCCGATTCATCTGACAGGTTCGCTCTAGTGAGGCAAGCTCGATCTTGCTGTTCACGCCGAGAATCTCCCACAGCGCCCGCGGCGCGCGGGTCGCGATCTCCATGCCCTCGGCAACGGCCATGGCGATTACGTCGGTCAGGTAATACTCCCCCTGTGCGTTGTGATTGCGAAGCGCCGCAACCCAGCGCTTGAGCGGCGCGGCCGGCACCGCCAGAAAGCCGGTGTTGACCTCGCGCACCCGCGACTCTTCGTCACTGGCGTCCTTGGCCTCGACGATCCGCGTCACACGACCGCCCGAATCGCGAAGGATGCGCCCATAGGCACCGGGGTCCGACAGCTCGGCCGTGAGCAAGGCAAGTGTATTCGGCCCGGATGCGGAAACCAGCGCCTGCAGCGTCGCCGGCGCAATGAGCGGCACGTCACCATAAAGTATCAGTACGGTTGCGTCATCGGCAATCGCGGGTAGCGCCTGCATGACGGCGTGGCCGGTACCTTTCTGCTCAGCCTGTAATGCCCAGTTAACATGCGCGTCGGCCAGCGCAGTGCGTACCTGCTCGCCGCCGTGGCCGTACACCACATGAATGGCACTGGGATCGAGTTCAGTGGCGCTGGACAGTACGTGCGCAAGCAGCGGACGCCCGGCGAGCGTATGCAGGACCTTGGGCAGGCGCGAATACATGCGCTTGCCCTGGCCGGCCGCGAGGATGATGACTTCGAGAGCTGTGGTCATGCGCTGGATCAATTAAAGCAAACCCACGCCTTGGCGGGTGACGCGGCTACTGCAACAGTCTGCTGCTGTCCAGCGGTCGACCGGCCTTGCGTTCGTCGTCTGTTGCCTCTCGGATGTCATGCACGGTTACAACAAACGTGATGGTCTGGCCGGCGAGCGGGTGATTGGCGTCGACAGTGAGTTTGCCGTTCTCGATCTGCGTGACACGAAACAGCATTGCTTCGCCCCTGGGGCTCTGGGCCTCGAACTCCTTTCCGATCTGGCGCAGCTCCGGTGGCACGTTCTCAAGGTCATCGGTGAACGTGAGTTTCGGGTCGTGCGCGCCGAAAGCCTCGTCCGGTCCAAGCGTCACCTCTATGGTTTCGCCGACCGTCTTTTCTGTGAGTGCCTGCTCGATCTGTGGGAACAGTTCCGAGCCAGCGCCGTGCACGTACGCAACTGGGAGGTCACGGTAGTCAACGATATCGCCGCGCTGGTTGCGCAGTAGATAAGTGACGGAAACGACCTTGTTGGGCTCAACCCGCGGTGTCGACATCGATTCGGTCCCGCGGCTTAACGGCCACGCTGCTGGCGTAACCGCTGGATGGCGCGCAACTGTGCCACGGCCTCGGCCAGCTCAGCTTCGGCCTTTGCGATCTCCATTACGCCGGTACGGTTCTTCATCTCCTCCTCGGCGCGGCGCTTGGCCTCGAGCGCCGCCGATTCGTCCAGATCCTTGCCACGAATCGCGGTATCGGACAGAACCGTCACGATGTCTGGTTGCACCTCGAGAATCCCGCCGGAAACGTAGATAAGCTCCTCCTCGGTCTGGTTCGGAACCTTGAGCCGGACAGAACCGGGACGCAGCTGGGTCAGTAACGGCGCGTGTCGCGGGTATATCCCAAGTTCGCCCGCGATTCCGGGCACCGCTACGAACTCGGCAAGCCCCGAGTAGAGTGTAGCCTCCGCGCTGACGATATCGACGTGTACGGTTAGAGCCATGATGAGACCGGTGTTGTGCGCGACGCGCTCAATGAATGGGCGCCTCGCACTGCATTATTGAATCGCCTTGCCCTTCTCAACCGCTTCATCGATTGAGCCGACCATATAGAACGCCTGTTCCGGCAAGTGATCGTACTCGCCCTCCACGATGCCCTTGAAACCACGGATGGTTTCCTTGAGCGGCACGTACTTGCCGGCCGAGCCGGTGAACACCTCGGCCACGAAGAATGGTTGCGACAGAAAACGCTGGATCTTGCGCGCGCGCGACACCGCGAGCTTGTCGTCGGGCGATAGCTCGTCCATGCCGAGGATCGCGATGATGTCGCGCAATTCCTTGTAACGCTGCAGGGTCGCCTGCACGGCGCGGGCGACGTTGTAGTGTTCCTCGCCGACCACGTGCGGGTCGAGCTGGCGTGACGTCGAGTCGAGCGGATCGACCGCCGGGTAGACGCCAAGTGCAGCGATGTCGCGCGACAAAACCACAGTCGCATCGAGATGCCCGAATGTCGTGGCCGGGCTCGGGTCGGTCAGGTCATCAGCCGGGACGTAGACTGCCTGGATGGATGTGATCGAGCCCACCTTGGTGGAGGTGATGCGCTCCTGCAGGCGACCCATTTCTTCGGCGAGCGTCGGCTGATAACCGACCGCCGAAGGCATGCGGCCGAGCAGCGCCGATACCTCAGTTCCGGCCAAGGTGTAGCGGTAGATGTTGTCGATGAACAACAACACGTCGCGCCCTTCGTCACGGAAGGCCTCGGCAATGGTGAGGCCGGTGAGCCCAACGCGCAGGCGGTTGCCGGGCGGCTCGTTCATCTGGCCGTAGACCAGCGCGACTTTGTCGAGCACACCGCCTTCCTTCATCTCGTGGTAGAAGTCATTGCCCTCGCGAGTTCGCTCGCCGACGCCGGCGAACACCGAGTAGCCCGAGTGCTCTACCGCGATGTTGCGGATCAGCTCCATCATGTTCACGGTCTTGCCGACCCCGGCGCCACCGAACAGGCCAATCTTGCCGCCCTTCGCAAACGGACAGACCAGATCGATTACCTTGATGCCGGTCTCGAGCAGCTCGGTGGTGGGTGCCAGCTCCTCGAACTTTGGTGCCTTGCGATGGATCGGCATCGCCTTCTCGGCCCCTACCGGGCCCTTTTCGTCGATCGGCCGGCCAAGCACGTCCATGATGCGCCCAAGCGTCTTTTGGCCAACTGGCACCGAAATCGGCGCGCCGGTGTCCGTCACGGTCATCCCACGGCGCAGACCGTCGCTCGATCCGAGCGCGATGGTGCGCACCACGCCGTCGCCGAGCTGTTGCTGAACCTCTAGGGTGAGTTCAGCGTCCGAAAGCTTCAGTGCGTCGTAGACCCTCGGCATGTGGCCGCGCGGGAATTCGACGTCGATCACCGCACCGATGCATTGAACGATCTTGCCTTCTGTCATGGGAGTACCCAAAGAATCAAATTGAAATCGGTTAAACCGCCGCTGCCCCGCCCACGATCTCGGACAGTTCCTTGGTAATCGCGGCCTGGCGCGCCTTGTTGTAGATCAGTGTCAATTCGTCGATCAGGTTTCCGGCATTGTCCGAAGCGGACTTCATGGCGACCATGCGCGCACTCTGCTCGCAAGCCATGTTCTCGACAACCGCCTGATAAACACGAGACTCGATGTAGCGCGTAAGCACCGCATCGAGCATGGTCTTCGCGTCCGGTTCATACAAATAGTCCCACAGACCAGTCGCGGCAGTGCTCGCGATCACTTCGCCCTTCTCGTTGCGGTACTGCTGCGGCAGCGGCAGCAGCTGCGCGCGCCACGGCTCCTGCTTCATGGTGTTAACGAAACGGTTGTTGAAGACGTACAGCTCCTGCACCCGCCCACTGGAGTAAGCATCGAGCATGACCTTGATCGCACCGATCAAAAGTTCCAGGTGAGGCGTGTCGCCGAGATGCACGACGTTCGATACGACGTTCGCCCCCATGCGCTGCAGGAATCCCAGGCCTTTGGTGCCGATGGCGCAGAATTCCATTTCCACCCCTGCCTGCTGCCAGGTGCGGACTTGGCCGATCAGCATGCGCAACATGTTTGTGTTCAGGCCCCCGCACAACCCCTTGTCGGTGGTGACGACAATCGCGCCGACGCGCCGGACCTCCGGGTACCTGGTCAGGAACGGATGCTTGTACTCGGTGTGGGCACGCGCCAGGTGCGTCACAATGTTCAAAACGCGAAAGGCGTACGGGCGCGAGGCGCGCGTGCGCTCCTGCGCCTTGCGCATCTTTGCCGCCGCAACCATCTCCATGGCCTTGGTGATCTTCTGCGTATTCTTGATGCTTCGGATCTTGTTACGGATTTCGCGACTTCCTGGCATACAAGGTTGCCCTACTCGCTCCGCTCGTTCGCTTCGACTGACACGTGCCCGCCTAGGCCACGGTCTTCTTGAAATCCTCGATTGCCGCGACGAGAAGTTTCTCGTCCTCGGCGGAGAGGTCCTTGGTCTGATCGATGCGCTCCATCAACGCCGCGTGCTTCGCCTTCATATAGGCGCGCAGTTCCGTTTCCACTCCGAGCGCCTGCTTGACCTCGATGCCGTCGAAATAGCCGCGGTTGACGGCAAACAGGGTAAGCGCCATGTCCGCTACCGAAAGCGGAACGTACTGCGGTTGCTTCATGAGCTCGGTCACCATGCGCCCGCGGTCAAGCTGTTTGCGCGTGGCCTCATCCAGATCGGAAGCGAACTGCGCGAACGCCGCGAGTTCGCGGAACTGGGCAAGCGCGAGGCGTACGCCGCCGCCGAGTTTCTTGATGACCTTGGTCTGCGCCGCCCCGCCGACACGCGACACCGAGATGCCGGCGTTGATGGCGGGACGGATGCCGGCATTGAACAGGTCGGATTCGAGGAAGATCTGCCCGTCGGTGATGGAGATCACGTTGGTCGGCACGAACGCCGTGACGTCGCCGGCCTGGGTTTCGATGATCGGCAACGCGGTGAGCGAGCCGGTCTTGCCCTTCACCGCACCGTTGGTGGTCTTCTCGACGTAGTCCTCGTTCACGCGCGCGGCACGTTCGAGCAGGCGCGAGTGCAGATAGAACACATCACCCGGATACGCTTCGCGCCCCGGCGGGCGACGCAGCAGCAACGACACCTGACGGTAGGCCCAGGCCTGCTTGGTGAGATCGTCATAAATGATAAGCGCATCCTGACCGCGGTCGCGGAAGTACTCACCCATTGAACAGCCGGAGTAGGGTGCGATGTACTGCATAGCCGCCGAGTCCGAGGCCGAGGCAGCGACCACGATGGTGTACTCCATCGCGCCAAACTCCTCAAGCTTGCGCACCACGTTCGCAACCGAGCTCGCCTTCTGGCCTATTGCGACATAGATACAGATAAGGTCCTTTCCCTTCTGGTTGAGAATGGTGTCGATGGCAATCGCCGTCTTGCCGGTCTGGCGGTCGCCGATGATGAGCTCGCGCTGGCCGCGGCCGATCGGCACCATGGCGTCGATCGCCTTGACGCCGGTCTGCACCGGCTGCGACACGCTCTTGCGCCAGATGACACCGGGCGCGATCTTTTCTATTGGCGAGGTTTCCTTCGCGTTGACGGGCCCCTTGCCATCGATTGGGTGGCCGAGGGAATTCACTACGCGTCCGATCAGCTCAGTGCCGACCGGCACTTCCAGGATTCGGCCCGTGCACTTGACGGTGTCACCCTCGGAGATGTGTTCATAATCACCCAGCACCACCGAACCGACCGAGTCGCGCTCGAGGTTCAGCGCCAGCCCGAAGGTATTGCCGGGAAACTCGAGCATCTCGCCTTGCATCGCGTCCGACAGACCATGGATGCGGCAGATGCCGTCGGTCACCGATACCACCGTGCCCTCGGTACGCACCTCGGGCGCTACCGAGAGTGACTCGATGCGCTTCTTGATGAGGTCGCTGATTTCGGAAGGATTAAGCTGCATGATTCTTGTCCTCTCTACAGATTCAGTGAGGCCGCGAGCTTGTTCAGCCGCCCGCGGACCGAGGCATCGATGACGAGGTCAGCGGCCTGTATAAGCACTCCGCCGATCAGAGCCGAATCGACCCGCGTCGTTATGTTCACGTCCCGGCCGAAACGGCGCTTGAGCCCGGCTGCGATCGACTTAACCTGAGCCGGATCGAGCGCGAACGCCGATATGACGGTTGCCTCGACTCGAGCCTCTGATTCACAGCGCATCTGCTCGAAGAGCTGGGCAATTTCCGGAAGCAGTGTGAGGCGGCGATTGTCGACCAGCACGCGCAGGAAGTTCTGCGCCTCCGGACTCTGCCCTTCTCCACATATTCCGACGACGACATCCGCCAGCCGTGCGCGATCAAAACTGGGATCGCCGTCCAAACGGCCGATACGCGCGTCACTCGCCACGATCGTTCCCAGTGCGAGCATGCCAGACCAGGCCTCGGCCTGCGAACGCTTCTGTGCAAGCGCAAACGCCGCTTCCGCGTAAGGTCGGGCAACAGTTTTGGCTTCGGCCATGGCAACAGACCCTAGAGCTGCTTCACCACGTCATTGAGTAGTTTGGCGTGGGCGGCCCTGTCGATTTCCTTCTCGAGCACCCGCGTTGCGCCATCCACCGCCAGTTGCGCGATGGCGCCACGCAGCTGCTCGCGGGCGCGCGACACCTCCAGCTCGATATCGGCACGTGCCGCCACCAGCAGTCGCTCGCCCTCGCCGTGGGCCTGGTGCTTTGCCTCCTCAACGATCTTGGCGGCGCGCTTGCCGGCCTCGGCGATGACGCCGGCGGCGTCCTCGCGCGCCTCACGAATGATGTCGACGGCCTTTTTTTGTGCGAGCTCGAGCTCCCGCCGGGACCGCTCCGCCTGCGCCAGCCCATCAGCAATATTCTTCTGGCGCTCAGCCATTGCGCGCATCAGGGGTGGCCACACCAGTTTCATGGTGAACCACACCAGCAGCGCGAAGGTGATCATCTGCCCCAGCAGCGTGATATTGAGATTCACGTTGCGTCCCTCCGGAATAATTGCGGATTCGCCGACTCTAGCCGCCAACCGCCTTGAGTGCGGCCGCGAACGGATTGGCGGTGGTGAACCACAGCGCCAGACCGACACCGATCATAGTGACCGCATCGAGCAGACCGGCGACGATGAACATCTTGACCTGCAGCGTCGGGATCATTTCCGGTTGACGCGCTGCCCCTTCGAGGAAGCGCCCGCCGAGCAGGCCGAAGCCGATGGCGGTGCCGAGCGCGCCCATTCCGAGAATAAGACCGACCGCGATGGCGGTCATACCGTAAAGCGTTTCCATGAATGTGCCTCCGAGAAGGTGGGTAAGTTGATAAAGACAGAAGCGCTAGTGGCTCTCTTCGTGCGCCATGCTGAGGTACACGATCGTGAGCACCATGAAAATGAAAGCCTGCAGCGTAATGATCAGAATATGGAATACTGCCCACGGCCAGGACAGCAGCGGCTGAATCCACCATGGTAAGAGCGCGATCAAAATAAAGATCATCTCGCCGGCATACAGATTTCCAAAAAGACGTAACGAGAGCGACAGCGGCTTGGCCAACAGCTCGACGATATTGAGCAGCAGATTGGCCGGGAACAGATACGGACCGAACGGGTGCGTGAGAAACTCCCTCGCGTAGCCGATCGGGCCCTTGATCTTGAAGCTGTAGAAAATGATCAGCACCAGGACCGTAAGCGACAGGCCGAAGGTGGCGTTCATATCAGTCGATGGCACCACGCGCAGGTAGGGAACCCCAACCCAGCCAGCAAACAATGGCAACAGGTCAACCGGCACGAGATCCATAAAATTCCATAGAAACACCCAACAAAAGATCGTCAGCGCCAGAGGCGCAATGAGCTCGCTTCGACCATGGAAGGTGTCCTTGACCTGGCGATCGGCAAACTCGACGAGGATCTCAACAAAATTCTGCAATCCGCCCGGCACCCCGGCGGTGGCACGCACGGCAGCGCGCCGGAACACAAAGAAGAAGACCATGCCGAGGACAACCGAGAATATCAGCGTGTCCAGATGCAGGGTCCAGAACCCCTTCCCGACTGTGAGGTTCGTCAGGTGGTGAACGATGTAGTCGGTGGCGGATCCACCGCTGTGCCCGGTGCTCATGCCCTATCCACCTTGACCGTCGGAACACTCGGCAGCAGCGCCAACCAGTAAATCAGAAGTGTGGAAGCGTAGCCGGCAAGCAGCGGAAGTGCCGCAAGCCGCCACCAGGCAATGGCAAGCAGGAAGGACCCTGCCGTGACGAGGAATTTGATCGCTTCGGCGAGATAAAAACGCCGCAGGACCGGCCGCGCACCCTGGACACCGCCATGGAAGGCAAGCAAGGCGAAAGCCAGATTGGCTCCGGCGCCGATGAGGCCTCCGACCAGCGCGGCCAATGCTGGCGCCGCGCCCCAGATCGGAAAGATCCCGCCAGCAACCAGAATGGTAGCGCCGAGTTGGGCCACGACAATTCTGTAAGCCGTTGATTTGCCGGTCATCAAGAGAAGCTCGCCAAGTGGTGACAGACCGCTCACCACAGATACGCGAAGTTACGCTCGCCAGAACTAGGCCCAGCTAGTGGTTGCCCTATTTTGGGGCAGCTAAGTAATGCGCGCGCCCGCAGCAGCACGAAGGCCGGTGCGGGCAAGGCCGCGCAGTATAAGAGCCGTGTGTTACAGGGTCAACGCTGGCGGCCGGCGGTTTCCGGCCGACCCTGTCCCGCCTAGACAGCGTGAGCTAAAGCTTGGTGATGTTTTGCTGGAAGATCGCCTTGTGCACATCCCCAACGCTGATGATCCCGACCAGCTTTGAGCCTTGCGAAACGGGGATACGGCGGATGCGGTTGCGAAACATGATGGATGCCGCCTTCAATACTGGCAGGTCGGGCTCGACGGTAAACACCCTTGGACTCATGAGATCCGAAACCTTCATGTTGACGACATCCCGGTAGTCATGCTCGAGCGCTTCATAGTCCACCACAGTCGGGTTCTCCATCATGTCATCCAGGGTAGGAAACATCCCGTGCAGGATGTCCTTCTCGGAAATGACACCGACGATCTGGTCGGAACTGTCGACCACTGGCATACCGCTGATCTTGTTGAAGCACATCACGGTCGCCACGTCGCGGATAAGGTCGTCCGGCCGCGCGACTTTCACGGCGGTACTCATAATGTCTCTAACAATCATCCTCTCTCCTCCAGGCAGTTTTCCGGGTTAGTGCCCGATATTGGTGTAGTAGTGGTTGGCGCCGCGGTCGCAGCATGCCCTGACGCGGCCAGACATGTTACCGGCGGGCTGCTTCGGGTCGCCACAAGAAACCCGATATGCGGCTATGAAGTGGCCTTATTCGCGCCGCCCAAAAATCGGGCATTCAAGGAAATCGGCTAATTGGCGCGCGTCGGGACCGGGCGCGGCGGACTAATAAAAAGACGGCCGAAAAAAGGCCGGTTACTGCGGCTTCGGCTCGACCGGCTTGTCCGCCGGCGTGGCCGGCGCGGGAACTTCGGCCGGTTCTGGCGTCTGGGCACCCGGCGCCATCCCGCGCGCAGTAGACTGCTTGCCGACGATCTCGGCCGCGAGTTTCTTTGCTTCCTCGACTTCCGAGGGCTTCATGCTCGCCATCAGCGCATCGCGCCGCTTGGCCGCCTGCTCATTGCCCTGCTCCGCGGCACGCAGGTACCAAGCCAGCGCCGGGACGAGATTGTCCGGCATGCGATAGCCGAACTCATAGAGGATGCCCAGCTCGAGCTGGGCGTCGCGATTGCCCTGCTCGGCATTTTGGCGCAGCGCGGCAAGCGCGGGTGGCTCGTCGGCCGCGTAGGCCGGTACGGCGAACAAGCATACCGCAAGGATGGCGAGCAGGAATCTCATGTGCTGGGGTCTCCTTCTTCGTTTTTATAGTCTGTTCGGCCCAAGAGCGCCAGCCAGACCCGGCCTGTCGCCCGAACCCGACCTCACGACACGGCTAGCGAATGCGCGCCAGGATGCCATCCAGCTGGTCGAGGCTCGTGTACTCAATCACCAGCTTGCCACGTCCGCGCCGCCCCGCCTGGATTCGCACCTTGGCGCCGAGCTTGTCGGAGAGCTTCTGAGTCAGCGCGCGTACGTCGGGATCCACGCCGCTGCGCTTGCGCGGAGCCGGCTTCTCGGTCAGGCGGCGGACCAGTTGCTCGGTCTCGCGCACGGACAGTCCGCGCTCGACCACCTGACGAGCGGTCTTGCTCTGCTGTGCACCATCGAGCGCGAGCAGCGCGCGTGCGTGACCCATGTCCATCTTGCCCTTCTCGAGCATCTCGCGCACATCGGCATTGAGCGTGAGCAGCCGCAACAGGTTGGTCACCGCGGCGCGGGAACGTCCTACTGCCTCGGCGACCGCCTGATGCGTCATGCGAAACTCGTCGATCAGGCGCTGCAGCGCGTTCGCCTCCTCTACCGGGTTCAGATTTTCGCGCTGGATGTTCTCGATCAGCGCAATGGCGATGGCGGCCTCGTCGGGGATATTGCGCACCACCGCCGGGATATTTTCGAGACCGGCAAGCTGGGCAGCGCGCCAGCGCCGCTCACCGGCGACGATCTCGTAGTTTCCGGCCGCGATCGGGCGCACCACGATTGGTTGCACGACTCCCTGGGACTTGATCGAGGCGGCCAGCTCGTCCAGCGCCCCCTTGTCCATGTGCGTGCGCGGCTGATACTTGCCACGCTGCAACAGGTCGATCGGCAGGTGCTTCAGCTCCTCGCGCGCCGCGTGCGCCGCCTCGTAAGAGGAGCCAAGCAGCGCGTCCAGGCCGCGACCAAGTCTTTGCTTTTTCATTACGCCGCTGCCTCCCCAGCCTCGCGCCGCAGGAGTTCGCCGGCCAGCGCGAGATAGGCCTGCGCGCCTTTTGACTGCATGTCATAGCTGATCACGGCCTTGCCAAAACTCGGCGCCTCGGCGAGCCGCACATTGCGGGGGATGATGGTGCGGTAGAGCTTGTCGCCGAAGTGTTCCTTGAGCTGGGCTGAGACCTCGTTGTCGAGCTTGTTGCGCGGATCAAACATGGTACGCAGCAAGCCCTCGATTTGCAGGCGCGGGTTGAGCCCCTCGCGCACCTTGCGAATGGTGTTCATCAGTGCGGTGAGCCCTTCAAGCGCGTAGTACTCGCACTGCATCGGGATAAGAATGGAATCCGCGGCACTGAGTGCGTTCACCGTAAGCAGGCTCAACGCCGGCGGGCAGTCGATCAGAACGAAATCATATTCGTTGCGCACTCCGTCGAGCGCGGTACGTAGCCGGCGCTCACGCCGGTCGAGCTCGATTAGCTCAACCTCGGCTCCTGCCAAGCGGCCGTTCGCCGGCACCAGATCGTAACCGCTCTCCGTAGGAAGCCGCGCCTGCTCGATTGCCTCGAGACCGAGAAGCACCTCGTACGTGGTAATGCGGGGCTCGTCCTTGCTGATGCCGCTGCCCATGGTGGCGTTACCCTGGGGATCGAGATCCAAGAGCAGCACGCGCCGGCGCGTCTTCACCAGCGACGCTGCCAGATTGATACTGGTGGTGGTCTTGCCGACCCCGCCCTTCTGATTGGCGATGGCGATAATGCGCCCCATCGCGGGTCACTCCTTTCTGCGCGGTGTAATGATGACCAGATGCCGCTCGGCATCGAGTCCGGGAATTTCAAGCGCTATGACGTCGATCACCTGGAAGGAGGGCGGCATGTGCGCGAGCTCTTCGCGCGGCAACACCCCTTTCATGGCGAGAATCCGGGTATCCGGACCCGCAAGATGACCGCACGCGGCGAGCATATCAGGGATTGAAGCGAAGGCGCGAGAGACCAGCGTAGCGAATTTCCGCTCACTGCGGAAATCCTCGACGCGAGCGGCGACAACCGCGACATTCCTTAAACTGAGCGCGTGCACCGCCTGCCGGACGAAAGCCAGCTTCTTGCGGTTGCTATCAAGCAGGGTGAACTGGAGATCCGGACTGGCGCACGCCAGCGGAATGCCCGGCAGTCCAGCTCCGGTGCCGACATCGATTACCTGTGGCCCACGCAGGTAGGGAAGCACGGCAAGACTGTCCAGCAGGTGGCGCCCGATCATTTCCTGCGGATCACGCACTGCCGTGAGATTGTGGGTGCCGGCCCACCTTTCCAGCAAGCGCACATATGCGACCAGCTGTTGCGCACAGCCCGGTTCCAGCGCGAGGCCCATGGCCTTCGCGCCCTGCGTTAGGCTTTCTTCTAGCTGCATGCGCGGTCGGGAATAACTTGGCCGCGCATTGTGGCGCCCTAGCCGGGCGCCCAGCAACTGCCGCCCGGCTAGGGCTTGGCGGCGCCCGAACTCAGACCTTCCAGGGCGCCCGTCATCTTCTTAACGACTTCCGCGCGGTCGTTGATGCCATGACGCGCGACGATGGCCTCCGGCGAGACATAGCCGATCCATACTTCGCCTTTGGCGTCCTGCCAGACGAGCGCCTTGAGCGGAAGATCGATGCCGGCGGTCTGGTTGCTCTGCATAAGTGGCGTGCCGAGCTTGGGATTTCCAAAAATGAGAAGCTCGGTCGGGCGTAGCTCCATACCGGCTTTCTTGGCGGCGGCTGCGTGATTTACACGCGCTACCAGGGTGATGCCCTTTTCCTTGAGTGCGGCCGCGAAGCGATCGGCTGTCACGCTCACGCTGTGGCTGCTCTTTTTGGTCACCAGGCCATCGGCTGCCTGCGCGAGCGGGATCAACAGAAACAACGCGATGATCGTCGTAAGGGAAAAGCGCATATTCCATCTCCTTTGGTAAGTGGGTCTTTTATTCAGTGGGTTTGTCTTGTGCAGCAATAGTTTTGGTCGTGTGCCCGAGGCACTTCTTACCGACACTTGGCCTCGCTTCATCCCGCCGCGCCGACCATTCATCCAAAAATCGGCGCGATTTGCCCGGTACCGGCGGTAAGTTACGCATCGGTTACGTTCAGGGAATTCCCAAACAATACGGAGGAAGACATGAAACACATTTTTGCTGCAGTTGCCGCCATGGCTCTTAGTCTGCCAGTCATGGCAGCAGACCCGGTCACGCCGACCGAGACGCCGATGCCGGTTTCCGCCGCGACCCCGTCCGCTGTGGCATCGACAGGCACGGTGGCCCGCGCACAGTTCACCAGCGCCATCAATGACCGCGAACCGGCAGATGTCCTGACTCGTCTCAACAACGATCAAACGCGAATCTATTACTTCACCGAGCTTAAGGGCTTCGAGGGCCAGAAGGTTACACACCGCTGGGAGCACGATGGCAAGGTGATGCACGAGCAGGCGTTTGAGGTGAGTTCGCCACGCTATCGCACCTATACCAGCAAGATGCTGGATCCCTCGTGGACCGGCGAGTGGAAGGCCTCCGTAGTCGACAGCAGCGGCGCGACGCTTTCCGCCAACACTTTCAGCTACCGCAAGGCCGAGCCGAGCGCGCCGGCGTCGCCGGCGACAGAGCCTGCCGCCCCGGCCGCGCCAGCGAGTAAACCGTAATCGCCGTCGATGCCGGCTATCGCGAGGCTACCGGCGTCATTACATTAAGTGATGACGCCGGCTTTTGTTTGGAGGTCACTCGCTAGCGCGTCGCCGCCGAACCGCGTTTGAGGTGAACGAGCAATAGCGAGATAGCAGCCGGTGTGACGCCCGATAGGCGCGCGGCCTGGCCCAAGGTTGCCGGCCGGTGGGTCGCAAGTTTCTGCCGCACCTCAACCGACAGGCCGCGCACGTTGTGGTAATCAAGCTGCGCAGGTAGCAACGTCTCTTCGTGCCGGCGATGAGCGGCAATTTCTTCGGCCTGTCGATTGATGTAGCCGGCGTACTTGGCATCAATCTCGAGCTGCTGTGCAATCTCGGCATCGTCCACGGCGGGGCCGGCATCTGGCAGCGTCATGAGTGCCGCGTAGGAAATCTCCGGGCGACGCAGCAGCTCTAGGAGGTTCTGTTCACGCCCCAGTACCTGGCCCAACACCTGCGCGACTTTGGCGCCGGCGGGCGTCGCGGGGCGTAACCATGTGGCGCGCAACCGCGCGCGCTCACGCTCCAGCCGCTCGCGCTTCTGGCTGAAGCGCCGCCAGCGCGCCGCGTCGACGAGTCCCAGTGCATGGGCGGTCTCGGTCAGGCGCAGATCGGCGTTGTCCTCGCGCAGCGTCAGGCGATACTCGGCGCGCGAGGTAAACATACGGTACGGCTCGCTGACGCCGCGTGTGATGAGATCGTCGATCAGCACACCAAGATAGGCCTGGTCGCGCCGGGGCCACCATCCGGGTTCGCCGCGCGCGTGGCGCGTGGCGTTGATCCCGGCGACAAGCCCCTGCGCGGCGGCTTCTTCGTAACCAGTTGTACCGTTAATTTGGCCGGCGAAGAAAAGGCCCGGGAGCGCCTTGGTCTCCAGTGTTGGTTTCAGGTCGCGCGGATCGAAGTAGTCATACTCGATGGCATAACCGGGTCGGGTAATCACCGTGTTCTCGAAGCCGGCGATCGACCGCACCAGCGCGAGCTGGACGTCATATGGCAAACTGGTGGAGATGCCGTTCGGATAGAACTCCCCGCTCGCAAGCCCTTCCGGTTCGACGAAGATCTGATGGCGGTCCTTGTCCGCGAACCGCATCACCTTGTCTTCGACCGACGGACAGTAACGCGGCCCGATTCCTTCGATCACCCCGGCGTACATAGGCGAGCGATCGAGGCCACCGCGAATGATCTCGTGGGTACGCGTATTGGTATAGGTGATGAAACACGACAGCTGACGCGGATGCTCGGCCGTGGAGCCCATAAAGGAAAAAACCGGCGTCGGAGCATCGCCCGGCTGCTCCTGCATCACCGAGAAATCAATGCTGCGGCCGTCAAGACGCGGCGGCGTGCCGGTCTTCAAGCGCCCGACGTGCGGCATCAGCTCGCGCAGGCGCGCGGCGAGCGCATTGGCGGGTGGATCGCCGGCACGTCCTCCCTGGTATTGCGACAAGCCGATGTGAATCTTGCCCGCGAGAAAGGTTCCGGTAGTCAGCACCACGGTGCGCGCCCGGTACTTGAGCCCCATCTGGGTCACCACACCAACTGCCTGGCCATTCTCTACGATCAGGTCGTCGACTGACTGCTGAAAGAGCGCCAGGTTTGGCTCGACTTCGAGCAGCGTCCGCACCGCCTGTTTGTAGAGCAGGCGGTCGGCCTGCGCCCGGGTGGCACGCACCGCCGGTCCTTTGCGAGCGTTCAGAACCCGAAACTGAATTCCGGCACGATCGGCCGCCCGCGCCATCAGCCCGCCCATGGCATCAATTTCCTTGACGAGATGCCCCTTGCCGATGCCGCCAATGGCCGGGTTGCAGGACATCTGCCCGATGGTCTCGATGTTCTGGGTGAGCAGCAGAGTGCGCGCACCCATGCGCGCGGCCGCAGCAGCCGCCTCGGTACCGGCGTGGCCGCCGCCAATTACGATCACATCGAAAATATCCGGATGCTGCATTGGGCTATGTTCCCGGCGTGGCCGCGCATGATAGCACGCCGCTCTCGCCTCTCCCGGGAGCTGGGCTAAGCTTCTGGGACCGACATCCGTCACACATCGCCTCTTCCATGTCACTTCCGCAGGAAAAATTGTCTGCCAATGTGCGCCCGCTGTTGAACGCAATCATCGAGCGCATCGGCCAGGTGATCCTTGGCAAGGAACCGCAGGTGCGGCTCGCGCTGGCGTGCATGCTTGCCCGCGGGCACCTGCTCATCGAAGACCTGCCAGGCGTCGGCAAGACCACACTGGCACACACGCTTGCGCAGGTACTGGGACTTGAGTTCAAACGACTGCAGTTCACCAGCGACTTGTTGCCGGCCGACATTCTCGGGGTATCGATTTATCAGCCCCAGACCAGCAGCTTCACCTTCCACCCGGGCCCGATCTTCACCCAGGTGCTGCTGGCCGATGAAATCAACCGCGCCACACCGAAGACGCAGAGCGCGCTGCTGGAGGCGATGGAAGAGCGCCAGGTATCGGCGGAGGGTGCTACGCATCGGCTCCCCGAACCGTTCTTCGTCATTGCCACCCAGAATCCGCATCACCTGATAGGCACGTTCCCGCTGCCGGAGTCTCAGCTCGACAGGTTCCTCATGCGCATCGAGCTCGGCTACCCGGATCGCGCGGCCGAGCGCGGGCTGCTCAAAGGACGCGACCGGCGCGGGCTGCTCGAAACGCTGGCGGCGGTCATCGACCCACCGCGACTGGTGACACTGCAGCAAAAGGTGGCACGGGTGCATGCCGCTGATGCGCTACTCGACTACGTGCAGAATCTGCTTGATGCCACTCGGCACGCGGCACGCTTCGCCGAGGGGCTTTCGCCGCGCGCCGGGCTTGCGCTGCTTGCCGCTGCACGCGCCTGGGCGCTGCTCGCGGGGCGCGACATCGTGTTGCCGGAGGACGTGCAGGCGGTCGCGGTCGCGGTAATCGGTCATCGCCTTCGACCGGTTGGCGCGGGGGGCGAGCCGCGCGCGCAGCTGGTGCAGCGGCTGATCGAGTCGGTGCCAATACCGTAGCGTGGCGCGCCCGGCTCAATTGTCGATTTGAACGGTTTCTTCTGACCGGGGAACCACCATGGCGAGCGCGATGGAAGATGACGTCGTCACGCTCGATCGGCGCTCCATCTATATCCTCCCCACCCGGGCAGGGATCGTGTTCACGGGTTTGTTATTTGTCCTGTTGGTTGCGGCGATCAACTACAGCAACGGCCTTGCCTATGGTCTTACCTTCCTGCTGGCCGCGGTGGCGTTGGTGGCGCTCCTTTATACACATCGCAACTTGCATCGTGTACGGATCTCGGCCGGTAACGCGCCGCCGGTTTTTGCCGGGGAGGTGGCGAGCTTCGAGGTGTGCCTCAGCAACAGCGGACAAACGCCGCGTGTCGCCCTGCGGGTAGAGCAGGAAGAGGCGCGGTCCGGCGCGCGCCCACCCTGGCGCATGGCGGGGCGCATGCAAGTAGCCCGCGTGCATCTCGGGGACGGCGAAACCACCTGCGTCACGGTCAGCCTTCCGACCCTGCGGCGTGGGTATCTCCATGCGCCGGCCATCAGCCTGTCCACAGAGTTTCCGCTGGGCATTGCGCACGCGTGGTCGCGGCGCGTGATGCTGCCGACGCGAATTCTGGTATATCCGCGCCCTGCCCCGCCGCGGCCGCGGTTGGCAGCCTACGGTGGCGGCGAACAGGCGGGTACCGCCGCTGCGCGGGGCGGCGACGATTTTGCTGGGTTGCGCGAATATGCGCGCGGCGACTCGCTTCGGCATGTGCACTGGAAGGCAGTGGCACGGGGTCAGGGATGGCTTACCAAAGAGTTTGGTGGCGGATCCCTCGGGGTGCAGTGGCTTGATTGGGATGCCCTGGAGGGTCTCGAGGTCGAGGTGCGTTTGTCGGTGCTAACGCGCTGGGTATTGGACGCCGAACAAGTCGGCGAACTTTATGGTTTGCGTTTGCCCGGGAAAATCGTTGAGCCGGGATCAGGAGAGGCCCACCGCGACTGTTGTCTAATCGCGCTGGCTCTGTTCGGGGAGTCCTGATGCGCGCGCTGGAACCTGTCCCGGATCGCGCTGCCCTGCTCTCGCTGGCGGTGGCCGGCACTATCGCCGTGGCGCCCTATGCGCTCGAGCTTCCAATCTGGCTGGTTCTGTTGTTTCTAGCCTTCGCGCTGTGGCGCTACGCGATTGAACGCTGGTCTCTCTATCATCCGGGCCGCACACTGCGGTACGCGCTGACCGGGCTTGCCGTGGTGCTTACCTTTCAGCAGTACCACACACTCCTCGGGCGGGATGCGGGGCTCATGTTGCTCATTGCGCTGCTTGGGGTGAAGTTCCTCGAGCTCAAGCGCTATCGCGACTATCGGGTGAGCGCATTTCTGTTCTATTTGGTCATTCTCGGCGCGTTCCTGTACGAACAATCGCTCGCGCTCGGACTCTATGCGTTGGTCGCGGTGCTGGCCAATACAGCAGCGCTTGTGCATTTTGCGGCACCGGACGAGCTGAGTCCCGGCGCACGTCTGCGCCTGGCGAGCGGACTGATCGTCAGGGCCCTCCCGCTAATGCTGCTGCTCTATTTCCTGTTCCCGCGCCTGCATGGCGCGCTGTGGGCCCTGCCAGATAAATCCTCACATGCGTTGACTGGTCTGGACGACACCATGCAGCTCGGGGACATCAATCACCTGGCCGAGTCGAGTGACCTGGCGATGCGAGTGACATTTGAAGGAGAAATTCCAGCGCGGCGCGATCGCTATTTCCGCGCACTGGTACTGTGGGAGACCGACGGCCGCAGTTGGCGTCGCGGGCCAGCGCTCGGGGATACAGCTGAAATGGTTCCGCGCGGTCCGCCATGGCGCTATGAGGTTGTGCTCGAACCGAGCAACCGGCGCTGGCTTCCCGCATTGGACCTACCGTTTGGGCAACCGCCTCAGGCGCGGGTTCGCGCGGGTTTTACGCTGGAGCACCGTGAAGCAGTTCGCGAGCGCTTGCGCTACACCCTGACGTCATTCATGCGCTACACCACCGGGGAACTCACCGAACGCGAGCGTGCTGCTGCACTGCAACTTCCGGACACGATTTCGCCGCGGACAAGGGCGCTGGCAAAGGAATGGGCAACGGAGCACGGCGATGCGCGCGAAATCGCCAATGCCGCGCTGACGCTGTTTCGCCGCGAGGCATTTTTCTACACGCTCACGCCTCCTCCGCTTGGCGCAGATCCGGTCGACGAGTTCCTGTTCGGCACAAGGCGCGGGTTCTGCGAGCACTACGCTGCCGCCTTCGTTACGCTCATGCGCGCCGCTGGCGTGCCGGCGCGCGTGGTCACCGGCTACCAGGGCGGCGAAGTGAACGAGGCGGGAGGGTATCTCATGCTGCGCCAGCAAGACGCACATGCCTGGGCAGAGGTATGGATCGCCGGCACCGGCTGGACACGCCTTGACCCGACCGCAGCGATCGCGCCGGAGCGGGTCGAACTCGGCAGTGAGGCGGTACGGCGGATGGCTGCGGCCGGTCGTCCGCTCGGTGTCGGTCCGATAGCTGACTCGCTGCAAGGCATTGAGATCGGAATATTTGAGCGCGGTTGGCTCACCACCCGACTCTATTGGGACCTCGCCAGCCTTGGCTGGTATCGCTGGGTCACCGACTTCGGACCGGAGCGTCAGCGCGAGCTACTCGCGGCCCTCGGGCTCGAGCGAGTCAGCCTGCGCGGGCTGTTGTCGCTGATGCTGGCGGCGGTGTTGGCGGTAGCACTGATCTACGCCTTATGGCTCGCTCGCAACCGCGAGCGACTTGATCCCGCCCAGCGCGCCTATGCGCGCTTTTGTCGCAAGCTGGCGCGGGCTGGTCTCGCGCGCGCGCCGGCAGAGGGGCCCGTCGCACTGGCCGAGCGGGCGATGGCGCACTTGCCGGATAAGCGCGCGGCCATCGATGCCATCACAAGCAGTTACATCGCGGCGCGCTACGGTTCCGGGGGCAGAATCGCGCTCTCCCCGCTTCGACGCGCGGTGCGCGCTTTTCGCTGAGGCGCCTTCTAGCTACCGACGCTGCAAATACTTGTCTAGTGCAAGTAGATTGATCGAAAAGAGAAGGTCCTCGACGCTTAATCATCTGCGGCTATTTTTGCAGTCGTAAGATCAAGGCGTCCCTCGATCCGCATCACCTGCGCGACGGCGTGTGATGCAGGCGAAGACTTTTGAGATGCTGGGTGTCCGGGAGGGAATCCGATCGTGAGAAACGTTAGTCCCAGTGCGTTCGGCAACCAGAACGGTCCTAGTGGAACGACGCTTATCCACAACATCAGCAGGATACCGTCGGTGATCGAGCTGATCGTCTTGATCATTCCAGCAAGGTCAGTGCCGTAAATGCTGAGACCTGGAGAGGACTCGCGCCCAACCATGACGGAAACTTCCTGGGAGCGAATGACGGAACTTGCGCTTTCAGAGAAATAGATTTGGTCAAATGCTAAGTGCCTGATATGTCAAGAGAAATTAGTTATATCTCTAGTACTGCTCTCAAGTGTAGCTTCAAGTGTTTGTCTTGTATAGATAAATAGTAATGGCTCCCTCAACACTTGGGAGGCTGTTTGAGGGTCGAGGGCGGGACAGTTTCGGCTCACGACTATGACGTGAGGCTTGGCCGCCCAGGGGCAAGTTCGGCGATCAGTTCCGATCAAGTCTGCTTGCAGATTCTGAATCTGTCGCAGCTCAATTTTCGGCTTAGTTTGATTCGCTCAGCCGACTGGCAATTCTTGCCTAGCGATCCAAGATGGCGGGAAGCTCTTGATGATGAGGTGTGCGGCCATCTGTTCTCAGGGGGGTCTGACTCGTCTTGGGGTCGAACGTGCGGTCCATTTATTTGCCGATGCAAAAGTCAGCAAAGATGCGCCCAAGCAGGTCGTCAGCTGTGAACTCCCCCGTAATCTCACCGAGCGCGTAATGCGCGAGACGCAGCTCTTCCGCCAGCAGTTCCCCGGCCTTGCTGGCGCCAAGCTGAGCGGCTCCCTGCTCAAGGTGTTGGTGCGCCCGCGTCAGTGCCTCGAGGTGGCGCCGGCGTGCCGAGAAGTTGCCCTCCCCCGCTGGTTGCAGCCCGGCCGCGGCGCGAAGCTGTTCACGCAGGAGTTTGATGCCCTCGCCGGTCTTGGCGGAAAGGGAGACCTCGGGGCCGTGGTCGGTGAGCCGTGTGCCAGCAGGTTCGCCGGTGAGATCGACCTTGTTACGAACCCGCAGACACGTCAGGCCGGCCGGCAGATGTTCGCCAGCCACTCGGGCCAACTGTGAATCTGTAGCGCTTGCGTCGTACACAAACAAGGCAAGGTCAGCGCGCGCGAGCTGCTCGCGCGCGCGTCGTACACCTTCCGCTTCAATCTCATCGGACGCTGCCCGTAGCCCGGCGGTATCGACTATGTGAAGTGGCATCCCGTCGATAGAGATGCGTTCGCGCAGCACGTCGCGAGTCGTTCCGGGCTGGGGGCTAACGATGGCCACATCGCTTCGTGCGAGCGCATTGAGCAAGCTCGACTTGCCGGCGTTTGGCGGCCCGGCAATTACCACCACAAGACCATCGCGCAACAAGGCGCCCTGCCGGGCGTTACGCTGCAACGCCTCTACGCTGGCAGTCAGGTCCTTGATCGTCTTGGCGATACGCTCGTCAGCGAGAAAGTCGATCTCCTCTTCCGGAAAGTCGATAGCCGCCTCGACATGGGTTCGCAATGCAACAAGGCCCTCGGTTATCGCGCTTACGCGACGCGAGAAGTCACCTTCCAGTGAGCGAAGCGCCGCGCGCGCGGCCGCGGTTGAACTGGCATCGATAAGGTCGGCAATCGCCTCCGCTTGGGCGAGATCGATTTTTCCGTTCAGGAATGCGCGCTCGGAAAATTCGCCCGGCCGGGCGAGTCGGGCGCCCAGCTGGATGATTCTGGCAAGCAAATTATCGAGTACGACCGGCCCACCGTGACCTTGCAATTCGAGGACATCCTCGCCGGTGAAAGATGCGGGGCCCGGAAAGAACAGCGCGATGCCTTGATCGATCAGTTCGCCCTGAAGGCCACGAAAATGGGCGAGGAGGGCGGTGCGCGGTAACGGCAGAGTGTCGAGCACGGCTTGGGCAATTGCACGCGTCTCCGGCCCACTAACCCGCACGATGCCAATCCCGCCACGGCCGGCCGGGGTTGCGATGGCAGCAATGGTGGTCGCGACCGTCATGCGAGGAAATACTCCGGGTGCGGGGCTGGCACCGGACGCACCACGCAACCTGGTCGATGCCCAAGCTACTTGCTGGTGGCCCCGATCACCTTGTTAATACGCCACTGTTGCGCGATAGAAAGAAGGTTGTTGACCGTCCAGTAAAGCACCAAGCCTGCCGGGAAGAACAGGAAAAACACCGTGAAGAAGACCGGCATGATCTGGAAAACGCGCGCTTGGATAGGATCGAGCGGCTGGGGATTGAGCTTCTGCTGCAGAAACATGCTCGCGCCCATAACCAGAGGGAGCACGTAAAACGGGTCTTGCGCGGAGAGATCACGAATCCAGAAGATCCATGGAGCTTGCCGCATCTCGACGCTCTCAAGGAGCACCCAGTACAACGCAATGAATACCGGGATCTGAATGACAATCGGCAGGCAGCCGCCGAGTGGGTTAATCTTCTCGGTCTTGTACATCTCCATCATGGCCTGATTCAGCTTCTGGCGGTCATCGCCGTAGCGCTCCTTGAGGGCCTGAATGCGCGGCTGGAGCTTTTTCATGTTGGCCATGGACTTGTAGCTCGCGGCAGACAATGGATAGAACGCCAGCTTGATCAGTATCGTGAGGGCAATGATGGCCCACCCCCAGTTGCCGATGAAACGATGCAACCAGTCAAGCAGCCAGAACAGCGGGGCCGAGATTAGCGTGAGCCATCCATAGTCGACCGTCAGGTCCATGCCTTCGGGCAAAGTCTTCAGAATGCGATGCTCCTTCGGTCCAGCGTAAAGCTGCGCAGCAAGGACGCCGCTCGCGCCCGGCGCCAGCTCAACCGCCTTTAGTGACTTGAACCCAAGAATGTGGCGCTGTCCCTGCACGTCCGTATAAAACTCGCTTCGCGCATCGACCCCGGGGAGCCATGAGGCGACGAAGTAGTGCTGGAGCATCGCTACCCAGCCGCCCGTTACCTCTCGCTTGAGCGGCTTCTTCGCCATGTCGTCCAACGGGATTTTTTCGTACTTCTCAGTCGGCGAGTAGATCGCTCCGCCCGTATAACTCGGTGCTGCCTGAAACATGCCGGAAGAGGGCGTGTGGGTGCGCTGGAACTGCCCGTAGAAGTAGCCACGCCAGGGCTCGCGGTTGCGGTTTTCTACCCGGAACTCTACGTCGATCAAGTAACTGCCCCGACGCAGGACGTAGGTCTTGGTGTAGCGCACGCCGGAGGGTGCGTTCCAGGTGAGCGGTATGCGCAGCTCGGACTGCCCAGCGGCCAACCTATATTGTGTTGACTCGATACTAAATCGGACTTTGTGGGTCGGAAACGAACCCTCGTGCCCGACGAGTCCCGACTGCGCAATAAACAGTTCCGCGCCCGACTCACGCATCAATTCAAACGGCTCGCCGGGTTTGTCCGCCGACACCGGATATCGTGGCAGAAAGAGGCCCCGTAGATCGCCGCCGAGCGTGTCGATCACAACTCGTAGCGTGTCCGTCTCGGCGGTCACCTGTTGAGCACTTGGCAGCTTGTCCGTTGGCTGTACATCGGGTTTCGGCTGCGCTGGTTGGGTGGCTCCGCGGGGTGCGCTGGGCACATCCTTCGACGGCGGCGGCGCAGTGGGTACGGTGGGCGTAGCGCCGGGGGCTACTGCTGCCGCTGGTGTGCCGGACTTCGGCGTCTGGTATTGATCCCACGCCTGCCAGATAAACATCAGCACCAGCGCGAGCGCGAAGAACAGAAACAGTCGGACGTTATCCATTGGCTTGAAACACCATGCTTGACGGTATCTAACGGGTCGAACGCGGCGGGACCGGATCGAAGCCGCC
>Ga0209427_10000431_pt1 | contig 44350 bp, 45 predicted proteins | sample DeeMarSWOR136_30_FD_187465 | JGI IMG/M metagenome (GOLD analysis project Ga0209427, IMG submission 187465) | Marine sediment microbial communities from White Oak River estuary, North Carolina - WOR-1-36_30 (SPAdes) (version 2) | ecosystem: Environmental > Aquatic > Marine > Intertidal zone >...
GGATATGATGCTTGGCTGACAGGCATAGATCCAATAGAACACCTAGAAGTTTGGACAAATACAGCACCATATATTTTCGAAGTGACCATAACAGTCCCAGATGAGACTTCCCCTGGAAACTACACATTCCAAATAATAGCCAACACTTTTGGAAACCAACCCACCGAGGAAGTACATCAAGAAGTGAATATCCAGGTGCCACCAGAAAGAGTGATACCCGAAGTGCCAATCGGAACCATACTCGCTTCAGCAACAATGATCATTGCATTGCTGCTCTACGCTACGAAGTCGAAGTGGAAGAAGAAAATATCAACCAACAGTTCAAATTAGACACTACAATCTCCTGTGAAAAAAGCTCCAGCTATCTCTGAACTGGGAGACACACGCTGAGTGATTAGCGCTCACGAGAAATAGACATCTACGAAAAAGAAATTGAGAAAGGTCTAAAAAATCCTTTCGAATCAAGAAAATGGCTAATCAAAAATACTTGAAAAATAAGCTCTCTCTAATAGAAGAAAAACTATAGACATGAACCTTATAGAAGTAGAAAAAATACGCGCACAAGTTATATTTTAAGTTCAGAGATTGTCTTTACGAACTCCGTTACCATGACGATGGTATTTCTTAGGTCATCGATATGTGTGATTGCAGCGGGCCCATGAATATATCTGCAGGGCACAGCTACTGTCCCACTTGGCACACCTCCTTTTGTGAGGTGGATCGCACCCGCATCCGTTCCTCCCATGGGTACTTTCTTAAATTGGAAGGGTATTGACTTTTCCTTTCCCAATTTGATCAAGGTATTAAGAATAGCGGGATGAGTGATAGTAGTTCTGTCCACAATCGTTACAACAGGCCCACCCTTGAGCTTAGACGAGGTCCTATCTGGTCTGAGGCCAGGAACATCTGCTGCAAAAGTCCCTTCTAACGCAAGACCGTAATCTGGATCTATCTGCCAAGCTGCTGTGCGTGCTCCCCTTAGACCTACCTCCTCCTGAACTGTTCCGACAGCTGCGAGATTATAAGGCGAATCCTTCAGAGCCTTGAAGACTTCTACAAGCACAGTGCAACCAGCCCTATCGTCGAAAGCCTTACCCCTGAGGTATCCTCCCCCTAGTTCTGCGAATTCGATGTCGAATACGCCAAGTGTCCCGATATCGACTCCCTTCTTTTTGGCCTCTTCGACATTCTCAGCTCCTATATCTATAAAAAGGTCTTCTATGGGCACGATTTTCTTCTGCTCCTCATCGTCCATAAGGTGAGGAGGCTTAGTCCCAATGATTCCTTTGAGGTAACTCTTGTATCCTCGAAGAAGTAGCGTCTGTCCAGGCATAATGTTGCTTGTAATGCCTCCTAGCGTCTGGAAGCGCAAGAAACCATTCTGCTCTATGAAGGTGATTATGACTGCAACCTCATCCATGTGAGCAGCCAGCATCACATTGGGATAAGTTTCTTTTCCATGATGCAAGAAGAAGATGTTTCCGAGCTTGTCTATTCTCACTTCGTCGGCGTATTCCTCCAGCTCCTTCTTAAGGATCTCACACACCGATCCCTCGTTCCCTGGAGGTCCAAAAACGTTAGAAAGGGTTGCAAGAAGTCTAACCTCCTCAGACAATTTGTTTACCGCCTCCTCTCTAATCGACTTTCGTTGTAGTTAAGCTTTTTTCCATGGCGCCTCGGAAAGATATTTTTTGCCCCTTTACCCATTCAACTCGCGCATGAGTTTCACATAGAGGAATCTTCTGAGAGTTTATGCTGCGCGACCAAGCGTGAAGATGTTCTTGTGATCCATTATCTTTGTCTTGGTTCTTCAACGAAAGCCAATAGGAGAAGTAGTGAGAGCAGTCCGATGGCGCTGCTGATGAAAAATGGGATACCGGCTCCTCGTACAACTAGGTTGCCTAGCCACGTGACTTTGAAGGTACGAAATCTGTAGGCTTCGTAAATCCATGTGGACAAAACTGGGCCCAAGATTGCCCCTAGACTAAAAAAGGCTTGCATTCTTCCGAAGAGTTTTCCCCGTACCTTCTCAGGTATTAGGTCGGCGTTCAAAGCTCGGGATGCGGGCATAGCAATGTTGTGACCGAAGGATCGGAAAACCGTTATTCCAGCTGCAGAGGTAAGGTCTGGTGCGAAGGGAAACGCTATAGTTGCTAGCCGAGAAGGAAGGCTGCCCAGAGCTATGATAGGTTTTCTGCCAACCCTATCAGAAATTTTCCCAGCATAAAGGTTGCAGGTCAAGCCTATGAAACCTGATATAGACAATATGATGCCAATTTGGATCGAAGTCGCCGCAAAGACGTCTCCGAAGTACAGTACACTTATAGGAATAATGAAACCGACGGCGAATCCGGTTGCCAGCGAAGAAATGTAGAGAATCCTGAGGGAAAACATCACTTTCTTGTTCAATCCTAAGTCCTCTTCTTGTGTTGCCGTTCCTTTGGATGAATCTTCTCTCCTAGTTTCTTTGACTCCCCACAATACCAAGAAAAAAGCTATGAATGCAAGGAGAGAGTCAACGAAGAAAGGGACTCTATAACTCCACTCAAGCCCAATTCCAATTATGTCATTGCATAGAAATTGGACGGCGCCTCCGAACACTGGTCCCATGTTAAATCCGACCATGCTCAAGGTCAAATAGAATCCGAGGGCTTCTCCCCTACGTTTCTCTGGAACTTGATCCACCAAGGAAGCTTGAGCCGGAGCGGCCACAGCTGCAGTAGCGACTCCATTCAAAATTCTTACTACTAATAAAGGAGCCCAGTCCCAAACTATCCCAGTCAAAGTACCCAGAACAACGTCAGCAAGCAAACCTGCTTGGATAAGTCTCTTTCGGCCAACCTTGTCTGACAAGCTCCCAAATTTTTGGGAGAGAGTTGCATTGGCCGCAGTGAAAGCAGCGGTAAACAGGCCGATGTAGGCAACTTGTGCTCCTAAGAGTTGAACAAAATTTGGAAAATAAGACATAGGCAGGGCAAAGGCTAGGTTTTCCACTAGCGAAGCCAAAGAAAGAACTATTACACTAGACGTGTAGAGCTTTGAAGCTTGCATGCTATCCTTCCTAAGGAAAATTTCAGATAGGCTTTAAGAAGATATAAATGTAGCTTCACCTTCTTCGCGCATTAAACCGTCCAAGAAAGCATGCTTAGCGCGTCATTAGTTCTTCAAGTGTTTTCTCAGATTCTTTTTGTGTCAAAGGTTTCGGGTAGTTGTAGATTGGGCCACTTGGTTTTTCATTGTAATAAGGACGGTTGCAGTATGGGCATCCAGAGGTGAGGAAGGGTTTACCAGTTTGTATTATTTCGATCAAAGCTTCCATGTTGGCACCAAAATTACTTATGTGTCCTTTCCCATCAAACTTCATATTTTCGCATCTTGTAACTCCAAGGAAAATTAAGTATCTAGCAAGCTGAACACGCCTATATACTGAAATTGGCGGTTGAAATCTGTTTTCCAGAACCGTTCCCGGAACAGGAGTAAATGCAAACAACGCTGGAAGAACACCCATATCTACACATCTTTGAACTGTTTCAACCATCTCTCTTTCAGTTTCCCCTAATCCAACAATCAAGTGTGTACTGACCTTATCTTTCCCAAAAACCTTCACCGCTTCACTCAACAGTTTAAATTGAGATTTCCAAACATATGGGCCTCCAACAAAGCAGCCTTTAACATGGTCAAACAGCTCTTCAGTAGCCGCGTCTAATGGTATTCCAATTCTCTCAACTCCAGCATCAGCTAACTGTTCCATATTCTTGTGGTCAAGTGGTTGGCAAGAAATTGAAATAGGAACATCCACACGTGGACATATCGCTTTCACGATACTCAAAAGATGCATAAAAACTTCCGGATAATTCAAAGCTTGAAGACATACACGCTTTATCTTACCGTCTTCAATTAGACGCTCTATTCCATCAAGCACACGCCTTGTCGGAAACACGGGCCACGAAACTCTAGAAAGCATATCAGCCCTACCATAACTTCCGATAGCTTGTGGACAAAAACTGCAGTTTGCAGTACACTTAGTTTTCCTATAAGTCATCAAATAAGCAGTTGTCGGCATAGCGTCAAGTTTTCCTCTCAGAAGCTCAAGAATTATTGCAGAACCTAGAGAAACACGAATATTTTCAGGCAAAGTGTTTTCAACCGACATTTCTCATACTTCCAAGATACGTTAGATTAGAGAATCTCACCTAATATTTGTTACAAAGAAGATAACAACAACCAGAAAGAAACCATAATTATGAACTTAAATGCACAAACGTTCTCTTTTCATCTATCTATAACGTACGCGAAACATGTTAAAACTAAAGAACCAGCTTAGCATTTGCTACAAGAGGAGCAAAAATGAAGAATAAGGAAATGGAAGAGCGTATTAAGCAAATCTTTAAGGCAGACAATGAAGAAGAACTGGAAGCAAATCTAAAAGTAACTCAAGAATTGAGATTTAGAAATTTTGGTAAGACAATCCGCTTTTATGTTCCAAGCTTCATGTATTACCAATCAGGCTACTACCGTTCTTCACCTACTGATTTTCCAACAATCTCTGTGACGGGAAAGCATTGCAGTTTAAGGTGTAAACATTGCGGAGGAAAGGTCTTGAATACAATGTATTCAGTCACTACACCTGAAAAACTGTTTGAATTATGTACACAGCTTAAACAAAGAGGATCTTTAGGCTGCCTAATAAGTGGAGGATGTCTACCGGACGGCTCTGTTCCCCTTAAAAACTTCATTGACACAATTAAAGAAATTAAACACAAATTGGATTTGACATTAATTGTCCACACAGGCGTAATTGATTTCGAAGCGGCAGAAAATCTCCGAAACGCTGGGATCGATACAGCATTAATAGACATAATAGGCTCAGATAAGACAATAAGAGAGATTTACAGGCTGAATACAACAGTTGAAGCTTATGAAAAATCCTTAGAAGCATTGGACAAAGCTGGTATGCCTTATGTGCCCCATGTCATAGTTGGGCTTCACTATGGAAGATTGAAAGGAGAATTGCATGCTCTCAGAATGATTTCTAGGCACAATCCTTCAGCCTTAGTTGTAATCGCCTTTATGCCAATACATGGAACAGATATGGAGAGTGTTGCACCGCCAAACCCAGTAGACATCGCAAAAGTCATAGCAACCGCAAGACTAATGTTTCCAAAAACACCTTTGGCGCTTGGATGTATGCGACCTAAGGGCGAACATCGAATAAAAACAGATATTTTAGCCATAAAGGCTGGCGTAAATGCTATAGCCTTTCCAACGACAGAAGCAATAGCATTCATCAAAAAACTTGGTCACGAAATCACTTTTTCTTCACTCTGCTGTTCTCAGGTCCATACAGAAACATAATAGCGTACTGTTCTTTGAGGAGGGATAAAGAAGAACGCGGTTTTCCATTTTCGTTCATTTTGTAAATTTTACTTGCTCAGAAGGAGTTTCCCTTCTAGATACTTCTGGCCGTACAATCTCTTAATTTTTAGGAATCTTCTTAGACCTTTCTCCGACTCTTTTTCCGAAATGGTGATCTCGCCGTCAAATAGACTTAGAATTGCATGAACCTCTTGCGGAGAGTGCATCCGAGGATTTACCATGGCCAAAATTGTAAAACCTCTTGATTTAAATTCAGTTACAATGTCAGTTAGCCATCTTCTTGTTTGAACGGTGTTGTGTTGCAACAAAACGTCTGAAACAATTTCGATGCACGCCCTTCTTGGGCCAGTTGGCGACTCGTCTAGTCTGCGAAAAGCTTTGCTCAATTCAATGCTGATATCAGTAAGGTTTTCCACACCTTTCAGCTTGAACACATTTGGGAGGTCATTGATAATTGCGTTGGCTCGTGGATTGCAGATGAAGAGGTAGAAGTTTGACTGAAACTCATATGCGAAGGTTTTTACTCCACTTGCATCTATAGTGACATGAAACGTGATTTCGCCTCTTTTGACTCCAACGCTCAAAAAGCTTTTAATCAGCAAGTCTTTTTCATCACATGAAGGTGAGGCTAATATCACCGCATAGTTGGCAGGGATGCCACCGAAAAGTAGGCTGTCTAGATATCTGTATCCTGTACTTATGCGGCTTGGAAGAACGATTTCTGAAACATCAATTGTTACCTGTTCAAGCTCACAGGGCATTTGATGCCCAGTTGCGTCCATATAGATAATCTTTGGCTTTATTGTAAACATGCCTTTTTCGTAAGACCTCAGAGTGAAGTCACTTTCCTCAGTCATCAGTGGACTGAGTATTTTTCCTTTCATGTCAAGACATGTATCTTCGAGGTGACAGTAGTTTGGTCTTGCAATCAACTCTAAACCTGAATGAAGAATCCCCTCAACTTTAATCACTGAGATAGGCACTTTTCCAACGTTGACTAGTTTTAATCTTAAATCGATGTCTTCACCGACTTTTACATCTCTTGCTTTGAGAAACATCTCTGCATGTATCTGCACACTGGGCTTGCGTTTCATCGAGTTTTCAGACAATTGTGAATCAGTTACTATTTTCAATGGGTCAGCAAAAAGGTCTACACTAGCTCTGGTGAGACGAAGAAATGCAGCAAGCTCCGCATACTCTGGATTTTCTAAAACAATTGCCTCCAAAGTGTTAAGCCTCTTCAAAACCAAGTCCAGCTTTCTGCCTATCTCTTCAGTTGAGAATGAGGATTTAGTTTTTTGGGCTGTCAATCGCAAACATCCAAGCCGTTAGCAATATTCAATTTCTAATTACCTTTATGGGCCTCAGTCATTTAAACATTGAAAATTACTGGACAGAAATACGTGCTTATTCTCTAAATCTTCTAGCGGAACTCCAGAGTTGCTTCATAATTTCATCCTTTACGGAAGAGTACTTCTTTCCAAGTTTCTTAGCAGTTTCCTTTGGCATTCCACCTTTGATGAGCTCTCTTTCGAAAGCCTTCCTTGCCTTCCTAACCTTCCAGTCAAGAGTCAACCAAATAAGAGCAAGATTCATAACTAATGTAAGTAGGTGTACCCCCGTTTTTACTATACTTGAGGTTTTCATTTTTTCACCCAAAAATAGGGAGAAAAGGGCTCATTCTTCCTCTGTTATACCTCTTTCTGCAAGTTTCTGCTTAATTCTCTTTTCTATCTCTTCCTCTATTTCTGAAGAAGATTTTCCGCCTTTGCTGAACTTCTTCATTATGTCCCCTAGGCTTGTGAATACGCTGATGTAATTTTGAGTCATCTTTACTGCAATCTCGTCTGGCATTCCACTATCCTTAAGCTCTTTATAGAAGGCTGCAGCTGCTTTGCCCATATCTCTTCCAGCTTCTTCAGAGAACACTGAACCAATTAAACCCTTTATTAGTTGAGGGATCTCTTTTGATACAACTTGAAGCACGGCTTTGACTTCTTCTGCATCATCTATCTTTAAGCCTTTATGTTTTTTTTCGTCAATCACTTCTTTTTTCACCTCCATTTACTTCAATTTTGTTCCAATTAACGATTTTGGAATCTACAGATAATTTCCATTGCTCTACTTCTTCTCAACGATGTTTTCCATAGGATTTTCTGCGTATGCTTATAAGAATAATTTCCATGCAATCTATCTATTCTAGTGATTCTTAAATCTGATATCTTAGAAGGTTTCGTTATTGGTACATGCGTATGAGTCGCGTTTAACGAATCCGTTTTTGCTTTTCTAATTTTCTTTCCAACCTTATTCCACTTCATTTATTCACCTATTAATTATACGGCTGGGTAATTGAGTTATATATTCTGGAAAAAAGTGACCATTATAGTGGGCACCTCATTATTTCAATGAAATCACGGGTATAGCACACGCGAAAATACTTCGACTACTCAATTCTTCCTTTCGCTTACTCTTGAGAACCCCATCTATTCATGCTCTATCATGCGTAATTTCTATTTTTCTGCATGTAAGATTTTTCCATTTGCTTTTTTGATTTTTTCTTTCGCAGATTTGGAGTACGCGGTTGCTTTTATGATGAAGGGATGGGTTGCCTGTCCGCCGCCTAACAGTTTGTCATAGCCGAGCTGATGTAGATCAATATGGATGCCGTCGTTCTTTTTTATGACTTTCTTTTCACTTAGAAGTCGGCTGACCTTTTCATCTAGATCGCCAACATTAATTACGTTCACCTTTCTTCTTGAAAGTTGTTTGAAGCCATGTTTTCCAAAGTACTCCGGTTCGTATTTAATGGTATAACTCCATTTGTGCTTGTCGCGGCCGGCATTTCCATGCCCACCTCTAGAACCTCCTGCTCTATGCTGACCTACTCTACCCCAGCCATGAGTTCTTGAACCTCGTTGCTTTCTGATTTTTCTCTTCTTATGTGGCACTTTCGTGTTTCACTTCCTTGATAAATGACTAAAGATCCAAGGATTAAACAATACCTGCTAGTTCTATTCTTGAATTTGTAGTCATGTTAAGTGGAAAGTCATGTTCTTTCCCATTCAGTCCAATTCGGTAAAGGCTATTTATTAAGATGCCTTACCTAATGAGATTTTCGGTTACATTTATAGCTTGCTAACATTTATGCATTATCCATGGGCGTAGCCGAATATCGCGGGATATCCAATTAGTAAGAGAAGAGTGAAAAAATGGGAAAGAAAAGACATAAGAGTATGAGTAAGAAAACGAAGAAAAAGAAACAGAAAAGAATCAAAAAGAAAAGGCAGAGGCGAAGGAAAAGACACAAATAAAACCTCAACTTAATGAGGTTCCCTTATTTAATTAATCTTTATAAAGTCCTCTCATATTATTAATATAGTTGGTTGAGAAGAAAGCCTATGGCATGTTGATTTCACAGAACGGGCTAAACGCTTGATTTTCAACTGTATTGCAACGCCATTAAAAAGATTGGGATTGAAAAGGAGGTGAGGCTATGCCTTCCCATGGTGCCCTGTCTAAGGCAGGTAAAGTTAGATCCATAACCCCAAAAACAGAATCAAAGAAACGTACCTCTTCAGGTCCAAGAGTTAGCAACCGCAAATTATATTATAAACGCTTCATTTTAGCCAGAGACGATCAGTATAAGCGTCATAGAAGAAAACGCAGATAAGAGGCAATCCGCTAATTTGGAGAACTCTGCAATTACACGTTGGTCTCTAAATGATCAAGGCGAACATAAAATCATGTCAAGAATAAAGGCTATATGCCGAAATCTTGGAATGAACTGATTCAACTTCAATTGTCGCAATAGAAAAATGTTGACTCATTCAAGTTGCTCCGCAAGTTTGTAAGCATTTCCATATCCTCTAACATGTTTAACTATTCCTTCTTCCTGCAAATGTTCAAGTCTATCTCTGACTATTCTTCTCGACGCTTTTCCACGCATCCTCCTAACTTGACGTGTTATAGCTGATATGTTCAGTATATCATGCAACGCAAGTGCTTGGATTATACATCGTGAAATTTCATCTTGAGCAATCCATTTCTTTCGCAAATATTCTTCAGCGGTTCTGAGTCGGGTTGCGATTTTCAATGGTTCGCCATATACGCCTACTCCTATACGGGTCAAACGAAGATATGGAGCCAACCCTGAATATTCTGGATTATTGATTATAAACGCCTCTAGGTTTTCGAGCCTTTTCATTATTAAATCAAGTTTCTTACTTAATTCTTCAATGTTTGAATTGCCTTTACGGCTTTTTCTGTTGTTGCTTTCTCGCTCCATTTTTTCACATAAATTTATAATCTGTGTAGCTGATAAAAGCGTTTTTCAGTTTTCGAAGCATATCGAAGTAGCATAGATAGACTTGACAAGTTTTCACGAACAGTCAAGGTTACAGCATTGATCGTCTGGAAGTGCAATTTCTCTGAGCATTTTGCAGCCCAGAATTGTCGACAATGTTGATGCTGAAAGTGCAACAACAGATACATGAATTGCGGACTCGTCGAAAAACTAGCCCTAGCAGTTGCTGCAACTATTATAACGATAAAACTGAAGAATTCGAAATTATTGTTGCATGCTCACTGAAAATCGCGCCAAAGAAGAATATCAATAGTGAAGAGAGTGTGAAAATGATTCATGTAGTGTAAAAATGTGCGAGTCTGACGATTCCTAGAGAATCCTTACTACAGTTATGGCAGTTACATTAAGAACGAAAACAGACGTACGTATTCTACATTATGACATCTGTTTGAAAACTGTGATGTCCTGTCAAGGAGAGAAGATCGGCAGTGCTTTGTGACATCTAGAGTCGCTTGAGACATTTTTGTCGAGGCCAAATCTGCGAAGCATGCTATCGATGACAGTATTAAGTTAAAGGCGATAAGAACTGTGAATCTTCCTCTGCCCCAAATATCCTCACATGTTCATGTTGAATGATCTTCACAGAAAAAATCGGAGGATCATAGAACAATTAAGTTGTTTCTCTTGGAAGAAACTGTCTCAACCTCTGTAGGGACCGTTTTTTCTCCTCTTTCCCTATTTTTGTCTCTTCTATTGCATGTTTAAGTATCTGTATCGAGTTATCCATGGCTCTTCGGTTGACGGGATAAGGTACTCCGTCTTTTCCTCCATAAGCGAAGGAATATTTTACTGGGTCTTTCCAGCTTGGTTTTTCACCGTAAATCAGATCCGCAATTAAGGCTAAGCCCCGAATTGTGGCTGGACCTACACCTTTAAATCCTAACAATTGCTCATAATTGTGAGGTTTGAATTCATAGACTTCTTGTAAAGCTTTCCAGTTTATTCTTTTTGGCATAGACAAAACATCAATTGAATAATCTTTCCAACTTGTACTTGATGTCTCTGGGATCCATTCTTCCAGTGACTTTTGGTAAGATGGTCTAATAGACATTATCATGCGCTTGATCTTTTCTGACGGTTCTTTAGCTATGTCAACTGAAGCTTTTCTACAACCTTCACTTTCTTTGGCAGTCATATCCAGGGTAATGTCGCGTTTCACATCACTAATTATGCCATCATGCGGTTCAACAACAAAGTTCTTGACATTATCAGAAAGCCAATGGTAACGTCTTGCTGTGCGGTCTTGAATGCACATGCCTTGCTGTATAACCGCCCATTTTCCATCTTCAGTCAAGAAGAAAGCATGGTGATAAAGCTTATAGCCAGCTTGAATGGCTGTGCTGTCAACTTTAGCGCTCATTCTGCTCGCGTACCTCAAGTTTTGAATTTCACCAATCGAGAAACCAAAATCTTTGCCGACACCTCCGATTTCTAGTGGTGTCTGACGAGAAGTTGTACCTTTACCACCGCAAACGGCAATGCCATGTTCATCAGGTGTGACAGTCTGCTTTAAAACTCCTGTAACGACTGTTGTCACGCCTGATGAATGCCAATCATAACCTAAAACGCAGCCTAAAGCCTGAAACCAGAAGGGATTAGAAATCCGCTTTAGAAAAACAGCTGTTCCATATTCATCAACAATAATTGTCGCAATTTCCTTAGCAAGTTTTTGCATACGATTAACTAACCATCTTGGCGCTTTACCGTAATGAAGTGGAAGTCTGGCAATGCCTGTCTTCTGCACAACAATCCTTCCAATACTAATTGTGGTTGAAGAAAGCTTAAAGCCTTAATGTGGAAGCTGCATGTAAAAAGTAGTTGAAAAAAGTTTTGATTTATTCTGCAAATGAAAGGAATTGCGAGATAACCTAATATACGGTGGAGTTTTGGAGAGAATGTTTAGTAGATATTGAAGAAGTATGTTGAGCGTGTTTGTCGCATTTTTGTCAAACTTTCAGTAGACGACCGTTGTGGTCAATTTCTCCTTTACGAATTCGTGTAGTAGAAATTGGAATATGGTTTTCAGCAGGAACCATGTCAATGACAATTATTCTAAGCGGAGGCAACCCGATTTCTTCCCTTTTTCTGTTGATTTTGGAAGCTGTGGTTTCTGTTTCTTTGCTTACAACCAAAGCTTCAACGTATCCTTTGGACAAAGTTACTCCATAAATATCATTCAAAAGAATTATTTCAGCTCTTTCCAAAAAGTCATGTTCATGTAAGAATGCTTTCAGCTTCTTTAGTCTCTGCTTGTAAGACGCTGTTATGTGTAGTTTATTGAGTTTCTTGACAAAATCATCAGAACTTAAGCCAATTAATACTCGCTCACCCAACTCAAATGCTTTCAGAAGCAAAGCTTTGTGACCTTTATGGAATTCATCGAAAGTGCCTCCAACAGCTACTGTTCTAAATGTTCTACCCATTGGTTATCACACTAATAACAAATAAATCTCTATAGGCTATTTTGGTTTGGCTTTTTCATTCGCGCGCGCGAAATGCTGCTTGACCACAAGTTTACGAAGAACTGCGTTGACAATCTCCTCTGTTTCAGCGATCTTTGCTTTTCCTTCCTCAATCCTTGGACCGACGAATCCAATCCCGAACTCTTTCAACTTCTTAATGTTTTCAGTCAATATGGGATGGTTGTACATGGACTCATGCATGGCTGGAACAACAATTATTGGCGTTTTTGAACCGAAAGCTGTTGAAACAACAGAGGTCACAGGGGTATCATCAATTCCACAGGCAATTTTGCTTATCGTATTTGCTGTAGCGGGAGCAACAAGTACTAAATCTGCCTTTTCAGGGCATTCTCCAACCAAAGCTACATGTTCGATTTTTCCTGTCAACTCTTTTACAACTGTGTTTCCAGTTGCCCATTCCATAAGATATGGGTGGATTATTCTCTGTGACATCGGCGACATTACAGAGAAGACTTCTGCTCCATACCGCATCAGCGTTCTAGCGATTTTTGGACATTCAACGGCTGCTACACTACCGGTTATACATAAAACTATACGCTTATCCTTCAGTTCTCTTCCTTTCGTTTGCACAATATTTTTAGACGGGTGAACAAACAACAATAATCCTCCTCCTTCTCAATTTTCTAATTTAATGACAATATCCCTTAAGTCATCTAGAAATCTGTCAATATGTTTTTCCTGAACATGTGGCATAACAACTATCCGAATATGACTTGGAAAGAGAGCAACCGCCCATCTTCTAAGTCTCAGTTCACGTGCGATTTGACCAATATTTAATGTTTCTGATTTTATTCCAACGATGTTCATGGTTGGTTCCTTCACTGTTTCTAAGCCATTAATTCTCTTGATGTTCCTCGCAAGTCTGCTTGTCAAATTCATACAGTTACTAACAATTCTGTTATAGTTTTCTTTTCCTAAATGCTTCAGTGTAGCCCAAACAGCGATAACTGAAGCACCAGACCGTGTTCCCACAAACGTCGCTTGTTCAGTCTCTCCTCCAGCTAGATAAGAAACATCCCAAGCTACTGCCTTCTTCAACCGTTTATTTCGAAATAGTATACCACCAGCCGGAATGGGGGCTAAACCCATCTTATGCGGGTCAATAGTGATGGAGCAGACTCCTGGCAATGAGAAATCAAAATCTGGAACATCAGACTCTAATTCTTTCAGAAACGGAAGTACAAATCCTCCGAAAGCTGCATCTACATGAAGATATACCTGTTTTTCCACGGCAATATCAGAAAGTTCCGATATAGGATCTACTGTGCCCAAACCAGTTGTTCCAGCTATGCCAACAATGGCTATAGTGTTGGAATTTACGGCTTTTTCAACGGCCTTTACGTCAACTTGAAACTCATGGTTCAACCTAACCTTCACAGTTTGCAAGTCTAGCAAATCTGCGGCTTTGTCAAAAGAGTAATGTGCGGACGTAGGCATAATGATTTCACCATGACGTTTTCTTGATAGTCTTTTAGCAGTCCATAAAGCCAGAGTGTTAGCCTCTGTTCCTCCTGTGACTATGTGACCTGAAGCGTTTGGGTTTGAAAGCAACGTGCCAAGCATGTGTATTGTTTCCTTTTCAAGTTCGGCAACTGCTGGAAAGAGCCCCGAATCACCTAAGTTTCTATCAATAAAACGAGTGTATACTTTTTTAGCTAAGGGATGTGGAGAAGTACACATAGACCCTAGGATTCTTCCAGAATTGTAGGTGAAGTCCTTTTTGAGTCTTGACTTAAGTTCCTCGAAAACTGAATTCTGAGGTCGACCGTTGTTTTCCATCAATATAGCTCGCCCATAGTCTAATGATATGTATGCTCCTTGTCTGGATATTTATCGGTGGAAACTTCTTCAATAAATCTAACGACAGCATCCATTACTACATTGTTTAGATTAGCATATCTTTTTACATACTTCGGTTTGAAACTCACATCAAAACCGAGCATGTCATTTATAACCAAAACCTGTCCATCACAGAATCTTCCAGCCCCTATTCCAATTGTTGGAGCCTCCACACGCTCAGTAATTTCTTTGGCTAACCTTTCAGGTATACACTCTAGCACTATAGAAAACACGCCCAACCTATCCAACTCTATAGCATCTTGAAGAATCGCTTCAGCCACTTCAGGCTTTTTCCCTTTCACACGATAAGTTTCAGATGTCTGAGGAAGCATTCCAACATGCCCCATTACTGGAATCCCTGCATCTATTAGAGATTTTATGATTTCTGGTTTGTTGCCTTCAATCTTGACTCCGCGAACTCCAGCATCAAGAAAGCTTTCAGCGTTTCTCAAACCGTCTTTCACAGTGTTGCAACTGTCTATGGGCATGTCTCCTATGAGCGGCGTGATTTCGGCTCCCCTCGCTACAGCTTTCACGTGATAAATCATATCCTTCATCGTTACATTTTTAGTATTGTTGTGACCTTGTACAACCATCCCTAGACTGTCGCCGACTAGTATCAAATCAATGCCAGTTTTGTCAAGGATTTTTGCCATTTGATAGTCGTAGGCTGTTAGCATTACTATTTTCTCTTTGTTCTTTTTTCGCTTAATTTTTTCTTGGAATTCCATTCTTCTCCTCCAAAAATTTTATTGCACACACAAGCGTTTCGTTGACTGGTGTGGGAATATGATATTTTCTACCTAACTCAGCTATTTTTCCATTTAGGAAATCAATTTCGGTACTTTTGTTCTTCATTATGTCTTGGTTCATTGAAGAGAAATTTGTATACTTGGAGATTTCTTCATCAATCTCTTTGCATAAATCTTCAGAAAGAATTGTTCCATCAGCTCTTCCAACTCTACAGCATTCCTTAACGATATCATATCTAACGTTTTTTAATGAATCTACTACAATTTCGCAATTTCTAACTTGGAAAAGCGCGGACAATGGATTTACTACACAGTTCACAATCAGCTTTTTCCACAATTCTCTTCTGAAGTCGTTGGCAAGCCTTGTCTTCAACTTGCTGTCGTTAAAAGTCTCCGCAATTCTTTCCGCAACTTCACTATACTCAATAATTGTCTCTCCCTTCCAAAACCTGATTTTTCCAGGACAAAAGAATTCAGCAGCCATCGTTGTTATGGCTCGTGAAATCTTGGGTTTGTCACCAGCTACACATTTAACAATTTCTTCGTTTCCAAGACCATTTTGCAATATCAGAATCACCGTATCTCTTTGGAAAAGTTTGTTTAACTTTTCAATAGCTTTTGGTATATCATATGCCTTTGTAGTTAGAATAATTAGTGTTTTCTTGTGTATTTCGCGTATCTCAGTTTCAGCTTTCACATGGAAAGTGTCATTTAGGTCTCCAGAAATTGATAAGCCTTCTGTTTTTATGGCATTCACATGAGCTTTATTTCCAATCAATGTCACATCATTTCTCTTTGAGAGAAAGGCTCCATAGATGCTTCCGATGGCACCAGCTCCTAAAACGAAAATTTTGTTAAAGCTCACGTTTTTCATCTTCTAAGGTAACATATTCACCTTTTTCAGCAAGCTTTGTTAGTTTCTCTTTGATTAGAGTCACAGATTCAGCCAGGTTTCTCTTATTATCAAAGTTAAGCAAAATTTCATGGCACTTCTCTATGTTTACTTTCAGCTTTTCTGCAGTTTCCACAAGCTTCGGCATCGTTCTTACTACGTTGTCGACTATCGTAATTGCTGCTTTTTGTGCTGTTCTTGAAAGAGGATTCAGGTCTATTGCAATGACTTTTTTGCCCATTTTGACTAGAGCTTCCGTTCTGTCCCCATCCTCTAAGGGCACCAAAACTACATCGGCCACAAATATACCCTCAGGATCCACTCTTCTCCTCTCACTTCCCAACTCCGGAATCTTCGCGGAAGCACTCTCACCTACTCCTAGAATTCTATAAGTTCCAGCCTTTTCCAGTAGTTTTTTGATTGCCTGTTCCCTTACTATTGATCGATAGAAAAGGTTGACTTCAATTTTTGCCTCTGTAACCTTGGTTAGCCTGACCATTTCTTTAGCTACTAATGCAGCTGTGTTCCCATTAACTGAAATGACTGCCTTTTCAGCTGTTAGAAGTGCTGATGCAGCTGCTTCTATGGCTTTTGAGGCTGGTTTCGTAGTTTCTTCACCTATTAGATAATCGAAGGCTTCTCCTCGACCGTGTGCTATGAGGCCAGCAGTAGCTACGACTTTCTTGTGAAACTGTTCAATTAGTTTTTCGCGTATTCGAAGCGATTCTGTTCTTGGATGTTCTGGTGGAATCTTAATATTCATTTTATCAATTGTGCCCCTTTGAAGTCAATTTCACTGACAACTAGTCTGCCTTCTGAGCCATACTTGCAGAAGATATTACGAAGCTCTTGGATGGATTTCCGTTCTATCAAAGCGAAAATAGACTCTCCAAATACTGGCATGCTACAAGTGAAATTGGCATTTTCAGCTTGATTTAAGATTTCTCTTATTTTTTCGGGTATCAATCCCACTTGCTCTATAAATTGACGAGAAAATTTCATGAAGTTGGTAACGTTTGCTTTTTTAATCAACTTGTCAACGAGTTTTCCGCCGAATTTGTTTATGTGTTCACACATATTCTTGTCTGTCAAGAATTTTTTTGTCGGCAATGAATTGAAAGTTAGGCAAATAACTACATAATCTTTGAGAATTGGCACATGTTTTACTTCTCCAATTCCTGGCGCGCCAGCCTTAACTCTTATTTCCATTCCCCCAAAAGTTTCGGCTATCACTGTACCGAGTCCTGTTTTGCATTCAACCTCAGCTAAATGTGCAAGTTGGGCAGCATCTATTCTGGACATACCTAAACCAAAGACTTCGTTCAAGGCAAGGGCTAAGCTTAAGGCTGCAGCTCCACTTGTGCCGAATCCAGCTCCTATTGGCATCTCAACATGGTGTTCAAGAAGAACCTCGAAGTTTTCCAGTTCTTTAAATCGAGAACAAAAAGTATCTACAACAAACTTGGAGACTTCAGCAGTGTTTGAAGCATGACCGTTAATGCTAATTTGCAGTGAGTCTTTTAGGGCTTTTCTGGCCTTCACAATGGTTTCCACTCCTCGGCTTAGTGAAACTCCAGCTCCCCTAGAACCTGAATACAAAGAGTCTATTGACTGGTCAAATATCTGAAAGAAACCAGTAATGTGGCATGGCGAGAAAGCCCTAGCCTCTCTCATTTTTAGCATCTATGTGAGGTTCAGGGAAGGCTTCAGATAAAAATTCTGTATGAATTTTATAAAGTTGTTAATATTAATACAAAAGTTTAAACACGTTTAAATCTGAATCAAAAATCTCTTACTGAATATTCAACTCTAATCCTTCCAAGAGGATAACGCACGCCACTATTTCATCAATTTTAGTCATACTCAAAGTATGTTCTGACAGAGTTTATCTTCGTTTTTCTGCACCCCTAACATTTAGACCTCGACCGCTTTTCTTGATACGTATAATTATGGCGTCATTATTAAGGGCAGTAATCGGTAGGCTAACCCACCTAAGAAAAGGGCAAGCGCTATATCACTGACCGTTATTGCCAAGGCTTTTCTCCAACCAAATTCCCTCATACAGGCCGCAATAGTGGCTATGCAAGGAATATAAATCATCGTCACAAGTGAAAAAACAATCATTTGGATAGATGTCAAAGATTCCAGCGGAATAAGTTCTGAAAGCAAAATAAGTGTCAATTCCTTACGTAGAATTCCGAAAACCAATGGGATTCCTGTCTCTGGTGGAAGCCCTAACCAACTACTCATAAGGGGACTTGCAGCTTCAACCACATAATTCATGAATCCAGACAACGCTAAGGCTTCTATGGTTACACTTCCAACCACGATTATTGGAAGCGCCATGTAAACAAAATCCTTCGTCCGGCTCCATGTCTTCATAAGAATATTTTTGATTGAAGGTTTCTTGTAGGGTGGCATTTCCATAATTAAACCAACAGGTTCCCCTGGAAGAGCTTTGAAAGCAATTCTACCTAATATGAAGACTAGAACCAGATCGAAAACGTATAGAGCCAAAGCGGCTTGCAAACCTACGAATCTTCCGACCAAACCCAAAATGATAACGGTTCTTGCTGCACATGGGATCAAGACGACCACAAAACCAGCTAGAAAACGTTCACGTTCAGTCTCCATTATCCTACAGCCAATACAAGCTGGGACGCTACATCCATAGCCCAGCATCAATGGGATAAAAGCTTTACCATGCAATCCAATTTTGTGCATCAAGTTGTCCATAAGGAAAGCTGCACGTGGCAGATAACCGCTGTCTTCAAGTAACGCTAGAATTATGTAAAATGGCACAATATATGGCAAAGCTATTGTTATCCCCGCAACCACACCGGCTAAAACTCCATCATTAATCAAGCTAACCACTACTTCGGGTAAGAGTAAAGAAAGTACCTTTTCGACATAGAAAAGCAAGTTCTCAAACAAAAATTCCAAACCAGCTATTAGAAAGTTTCCTCCGACAAAAATCAGTGCAAACATGGAAGCCACAATCGTTACTAAAATTGGGTATCCAAGAATTTTGTTCGTGGTTACAGCATCCAGTTTCTGCTCTAGACTTATCTTGGGAGGAGCCTCAACGACTGTAACTTCTTTAGCTATCTTGCTTGCAAGTCCATACCTTTCTGAAGCCATAACAACAGGTGAAGTTTCACCATGAATCTTCTCAAGCTCAACTGCTAGTCTTTCAGCGAGGTTTAAAACTTCTTTTCCTTTCTCGTAGTTTTTCAGCTTCCCAGAAACATCTGCGTCTCTTTCCAAGAGTTTTACTGCAATCCATCTTGCAGGATAGACTGTGCAAAGCTGTGAAAGCTTATCGCTGACTAGTTTCTCAAGAGCTTCAACTCTTTTCTCGATTTCCTTGCCATACCTAACCTTTAACGGGTTGAGCTTCTCGTCTCCGCTTGTGACGTCTATTACAGTTGAAAGCATCTTGTCTATTCCACTTCCAGTTACTGCAACTGTAGCAACTACAGGAACGCCTAAAGCTTCGGAAAGTCTTTCCACGTCTAGCCTCATTCCCTTCTTAGCTGCAAAGTCAACCTGATTCAAATCAATTATTAACGGTGCTTCAAGTTCCAGAAGCTGAAGTGTAAAGTATAGATTGCGTTCCAGCGCTGAAGCATCTACAACATTTATTATAACGTCAGGCTTTTCAACAGCAATATAATCCCTCGAAACAATCTCTTCCATAGAAAACGTTGAAAGTGAATATATTCCTGGCAAGTCAATTACGCGGATTTTGTAACCTTTGAAATAAAGTGTACCTTCAGCTCTTTCAACAGTTTTTCCAGGCCAGTTTCCAACAATCTGGCTTAATCCAGTGAGCTGGTTAAAAATTACACTTTTTCCAACGTTTGCATTCCCCGCCAGTGTTATCGTCAATTGACGTTGAGCCATTAGCTTTCATCCTTACCGTCTGACAAACACTTTTGAAGCTACACCACGCCCAAGAGCTAATGCAACTCCTCTGACTTCAATCTCGAAGGGGCCACGGAAAGGCCCCTTTCGAAGAACTTTGATTTCTACACCTGGAGTCAATCCCATTTCTGCAAGTCTTCTAACAAGTCCGAAACCTCCAACGGTATACACTACTTCTCCTACATCGCCCTCATGAAGGCTTGCTAAAGAAGCTACGCCCTCCATGTTACGTGGATTACGACTTCTAGATGACCGATTTTTTCTGGCTCGCATATTTCGTATTCTCCAAGTTTTTAACATACACACTGGAAGCAATATAACGGTCCAGCATACACTTTTTCCCATCTACATACAGGACTATGTTGAATGGTTTTCTTTCAACAACGCGAACTTCAACGCCGGGAGTTACTCCTTTAGCAGCTAAGATCAGCAGTTTCTCCCTTTTTTCATCAGTTATTTTAGTTACTATACATGCTTCATCTATGCTTGCTTCTGTTAGTGAACAAAAATTCTCCTCTTCTATTTTGCCTTTCTCTGATGGTATTGGATTTCCATGTGGGCAGAATTTTGGGTATCCCAGCTTTTTCTCGAGAAGCATAATTACTTCTTTGGTTAGAGCATGTTCGAGTTTGCAGGCGTTCTCATGGACATTGCTCCACTTGGCATTCAAAATGTCTGTAAGCAATCTCTCCGCAAGTCTGTGCCTTCTAAGAATATTCAGAGCTATTTTTTCACCTTTGACTGTTAAGGAGGTTCCTTTGTAAGGTTCATGTTTTATCAAGCCACGTTTCTTCAGATGTTGTATAGTATTTGTTACCGAACCTGGAACAACATTTAGTGCACTTGCCAATTCCGTTGTTTTGGCAACTCCCTTTTTTATCTGAAGCTTATATATGGCTTCAAGATATTCTTCCGCTTCATACGAAATTTCCGTTTGCATTGTTGTTTCTCTCGCTTCATAATTACGAGCAATCGTAATTTAGGAAATAAACTAACATTAGATTTAAGCTTTTTGGAAAGCTCGAAGTTTGTCGAAACTTATAAAGTATTACAAGTAGAGACAAGGATACAGCTCTGCGCGGATTCCATTTGATCTTTCATCAAAGCGAAAATTAGGTAACAAATATCTACTGTAAGAAAAAATTCGCAATTCTTTGTATCTACATATGTTTTAAATTGGAGAGATACTGTATCCTTTCGTTCGAATATTGCCGAAAACGAGAAGATTTGCGGAAAAAGAATAAATCTGAACAGAATATTAGACTAAAAAAGCGTCAAATTTTTAAAACTAAGTGACAAAATGATCCTTAGCATGAAGCGGAAAAGCGAAGTAGAGTGTGCCTCCTAATCTTTCGAAGTTTGCACCTTTCAAGCTTATCAAATGGTACAAGATTGAAAAAACAGTCAAACGGTCTTCTGCTGAATACTCTGTAATTTTTTGTTTACGTCTTGGAAGATGTTATAGACATCTGCTACGTGCACATGTTTCATTCTTTGTTGAATCAAACCTGCAGCTATCAAAATTGAACCCAAACTCTTCTTAATACCAATCGTAGGAATCGGAAAAGCAATAAGAGACACACCAACCTTGATAAGTCTTGAATCCTTACGAGCGCCAACACTAGGTTTCCCCCATAAAGACTTTAGGCATTTCAAATCTTTCGTAGTATCACTCATCAGTTTGATCCCTTCTTCATAGCTCACACCAAGCTCATGCAACGCCTCAACTACTGCCTCCATTTCGTCTCGTTTCACACGAACTCCTCATTTAAAACAATCTTTGATTTACACTTAAAAGCTTTGAAGCACATAAAATCTAACCTTTGACACAAACAACCTGCTAAACTAGCAAAATCTCCACCCAATCTGTTTTTTACACACGTCCAATACCTGAAGATGCGCCTTGTTCAAAAAGTCAAAAGTAGAAATCAGGTAGATGAACTTGAGTTACATGCCCATTACCTTGGCTACAACTGCAGATAAAGAAATTACCCATCCCCGTTTTTGCTTTTGACACCATAAATATATCCAAAACGAGAGTTTGGCAGAGCCAAAGGAGAAAAGAAAAAATGGTTAGATAGCAAATTGACTTTGCAGAAGTAACAATTAGAGTTCCAAAGTTAGTTATGATTTTCTACGCTAACATAAGACATTTCTGTGAGGAAGTCTTGCGGAATATTGACAAGGTGTACAGTCGCTACAGTATAAACTGACAATGAGACTTGTGACGCTTTTATATCAATGCCTTAACAAACAAAGAGAAATAGAAGATGGAAACCATATTTAAACGATACCATTAAGGGAAAGCTGCCTAACTCTCACGGAAACAGCTCCAATCTCTTCCTCTTTTGAAGTATTCTGAATCAAAAACAGTATAAAGAAAACGCTACTAGTATTTCAAGTATAACCAAAAAAGGGAAATTGCCTCTCTCATAACTTCGGGGTTCTGACCTTAAGCTAAGCGGATTTCACAACAAAACAGAGGACTGCAATTTCCCGTTCTTTTTCTACTTTGCCTGTGAACTACAAAAACATTCATGAAAGATACATCCAACTAAGAAACATCATGACAAATGTTCCAGAACAAACCAATTAGAAAATAACAGACCGTTATACATCAAGAAGTGTAAGCTCAATTAGTCCTCAAACTATCTCCCGAGACTCGTAAGGGATATTACACGAACTTTTGAACAAATATATGCAGATGTCGAATAGTGGGTATCGACCGTCAACTAGACGCACACGCTATATACGGTATGCGCGAAAGCTAGAATGCTTGTTAAAGCTGGATTGCAGTGTGTTTGCACTACACTTGAATACATAATGCTTTCTTGACAACGTAAATGAAATGACACATTGTCATAAATTAGATACCCATTACTTTGATAACTAATGTTCTTTTTCTGGGATGGACATCCGTTTCCACAAAGATTAAAGATTGCCATGTGCCAAACTCTACGTGACCGTCGACAACTGGAATGGTTTTTTCTGGGGGTAGAAGCATAGATCGTATGTGCGAATGGGCATTGGAAGGATGTCTGTAACTACCATTTTTAGGAACTGTTTTTTCTAGAAACATCCTGATATCTCTCAGTAAACCGTATTCGTTCTCTGTCAAGATCAAGATTCCTGTGGCGTGGGGGGCAAAAACATGAACTAAACCATTGTTAATACCTGATTTGGATACTGCTTGTTGCACCACACCTGTCACGTCTGTGAAGTCAATTTCGCCCTTTGTGGAAAACATGTATCTTGTATCGAAAATCTTGAAATTTGACATGTTTTTTACTCCAACACTTCGCCAATATTGAATGACATATGCATCAGCTTCTTTGAAAAACTTTTGGAAAGTGTTCAATCGATACACTTCCATATTTTGCGGAAATATACGCGTCTTTACTAGTCAAAAGGTAGAAAGCGTTTACTCTTTGCTTCATAATTAGAGCTTTCTAAATCAGCAACGTGCGCACGCCAACCACTTACTTACACCCTTTCTAGGTAACTAAAGCCCCAAAGAGTTGAACGGCTAATTCCTACTTGGAACTTCTAATAAATCATCTGATATTTTAATTAAGATATCCTAAGAAATTACATTTATGATCCTTCTGGAAATAGACTCAAAGATTTTCATGAATTCCTAAATCTTACATTAAGCCATCGATGCTTCCAACTTTCTATTTTTGCTGATTAAAACTTGTGGAAATAGAGGAATGTGTCGATGCTTTTGTATACAGTTACCGGATTCTGGACAACTGGAAAAGACTGGTGAAATGTAACTTGCAAGTGTCATACCATATCCACTAATATCACTAGATAGTAAAAGTTATACATAGGATGCAGAAAAATATCGATGATTTTCCCTACCTTAATATGATAACACTCATCCACTCACCTAAAATAAGGAAGAAAAGCCGTTGTCAGTCAACTGAACTTCAACATCAAAAATCTTGGTGAATCTATCCAGACAAAGTACTAGCACAATACGTGTATACAAAAGCATCAACAAAATCCTTTTTAAATTCTCTTCATGTCAATGAGGGACAAGCACAATACACTGAAACTTTTCAAAAGGCATTGACAATTGATAACCGAAACATAGAAAATAATACAGAGAATTTAACATCAAGAATTTTGACTAAGTCCATACATGTTTGTTTGTTCAAGAATGTCAGAAAACTCAAGCATGGATTTTTCGAGTCTTATCTCCATAGATTTTCGTATAAGTTCAAAAAATCTTAACATTGTTCCGTGGTTTCGATGAGGTTTTTCAACAGTATTTTTAAGAGGCTGCAACGTAGCATGTTTTTATGCTATAAGCTGCGCATGTTGAGAATTTTAGATAAATCAAAGAGCCAAGTCCTTCAGTTTTTTGTAATTGCGTCAGTTTTCTAGGAGTCTTGCATCTGAAGGTCTCTCTAAGCAAACGATTCATGATATGCCTTAATGATCTTAGGGATTTACAAAATCCAGTTTTTCTTCGCATTGCTGGTGACAATCTTATGAAAAAAAGGTGTGTACGCATTACGAGATATGCTGATCGTTTATCCGTTTCTATTATATTACGAAGTTTGAAATAACCTCTATAATAATTGCTGGATACGTTCTATTTGAAAAGGTTTGGTGAGAGTTTCAATAAGTAAGGTGTCTGCATTTGCCAGCTAACTATTTCGGAGACGGAGTTGAGATACTAGAACGAAAGGTTAATGGGAGAACTATAAGAGTAGAGTGGGATTGGGAGGGATTCGAGGATACCAAAGGTTTTCTGGTAGATGAAAACCTTATGAAATGGGTTATCGGGCAGAATGAGGCGTTAAACGAATGCTTCTTGTGTCTAGATGAATTGGTTCACAAGCTGAAATATCTTGAAAAAATAAAATGGTATGAACGCTGGAGTAATCCAGAAGAATCTAAACCTGCAGCGAAAACCATGATAAGTCCTGGACCATACCTTCTTCTATTAGGCGACCCGGGAACAGGTAAGTCACTTATTGGAAGGGCTTTAGCTGAAAAACTCACAGAGATTTACAGAGAAAAGGGTATAAAGCTCTTGGATGTGTTATGTTGGAAAAACCAAGCTGTGCCAAGCCAACCTAAGATTTCAATTCACGAGACTGGTGAAGGGAAAAAACTTTTGCGAAGGGAGCAGCTTAAAGAGCTCAAACGGAAATTTGTCACCAAAATTGGCCTTAAAGCATTGCAAATGTTTCTGATATTAATGGGATTGCTTCTGATATCTCTTGGCTTCTACTTCATATATCAGGGTTGGCAAACATGGCAAAACAATCCAATGTTTTTAGGCGAACCTCTTCAGGATTATTATAACAACAACTTCTTAGATTACTTTGTAGGGGAGTTTGTTAGTCTAGTGCCTCTGACATTTATTCCAGGTGGCAGCCTGATTTTTTTCGGTGTTTTTATATGGTGGTTCTCAAGATTGGGTGGTTTGGGAGGCCTTAAAGGCATTTCGGGAGCGAAACAGACAGACGTTCCAAAATTGATTGTGGATAACAGTTCTGGACATGCCCCTTTTGTTGATGCAACAGGGCATAGAAGCTCTCAGCTTTTCGGTTCAATAGCTTGGGATCCATACCAGACTGGGGGTCTAGGCACTCCCGAACATCAGAGGGTTACTGCTGGAGATGCACACAGGGCTTCTCTCGGCATATTATACATTGATGAGATAAAGAATCTCAACCCAGAAGAGGCTGTAACGCTTTTAACAGTGTTGGAGGATGGACAGTTACCGATTACCATGAGAGATCGATGGCATGGTGGAGGTACAGCTGCAATGGCAGTTTCGACGGAGTCTGTGCCTGCCATAACATTTTTGGTCGGAGCTGGAAACTTCGACAGTATAAACAAGATTCACCCAGCCTTAATGGATCGGATTTATGGTTACGGCAAAGTCGTTAGAATGAATAATGACATGCCCAACAATATGGAGAATAGACGAAAATATGTGCAGTTTATAGCGCAAGAGGTCCAAAGATTTAATCTCATACCATTCAGCCGTGAAGCATGTATAGAGATTGTGGAAGAGAGCAGACGAAGAAGCAACAAAAGAGATGCTTTGACAACGAGGTTTAGACCTTTAATTTCAATCATCAAGACTGCTGCAACCCTTGCAATGAATGAAGATTGTAAGGTGGTTGAAAGAATGCATGTTCGAGAAGCAGTAGGAAACCATTGTAAAACAATCCAGAGACAAATATTGGAACACGAAATAAACGAGAGAGGCAAACTGTTGGAAATAAAGCCTGAAGGAGTCAAACTTGGCCAAATACATGGTTTAGCTATTGTCAAAGACCCCTTTAGTGGGGAGAAGACAGGAAGCGTGCTCTGTGTAAAAACACACATGGCCAAGATAAGCGATCTTCCAAGAACTTATTCGCTGCAGGGCTATTATAAAGTGACAGGAGTAGCTAAAGGTCAGAATTTCATTTCAGACAGCATAGAAAAAGTTAGAAGTGTAATCCTCCAAAAATATGGGGTTGACATAGCACAAGACTATTTGACACATATTGATTTTGCCCAATCTTATGGTGTAGATGGACCATCAGCAGGTGTAACAATGGCTGTATTGCTTTGTTCACTTATCGAGGGGAAGCTGATAAGGCAGGATGTAGCTGTCACCGGAGAAATAAACCTTGGTGTTGCAAATTCCATCCAGATAACAGCTGTAGGTGGAGTTTACGAGAAAATTAAGGCTGCAGAGGCTTGGGGATTCAGAAAAGTGGTTATCCCTGAAAAAAACTATGACCATTCCATTGATGCTAGAGACTACAAAATAGAGGTTGTACCAGCAGCGACATTAGATGACTACTTACGAGAATGCTTAGTTGAAAAACCAACGCTTAAGGTTCCAATTCAAACTTATAAGCGTAAAAAATCCTAGTATTTTCAGAATTCGAAAAAGAACAGGTTAAGATTCTCTTCTTAAGCACTTTATGGAAAGGAGAATTATTGATGATTAGGAAAGCTGACAAGGACAGAATTCGCAGATGGCGTAGAAGGGGGTTCTACAGCGAAAACGTTCTTGTAAAGCGTTTGGAAAAAAAAGGGTACAATGCTGTTCGTATTCCAGTTAGCAACCCAAGCCGCAGTCCCTTACCAGACGTCATAGCCAGAAGAGAACTACATGTCTATGCTTTTGAGGTCAAAAATGCTAGATATTATGCTTACTATCCAAGAAATCAAATTGAAAAGCTTTTCAGATTCCTTGACGAGCTGGTACCTATACCAAAACAGTATAAACATGCAGTGCTTGCAGCGCATTTAGGGAAAAAATGGTTCTTCAAGCAAATAAATTGGAAGAAATGGGAGAGCAAAAAATTACCAGAAAAGGAGAGAATTATAAAACGGGATAGAGGCAACTTCAAATTGGAAAAGGGAAGGTGATAATGAACGCGGATAAGATTGTTATCTTGGCTTCCAGTTTATGTAAAATCTATCAGATAAATGGTACTAATATCGAAGCTTTGAAAAGTTTAAATTTTGAAGCTGAAAAAGGCGAATTCCTAGTTATTAATGGGCCTTCAGGCGCTGGCAAAACAACATTGTTGAATATTATCGGAGGAATTGATAAACCGACAAGTGGAAAAATTGTTGTTTTCGGACACGATTTAAGTGTTGAACATGAGGATTTCTTGGCAGATTTTCGATGTAGTAATGTGGGGTTTGTCTTTCAATCTTACAATCTTATATCTACATTGACCGTTTCCGAGAACATTGCTTTTCCGATGGAATGGGCTCGGAGATCAAGGGAAAATATAAGAAACAGAGTTGGAGAGTTGCTACAAATTGTAGATTTAGAAAATAGATTCGATCATTTTCCAAGTCAGTTGAGTGGTGGTGAACAACAGCGTGTAGCTTTTGCTCGGGCTTTGGCAAATAATCCGCCATTACTTCTTGTTGATGAACCTACTGGAAACTTGGATGTCAAGACAGGATTAAAAATTGTTCGAATACTTCAGAAATTAAAAGATGACAAGAAGACAATTGTTGTTGCAACCCATGATGAGCGGATTATTCAGCGTGCAAATAAGGAATTGAGTCTGGAAGATGGAAAGTTGGTAAATCTAGATGAATGAAACGTCTTTTCCGATAAATGATTTGCTACGTAGGAAATTTCAAACAAGCTCGATCATTATTAGCTTAGCACTATGTACAGCATCAACGTTATTTCTTCTTCTTTTTAGTGAAAAGCTAGGCTTTGAAATCTCATTTATAGTTGAAGGCAAGCTGACAATTGGTTTTTCAAGAGTTTTTCCACCTTTCTTAATGCTAATTAGTCTCTTAGTTCTTGTTACTGGAGTTGTAATCGTTTCTTTCTTGGTTTTTGTGATGATGTCCCAGCGGGTCAGGGATATTGGATTAATGAGGGCAGTAGGGTGCCCAAATGATTTCATCTTTGGCTATTTCATGACTGAACTTTTGACAGTCACATTTGTTAGTTGCTCTCTGGGCGTGATTCTAGGAATACTGGCAGATTTTGCTACAACAAGTTTGTTCAACAGTTTGGGTTTTGAAATTTCGCAGAATTCAATTAATTTTTGGTTTGTTCTTCTAGTATTTGTGCTGTTTTTTGCTCTTTCATTGATTTTTGGAATGAAACCAATTCTTGCCACAACCAAGGTTGAGCCGGCTAGGGTGATTTCACCAGCATATTACTTCGGATTAAGCAAAGAACCTGGATTCAAGGTTATTTCACAGTCAGGCTTCACAACGAAGATAGCTTTGAGAAGCCTGTTTCGCCGTAAATCAGCAACTATTCGAATTGTGTTGTGTTTGACAGCTGTTTTCATTTTAGTAACTGTTACTATTGCAGGAGGGACAATTGCTAACCAAACAACTAGAAATTGGGTTGAGAAAGCTATAGGCAATGATGTGGTTTTGATAGCTCATGAAGAAATGTGCGAACAATACAAACTACTGTTATCAAAGTTTCACAAAGCAGAAGAGGATTTGCAGATCAACTATACGGATGGAAGATACTTAATACCCTCGGAACTCCTTAACCAATTAGACGCAATACCTGAGATTGCAGGTATTGACCAGCGTCTAGTTCTTGAAGTATCTGTGAAGGAAGTTCCTGGTTACATATTTGATTCTGAAACAGCCTCAACAACATCTGTCGGTGACAGTCGTACCGGAACATCTCTAATTGTCGGCGTTGAACCTGAAAAGGTGTTATCTGAATTGATTGTGGAGGGTGAATTTCTTGAAAGAATGAATGTTTGGGAAGCTGTGTTAGGAGATTCTCTGGCTTATAGGATGTTTTCTATGCCTTTAAATCAAAGTATAAGTTTTGCTAATACTTATTTCGATGTGATTGGTGTCTGTTTAGACCCTGTCAACAACGGAAACGTCACTTATGTGCCTTTGAGAACTCTGCAGAACGCCATTAGTATCTCTGGGTCAAACATACTCATGGTTAAGGTTAATGTTTCAGCTAACCGCCCAGATGTTTTGAATCAAATACGAAAAGAAGTAGAGGATACAAACTCAGAATTTGAGGTTTCCGAGCTTGATGAAATACTAGAAAAAAATCTTAGTTTTCTAGGATATATTTGGTCCATACTGATGTTTCTACCATTATTGTCTCTTATATCTGCATCTTTATGCTTGATAGGTTATGTAATGCTTACCATAGCGGAGCAACATCAGGAATTTGGTGTTCTGAGAGCAGTAGGCATAAAACCCAGAACGATCCTGAAAATTATATCGATACAGAATTTTGTGATTCTGTTTTCAAGTTATGGTGCTGGAGTCTCAATAGGGATAATTCTCACTTTGTTGATTTTGGTTCCTGAACCGATAGTTACAGGATACACAATTCTTGAGATTGCCGGATGGTTATTGGCTGGATTGGCTGCGTTGTTTATTTCAACTTTCTTTCCAGCCATAAGATTTTCAAGAAAACCAATTCCCGAAATCATAAAACAAACTTGAAAAGGTACAGTTTAACGCATCTGAATTAGCGCGCGAATTCAACAAAGAACTTTATACATAGAGCAAGTTTACAGCTCAACCAGTTCAAGAGACACGCGTGTCAATTATCGGTATATTCAGAACTCAAATATTCAATGATGTATAATCATTTTGCTTTTGTAACATCGTTCTTTAAGCGGGTCGTCTTGATGGATGAAAAGGCTACTTGACAGAGTCAAGAGGGCGAGACTTAGGGAATTTGTGACTTCACACGAGAAAAAACGGTTTGGTTAGATTGAGATTTGAAAGGAGTGTGTTAAGTCAAGAAGAAGCAACTGCTGAATCAATTGACTAACTGTTTTGAAAAATGTTTTAGTGAGCTCACGTATGCTGGTAATTGATTTAAGAAATCCTGTAGCTGCAGTATAGGAACGATAGGTACTTGATTATAAAATTTTAATCTTACTCTGATGAGAGATAAAACTACCGGGACAAGTTTAACTATACTCCATGAACTGCATCCAATTTTTTCAGCGGGTTTTGGCAACGATCCGATTAGGGCATATGTCCTCTCAACCTGTTCTTCAACAATTCTCTTTATTGCTGACGGGTACAGTCCATGGTGCCAGTGCTTACAATCAACACATACATATACTGGTTTTTTGCATCCAACTATATCTATTTCCCATTTTCGTCCCGCATGTGTAAACCTTAAGTTTTTCTTGACTATGTACCCATTTCGTTCAAAAGCTATAGCCGCAATGGTTTCAAATTGTTTCCAGTCAAGAAAACTGCTTACACGTTCAATGTCAGCACCTAATTGAATAGTGTGAACGGCTAATTTCACACGTTCTAAACCGTTCACGGTTACAATTTTGTTCTGTAGATAAACTAATCCAGTATTATGCAATTTTTTAATAAGATTTTCTGCAATCGTCAATGGTATTTTTGCGTCTTTCCCTACAAATCTAAGTGTAGTCGGCCCATTTTTTGTTAGTTTCAGAATGGAAATACTCAATTCTCTTTCAATATTCATATGGGTGGCTCCAAACTTACACAAAGGAATGTCTAAAAAAACTCGGTTTGTTGAATTACTTAAAAGCTTTTCCACAAAAATCGAAAGAGGAAAGACTATTTTGTCTAATTCACATATTTCCAGTAGAATTCTCAGTAAACGAAGGAAGCTTTCCATAAGAAGAGGAGTTCACAGAGAGTGTATCACATGCGCTATAGAAGATTTGACATACACTTTTTAAATATTGACCCTAACTACTGGATATAAGCCTGAAGAGATGTGTTATCAGAGATGTTTGATTCGTACGTTTCAAAGACTCGAAAATCCAAGGATTTATATGAAAGAGCAAAAATTTTCCTTCCTGCTGGAGTTTCTTACGCGATAAGGTATTTTGAACCTTATCCATTTTACACAGTCAGAGCAAAAGGAAGCAAACTTTATGATATTGATAGAAACGAGTACGTCGATTTTTGGCTTGGACATACAGCTCTCATATTTGGTCATAGTCCTCCAGCAGTTGTAGAAGCTGTTAAGAAGCAGCTTGAAAACGGCACTCATTATGGGACATCTCATGAACTGGAAATCGAGTTAGCTAGGCAAATTGTAAAAATGGTTCCGAGCGCAGCAATGGTTCGTTTTACTAATTCAGGCACTGAGGCAAATATGTACGCCATACGATTAGCCCGCACATACACTGGCAGAAGCAAAATCGCGAAATTCGAAGGTGGATGGCATGGAGGCTACGATGCACTTCATACAGCCGTTAAATATCCTTTTAATGTTCCAGAATCCGCGGGCCTTACAGTTGGAGCTCTGCAAGACACTATAGTTTTGCCCTTTAACGACCTTGAAGGAGTCGAAGAAAAATTGAAGGACGAAGAAGTTGCCTCTATCACAATTGAACCTGCCCTCGGCGCTGGCGGAGGCCTCCCAGCACAAACAGAGTTTCTGAAAGGATTGAGAGAACTCTGCAATAAAAGAAATATTCTATTAATCTTTGATGAAGTAATTACTGGTTTCAGATTGGCTCCCGGCGGAGGACAACAATATTTTGGTGTAACTCCAGATATAACGGTTTTCGGTAAAATCATGGGAGGCGGTTTTCCAATAGGTGCTTTCTGCGGACGCAAAGAAATCATGAACCATATTAACATGCTTCTTTATGAACTTCCCCATTGTTCCTTCCACGGTGGAACCTTCACAGGAAATCCCATATCTATAACAGCTGGTTTAACTACATTGAGACTATTAGAAGATGGACAAGTAGCGACTAAGCTGAATAAAGCTGGAGAAAAAATTCGAAAACAGATAAACGAGATTTTTGAGGCAAATGACGAATACGTGCAAGTCACAGGAGTAAGCTCCCTCTGGAACACTCATTTCACAAAAGAAGAAGTGAAAGATGCTTGTGCCGCCGCTAAAGCTGACAAGAAGAAACAGATCAATTATCATCTAAACTTAATTGCAAATGGAATCTTTTTCTTACCAGGACACACTGGAGCCTTAAGCACAGCCCATTCAGAAGCTGACACAGAAAAGCTGCTTTTAGAAACTGAAAGATTCGCAAGACGACATGAGACAGCGTAAGAAATCATCTTGTCACCCTGATTTTATTTGGCGTGCACAAGAGAGTGGCTTGGACAGAAGGAATAATTGAATTCACCATGAAGATTTTATGTTTACGATTGGATGAGAAAAGGAAAAGAGAAGCAAAAGAAAGAATAGAAGAAAGAAGCTAATGAGAAAAATGAAGAAACCAACTATCATGAAGAGATGAGAGTCAAGGTACGCATATAGTTGAAGAAGCGTTAAGACTGGCGCATGTAGGGCAACCTTAGATGGTCACATTGCTATCTGAATATATAAATTTCAGTTTGAAGACACTGATTGAGGTATGTGATAACATGCTTCATAAGCTAAACCGTATTGCTGAGCTTATAGGCCAGACCCCGATTGCAAAACTTGAAAAGGTTGTCCCATCTCACGTTGCTTCTGTTTTCATGAAGCTTGAGTACATGAACCCTGGAGGTAGCCATAAAGATAGAATTGCTTGTTACATGCTTAGACAAGCCATAATGAAAGGAGTTCTTAAGGAAGGTGACTGTATTATAGAGGTTAGCAGTGGTAACACAGCTTTATCTCTGGCATGGATGTCTGCAAGGCTTGGTTTAAGAGCTTATTTTATAGTAGAGGAGAACATATCCGAAGCAAAGATAGCTATGCTTGAAATTTTAGGAGCTGAAGTAATTAAAGTAAAGTTGGAGAATTTTGAAGGTGAGGATCCTAGGCTTGTCAAGGCTAAAGAGCTTGAGGATAAACTTGGCGGTGTATTCATACATCAGTCCTCTAATGAAGCTAACTTCAGAGCTCACTACGAGACTACGGCTAGAGAGATAGTTGATCAGATGAATAGAAATGTGCATGCATTCGTTATGGGCATAGGAACAGGCGGTACAATAATCGGGGTAGGCAAATACTTTAAGGAAGTGTTCGGAAACGATTTTCCAGTCGTTGGCGTAGTGCCTAATGGGGCATCACTGCTTTACGGAAAACCTGTTGGTAAGGATGAAATAGAAGGTCTGGCAAAGCATACTGTTCCTGATATTTACACAAACTACAGAAACTACATCGATAAAATTGTTGAGCTTAGCGCGAAAGAATCTGCTGATATGGTTAAACGACTTGCACGAGAAGAAGGTTTCTTTATAGGTCCATCAACCGGAGCAGCTGTGACTATTGCCAAAAATATTGCTGCAGAACTTGAGCCTGAAAAAAACGTCATTACAGTGGCAGCTGACAGCCTATTTAGGTATCCACTAAACTTCTAGTACTGCAGAAGCTCTCGTGGAAAATCGAGTGAGTGGGCAAATCTTAATTTCCTATTAGTTAGTCATTTACAGAGAACAAGCAATTATAAGAGAAAGAAGATGTGAAATGTGGGAAAATTAAAGGAAGAAATTGCCAATAAGGCTTTCGAACTTGCAGAAGGATATGAAAAAGAATGTACAGGATGTGCTCAAACAACCATTGCTGGTATTTTTGGTGCCATGGGTATTGAAAATGATGATGTATTCAAAGCGGCCAGTGGATTAGCTGATGGATTAGGGTTGAGTGGAGATGGTGCCTGTGGCGCTCTGGTAGGCGGAGCCATGGTCATCAGTTATCTGTTTGGTCGGGAACGTAAAGACTTTAAGGATATGTTCAAACCGTTGGAATCTTATTTGCTAGTGAAAAGTCTGCATGATCAATTTGTGAAAAAATATGGCACTTGTCGATGTTGTGAGTTGCAAGAATCGTTGATGGGACGAACATTTGATCTCTTGAATAATAAAGAATTCAAAGAAGCGGTGGAATATGGTATGATGAAGCATTGCTCGAAAGTAGTGGGAACAGCCGCCAAACTTGCAACTGAAATCATTCTGGAAAAGCAGGAAAAGCAAAGAACCGAAAAGCGACAAACCTAACACGCGCACCAATGCGGACAACTATGATTACTGCTATCCACTTAATCTTGCTCTACTGCAGTTATACATTTCACTGTAGAAGCTATTCAGAAGTGATCAGCAGACAGAAAATCGATTTTTCTACACCACGTGAAGATTGGTTTGCAATCGGAAATATTCACCATCCTGTTTAGGTATAGCCCAAAATTATTCCTCACATCTTTTCGCTAAGTTTTATGTTTAGGATGTTTTTGTTCTCGGTGTGATGTACAACCTCGCAAAAGTACAGATTTATGTCCTAAATGTTGGATTATACGCATCTACTTGAGCAGGGATTCAGCCTTTTTCAAATCCGCGGGTTTATTGACGTTAAAGAATGTTTTGAGTTCAGGATCTAATTGTTGAAGAGTCGTCGTGGGCACATAATGTACGTTTTGCAGTTTACGTATCATTGAACGCATGTCTGTTCTTCTCTTATCTAACGTTTTTTTTGCGCTTTTCAGGGCAGGTTTTGTTTGGTAGACGGATTGTAACGGTTCTATGTAACCGTTTGGCCAACGTGGAATGGCTGCATTTTTGTTTGTACATAACTGAAATAGAAGTGAGAGAATGTCTTTGGAGATTAGAGGGGTGTCGCAGGGAAGGAGAAGTAAATATTTTCCATGTGCCTTTTCAAAACCAGTTGATGCACCTACAAGTGGACCTTGCATGTTATTTATATCGATGATGACTCGTGTTTCTGAACCAGTAACCTTTGTGAAATCTTCTGCTTGAGTTTTTGAACTGACAACTATGATTGTTTCGTCAACGATGTTGCAAGTTGCATCTATAACATGTTGTATGAGAGGTTTATTTTTCAATGTTACTAGTCCCTTGTTCTGTCCGAATCGGCTGGAGAAGCCTCCTGCAAGGATTATTGCTGATCTGTTCATTGATTCTCTGTCTCGTCTTGTTAGGTTTTTATAGAGTGGAGTGTTTTGTTGCTCTATAAGTTTTTAATATAAGAAATATTACGAAAGCGGAATAAGAGTATATTATTACAAACACATACATCCATATGTGAAGGTGAGAGAGGATGAATGCTGAAATTAGACAGTTAAATCGTATGATTTGTAAAAAGTGCGGTGCAAAGGATTATGAAGAATGCAGGAAATGCAGAATCTACCAGCTAATAAACAAAATAGCGATGGAGTAACTCACGCCGAATCATTTTCTATTTTATATGCCATTTCATCAATAATCTTAGCGAAAGGATGTTCCGGTTTTTCTTGGGAAAAGATAAAGGCTCCTTCAGCCTTTGCAACATCACAGAAACAAGGTATTATTCCTAAAACGGGTACTTGATACATTTCCATAATCTTTTTCTGCAATTCTTCTTTTCCAGACTTTGATGAAACATTGTACAGAACCTTGTTGACAACAATATCCGTTTTCTTCTCGAATAAATCATAAAGCTCATGCAACATGCGTTTTGTTCCTCTAACATCAGATCGGTCGAAGGTTGAAGCCACAATTGCCAGATCAGCGCTAACTATAGCGTTTATGGATGAATATTGCAACCCCGGGCTTGTATCAAAAATGAGATAGTCAAAGCCATTATCGTTCAAGAGGGAATTCCTAAGTGCTAAAAGTCTTCCTAGAGCCCGCATCTCCCACTTCCTGTCTTTTGCAGACATTTCTCTGATGGCTTCTGTTGATGGGTCAGCCAACCCGACAAACAGTTGACCCTCACTGTTAACTCTGCCACTAAGGTCCACTAGAACTTTATCAATTTTACGTGTACCATTTAGATAGTCATTCAGCCAACCCTCTACCTTTTCAAGACCGAAAAATGTGGAAAGACTCGGAGCTCTAAAATCAAGATCCATTAAACACACTTTCTTACCTTGTTTTGCAAGGGTCGCAGCTAAGTTTATTGAAACAAGGGTCTTTCCAGTTCCACCTTTATATGAGTGAACAGCTATTATCTTGCCCATAATAATCACTCTTGGTTTTCCTTATCCACATAGAAGTAGGCTTTTCGTCCTACTCTCTCTTTCGTCAAATGTCCCATAACTACAAGTTGATTCAAATAGCCACTTTCTACGGCTCTAGCTCTATGTGTTTGTTCAGATATTTCTTGTGCTGTCGCTCTTCCAAGCCTACAAACAGTCATTGCTGTCTTTCTGAGATGATCAGGCATAGAAAGCAAGGTCATAACATCTAATGGAGCGTCAGGAAGAGGCTGAAAATCTTTTCTGCCATGCTTCTGAAGCTCAATCATAACTTCCATTTTCTCATTTAGCTTCTCAAGGTTTTCCCTGATCTTTTCAAGTATTCTTGTAGATTTTCTTCCCAGAACTTGCTGTTTCGTCACAGTAGCTCCCCAGAGTGTTTTACGTATGTACAGATGGTAGTAGAAAACTGTGTTTATTAAGTCTTACGACACACTTGTAATGATTCACAAAAATAATGCCAGTTTAAGACTACAAGTGGAGAAATCCACAAACTTCAGTTTTTCAATATTTTCCGCAAAGTACCGCGTCAATGACACTTAAGGATAGAACTTTTAAACAGTAACAAAACAATTAGTAGTCAGAACTGAACATGAAGGAAACAGTTAAAAAAGTGAAACTATCAAAACCCTTCAGTATTGATGATGTTACCATAAGAAGAGACCGCTATTTTCCTAACGCTTACATAATAGACCTTCCCTTAGACTCTATGCCAGATCACGTTTGGCAGAACATTTTTGAACAAAAATGGAAATCAAGTAGGCATTTATGGGATCGAAAAATCTTCGTGATAGGTGACAAACTCAGACTTATAACCACAGTAGATGAATTCGGAGAAAAACTAGATTGGATTGAAGAAGTGATAAAAGAAACAAACAAAGGTATTGACGAACACAACCTTGCAGTTCACAAAGAAGAAGAAAGAAAAATCAAAACAGAAATAGATAAACAAGCACTATGGGATGAAAAAGCAAGGATTGAAATGATGAAGGAAATTCTAAGAAAAAGATACACCTAAGTTAAAAACCATAAAACTTCCTTTAATAGGATTTACTATTCAAAACAATGACCTTTCCTTTTCGCTTGGACTAGATAACAATAGAAAACTCTTCGAATTACTTATCTGAAAAGGAACTGCGTCAACACTGGCTCAAGTGAATAGCATTCAAACAATATATATATGATAATTGCCAGATTTTGGGAACAACTATTTCTTCTAATATCCGCATCTAATCTACAGCATCGAAAACCATGATGAACGATATGGTTAGTATAAATAAGGTTGCCATGGATCTTACAGTGGGCACTAACATCGATTAAACAATCTAATGATGTAATAAATGAATAAATCAGGATAAAAGGTGTTAAGAAAGAACTAAGAATATTTCATAGGCTATGTAGGAATGTCTAAAAACGGGAAATGGTTTAGTATGGTATTAGCGACTTTCTCAGTTCTTCTGAAATCGGCAAGATTTGCTTTAATTCTCTGAAGTGTTTAAGTACAGTGATGCCTCTCTGAGTCACCGCATAGACAACTCTACGCTTCCCAGCAGGCCTTTCCTCTACAAGCTCATTCTTTATTAGAAAATCAAGGTATTGCTTCAAAACGCTACAGTTCACATTAGCTTTATACATTATGTGCGTCAACTTCAGCGGACCACGGTGAGCTAACACTTTCAAGATATCTATGTACATTTCAAGTTTAGAGCGTCTCATTATCTAAACCTCTTGGGCATATCTTCAACCTCTATATATAAATCTTTTACGTATTCAAACTACGTCTTTTTCTTATTTAGTCTACGTTAGTAGCTTCTTTTCTCTTGTACACGAATTAACACCTTTATTCTATTTTGGAAAGCTGTAACCAAGTCATCTACCAATATTCTTTGCAACTCCATCGGAAGTACACTGATGTTATCCTTGAAAACCTCAGCCATCTTGGCTTCTAATTCTTCTCTCTGCTTAAGTATCAAGTCATCATTCAAATGGATTTTCCTCCAATTCAGCAGTGAAATAAGTTATGGGTATTTAACTAACTTATGAAGTTAAAATATGGATTCAAAATTCGCAAACTACCATCACCCAACTCTACTTTTTCTTTGATTTTCTGTGAGCTTATGTCTGTGAATCTAATCATGCGACGAATATATTGCAGGTTTAAAACCATGTTTTCAAGGTATTACTTCGAAAAAAATGTGTAGACATATCCCAAGCATGTGAGAGAGTTGGCTGTCTTACATCAGTTACGTATGCTCGATAATATACTGGGTATTCTTCATTTCTTAATGAGGAATAACTGCAAAACGATACATAACAATTGGCTTCTCGTCATATTCCTATTACTCACTTCACATCTTTCCAAATTCGAAGATATGATGCATAATATTATCTTTCCGAAACTTCCTTAATGAACCTCCATGTTAACCTGTTAATTTGCTTTGAGTGAATCCCTAAATCTTTTAGTCTAGCTATGCGATCAATCCCATAAGCGAGCATACCAATATATTGCATTCGATTTACAAGAAACTTTTTTATTTTTGATCTCACTATTGATTTCCAGCCGGATGATGAGAAGGCATTAGCTTGACATGTGGATGAAATCTCAGAGTTACTCAGACGGCAATAGGTCAAAACTTTTATATGACAGTTGGCGACGCGCGTTTTATATCTGGGTGTCCCACAATGCATGCTAGAGATAAGCGAAGACAGGAACCATGCGAACCCGCGCGTTGAAGTATCTAAGGTAACGAACAAGTCAGAAGTTTGAATTTTTCCCTATGCCACTATTACTAAGGTATTTCTTGTCTTTTTAAGAAGAGTCAAAGTGTTGTAGTTTTTCTCGGTTTTTTTCGAAAAAATCTCTGAACACAACTGTTAGCTCATATTTCTCTACTTTATTCAGAGGAACCCATCGTACTTCAAGGACGTCGCTTTTTGCGTTCAGGCTACCTCCTTTTAGACGTGTAAAGAAGTCGAGGATGATAAAGTGAAACTGCCATCTACCTTTTTCATCTGTTATAAGGTTGTCTACGACGTCTATTAGGCTGTGGACCTCTACGTCAAGGTTAGTTTCCTCTTTTACTTCTCGAACTACTGTATCTCGAACTTTTTCACCTAGCTCGATGAGCCCGCCTGGGATGCTCCATTTGTTTCGCCCTGGTTTAGAACCTCGTTTAACCAATAGGATTTTGCCGTCTCGCATGATTATTGCTCCTACGCCTACAAAAGGGTGGGTGGGGTATTCGCGGCTCAAGCAATCGACTCTAGTCAGATTTCTAACCATGATATAATTCAGGAGAGATTTTTAACTGTAGTGGGCGTCGGCTGGAGATAAATTCGCAAATATGTTCAAAACCCAAATATAGGGTTCAAGAACTTCTCTACGATTTGAAAGCAAAAATGGATAAGGTCTTTATCGGCTCTAATTCCATCCGTGTACTCGACAGTAAGTAACTGTCTACAAGAGAAAGCAATGTCACTAGACGTATACATACGCGAATTGTTGCTCGCATAGACGGTTATGTGATGTGTGAGGAGACATCTCCCGCAACTCCCCATTTTTTGTGGTAAGTATTAGGCTCTCCATAAGAAATCTGCGGAGATCTGTTACTCATACGCTGCAAAGCATTTTATGCATGCATTGAATCCTAGAGAGGCCCAGCGAGTAACTCGAATTGTCCGTGTGTTAGCTTCTTATAGTCTCTAGGTGTTTCAGCTCCAACAGTATCAAGTAGTTTTTGGAAACTCTCAACCTCAAACAAGTAGGCAAAGTGAAATTTCCTGTTGTGTGGATAGTAACGTCCTTTGTACTCAATTCCGTTTACTTTTGCACAAGTAGCTGCAATCTTTTCTTCTCCCTCTTTTAGCTCTTCAGCTGTTCCAAACCAATCGAAATAAAGCAATACTAACATAAGTTCTCACCTCCTCTTCTCTTAGATTTAGGATAGGATTTTTTTAAAAAACTAATGATTTATGAAAGGAGTTACATGTATAAACAATGGAAAAATAAGCTTAAATGTATGCAGAAAGCATTTTCGTGTTCTATGCCTTGATTTTTATAACTTGTGAGAAGCTATCTCTACTTCAATGGCTTCCTAGCTTTGAATAGTAAGGTGAAAGGTATGCGTCTCCATATCTCGTAGTCTTTTAAATATCCTTCATCAAAATATGGAATCTTCTTCATTTCAGCTTCTGTCATTTTATGCAGAGGATATGGCTTGTTCTAGGATCTTCTCAACTACAAATCCAGAGATTACTAAAGGATTGAAATAATCTCCAAAGGTTCGACCATATCCGTAAAACTCAGCAACCTTCTCTTTGAATTTCCATTTCCAGAGACGTTTTCCTCTATAGAAATAATTACCTAATCCCCAATATTTTCTTCCTCCATAACGAACAAGCCTTCCCCTGAGGGCTATCGGATGCACAACACAGAAAACAAACAATCCATCTCTTCGTAGAATCCTGAAAACCTCATTGAACACTTGCCCTGGATTCTCTGAATATCCTATTGCACAAGAGGAAAGAACAATATCAAAGCTTTCTTCTTTTTTCCTTCTAAACTTTTTATGGGCTGGCTTAGTGTAATGTGTTATAGACGGTGAGTTGAGTTGAAAGAATGGGAATGCGTGGAAGTTGGTCACCATAAGAACATAGGTAAAACAATTGAGGAATGGCAAAAGAACGGCTGGCGATTCCACACCTATCAAGCAACTGCATATCGAACAGATGTCAACCATTACTTGTTGTTTGAGAAAGGCGAGTGACTGGAGCAAGCCGACTCTCAACTTTCCCTTTTTTTGTTTAAGCTCTACAGAGTATGTCTTCTTCTGTGCATTATGACCACAAGCAGTGTTGCATTTTCGGTGGCGAAAAAAAGCTATTTTGCATAAGCAAGAGGTCAATCGTTATCATGTAATGAGTGAACTAGAAGGATGTTTGCATGCTTGTCCTGATGAGAAAATAGGCGGCGATGTTAACAACTGTATATATTGGACAGATGACACTTGACTCCTAACTTAACAGCGCGGCTAATGCTCCTTTTTTCATGTTCAATCACTTTTTAATGTCTTCATGTTTGAAACCACAGTTCCAGCTGCAACACCACTTACCAGTCAAAGATTTGGCAAATCATATAAGTGGACAACAGAGACTTGTAGAGTCTTAAGGTGAGAACATGTCTGAATACAAGAGTCTTGTAGGAATATCAAGAACCACATTAATACTAGGAATTGTTATCGCTGTTTTGGCTTCAAGCATCATTTCAGCCGCAGTTTCTATGGAATTGGCGAAAGGACCTAAAGGCGATACGGGAGAACAGGGAACGACGGGGCCACAAGGTCCAGAAGGAGAACAAGGACCTCAGGGAGAACAAGGTTTACAAGGATCTATAGGACCTCAAGGAGAAACAGGACCTCAAGGGGAGCAAGGTCCACAGGGAACGCCAGGTGTATGCACATATGAGAACTTCTCAGGATGGTTGCCTAGACCAGCATATGACAGTGGATGGGTTCCAACTGTACCAACTAGCATGCTCTTCGAGCACAATCTGAACACAACTGAAGTGCTGGTATATGTGATAAGAAACAGTTCTGACCAGCCGGGCGGTATACATCAGCAGGAAGACTGGTCAGAGTGGCACAGTCTAACAGAAAACCAGATTTACGTCAGCATCATGCGGACAAGCACACACGACTACGTCCGTGTCTTGATATGGAAAATCCATGAACCACCACCATTGCCGCCGGAAGAATCGTTGTTCCTCACTAAACAGCATGTTTGGTATAACACGACTGGAGACTGGGCACAAGGTGCCATAGTCATCGTTAACACTGGCGGTAAAGACGTTGTAATAGACAAAGTCACCGTCAGAGGACAGGAAAGCGCATGGACAAACGTTTTCTATTGGACAACCAATACAGTGACGATCTCAGATGATTTAGAGGTGACAACTACCAAGCTGCCAGCTAGTGGCGCTGTTAACATTACAGTGCAAGGGTCTGATCGAGGATTCTCCCAAGCTTCTGGCGACCTGACATTGATTTCAGGTTATACCATGGTTCTCTATATTGATGAACCTGATAGTATTGTCTTGAATGATGTCGGCACAACTTTGGGCATAACCATCTTCACGTCAAACGCCCAATACTACAAAGAAACAAACGTAGAAGCAGCCTCCTAGAAATATGAACATCAAATCCCAAAACAAGATTCCCTTTTTTTCAAGCAGCCAAAAACGTAACGTTTGAACCTAGGAAATTAATTTCACACCCCCACCTGCATTATATGTTATACTAGAAAGAAGCGTATTCTGAGCAGATTTGAACATGAGAAATTAAACTTGACTTTAATTTCTGAACCGTCCAAACTCATGGGTTTTATGAACTCACTAGTCTATAGACTTCAAATTCCAATCGTTGATTCTTTCGCAAATCATAAAAGTATGGGAGGAACATAGATGTTACATAGTCTGTTTCAGAATAGGTGTCTGAATTGGTGGACTGGAGAGTTAGGACTATGGATTTGGTTTTAGGAATGGTTTCATTGTTCATTGCTATTGGCATAATTGTATGGCAGTATAGTTACATGCTAGGAATGGCTTCTGTTCCAGAAAACTATGTAGTAATCAAGCACCCAGAAGGCTTCCTTTTCTGGACGAGTTTAACCTTAGTCTTCAGTCTGATTGGTGGATTTGAAATTGGAAGATACATTCAAGCTCAAGTATCAACCATCATAAGTTGAATGAAGTGATAATATGAACAAGGTAGTAGCTGGGCTGGGAGCTTTTGTTGTTGTCCTAGGCATAACTCTGACCGTTTGTTCGCTTATAGAAGTTCCTTTCACCGAAACACAGTTAGTTGACATCCCACATTCTGAAGAACACTTCAACACTAACATTGATGTTCCTCCAGGTCACTATTATCAATCTGCTGGATTGACACAATTTCATAAAATCCATATAGACTTCACGGTAACAAGCGGTGGAAACAGGGACATAGATTTCTTTGTTGCTGACGAAGTGAACTATTACAAATGGAAATCTGGAGAGACTGCGTCAACCTACTTGTCAAAAGATAGAATTACCAGTTTTGACACTGAATGGAAAGGTCCAAAGACTGACACATGGTATTTTGTATATGACAACAGTTTCAGCTGGATAACCCATAAACAAATCTCAACTATCATTACTGAAAACTGGACCACTATGCAAGATCAAGACGTCACCACATATCGAACCTTGCTTCCATCCCTCTTTTCCTACATAGGGATAATTCTTCTAGTTGTTGGAGCTGGAATTCTCATAACTGGATTAATATACTCTACACAACCACCGGGTGAAAAGACAGACCTGCCCTAGAAAAAACATCAACTAGTTCCAATCGGTTTACACGTAAATCATGTGGAAAGCAGAATCACAAGACCGTTTTCAAATATCCAATCAATGCAAAACAATGTCGCAAAACGTTTTTCGAGTGACATATCCTCGAAAAACTAGACATTATCATAATTAAAACGTATATGAGAGAGTCAAAATATCTCATCGCAAAAACATGACAAAAGACTTATAGATTCTTTGCGTAGTGGAGACGTCTCCCGCACCATCCCATTTTTCTCAGTATGGCAGCAATCATAACTTTTTGCCTATATATATTCGCTTTTCATCTTTTCTTCCGACGCCAAACAATGAATGTTTGTATTAGCACCCAAACAAAATAGCCATAGAGAATGACTGTCTGTAGAAAGGGTACGTATTCAGCCAGAGGATCGACAAGAATCACCATCGAGACAGCTGATAGACCCAAGCCCAAGATTCCAGAATAGTTAGGGTGATCGTGATTCAACATGATAGCTATCGAATAAAGGAGACTTGCTAACACAAAGAGTGAAAAGAAGACTAGGGTCATGAGAATGTGAGTTTCCAATTGGGTGTCCATTGGGGAGATAGCGACTCCAATTAGGAAAGGGAAGGCTGTTAAACCGAGAGCGGATCCTAATATACTCAGGATTTTTTGAAGTCTTGATTTCGTAAACATTGAACGTATTATCAGCCAAAATGGAATGAGAGTTATGGCAACTGTTACCACTGCTATGGAAAACAGTGCTGATGATATTGAGTTTGGCTCTCCATTTTTAGCCATTACTGCTCCAAGATCGCTAAAGAAATATCCGAGGTAGTCAAAGCCTCCTGGATAGAATAGTGCTGCTATAAACGTCAAGAGGAAGAATTGCACTACACCAAGAACGCTCACTATGCAAGCAAATTGACTAATACTCTTGATCTCCAACTCGTTCACACTCCTTGAGTTCTTTGCCTTCAGCTTTTATGACTTATGGAA
>Ga0209427_10000433_pt1 | contig 44201 bp, 35 predicted proteins | sample DeeMarSWOR136_30_FD_187465 | JGI IMG/M metagenome (GOLD analysis project Ga0209427, IMG submission 187465) | Marine sediment microbial communities from White Oak River estuary, North Carolina - WOR-1-36_30 (SPAdes) (version 2) | ecosystem: Environmental > Aquatic > Marine > Intertidal zone >...
AGTTTGAAGTTAAATTTAAGAGTAAATCAATTGATAATTCATTATTTCTTAGTTTTTTAGAACGATACCCACTGCTGAATAGACTGTTGAATCTTGAAAATAAGTTTTAGTTCTACAATACCTTTCTTGCAAAGGTAAGATAACCTGTATGACCAAGCATATTGAATTTAGGTCTTATTCCTTTATCTGTAACAACCATCTCTCTCTGAATATTTTCAAATGTTTTAACTTCAATAAAATTAAGTTTTTTTATCTCCATAACAGAATTTTCAACCTGAGAAGTAAGAGGAGAATAAGTGCAAAGATATCCACCTGGCTTTAATGCATTGTACGCATGCTTGATTGCATCCCATGGATTTGGAATATCAAGAATTATTGCATCTAAATTTTTTTCATCAATACCAGCTGTCACATCTTTAAGTTTTGTTTCAACAAATTTATCAAGATTTGATTTTTTCAGATTTTTCATTGCATGTTTTATAAAATCCTCGCGATTATCATATGATATGACTTTTCCATTTGGTGAAACAATATTTGCTAGAGCAATTGTAAGAGAACCTGACCCAATTCCTGCCTCCATAACAATTTGTCCGGGTTCAATTGAGCAATTAATTATTATATGAGCAGCATCTCTTGGTAGAATAATTTGAGCCTTTCTTTTAATGGTTTCAAGTTTGTCTTTAAATGAGGGATACAAAATCCAGAAATTTTTACTACCGATTTTTATTTGCTTACCAATTTCTCTACCAATTAAAATTGAGGGATCAAATACTCCAATTCCTTTGTATTTATCAGTTTTAGAGGATGTTGAAATCAAATATTTATCGTAATTATCATCTATCAAAACCACAGTTTCATTTTTTTTTACTTTTTTCATTAAAATCCCTAAATATCAATCATCGAACCAAATGATAATTCTTCAATGTCAAGTAAGTCTAACCATTTTTCTTTGCAATCACAGTCAAGTCCTTTAAATATTTTTACATCTTGGTTTAAAGAAAAATCTGCAATAGCTTTTAGATATTTATTATCACAATTTTTACAATTATGAGGTCCACGAATACTACCGCCACCAGAAATATCACATTTGATAATAGTATTTGGTGTTATTTTTTTACTTTCCCTTAAAATTTCAACAATGCTAAAAAGCCATGGTGGCCTATATTGTTTCCTTTGCCATAGATAATTTACCAAAGTGTTTCTTTGAACATTTGTTGGATTAAACGATATTATATCAGTAATATTTTTTATTTTTTCAACGGTTTTTATTGCATCATCAATGGACTCTTTTTCAGTAAAAAACGGAGGTTTTATCAAAACATATGTTTTCAATTTGAAATCATATTTTTTAATTTTTTTTGCAGCTTTTTTATAATCTTCAAATAAAAAACCTTTATTCAAACAATACTTTCTTACAAAATCACTAGCTGATTCAAGACCAACCCCGATTTCAAAGGTTTTTGTATCAAAAACTTCCTTTATTTCAGATAATTTTTTATCATCAATGAACTCTGGTCTTGATTCAACAGATAATTTATCAACCTTATCCAGAAGCCTTTTTAGAATTTCCTGTCTCACTTTAGGGCTGATTTCTGCATCATCTAAAAAACTTCCAGATGTAAATATTTTTACAAATTTTTGGTTTGAAAAATTATTCATTACTTTGTCAAATTGCTTCAATAAATCATCATCAGTTACATTTTCCCATAAGCTGTCATTAAAGTAACCACACATGGTGCATCCAGATTTTAGTGCCCAAGAGCAGCCTTTAGTTCTAAAAATTATTACAAAAGCGTCAATTATTTTTCCATTTAAGACATCTTTTTCAGACCAAAGGCTCACTGGTTTGGTTGCATCTTTATATTTTGGAGTAAAATCTTTTTTCAGACTTTTACAGAAATTTGCAAGTTCGTTCATTTCTGATTACTTCTATTCTTCTTCTTGTATTTAAAGATTAAAACAATTCCTATGATGGCTACTAAAAATAAAACAGTTTCAAAGCCTGGAGCAGATACAGAAGTTGGACGAGGTAAAAGTATCTGAGTACTGGCTGGCTTTTCATTATCATAATCATCATAGTTTAATAGAACAGATGCCTGTTCATCATGTGGTTTACTCCAGTTCCAAGGTACAGGAGGTGTCTCCTCACCAATATTTGAACCACTAGTAGTTGTAAATTTGTATTGTGTAGTATCCTCAACGATATTTGAATATTTTTCAAAAATATTGGGAAAATAATAACTGACCTCAACATAAACTCTCATTGTAAAATTACTATTCTGCTTCCAACCTTCATATTCAGGTGATGTCTCATATTCAGCTTTGATCTCTTTATATTTTCTATTAACATTAATTTCATCACCATTGTTAAGCGTATAATAAACTCTGAAATTATCAGGACTTACTTCCTCATCCACTTCTATTGTTATATCATCACCACTTGAAATATTTAAAAAGCGAGATGATGTAATATCAATTGCATCTTCATCATATGAAAAAACACCGCTTTTTGTAGTTGTTAATCCATTAACATCTTGAGCAGTTAGGGTATAGCTGAAATCTCCAGGCAGATCTTCAATATTTTCAAATGTAAAAATAACGATTATATCATCCTGATCAAAACTACTAGGGGGAAGTATTGTAACATTTTCATCAGGTTGCACAATTTCCAAACTAATTGAATTTTTATCAATTTCTAAATTATCAGTAATTTTTGCAACAACAATTATATCTCCTCCTGGTTCCTGTATAACTGGTAATACAGAAACTTGAATACGTGGAGCTTCATCATCATAAAATGGTGGATTTACAAAAACAATAAAAACTATCAACCAAGTTATAAAATAAATAGCATAAGAACCAAACCAATTCTTTCTTCCAAAATCAGCGAGATCAATATTCATTCTCATGAATATTACTCTAAGAAAAGCTGCATTTGCAATAGCAACAAGTAAAACAAGTGGCCATCGAAGGTCATTTTTTCCCATAAGGGCCCAGAATCCAAAACAAATAAGGGCCATTAAAATTCCAAATAAAAATGAAATGAATGTTGCTTTTATGTTTCTTTTTTCCCTTTTTAAAAATGCCTCTTCATCAAATTTTGGTATCTTGAAAGGTTTTTCTTCTTCCTCATCTTTTTCCTTTCTTCTTTTTGCCATCGCAGTGGGATAGAGTTCTTATTTAAAGTTTTTTCCATTAATAGTTTTAAGTCTCTAGAATTTTATAAAAAATGAAAGCTATTTTTTTGCCTTTTTTTGTTTTTTTATTTCAGATTTAGCTTTCTTTTTCTCAAGCTTTAATTTCTCTTTTTCAATGTCAGTCTTTAATTTTTCCTTTTCAAATTCAATAGAAGGATCTCCCATTACTGTGCCAATAGATGCATTTAGTCCTTCACGGTATCTATATGTAAAAATAAGAGCGATAATAATGTATATTGCAAGAATTACGATCACAGGTGTTAAAATCACAGTTGATTCTAAAAAAATTAATCTTATTGCCAATGTAACAGATAGAAAACCTAAACCTGCCCAAGCATGATGACGAAACGTTTGATATTTTCTTTTATATTCTGCCAAATCCTTTTTACTCATAAAAACTCAATACCTTTAGGAATCTCTTTTAAATATTTTCTAAAACCATCTGGCCATTGATCAGGATTAAGTCCTTTCTGAGCAAGAAAAGCAGTAGTCCAACGCTCAAGACCTATACCTGAGCATCCGCTCCAAAGTTCACTTTTTTGAGCTTTGATGTTAAAAGCTTTTATGTATTTATCTCCAAGAATACTTAGATTCTGGAACTCAAGCCATTCCGATTTTTTACGATCTCCCCTATAAGGCATATATGATTCAAAATCTATTGTTCCAGTCTCTTGAGAGCTTGTATCCCCAATTTTTCCTGCTTGGGACATATACCATGGTGTAACCCATGCCATACGCCATTCAAGCTCAAATATCTCATTGAATACATGCTTATATCTCTCAAGAAGTTTTTCGCGAAGATCAAAAAGTTGTTCTTTTGTACCAATATAAACAGGTTCGATACGATGGAACTCATCCACACGCTCAATCCCATGCCTCCCACCGGATTCGTATCTTGCTGAAATAACTGTATTATCATAAACCAATACCGGTAGAGATTTTTCAGATATTGTCTTTCCTTTGAAAGACCAGTAGATAATGGGGCATTGGGCATAACATATACCTGCATGAGGAATTGATATATTTTTGTCAAGTTCATCAAGAGGGATTTCTTTTGTAATCTTAGTAAGATCTATAAATCGCTCCCATTTTTCTGCATCTCTAGTAGATGGTTCAGAAACATAATAAAATTCGCCAGGCATTCCTTCCATATGACCAGTTTTTAACCAAATATCAAATGGAACTATGTTAGACTCGATGATTTCTTGAAAACCAAGAGGTTTTAAAACTTCATCTATTGCAATTTTTTCCATGGTTTTTAATATAATAGTTGCTTGAGGACGATAAAACCATTTACCTTTTGTTGGTCCTTGTTTTAACCAACCAAGTTTTACCATTTCCTCAGTTGGATCTTTTGTCCAATTTTGCTTTTTTTCACCGGATTCCCAGATAAGTTTCCAGAACTCTTCCTTACCTTCATAGTATTGATTTTCAACTTTTTCTTTAACAAGGTTTATCATCCTATCAATATAGTTTCTTTGTAAAAATTCTTCATCAACATTTTGTAAAATAATAGTAGCTAGTTTATCTTTAAAATCTATTTTTGCAAAAGGTATTGATAGTTTTTTTAATGGTTTTTTAATAAGCTCAAATTCTATTTCATAATTCTTGATAATTATTTCTCTTACACCAATCTTATGCTTTTTTCCAAACTCTTTACTTATAGCATTTTTCATCTGAAGAAGTGCATTATGTGGACGAAAAATTCCTTCAGAAATAATGTTTAAGGATAATGAATTTTTTTCAACTAAAATATTTTTAAAAATTATGGTTTTATCCTTTAGGATTAGGGATTTATTATAATTTGAAACAAAAATCTCAATATCTTTTTTTATAAAAGATATATCACTACTGAATATATAACTTGCATTCAAATTAAATTTCATTTTAAAACCAGCATTACATATTTATTATTAATCTTTATCTTTGTAAATCATTTGTTTTTTATGTATCATTGATTTTCTTAAAAGGTTTTGATCTCTTGAATAAGATAATAAAATCCTAAAATCTTTTACTTCTTTCTAGGCTTTTTCCGCAATTTTTCATAAATGATTATAACAATTATACTTGTTATAAGGTAAAATGCGATTATTAAAAATATATCATATTTAAATAATTGATATTCCCTCTCAATATCAATATTGTTATTTGAAAAAGTATTATTAATTTCATCATTTTTAAATGGTAAATGTACACCTATTTTATTATTAGAAATATTATTTTCTACTACTTTATTTCCCTGAGATGTTCGAATATTTACTCCGCAAAATCCATTATTAGTTAAGTTATTGTCTTGAATAGTATTATTATTTGAGGTATAATAAAGACCAATCCCATTATATTCATGTAATTTTATTGTATTGTTAATTATGGAATTTCTTGATGAATTGTTCAAATAAATGCCACAATGATCGTCATTTTGTATGAAATTTCCTTTAATAATATTCCCTGAAGAATGATACAAGGTCATACCGTAATAATTATTCATTATAATGTTATCAGAAATTAAATTGTTATCAGAACTCAGATTAATTCCTGAATTAGGATAAACTATACCGCTATGTTGAATTGTGAAACCATGAATTGTGACATTATCTGCATTTATTTTCAAAACATTACCTGTTAATCTCCCATCAACAATTGTAGAAATTTTATTTTCACCTACTAAAGTTATTGATTTATCAATAACAATATTTTCAAAATAAGTACCATTATATATGTAAATAGTATCACCAGGATTTGAAGCATCAATACCATCCTGTATTTTTGAAAAATTACCATCTCCTGATTTACTAACGTATATGATAGAACCATCAATTTGTTCAGATGTTCCAACTTGATTCACCATTAGAAAAACAATCAAAATTAAATTTAATGACAATAACTTTTTAAAATATCTATTTTTTATGAAATCCACTCCATAGGTATTTTGTATGTGAAATTAATACAAAGTTATTTTAAATATTTTCTTACAAAAAAAACCTTTAATAACAATTAATAATTACCCTCAAAATATGCTGAAAAATAAACTATTTATCGTATTTGTATTAATAATTATAACTCTTTTATTTATGATTGGTTGTATTGAAGACCAACAAAAAAAAGTTAGTGTAAAATATAAATCAACAGAGGAAATAAATTTAAAAGAAAAACATGGAACAATGGCATTTAATATAACGATAAGAACAAATGAAACAGCAAAAACTGTAAGATTATGGCAACCTTATCCTGTATCAAATGATTATCAAAAAGTAACAAATATGAAAATTAATGGTAATTATAATTATAGTGGTATTCATCGCGAACCAGAAAATGGCAATATGATTATTTATGCCGAATGGACCGACCCGCAGGAATTCCCAACTCTTAATTTTTCTTTTGATATAAGACGAAGTGAAGTATATCTAAAAAATTTCCCAGAGGAAGAAGGAGCAATACCAGTTGAAGTTCAAAAATTTTTACAACCAACCAGCCTTGGTCCAGTTGATGGCATCGTTAAAAAGTATTCTGATGAGATTACAGAAGGAAAAAATTCAATACTTAGCAAAGCAACAGCAATTTATGATTATCTTGTTGAGCATGGCGAAAGAGATGCAAATTTAAATTTCTGTGGGGATGGAGATGTGTGCGAGCTGCTTCAAAATCTACGTGGCAAATGCGTTGATTTCTCATCGGTTTTTACTGCTTTATCAAGAAGCGCAGGTGTTCCAGCTAGAGAGATACTAGGTACTAGAATTTATAAAGATGGAGATATAACAGGTGCATATCATTGTCGTGCTGAATTCTATCTTCCTAATTATGGATGGGTACCGGTGGACCCATCAGATGTAGCAAAATTAATGCTTAATGAAAACCTTCAAATCAATGATACACGGGTAGTTGAAGCACGTAATTATTATTTTGGTGCTCAAACTGAAACCTATGTCGATCTTTCTACTGGAAGGGACATTATTTTAAATCCAGAACAAGAAGCCGGTCATATCAACTATTTTATGTATCCTTATGCAGAGGTAAATGGAGAAACTTTAGATTTTATATCTCAAGAATACTTAAAATATACTGTAATTTTTAAAGAGAAATAATATTTATTTAAGTTATTTACATTTTTAAAATCAAAATAATTTTAAATTATAAATCAAAGAGACCCTACTATAGAATCATATTTTAAAAGTTTATATAGTATTTTTCAGCATTAGTTATAGATTAAAAATTTTGTGAAAAACACAAATAAAATAGATATTTAATAAATTCATTCCGGACAAAATAATTTATACGCGACCTCTCAAATCAGGACAAACATGGAAAAACAGTAAAAACAAATAGAAATAATCCAAATGCAAAGTGGGATATCTATTGTAGTCCTAATCTCATTAATAATGTTTGAAGTAGTGGGTATCGTTCTAAAAACCTCAACAAAGGTGAACTTGAAATTGATTTATCTCTTGGCATTGTAACAGTTAAACTTCCCCAACTGCTTTCTTCATTAAAAGTATCTCTGGCTTTTGCTTCTATAGTAAATGTTCCTTCTTTTGTATATGTATGATTAATATTTACATTTGCTCCTGAAGCATATGGTCCTTCCCAAAGTTCAGTATAACCATCGCCCCATTTTATAAAGTAAAATACTTCATCTTCTTCAGGATCAACTGTGTTAAATGTATAGGTATATTCAGTTCCTGCAGTTCCATGTGTTTGACCAGTTATTGATGGATTTTCTGGTGGATTATTACTCAATGCCTTATACGCATTTATTCGTCCTGTTCCAAGATCATAGGTTGAATCGTATGGGTCCACGTTTTCACAAATAAGCGTTTTTAGATTATCAAGAGAATACCCAGGGTTTTTTGATAACAGCAGAGCAGCAAGACCAGCGACATGAGGTGCTGCCATTGAAGTACCAGATAAATAAGCATAATTTTGTGGAAATCCATAAGCATTATAAGCGCATTGATATGTTGGAAACGTGGAATATATTTCTTGCCCTGGAGCAGCTACATCTACCCAGTCTCCATAATTGGAAATAACCCAAACTCCAAATTCTTCGTAATAGTAACTCATCCTATTATCGTTACAATCAGTTCCTGCAACAGCAAGAACTTTATCAAAAGCTGCAGGATAATGTTTCCCATCAGTATTACCATTTCCAGCACTCGCTACAAGGAACACACCTTTATCATATGCATAGTTTACGGAATCTCGGAGTGATTGGTTAAAATAATCAATACCAAAACTCATGCTAATAATATCTGCACCATTATCAGCAGCATATTTGATTGCTTTAACACATGCATTAATATCTGGAGGGACTCCCAATCCAGCTGGGCTCTTTTTTAGACACATGATTTTACAATTCCAACAAACACCTGCGATACCTATGCTATTGTTTGTTTCTGCAGCTATTATACCTGCACAATGTGTACCATGTCCGTTGTTATCCAAAGGATCATTATCGTCATAATAAAAATCCCAGCCTATAACATCATCGATATAGCCATTACTATCATCATCGATATCGTTATCAGCGATTTCATCTTCATTTGTCCAAATATTTTCTGCTAAATCAGGATGAGTATAATCAACACCTGAATCAATAAGTGCAATAACAACATCTGCATTTCCTGTTATTATATCCCATGCTTCAGGTGCATCAATATCACAATCAGTAGTGCCACCAGTTTGACCAGTATTATGTAATGACCATTGTTCATTAAAATAGTTATCATCAGGTATAATACTTGCAAATCCAAATATTTGGAATTCGGATTTAAAATTCAATTCTTGTAATTCTTTATTTTGAATTTTTTCTGAATCATTATATATATTCAGGTCTCCAACTGCAGATATTGTAGTTGTAATCAACAGCGTCAATACTAAAATAGATATTATTTTTGCTTTCATTTTTTTCCTCCCCAAATTACAATTAAAACATCTGATAGGTAGTATATAAAGTGTATGATAAAATGGAGTATTTAACTAATAATAAAAAAGATAGTATGAATGATGGAGTCCAGATTATATATTTTGAGGGAGGAAGTAAAGTAACGAAAAATAGTTTTAACTGAAATTTTCATTTCAATCTTCCAATCCAGACTCCACCATAATAATATCTGTAATTATTAGTAGATAAATGTTTTGTTTTATAAGAACGGATAATCATTAAGTTTTAGATGTCAATATTAAGTAGCGGAAGCAGATAATAGTATAAGAAAAATAAGATTTAAAAAAAATTTTATTTAGATATAAAATCTTTTCCATAGTTAGTAATTTCTATTTCATCATCAGATACATATTTAAGTAATTTTAATTCTATTAGATTTTTTATAATTTCATATATTTCTTTATCTGATAGATTCAGCATTTTTTTTGCTGTTTCAAAATCTATATTTTCACTATATACCAATTTTAAAAATGAATATGATTTCTCATGTTCATCCAAAAGATTCTCAAGATCTAAAGGAGATAGTTCAGTGATACCTGAAATTTTTTCAACATAGCTACGAATTGCTTTCTCAAGGCTTATTTCATCCAGTTTATTTCCATTAGAATCATATAAAATAACTTGTTTTGATTCTTGATTATATTCCCAGTTTGAAACCGATTTCCAAGTATAGCCTAGAGGATTTTCTTTTTTCCCTGATTCCTTTTGTTGATTCTTTTTCTTTCTTCGGGCATATTTAAAATGTTGTTCCCTTTGTATTTGGTCTAGATTAACACCAATTCCTAAGATAGTATCTACACTTTTTCTTTCTAGATGGTTCTTTATCTCTGTAATAAAATATAACCCTGATTCCTCACTTATATCTTCATAGATTAATCGAATTAGAGATTCCAAAGCATTAGCAATATCATTTGTTTGTAAATTTGAAAGATTTTTTTGAAATTCAATTTGAAAACCACAAGCAGATGATGTATCTTTATATATTTTAACATCTTTGAATAATTCAAATTGATCCTTTAAACTATTTAATGCATCTCTAAGAGTTTCTTCAGCATATTTAATTGTCGTTCGCCTACTTGAAACTACATAGATTGAATGAACAAATCTTTCAATTACATCTTTTTGTATCGGTTCCATTTTAAATCCTGTTTTTTTATTTTAATTAATTTGTAAGAAGCTCCCATCAATTTCTCTATCTTTAAATGTGTTAATAAAATCTTCTTTTTTTGGTTCTTGTTTTATTGGTAATTTTAAAATAACAGATGTTCCTTTTCCCAATCCAGGGCTTTCTACCCATATTTTTCCATTATGTTTATTTACAATTCTCTGACATATTGGCATACCTAATCCGCTACTCTTTGTTATTGGGTCACTTGGGTCGAGTTTGTAAAAATCATTGAATATATTTTGTAATTGTTCATCATTCATACCTATTCCATTATCTGTAATTCTAATTTGGATACTATTGTCATCAAGTCTATTACAATTTATGTTAATTTTTCCATTCTCCCTACCATATTTAATTGCATTATCAATTATATTTATAATAAGCTCCTGGAAGTGGATTATATCTGCATCAATACATACATCGTTTTCAATCTGATTTTTTATTTTTATATTTTTATCGTTTTTAAGCTCAATAGTATTTATAAGGATATCTTCAATTTCTTTTTTAAGGTTAATTTTTTCATAATCAAATTTTATCTCCAAAGAATCCAACTTTGCTAGTTTAATCATTTTGATTATTAGATTATACATGTAATTTGCATTTCGGTTGATAAGCTGGATCATTTCCTTGGTTTTTGGATCATTTTCTTTTTGTTCTAAAAGTGGTAGGATATTTATCATGGGATTTAATGGGTTTTTAAGATCATGACCAAGTTGATTTATGAACTCATTTTTTTGCTTCATTACATATTTTAAATCTCTTGTTTTTTTATCTACTAGTTTTTCCAGATTTTTATTTAAAGATATTAAAATTTCTTGAGATAGTTTTAATTCTCTTTCAGCTTTTTTCTGGTTTGAAATATCCTCAGAAAATATTAGATATTCCTTAGGATTTTTATCATCTGCAGGAATTATTCCTCCATATAGTTTTACTGGAAAATAGGTTTGATTTTTTCTCATAAAAAATGATTCGATTTTTAACTTGCCTGATGATTTAAAGAAATTTATTTCATTTTGAAATTTTGAAAAAAAAGTGTTTGGCCAGAATGGTTCTGGAAATTTATATGCATATATTTCTTCTTTTTCATACCCTGTTAATCCGCACAACCTGGAATTTATTTCTAAATACTTATTATCATCATTAAAAGAAAAAACTGCCAAATCCATATTTTCTATAAATGATTTCATTCGTTCTGTTTTTTCTTTTATCTAATCCCTCCTAATTGCGTGTTCAAAGACAGAACATTGTTTATTATATAAATATCTGTACTATTACTTTTATCTGAAAACAAAAACATATTTAAAAATGTGTGCTTAACTATTGTTAAGTTAAACTAATAAAAAAAATTAGACTATATTATGGGATTTTTAAGGAGTGTTTTAAAAAATAAAACATTTCAGAGTTACATTTAATCAACAATATTACTAGCAACTGAGATACATGCTAGATAATCATCAATTGTATGCAGAAGAGAAGAAATAGAATTTGCTTTTATATGTGCCTCAAGTTTATTACCTATCACTTTTGATTTAACAAAATCAAAGTTGTCAACCTCGATAGATTTTTTAACGTTCTGTACTTTTTCTTTAGAATCAAACTCAATGATAATGTCACATTTAAAATCCATAATATCACTCCAACTGTTTGGAAATAATCTCATCAACCATGTTTAAAAATATGTCTTCTTTTTCAAAACTAATTGTTGCACCGGAAGCAATCTTATGACCACCACCATGACCTCCTAGTTTTATAGCTGATTCATTCATTGCAAATCCCAAGTCTAAACCTTTGCTTACAAGATATTGATTTCCCCTGCAAGAAACATGGATCTCATTATTTTTTTTAACAATTGATATAAGCGGTTTTTCTTTATCTAGTATAAAGTTTGATGCTATACCTCCTATTACACCACCAAGCGAGGAATCATTGCTATAAAAATATCGATAGCTTTTCTTTTCCTTAAAACCATCTTTTTCAAGTCTTAAAAGCTCATTAAGTATTTTTTGCTTGTAAACCTTTTCCAGTTCTATGGCTTTATCAAAAGACTGTAAGTCTCCCATGCATAGTGCAAGGCCTAAACTACGATTTCCCCCTTTGCCGCATGCATCAATTAAATCAGCCAGTCTCTCCAGTTCACAATTAAAGATATCAGATTTATATCGGGGTCTTATAACTGTATCAAGAATGTTTTTCTCACAACCATTTTTAATTAGTTTAAACATAAGATAAGATTGAAGGTTCTTTTTTTGTAGTATATCCAGGTCTTCAATTTTCACATCACTTTTCAAATTCATCTGTTCAAATAAATCATTAATATTTTTTCCATTACCAGATAATTCAGTATAGTATGGATCTATTGAATAGAATAATGCTTCAAAGAGTGAATCTCCATAGAGTTTTATATCTATTCTCTCCTTAAGTAAACCACTTTTCAATGCTTCATCGAGCACAGTTTTATTATATCCTCTTATTCCACCAATATATTGCTTATCGCCAATAATACCAGTAACTGCCAACGGTGTTAAATCAATATTTTTCGGATCAAGTGCCTTTGCAACAGAATATGATAATGCTGCTCCGCAAGCCTCATAATTTCCATTTATTTCACATAGATTTGCATTAATCTGAAGGACATCCTTTGAAGTTTTTTTCTTTAGAAATTGATGATGATCAATAATAATTGATTTGCAGTTTAGCTTTTCAATTGTTTCAATTTGTCCACTGCCCATGTCAGAAAAAATTATCAGTTCATTATCTTCTTTTGAAACCCTTGCAAGCCCCTTGTCAAATGGATTTCTCATTAAAGTTGCATGAAAATTAAAACCCTCCCTATATAGAGCTTTACAAATAATTGCAGCTGAAGTGATTCCATCCGCATCATAATGAGAAATAACTCGAATTTTAGTTGACCGTGGATAGGAGACAATAATCTCCTTTGCTTTTTTGGTAAGATTTGCCAATTTATCTGTCATGAGACAAATAGGTAAGAATCACCATCTAAAAAAATTAACTCAGAATTTTTTTTAAAAAAAAAATGAAAAGAGGTTTTTAATTATTTAAAAACCGCTTTAACATTGGAAATTCGTCTAAATAATATTCAATCAATGGATATCTTTGTTTTATTTTTCCAATTATTTTAGAAAGAGTTGGATTTCTACCTGTTGTATCTTTCCCATCATCCTTTGGATATGGATCAGAGTTTAATGCGCCTAATGTTTTAAATTCCTTGATATCTCCTCTATTTTCACATATCCCATTGTTTGCAACTGCTCTCACCCAATATGTCGTATCAGGGGTAAGACCATCATAGACAATAAAAAATTCTCCCGTTGCATTCAATGTAATATTATCAGTTTTTTCATCTAGATTATTTGGATTTTCGTCGCCGAACTCAAACCAAACTTCACATTCTGTTGTTCCGCCGAAATTTAAAAAGTTACCACGGAACTTTGCTTGTGTTTCTGTGACATCATGCGGCAATAATGATGTGACAGCAGGCATTCCGGGGGTAAACTCTCTAACTGCAAACCAGTAATTGAATACCTCATTACTAACCCATGTGTCTGCATCGTTTATTGCTACAGAGCGATAATAATATTTTTCACAGCTTGATAGATTTGTTAGCTCTGCATTGAAATTCCCAGTTGATGTCATTGTTTCATGGGTTGTTTCTAAGTTCAAATTATCAGGGTCTGTTCCATATATGAAATATACCTCACAGGATGCAGCTCCTCCTAAATGTGTCAATTCACCCTCTATTATTGCCGAGTCAATTCCAACAAATGATGGATTTTGAACTATTACCCTTGGACCACCTGGAATAAATGTACGGTCAACACCGACCCTAATAACCCCTTGAATTTTTTGTTCACCTACTGCTCTATAATGATATTCAGTTAATCGATCTAGTCCTTCAATATTTGCGTGGAAATAATTATCTGCATCATAAGAAATGTTAGTAACTCTGTAATTATAATTCTCCCAGTTATCATGAAATTCCGTATCATACACAATATAACCATCCCAGTTGTGAAAATTTTCATACCATATCAAATGACCAATTAAACTTACTCCCGTTCCTTCAGAATTTGTATGTGCCCATAATCCAGTTTGAATGGCATTTGCAGCAATACAACCTGATAATGCCGAGACAGCTAGAATTAAAGGTACTAATATAAAAAATAATTTTGCTTTTGTTTTGTTCTCCATTTTTTACCTCCACAAATAATAAGTTATATTAGAATTATCTATTAGGTTTATATTATTTTTCGAATTTTTATAGGCAAATGTCGAAAAAAGTTGATTTGAAAATAAAAATCAAATAATTTTAAACTAATTATTCAAACATTAATTTAGCTTGTTCAGGGCTGTACTTCCATCCTTTCGGAAGTCTATTATGATCGTGATAGTAGTTCGTTAAACGTCTAATTTTTGATTCGGTAAGATGAAGGTTTCTTTTATTTTTTAAATCTTTTTTATTGGTTTCAAGGTGTTTTTTTAATTGTAAAGCCCTTTGAATAAGATTTCTCAAATCCTCTGGTATTTCGGATTTAATGTCATTACCTTCAAGTATCTTTGATATACTTTTACCAGTGGCAAGTCTAACATCAGGAACAGCATATTGATCTCTCAAAACAAGTCCAATCTCACTAGTAGATCTTCCAGTTTTAGCAAGTTCTAAAACTCGTGATTCAACTTCTCTTGGATTTAACGAGCTCCACTCAGGATGTTTCTTTCTGTCAACTGGATAAGTCGAGCCTGATTGCCCCTTTCTTCTTGCATGAATTCTTGCCATAATATTATACCCCAACTAACTATAAGGTAAGTCCTGAATAAGATTTTAATATTTATCCTTTACCCTTATTAATTCAACCTTTTTTTCAATGCAGAAATTAATATATAGTTTCTATTAAGTTATTAAGTCATTAAGTTAAAAGCTTTTTAATTTTATTATTAATTATTGAAAGAATTAAAGCTAAGATTTTGAGTTATGTTGGAAAATTTTCATTTTATAAGATAAATTATTACATTGATCAAATTTTTTAAAATTTAAAAAAAATCTTAAAAAAGAAGGTTCAATATTATTATATTTATAAATGGATTAAAATATTTCCAAATGTTTTTTATTATCTTTTTCTAAATAAAAACATTTAAAAATAAATATTTTGTATCAATCAGGAGATATCAATAATAATTTTGGGGAAAAAATATGGCATCTGATAGTTTAATAACTTCACAAAAAACATCATTTAAGAATGCAGTTAATATTGCAAAAAAAGGCACTCATTGTGGAATGTGTAGATTTGATTTTTTGGGCTCTGGTGTTTGTCCAGCAGGTAGAAAAAAAGGGTTTTTAGCTTACTGGCCACAAGGTCGAATGGAAATAATAAAACAATTGGATTCAGGCCGTGTTAAACCTACTGAGAAACTTAAAGACATTGTGAAATCATGTAATCTATGTGGAATTTGTGATAAACAATGTAATTTTACTACACAACTACGTCCTGAAAAAGTTGCTAAAGCATTAAAGGAATATGTCGATAAATTAGATAATAAAGAATTTCAGAATGTTCCGGAGGATGATATTCTTCGAGGGCTTCGTGAAATTGTCGGTGAAGAATGGGCGACTAACGATCCTTGTATAATTTCTTCATATACATTTACAATCTTACCTATGGATTCCGAACTAGATTATTATATTGTAATGCCTGAAAATACTGAACAAGTATCAAGAATAATAAAGTTTGCTAATAAAAATAATATTCCCTTTTTACCACGAAGTGGTGGAACTGCATTTTCAGCTGCTGCTCCAACAGTGTTAGCAAAAGGTCTAAGTCTTGAGAAGGGAATTGTTATAGACCTTTATAGATTAAGAAAACTTGAAATTCATCCCGAAAGTTGTACTGCAACAGTAGGAGCAGGTATTACTATGTTTGAATTGCAAAAAGAAGCTCTTAAAAATAAACTGAGAGCACTAGCCGCAGAAGCAGGAGCACATGTGTGCTCTAATATTGTAACGACAGGTATCATTTCTACATGGGGAAATAGATATGGTGCTTTTGCTGATAATTTTATTGATTTAACAACTGTAGATGATGAGGGAGATATCAAAAAACATAGTGATTTAGAAATAAATAATCCATATTCTACAGAGTCAGGTTTCACCAATCTATCTCTAACGCCTCATAGCATTGTTACTGAAGCAGTTGTTAAGCTTCATCCAATTTTTGATGACGAAGAAATAGTTCTTATCCCATATGATAACCTGAGGGATGCTTATAGGCTTTTAATTGATTTAGGAAAGCGGGGAGTAGGACTATCACTTGCGGTTCTTTCACGTAAATATCTTGCTGAGTTTCTTAGCCCAACACTACAAATTTCAAAAGATTTTGATTATGTTTGTAAAAACTATCTTAAACTAAATTATGTAGTATCAGTTATCTGTAATAAAGATGATAAAAAGATAGTAGAAGACATGGTAGAGTATACAATTGATCATTCATTGATGAAAAGCCTAATTTTAGGAGCGCCTAGATTTTCCTCTCTACGAGAAAGTGAATTTATGAAGATACTTTCAGAAGAGGAAGATCCCCTAAAAGCAATTTTTTCAGGACCAATGAGAAAACATTTAGAAAAAGCATTAGACCCATCACCAGAACAAGTGGCAAAAGTTTTTGATGAAGACTTGCAGGATTTTTTCAAAAAGGTTTATTCAAAACCAGAAATGACAGATATCATTTGGCTGCATGCTTTTCGAATACTTCCCACCAGAATGATGAGACAGCAAATGTTTATGGGACCTGGTGGTGCTATGTGGACCGGAGATGAAAACCATTATTTAAATTGGATTCAAATGTTTTCAGATATGGGAGATAAATTAAATGTCGAACATTCACTTGGATTCATTACACCCTTAGAAAACGGTAAGTTTGCATATATGGAGTACGATTATTATTATGACCATAATGATCCAGATGTATGTAATAAGATAAGTAAGATAGTCGTTGATTCAATGGAGCAGTCTTTAGTAATGGGCAAAGTACTCACAATTCTTAATTACTTATTCAAAGGTATTTATAGAAAGGAACATGTTCTATATCCCTTAGCTGAAGGCATTTCAAAGGAAGAACAAGAATTATTTAAGGAATTGCTTGAAACAGTATTAGGAGTGGAATTATAATGGTAAGATTTCTTTCAGAAGAATGGATTGAAATTGGAAAAAAATATATGATTGAAAAGCTTGATCCTGTAAAAGATCTTAATAGCATTACTACCTCTCTACTCGGCATAGTAGAACATATCCCCCCTGATGATACAACAATGAATTTTTATCTTGAACTTGTTGATGGAAAATTAAAAGATTTTATTGTCAATACAGGTGATACCTTTGAAGAAAAAGAAGCTGCCTATGAAATAAGAGGGAACTATGGTACTTATAAAAGTATTTTAAAAGGTGAGATGAGCCTTGGAATCGCTGTTTTAAAAAACAGATTAAAGGTTAAAGGTAGCAAGATGAAAGCTTTGAAGTTAATTAAACCACTTGATGGACTAATAGTATCTTTACAAAAAATAACAGATGAATTTGAAGAATAAAAAGGTGATGTGAAAGAATTATGTCCACAGCAGAGTTAGAGTTTGAAAAAAGAATTAAGAAATTTATTCCGCCTAAAAAGGATTGGACGCCGATTGATGAAGCTCTTTTCACTTCAAATGTTTATTTTGAAAATTATCCTAGGATAATGGATCTGACATTAAATGCAATTAAATATAGCTTCAACTACCACTTTGAAAATAACAATTTATATAAGAGGCTTTGTGAAGTAAATAAAATCCATCCAAAACATATAAAATCAAAAGAGGATTTTAGTAAAATACCACTTCTTCCAGATTCATTTTTCAAGGATTACCCTGAAGGAAAGGGTTTTCTTAACTGGCTTGAAAATATAATAACAGGTCCAGTTTCGATTCCCCATTTTAGGGCAGATGCACCGGACCATGATGAGGTAATTGAAGAGTTCAATAAAAAAGGTATAAGTATAATGTTTACAAGCGGAACAAGCGGTCGTTTTAGTTTTATTCCAAGAGATAGCGGTTCATGGAATCGTTTGAAATATAACGCTATGAAATCAGTTGTTGAGTTGATGGACTATAACTCAGATGACAAGGTCATTTTACTTATTCCAGACCCAAGACAAACCAATCTTACGATTGCAAGTTTATTTGGAATTGCCTTTGATTTATACAAATTAGAAAATATCAATATAGCCTTAGAAGATACAAAGATCACAACAAAATTTTTACGCATGCAAAGGGCAGACGCAATTGGAATTAGAGAAAAAATAAAAGCAAAAGCCATTGCAAAACTAAGTCCAATCGTCCAAAAGAAATCAGATCTCAGGATGATAAACCTATTTGAAAAATATGAAAAAGAGGGAAAAAGGGTCAATATTGCAGGTCCTCCATTCTGGCTCAATAGGATAATGGAAAGAATGAAAAAGGAGGGTAAAACTGTAAATCTTGCAGACAGTCAGGTTCTAACAGGTGGTGGTTGGAAAGCAGAGGAGGATAAGCGTTCCCCAGAAGAGGCATTCAGGGAAAAAGTAAAGGAAGTATTAGGAATTCCTGATGATAGATATCATGACGTTTATGCAATGTCAGAGTGCAGTTCTGTTTTTTTAAGCTGCGAGGGTCATTATAAACATGTTCCTCCAACGATTATCCCAGTTGTTTTAGATGAAAATCTAAGCCCTATTGGTTACAATAAATCTGGCCGATTTGCATTTATCGATCCGATACCTAAGAGCTACCCTGGTTTTATCATCACTGGTGACAAGGTTAAGTTAATAGAGAAATGCCCGGTATGCAGTCGTAAAGGACCAGTCCTTGATATCGAAGTATCCCGTCTTCCTGGTGTTGAAGGACGAGGATGTGCTGCCGTAATGGCCGACTTAATGGAACAGGGGAAATGAAGCATGGTAAAATTTCCCTCAGATGAATGGATAAAGATATTTAAGGAAAAACTCAACAAAAGCAAGTCTTATGAGGAAGTTGCAAAAGATTGGGAGGGTGATTTTTTATTTATAATCACACCTGATGAGGAATTAAAGGAGGAAGTGACTTTCTATGTAGATCTTTGGCATGGAAAATGCAGGGATGCATATCTAGTTAAAGGGAAGAAAACAGCTGCCTTTGAATTTAAAGGACCTTATTCCAACTGGAAGAAAGTGATAAACAAGGAACTCGACCCGATAAGAGGACTAATCAGAGGCATGTTCACTGTTGAAGGTGATTCCAAAGTAATTCTAGATCAATCAAAAGCGGCACAGGAGCTTGTAAATACCGCAAGCACTATACCTGTTGAATTTGAGGGTTCTTAAATGGGAAGAACAATAGATTGTCATTTTTGGGATAAAAAGCTAGGTCTTGATGAAAGCATTGAGTATATATTTGAAGATATTGGAAACAATATAGAACTTAAAAGACCTGTATTAACCATCGATGCGCTTGATAAAATTATTAAAAATTTAAGAGAGGTTAGAAAAGAGTATCTTCTTAAAATCGATATTCCAATGGTTTTAGATGTTATCGGAAAGGTAACAGACCTTTGGATGGATCCTGAATATAAGGGTAGGAAGATTGCAAGAGAGGTTCTACCGACCGTTACTGGTTTTTCAGTTGAAATGATTGAGTCCTGGGGATTTGACCATTTCATGAGCATTCTTAAAAAGGAAAACCTTCCTTTGTCTGGAAAACTCCAACATGAAAACTACAAAGAGTTTTCCAATCTAAACGATGGACTTGTCAAAGCATATGGTGAGCAAAACATAAGTCATTCAAATTATGAACCAGAGGTGATCGGCCATATTTGTGCAGGAAATATATTGGGAATCGCTGCGTTTGAAATGATCCTTGACAAGCTCATAGATGCTGCTTCTTGGATAAAGGTTCCGACTGAGGAACCTGTATTTGGTGCCTTATATGCCAAATCAATTGAAGAAATCAATCCGCAGCTTGCAAGCAGTATAGCCGTTTTACCTTTTGGAGGTAAAGACAAAGAGGTTAGAGACTTTCTTTTTTCAAATTCAAATATTGTTCGAGCGACAGGTGGTGAACAAGCACGCATAAGTCTTACAGCTCTTGCTGAAAAATACAATATTCCTATATCAGGCCACTGGCATAAGTTCAGCTTTATAACACTTGCAAGGGAATACATGGACGAACGAGCAAGCCAAATTGCCGAACTTGTATCCCTTGATGTAACGGCATGGGACCAACAGGGGTGCTTTTCACCACAGGAAATCTTTGTTGAAACAGGCGGTGAGGTAGAACCTCCAAAGTTTGCTGAGCTGCTTGCTGAAGAAATGGAGACTACATCAATTGCACTTCCCAAAGGTGTGAATTCAGGTAAGATGCAGGTTCTTGATGGTTACCATCAATATTTTAAAAAAGAGATGATGGGCGAACCTGTGAAGATATTTCCTTCAGCAACCCATCAATGGTTGATTATATATGATGCAACAACTGAAAATATAGAACCATCACCGCTTTTTAGGGTAATTAGGGTAAAACCTGTTGATGATATAATGCAAATTCCAAAACTTGTAAGACCACTGGGGCAATTTTTACAAACCGTTGGAGTGGCAATACCCAACAGTCGTTTGATACCCTTTGCCGATGCTATAGGTGATGTGGGAGCTACAAACATACGGGCAATAAGTAGTATGACATTGCAAAAGCCTTGGGAGCCATGGGATGGAAGATTCCCATTGCATGAACTTTTCGAGCATGACAATATAAGATGGGTCAGTATTAGCACAAGAGACATTGATAAAGAAATAAGAGAGGCTCTGGAAAGAAAAAGATCAATAGTTGATGATCGTCTTGATACAATCCATCAAAAGGACAGATCATCAATGGATTTAAAGTAATTTTTTTATGATACTTTTTTAAATCTAGTTCCAAGTTTTTTCATTACTTTTGGAAGAGTTGTATATTCCATATCGGCCATTGGAAGACGATGCGGCTCAAATGGACCATGTCTTCTCATATAATCTGTGATATGCTGAGCTTCTTTTCTTGTGATATCAAATGCTGGGTCATTAAATAGATCAACTGGTTCGGTAATTTTTCCGTCTTTGAGTTGGAAACCTAACGCAACAACCCTCGGTGGACCGTCAAATCTGGTGCACTGCGCATCATTGATGGAAACAGGCATCAATGGCCCATTATGCGATCCCCTCATCCAACCCGATACAAGATGTCCAAGTGAAAATCCCTCTAGTACCTCTCCAACTGCTGGAAGTCCAGATTGTGCTCGAACAATACCTACAGGATCATCCTTACCTACATACTCTCCAGCAATCTGATAAAGTTTTTCAGTCGAAATAACAGAAACAGGTTCATCTGATGGCAATTTGGAGCTTTTTTTAGGAAATACTCTTTTAATTACGAAACGAGATTTAGCGCCAATTAAGGCTAACAAATCATACATCTCTTCAGGGGTTTCTAGAAATACATTTTTATGATCCTGTATATCCCAAACCTCAAAGACAAAACCATCATGAATTGAAGGATCAATTATTAGACCAGCTGTGTTAAAAGGGTCTGCAAAGACCTTAAAAATTGGAAAATTGAAGGCCCCTGGTTCTGTTTTATCCATCATAAATACAATAACTGGTTCTGCTTTTCTTTCAGTAAATTCCATTTCAGCAATACCAGGTCCCATACCTTTGATGTTTCCTGAGAAAGCATCGCATAGAAGGTCCTGCCCCGCACCATATAAACCAAGTTCTTTTGCCCTTTCAGTGGCTTCACAAAAAGTATCCCACGCAAGACTATGAACCTCTTTGCTATCCACACCTTTTTTATGTGTCATAATAAGTTCAAGGTCATCCCCACAATGAGCAATATGAAAATCCATCAATAAATTGTCTTTTTTTGCTTTGGTAAGTTTTTTACGAGCGATGTCTTTAAGATCTGGATGAACTAAAGCATGACCCGGCCATCCTCCAACATCTGCCTTAATAATACTAAAGGTAGTTTTCATTATTTTACGCCCCCTGTTTGTGGGGTATACAAATTACCCTTATAAATCATTTGGAAATTCTTTTAAGAAAAGTATATATTTTTCTCCCTATTCAGGATACAAGGTTGAATGTAATAATGACATTAAAAATTTATAACACTTTAACAAGAAAAAAAGAGATTTTTAAACCTGTTGAAAATAAAAAAGTTAAGATGTATGTTTGCGGTATGACTGTATATAGTGATGCCCATATTGGTCATGCTCGTACATATTTTGCATTTGATGTAATTCGAAGATATCTTAAATATAAAGGATTTGCTGTAACATATGTCCAAAACATCACAGATGTTGATGATAAAATAATTGCAGCAGCAAATAAAGAGGGAGTAGATGCACTTGAATACTCCCGCCGTTTTACCGATATTTGTCTTGGTGACCTTGATAAACTTGGTATTAGGCGGGCAGATATCTATCCAAAAGCATCGGAAACAATACCTGAGATGATAAAATTAATTCAAAAGATAATTGACAGAGGATATGGATACGAATCTGGCGGAGATGTTTATTTCTCCGTTGAAAAATTTAAAAAATACGGTATTCTTTCAGGTCAAAAACTTGAAGACTTAATGAGCGGGGTGAGAATCGATCCTGAGGATAAAAAACATAATCCTTTTGATTTTGCCCTATGGAAAGAAGCAAAACCGAATGAACCTTTTTGGGAAAGCCCATGGGGAAAAGGCAGACCAGGTTGGCATATTGAATGCTCTACCATGAGCAGTAAATTCCTTGGACTTCCCTTTGATATTCACGGTGGAGGTATGGACCTTCGTTTTCCTCACCATGAAAATGAAATTGCACAAGCTGAGGCAGCAACTGGTAAAAAATTTGCAAAATATTGGATACATATCGGTCTATTGACAGTTGATGGAGAAAAGATGTCCAAATCGATTGGAAATATCATCAATGTTAAGGATCTTTTAAAAAAATGGGATGCAGAAGTTGTTAGATTTTTCTATGCTCAAGCTCATTATCGTAGTCCACCCGATTTTAATGAGAAAGCACTAAAAGATGCAAAAAAAGGTCTTATCAGAATACAGAGACTGAAGGAAAAACTTGTGAATATCTCAAATGATAATACAATATATAAAATTGAGGAGAAAGATTTAACAAAAAAAGAACTAGCGTATCTCAAAATAATTAATGAGTTTAAGACAGAATTTGAAAAAGCAATGGATGATGATTTCAACACTCCTCAAGCAGTATCAATAATTTTTGATTTTGTGAATAAAAGCAATAAATTTCTTGAGAGATATTCGAACTCAAATAAAGAATTAATTGGTTTTGCCCTAGATACTTTAATCAAATTAGGCGATGTTTTGACATTATTTCAATCAGATTTAATAAAAAGTGAAATATCAGATGATAAGGGCATGTTTGAAAAAGTTTACAATATCATTATTAAGTATAACAAGGAAGTAAAGGAAAAAAATATTGAGAAATTACTAAATTTACTTTTGGATATCAGACAAAAAGCTCGTAAAAACAAGGATTGGAAAACCGCTGATGATATAAGAAAAGAATTAGATGATATTGGATTTGAAATTCAGGACACATCTGATGGTCCTTTATGGAGAAAAAAATAAAATATGAAAAAAATCCTAGTGGGTTTTGATGGTTCGGAAGGATCTGAACAGGCTCTTAACAGGGCAATGATGTTAATTGATGAATACGGTGAGCTATTTCTTCTAGCAGTAATTCCAACCCCTTCTAACAAGACCTTTGTTGATGATGAGATGTATAGGAAAATAAAGAAAAAAGCTAAAATTCTAGTTGATAGTGTCGTAGCTGATATTGGTAGCCATGAATATGAGATAAAAGGAATGGTTGAAGAAGGAGACCCTGCTGCTAGAATTATTGATATTTCAAATAAGTTAAATGTTGATCTAATAGTACTTGGCAGTAAAGGAACCAGTAAACTTGGACAGTATCTTATTGGTAGTGTTGCAAATAAAGTTGTTCAATATGCTCATAAACCTGTCATGGTAGTAAGATAATATGGTATAATTCTCAATTATTTTCTGATTTGTAAAATTTAACGAATATAATTATATATATCAGTTTATCTTTTTATAATAACATTTATACAATGGAAAAGTATTATATATATTAAAATAATAACAATTGTTAATCCGTGGAGGTGAATTATGAAAAAAATAATATTTGGAATTTTTGTTAGTTTGATGTTGATTGTAAGCGTTATTGCAGGTTCTACATCTGTAAATAACAAAGAGCAAAATGAAAATCTTATATTTTTTGAAGATGGCTCGATTATAACTTCAATTCCAGTAGGAAGTTATAATATAAAAAGTTCAGAGCAAGGAGATCTTGTAAGTGTAAATGATTTCGGTCGTTTATTAATCTCCGGCAAACCGCAACTTCCAACAAAAATTTTTACAATTGCTATCCCACCAGGCGCCCAATTTATTGATTTAACATATGAAACTGGTGAAGAGATAATTATACCTGGAGAGTATAACATTATGCCAACTCCTTTACCAAAGGTGATTGGTGCTGAGAAACCTGAAATTGCCGAAAAAGAGGAGCAAGTCTATAAGGAAAACTATGAAAATACCTATAAAAGTAGCGAGGCATATCCAAAATCTATAGTAGAATTTGAACGAACTGCCGGTTTTAGAAAATATAACCTTGTTGATGTAAGGATAAATCCTTTCTCATATAAACCGCTTACTGGGAAACTTACTTATCATCCAGATATAACGGTGCACATAAACTATGCGTATCCACAAAATTTTAATCCTTCAGATATAATGGTTGATAACATTGAGAGCTTTGAACAAAGGGCAAGTGAATTCATACTCAATTACGAATTAGCAAAAGATTGGTATCCAACATATCAGGGTGGAAGGGAATCCTATAACTATGTAATAATTACACTTGATTCTTTAACATCATCTGTTCAAGATTTGGTAGATTGGGAAGAATCAAAAGGAAGGACTGTAAAAGTCGTCACAACTTCTTGGATTAATTCTAACTATGATGGCTTTGATTCAGCTGAAAAGATTAGGAACTTTTTAATTGACAAATACCCCTCATATGAATGGGGGATTGAGTATGTATGTTTAATTGGTAGTTATGATGATGTACAAATTCGACGTGTGGCTCAAAGTACTGGTTATGGACAACCAGAGACTGATTTCTACCACGCTGAGCTTTCCTTACCAGATGATACCTCATGGGATTTAAATGGTAATCACCAGTATTGTGAAAACTCTGATCCCATTGATTTTTATGCAGAAGTATATTTAGGCAGAATTCCATGGAGCGACCCATCAATTGTGGAAAGCATTTGTGCAAAAACAATTGCTTATGAACAAAATGATGATGCTTCCTATAAGAAAAACATACTATTATTAGGAGCTTTTTTCTGGCCGGATACAGACAATGCAGTCTTAATGGAGTACAAAACTGATGATTCCGTTCATCCTTGGATGGCCAATTGGACAATGACTAAGATGTATGAAGATGGCCAAAGCACATATCCAATGGACTTCAATCTTAACTACAACAACGTAAAAACCGTTTGGTCACAAGGGACATTTGCATTTGTCGATTGGGCTGGACATGGTTCACCAACTGCATGCTATGAGTATTATCCATCAACAGCCTTTGTTGATACAGTAACTTGCAATAGTTTGAATGATGATTACCCAGCAATCGTATTTGCTGATGCATGTAGTAATTCAGATACTGATGATAATAACATCGGTCAAATGATGCTTAAACAAGGGGCAGTTGGATTTCTTGGAGCAACTAAAGTTGCGTATGGAAAACCAGGATGGTCTGAACCATACAGCGGTTCATCACAATCACTTGATTATTTCTTTACAACTGGATGTACTGAAGGGATTTTAACCCAGGGTGAGTCCCATCAGCAAGCATTGCAAGAAATGTATGAATATAGTCTATGGTACTATCAGAAATATGAACACTGTCAATGGGGAGCCCTATGGGGAAATCCAGATTTGACAATGGGCGTGGTTGTAACAAGTGAACCACCAGCAAATCCAGAAAAACCAAGCGGTCCAGATAATGGAGTTCCCTTAACTGAATTTACATTTTCAACAACAACAACTGATCCAGAACAAGATAACATCTATTATCTATTTGACTGGGGTGACGGAACAGACAGCGGATGGGTTGGTCCTTATGAATCCGGACAAACAGGAGAAGCATCTCATATTTGGGAAAACATTGGTAACTATAATATAAAGGCTAGAGCAAAAGATGAGAACGGTGCCAAAAGCGATTGGTCAGAAATAAAGTTGTTTACTGTAGGTGACAATACACCGCCTGGAATACCAGTGCTTGAAGGAGAAAACACTGCAAAACCAGGTGAACCATACATATTGAAAGTTACCTCGACAGATCCACATGGCCACGATGTGTATTTTGATATCTATTGGGGAAACGGAGGTGCCGGCTGGAAAGGACCATATAAATCAGGTGAGACAATACAATTTGAACATACATGGGACGTCCGGGGCACTTACGTAATAAAAGTCAAAGCAATGGATGAGTTTGATGCAATAAGTGAAGAAGCATATCTTACCGTTGAAGTTCGTAAGAACAAGGCAATAACAAACCAAATACTACTACAATTTCTTAAGGAAATCATCAGCAACTTTCCTTTAATTGCAAAACTTTTACTTTAGAAAAATAAATTGGTATTAAAATGCATAAAAATTCAAAAGTAATTAAGGTAGCTTTAGCTGTTGCTATTCTAGTTTTAGCATTATTTCCATCTAGCATTGGATTTATAAGTATTTCTAACAAGCCAAAAAGCATTTTTGAAAATAATTATTTTAAAGCAATAAATCTTGATGAAACAAACATTAAAATAACTGTAAATCCAATAGATTTTGATTTTGGCAGTATACAAACAAAGAAAGGTATGTTTGCAACAGTAAAAATACCAAATTTTTCCTTTAATTTAGTAAAGGGCCAAGCAAAGCTACCAGTAATCAGAAGGATGATCGGGATACCATATGAAGCAGATCCAGTAATAAAAGTATCATCGATTACATGGGAGGATACCTCCCTATCTGACCTAAATCTACCAAATAGGATCATCCCTGCTCAACAGTCTATTGAAAAGATACCACAGCAAGTAGATGAATTTTTAATAGATGAAGAATATTATTTACAAAATTCTTTTGTTCCAAAAGATATTGCAAGTATCGTTAATACAGGTGAGATAAGAGGTAAAAGATTTGCACTTGTTGAAATATCACCGATACAATACAAACCTACAACAGGCGAAATTAAAAAAATGAGCTCTTGCACTCTCACTATCAATCTGCCAAATAGTGATTTAAAAAAGACTTATGATAATATAAAAAGATATACAATTCCTTCTTATGTAAGTTTATTTTCTACAGTTTTTGAAAATTATGGTTTCTATGAGCGAGGTCTTGAAAGTAGGAACTCAGAAGGGTATCTAATAATAGTAGATGATAGTTTTTATGAGGAAATCCAGCCTTTTATAACACAAAAAGAATCAAAAGGGTATGTGGTAACCACCACAAAAACATCAGATATCCCTGGAGGCGTAACAAAAGAAAACATATACAGTTACATTAAGGATGCATATGATAATTGGAACACACCACCTGCTTATGTTTTACTTGTAGGTGACACACCGCAGATACCAACATACACAGGTTCTGCATCCTATAGTGAAGCAGATTTATATTATGCAACAGTGGATGGGTCAGACTATATCCCAGATATATACATTGGTAGATTCCCTGGTTCTCAAGAATCACATATTGAAGCAATGGTTGATAAGACAGTTTATTATGAAAAGGGAGCATTTTATTCATACGAATGGATAAAAAAAGCAGCATTTATTGCATCAAGTGATCAAGGTCAATTGGCTGAACAGACCCATAACTATGTCATTGATAACTATTTGGACCCAAATGGTTACATTTGTGATAAGATATATCAAGCAAGTGGAGGTAGCACATCAGATATATACAATTCCTTAAACTCCGGAAGAAGTCTTTGTATCTATTCAGGACATGGCTCCCCTAGCGGCTGGAGCTGTGTACCATTTACTCAAAATGATGTTAGAAACCTTGAAAATGAAGGTATGTATCCATTTGTATGCAGCCACGCATGTTCAACAAATACTTTTGGGGACTCAGAATGCTTCGGGGAAACATGGCTTCGGGAGCAGGATAAAGCAGCAGTAGTATTTTGGGGAGCATCAGCAAGTACTTATTGGGATGAGGATGATATACTTGAGAAAGCAATGTTTCAATCCTGGTGGGAGGACGGTCTTGATTGGACCGGTGGAATGACAGATATGGCACTTATTTATCTATATGAAAACTACAGCGGTGGAGGTCTTACACAATATTATTTTGAAGCCTACAATTTAAATGGCGACCCTTCCTTAAAAATATGGACTAATAATCCAAGCAATCCACCGGAGACACCGACAGAACCTAACGGACCCGACGTATGGATCCAATATGTTGACACCATCTTTACAAGCACAACAACTGACCCAGAACAAGATAACATCTATTATCTATTTGACTGGGGCGACGGAACTGACAGCGGATGGGTTGGCCCTTATGAATCCGGACAGACGGGAGAGGCAGCACATGCATGGGAGAACCTAGGAAACTTTGAAGTAAAAGTAATAGCAAAGGACTCTTACAACGCCTTAAGTAATTGGTCAGAACCACACACAATTTCAATAGTTGAAAACGAACCACCAGAAAAACCAACTATAAATGGTCCCACTTGGGGCCTAGGTGGTAAGAAATATGAGTTTACCTTTGTATCAACTGATATCGACCTCCATGACATATATTACAGGGTTTTATGGGATGACGGAAACGATACCGGATGGCTTGGACCATACAACTCAGGTGAAGCATTGACACTAGAGCATTCATGGAAACAAAAAGGAGAATACTGGATAAAGGCTTGGGCAAAGGACACATTAGAGGGAGAAAGTCAACAAGCAAGTTTTAAGATATCTATTTTGACAAATGATAAAACCAAACAGAAAACTGATAGATACGTAAATCCATCAATTATGAAAATATTGGACATCTTTATCATGCGCTTCTCATTTATAAGATATATTCTAAATTTCTAATTTCTTACAAATTTCCTTAAATTTTTTCATACAAAACATTTAAAACCTAGATTAAGTTAACACATGTTAATTACAAAAATGGAGGCTGAATTATGAAAAGAGTATTACCAATTTTAATAATCGGAATTTTAGTATTTAGTGGAATCAGTGTCCTAGGAATTAACTACGACACAACTTTTGAAGAAAAAACAATTATAGAATCAATTACCATCTCAGAACCCATTATAGAAAATAATGGTCAGTACGTAGCAGTAAGTATTGAAGGACAAACAACACAATTAAATGAACCAGGTAGACCTATCTTACCTGTTATTACCCGTGTTTTTACATTTCCATTTGGGACAAAAATAAATAGCGTTGATGTAAAAACATCTGAATTTAACAATATCAAACTATCAAAAGAAGTTCAACCTGCTTTAGAGCAAGTCCCAATAAGTAATAATCTAAATTTTGAGAGAGAATTAATAAAAGATTCTGTCGTGTATGAAACAAAAAACATTTATCCAAAAGAAAATTTTAACTGCATCAAAGCTTCAGCTTTAGATAAAAACTCCAATGTTGTCTATTGTTTGGTACATATTTATCCAGTAAGATATTCCCCAGCACAAAATATGATTTATTACAGTGATTATGCAGAGATTACCATTAAATATGATGAACCATCCAACCCGGAGGTCTTTGAAGATATCTATGACCTGTTGATAATCGCACCATCTGAATATTCAGATGAACTACAACCTTTAATAGAACACAAGACTGAGTTTGGTATTGAAACCATTCTTAAGACAACCGAGGATATCTATAATGAATATGATGGTTATGATGAAGCTGAGGAAATCAAATATTTTATAAAAGATGCGTTAGAGAATTGGGGACCAAAATACGTTCTTTTAGTTGGAAGTGTAGATAAGCTTCCGATTAGAACTACTTGGATTTATCAAAGGACACATAACCATTACTGGAACATAAGCATTCTAACAGATCTCTACTATTCTGATGTTTATGATGAGTATGGTCAGTTTTTAGATTGGGATTCAGATGGGGATGGAAAATATGGTGAGGTTTACATAAGATGTCCCGGTGTCAATGATACTGTTGATTTATTTCCAGATGTTAACATCGGCCGCTTAGCCTGTGCAGATAAAAGTCAGGTAGAAATCGTAATTAATAAAATAATTACCTATGAGACAAATACCTTTGGTAGGAGTTGGTTTAATAGATTACTTCTCTTGGGCGGAGATACCTTTCCAGGTCATAATGGATATGAAGGTGAGGAATTGAATCTAATAATCGAAGATATAATGTCAGATTTCTTTCCAATAAAACTGTGGACTTCAGACAACACATTTAGCTTTTGGAACATAAATCGGGAAATCAACAAAGGTGTCGGTTTTGTGGATTATTCTGGTCATGGATTTCAAAATGGAATGAGTACACATCCACCGAACAGCAACAGTTGGGTATCATACAACAATTTACATCTTTTAGGTCTATATAATAGTAAAAAACTTCCGATTGTATTTTTTGATGCATGCCTCACTTCAAAACTTGATCATAATCAGACTTCATTTGATATCGATATTGGACCAAAGGATTTTGATATAAATCCATTGCATTACTTATTTAGATTTATTTCAAATATTGTGAGAACAAATCTGGACAATATAAATTTCAACCTTTTATCTACAGTAGCTTTACCAACTAAAAATAATCCTGAACCTAGGGAAGATCCAGATCTTGTACCATGTTTTGCTTGGAATTGGCTGATAAAAGGAAATGAGGGTGGTGCTATAGCAACCGTTGGAGCAACAAGAACTGCTTTTGGAGGGACAAATAGTGGCGCTGGAAAGATGTCAATTGAGTTTTTTTCAGCATATAAAAGCAGTGAAACCGTTGGAGAGATGATGACAGGTGCTCAGTTTGGATACATAATGGACGTTCCATGGGACCTGTTCACCCTTGAAGAATTCATACTTCTTGGCGATCCAAGTCTAAAGATCGGCGGATATGAAACAAAGAGCAAAGGTAATTTTCCGTAAACTTTATATTATTATATTAATACTTAATAATAATAATACAAAACATTTAAAACCTAATAAGTCTTAACAAGTGTTAAGCTTTTAAAGATAAAGCTTTAATAGTGGAGGTGAAAAATGATAAAAAATAGTTTTAAAAGGGAAATATTAGGCAAAAGTGCGATTGGTGCAGTTTTTTGTGCAGTAATTCTTCTTGCATCAGTTGCAACAGCAATAAATTTATCAAAAGGTATTGTAAATGAGGAAAATGAGAACCTATCTTATACATTTTTATTTAAGGAACCAAAATTTCAAACATTATCGCTAAACAATGATGATTATACACAGATAGTAATGAACGGATGTATGGCAATAGGAAAAAACGCAGGTGAGCCTACCGTGCCAATAAAATCTGTATCTTTATTATTACCACCAATGAAGGAGGTAGCAGATATTTATGTAACCGGTGAACCTGTTGAAATAGATCTAAATGGAATGGATCTGAAAGAAATACCGGTAGTTCCATATCAAAATCCTGTTCCTTTCGGTCAGGCACAGAGTGATTTTATAATCTCAGATAGCATTTATGCTGCAGACATAAATTATCCAGGGACTTTACAGGATAATTACAATATCGGTTATTCCCATGGATACACGATTTTAAATGTTAATCTTAATCCATGTCAATATAACCCAGCAAAGGGAACAATGAATTACTATCCTGAGATGAATGTTGAAATAGAACTCAAGGATACTAATGAGATGAACCGATTTTATAGGAATAATTATGAGGATCAAGAATATGTGGAAAAACTGGTCTTAAACAAGGAAATATTTGACATGTATACATCGGATTTGCCGACATTTGGTTATGACGGTGGCCTTTGTGACCCGACTGATAATTATGATTATGTGATTATCACAACAACATATAATGATCTTGATTATTGGGATACAACCGAATCGATACCATACAACTGGGAAAGTCTAATGGACAAGCATACATCTGATGATGGATTGAGCTGTACCCTTGTGACAGTTCAGACTATCGATGGATGTACAGATTATCATGATTCAAATCCCACATTTAATGATCAAGAGGCTCATATTCGTGAATTTGCTAAGGATGCATATCTTGATTGGGGCACTTCTTATATTCTTATAGGCGGTGATGATGAAAACAACTGGATACCTGCACGTGAAATGGATACGGCATATGAAGGTTATATAGACTCAGATATTTATTGGAGCAATCTGGATAAAACCTTTAATTCAGATGGTGACTACGACTGGGGTGAAGAGGGAGACAGTGGATTTGACCTCTATGCAGAGATATTTATTGGACGATTGACCTGTGATGAACCCCAAGATGTTTCCAACTGGATGACCAAGAGCTTTTACTATGCAGATAGTGTAGATCCTGACTACTTGGATGGTGCTGGTTTCTATGGTGGCAACACAGGCTGGAACTGTCAAGGGGATGACTTCATGGATTACAGTGCAATAAAAGGAACAGATGATTGGTTGGGCCCAAATCCAGGAGCTGATGGCCCATTCCCAACTTGGGCTGGTTTCCAATTCGGTTTTGAAACCTGGAATCAGGAAAATCCTGATAACCAGTACGATATATCAGAAGCATGGACCGCTGAACCTCCAAATGATGGATGGCAGGGCGGAACCGAACCCCAGGCAATATCTGGTTTTATGGATGCAATAAATAATGATAAAATAGCAATAGCCTCAGGTATTGCACATGCTGATGCCAGTATGTCACTTGATGTTTATTCATCCAGCTGGGAAAGTGATTATCATAATACAAAACCATTCTTCCTACACGACTATGGTTGCCACTGCGGAGACATGGATGCAGCAGATGATGGTGTATTGCATTCTATGCTATTCCACAGCGACACCGAACTTGCTTATGGTGTTGTATATAACACATGCTATGGTTGGGGTAACTATGACACAACCAATTCATCAAGTGCTTTTCAGGCAAAAGAGTTCTGGGCTTATTTCTTTGATTTGGAGAATAAATCCGAGGACTTTAGTAACTGGCAACTTGGAAAAGGTCATGCCTATTCAAAAGACAGAATGGCGTCAACAATAGACTGGGACCCATCTTATGGAACATGGAGAGCCATTATACAGGGCTGTCTACTATTTGGAGACCCTGCACAGACAATAAAAACACCGCATCCAAGCGAGGCACCTTCAACTCCTGATGCACCAGATGGACCAGATGAATGGATCCGAAATATTGAATGTACATTCACCGCTGTATCAATTGATCCTGAAGGAGAACAGATATATTATCTGTTTGACTGGGGAAATGGTAACTATAGCGATTGGCTTGGACCATATCCATCAGGCGAAATAATTGATACAACAAACAGCTGGCCGGATCTAGGAGATTACGACGTTAGAGTAAAAGCAAGGGACCTATGGGGAGTTGTAAGTGATTGGTCAGAACCACACACAATTTCAATAGTTGAAAACGAACCACCAGAAAAAGTTACCATAAATGGCCCATCGACTGGAAAAACTGGACAAGAGTTGGAATACACATTTGTCTCAACAGATACGGAAGGACATGGCATATATTACAGGGTCTTATGGGATGATGGAGATGATACCGGATGGCTTGGACCATACAGCTCTGGTGAACAGATAACTCTTAGCCATATCTGGGAAAAGAGAGGATCATACTGGATAAAAGCATGGGCTAAAGATACACTAGAGGGAAAAAGCCCACAAGCAATGGTCAATCTGATAATCACAAAGAATAAAAACAAAGTATTAGAAATAAGTCCATTGTTTGTTCAATTCCTAGAAAAACTAATGCAACGTTTTCCAGTACTAGGCGAGATACTCTTCAATTAATACTAATAAGATAAACATATAAATAAACAAAAGCAAAGCGGTAAAGTTTAATAAATAACTACCGCTTTTACTCCTTTTATTTTTTTAATATTTGGAATAATTCTACCTGGTACTTGTTTTTCAACAACGATAAATAGCCTTGGTTCTTCAGATAGTTCAAAATCATCAACAATTGCCTGTCTTATGCTTATATTTTCATTTGCAACAACTGTTGCAACACTTGCAAGTATTCCAGGCATACTAGGGGTTTCCGGAATTATCTCAATTACACCCCAATTCATCCTTGGTGCGACATCCTTCAGATGACAGGTAGGTCGTAAACTGAAGAAGACTTTCTGTAGCTCTTTTTTTTCATTTATCGTTTTTATTGTATCATTTATTATTCTTCTATCAACTGAAAAGGCTCTTGATATCTTTGAATCTGATAATTCAATTTCCCCACAGTAAATTTTTTTATCGACAACTTTTAATCCATATTCAATGAGCTTTTGGGCAATCCTTTTTCGTTTTGGGTATTTATTAAAATATCTTGCAATCTTTTTCCACATTCAGATTTTTGATAGCAGTCATTTAATATATAAATGTTGTACATTAAACATATAAAAAACTGTATTTACGTTAATTATTGTACAATAATGTACATTTATTAACAATGTTTATTAAGAATACCATTTATACATATTTGTGATAAAATGTTGTTGGACAAAACGAAAATGAAACAGAAATTTTATGAAATTGGAAATATGATATGTCTAGATGCAAATGAAGTAAACAAATCAAAAAGAACAGCAAAGACCATACTTAGCATGTGCATAATAGCAGGTATTTTCGGGTTAATAGGATTATTATCTTCCAGATTAGACGCAGTAGGTCTCTGGTATGGTGGAGTGAGCATAAAGGATTTCTTTGTTTTTAATAGGTTTTTCTAAAAAAATCCTAGGAAGACACTGTTGAGTTTAAATATATCAGTTGTTCTCCCACAATTAACCATTAATATAGGCATTATATATGGCAAAATCAAAATTTATCCCAGTTAGTGTGGTATGGGAAATAACACTTGCATGCAATATGAGATGTTTACATTGTGGATCTGCTGCCGGAAAAACAAGAGCTGGTGAGTTAACAACAAAAGAAGCATTAAATCTTTGTGAAGAACTTAAAGAGTTAGGTACTAGGCTAATAACATTAATGGGAGGAGAACCTTTTCTAAGGGAAGATTGGCATATAATTGCACAAAAAATAAAAGATTTAGGTATGGATCTTACTTTTATATCAAATGGTCTCATTATTGATAAAAACATAGTTACTCAATTAAAAAAATTGGATCCCTATGCTATTGCTATAAGTTTAGATGGAGGTATATCTGAAACACATGATTTTATTAGAGGAATTAAAGGTTCATTTGAAAAATGTATATCATGTTTAGAATTGTTAAAAAAAGAAGATATACCAACAAGCATAATAACAACAATTCATAAAAAAAACGTTAAAGAATTATCAAAAATTAGAGAGTTGATTTTGGGTAAAGGAATTGCATGGCAAATCCAGATGGCAGGTCCCACTGGACGCTTTCCTTCAAATCTTCTTATTTCAAAAGAAGAATTTTATTCAGTAGCAATGTTTATTTCTTCATCTCGTAATCAATATTCCTTAAAGGAACTACCTGTGATGGGAGCACATAATTTTGGCTATCATTCCCATATTCTCGGAAATATAATGATTACACCTATATGGAGGGGATGCCAGGCAGGAATTACAACAATGGGTATTCAAAGTAATGGTGGGGTAAAAGGCTGTTTATCACTACCTGATGATTATGTTGAGGGCAATATAAGAAACAAAAATATATCAGATCTTTGGAATAATCCTTCTTTTGCCTCATATAATAGACATTTTAAAAAAGAATATTTAAAAGGTGATTGTAATAAATGTAAATATGGAAAAAGGTGTAAAGGAGGTTGTCAAACAGTTTCTACATCTTTAACAGGTGAAATGCATAATAATCCTTATTGTCTTTATATGATTGAAAAAGAAATAATTAAAAAATGATGGAAAAATTATTTTCCCCTGTTTTGGTTCGCCCGAAGGCTAGGTCTAATCTTCTCTGCGCCTTTTCCCTTGCGTCTTAGACCTCGTCCTTTTTGACCAGCACTTGTTTTTCCGCGAAGTACCCTTCTTTTGTTTGATATATCAGTTATCCAGTTAATTTTTGGGTCTTTAACAATCGATGGATGAACTGGATCGACCAGTATAATTTCGTAATAATGATTTTTACCGTCTTCTCCTACCCAGTAGGAATTTAAAACCTCTAAATTTGGAAATCGTTTTGCAGTTCGTTCTTCAGCTATTCTTTGTGTACTTTTTCCCGCAGTAATCTTACTGATACCTTTTGCAGAGGGTTTCCGTCCGCCTTTAATCTTTGGTTTACTTAAACTTCCCTTTCTTACCCAAGCACGGGCAATAACATAACCTGGTTTGGCCTTATAGCCAAGCGATCGCGCCCTGTCAAGTCTTAAGGGTCTATCAACTCTAGTAAAATTATCTTCTTTTCTCCACTGTATGAGACGCTGTTGATGCGGTGATTTATATGAACTATCAGGTTTTTTCCATTGATCTCCGATGTGGTTATAAACACTTTTTACCATGATTTATTCACCTGTTTCTAGGGATTGGTAGGAGCATAGGAAGTGAATTCTTTATTTAAAACTTTTGTCGTTATATATTATGTATGATATAGTATAATTTCACAATCATAAGTTTAAAGGTTAATTATATTAAAGATTTATATATCATAAGTTGGATGTTAAATAAATAAGAGGAGGTACGTAATATGCAAAATATTATGGTTAAAAAAAGGTTGGTAGCTTTTCTGGTTATATTTCTGATAGGTATGATTATCACTCCAAATATAAGCGGTAATATTGGAAATATTTACAAAATTGTACCAGGTAAAATACAAAATGCTTTATTGTTAAATAATGATTATGTTAATGTATATTGGAAGTTTGATGACTGTAGCGGTACAACGTTATCTGATTCTGCACATAATTATGATGGAATCATAAATGGAGCAACATGGACTACAAATGGGTATTCTGGTTGTGCACTTGAATTTGATGGTGTTGATGATTATGTTGATTTAGGACTTCATTCAGCTGAGGTTTTATTTAATAAAACTGATGATTTAATTTTTACTTTTTATTTTAATTCAACTGGAACAGGTAAAATTTTTTCTGCAACTGCCCCTTGGGGAAATAACCCAGCATTCAGTATTGAATTGCTGCCTAATGGTACTTTGTTTTTTAATCCATGGACTCAAGAGTGCGGTATTAGACATTTTTCAAGCAATTCATATAATGATGGAATTTGGCATAATGCTACATATTATTTTAATGGTATAACAACAAACCCAACTGTAACACTTTATGTTGATGGAGAATTTGATAACAGTGTAACTCATTGGTTATGCGGCATTTCAAATGATGAATATTCAAAAACAAAAATAGGTAGACATGCTCATACCTCAACTGATTATTTTGAGGGATTTATTGATGAGTTTAAAATTATTAAATATGAGCAGGGAAATGAACAAGAAATACCAATTATTGACGGTCCCATGGAAGGAAATCCTAATACAAAGTATAATTTTTCTTTTACAACCTTTGACCCTGAAGAGGATAATATATGGCTTTATATCGACTGGGATGATGGTTATCCAGATGAATGGATTGGACCATATAGCTCAGGTGAAGAGGTAATTTTAAAGCACAAATGGCCAGTAGATGGATTATATAATATCACTGCCAAATCAAAGGATATTTGGGATGATAGTAGTTGGTCAGATCCATATCCTATGAGAATTGGAAACCAGCCTCCAAATCAAACAATTATAATCGATGGACCCCGATTTGGAGATGTAGACGAAGATTTAACATATACAATTGTAGCAGAGGATTATGAAGGAAATGTTGTTTATTACTATATTGAATGGGATGATGGAACATTTGACGACTGGTTTGGACCTTATCCATCAGGAGAAGAAGTAGCTGCAACTCATTCGTGGGACTCTGATGGTGATTATAAAATAAGAGCAAGAGCAAAAGATACATTTGATAGTATCGGTGATTGGTCAGAATATTATCATATAAGAATAGGTGATGAATATCCAAGTGTTCCTGATATAAATGGACCAAGAGTAGGAACAGCTGGAATAAAATATGATTATGGTTTTGTATCTACTGACCTGGAAGGTGATAATATTTCGTATGAGATAATTTGGGGTGATGGAACAGGTGAAAATACTTCATTTTATCCTTCTGGTGAAGAAGTTATAGCCAGTCATACTTGGACTGAAGAAGGTGTATATACAATAAGAGCTAGAGCGCAAGACGAATTTGGTGCGTTTAGTGAATGGAAAGAGATATCTGTTACAATGCCCAGGAACAAGGTAATATCAAATTGTTTATTCTTAAGGTTCTTAGAACAATTCTCGATGCTATATAAACTTCTGACCTTTATTATAAAATAAGTTTTAAATGAAAAACTGGTTTTATCTATAAAACAAGAATTATTATTTAGTTTAAAGCATCTTTAACCAAACTATTATAATATGTATTCTATTTCACTCGCTCGGGAGTCTTTATATGGATTTCAAATTTAACTCCAAAATTGAAACACTATCTCGACCAAAAATCAAAGAAATACAGCTTAAAAATCTAAAAAAAACAGTTCGTAATGTCTTTGAAAAAGTCCCATTTTATAAAAAGAAGTTCAAAGAACTAAAAATTAAACCTGATAATATCAAGAGCCTCAAGGATATAAAAAAACTCCCATTTACAACAAAGGATGACTTACGACATAACGCCCCATATAAAATGCTTGCAACAAAACTTGATGATTGCATAGAATTGCATGCATCATCTGGAACTACCGGAATTCCTGTTACTGCTTGCTATACTAAAAATGACATTGAAGTTTGGTCAGAAGTTATGGCGCGATGTTTATCTATGTCTGGGCTTACAAAAAAAGATGTATTTCAAAACCCAATTCCATATGGGACATTCACTGGTGCATTTGGATTTCACTATGGAGCTCAAAAGGTAGGTGCAATGGTCATTCCCTCAGGAATCGGACAATCTGAAAGACAGATAAAGCTAATGGATTATTATGGCGCGACATTTATATCAGGAGTAGCCTCCTATGCAATGCGTCTATCGCAGGTCGCATTAGACATGGGAATAGAGCCTTCTAAATTGAAAGTCAGAAATGGTGTTTTTGGTGCTGAGATGTTCACACCTGGCCTGAAAAAACGGATTATGGACATCTGGGATATGGACGTGCATGACATTTACGGGTTGACAGAAATGTGCGGTCCAGGAGTATCTGCTGATTGCGACCAGCATGACGGTCTTCATCTCTGGGAAGACCATTTTTTTGTCGAGTGTCTTGACCCGAAAACTCTTGAGCCAGTTGGTCCTGAAGAAGAAGGAGAACTAGTTATTACAACATTGACAAAGGAAGGAATGCCTATTTTAAGGTATAGGACCAGAGATATTGCAAAGTTTTATGATGAAAAGGTATGTGACTGTGGAAGGACCCATATCAAGCACACGCCTATCAAGGGGCGAAGTGATGATATGATAATAATACGCGGAACAAATATATATCCTGGACAAATTGAATCCGTTCTGATGAGAAAAGACGATGTTGGAAACAACTGGAGGATGGTTCTTACTACAGAAAAAAACATTGATACCCTTACTGTTGAGGTAGAAAGCAAAACTCAACTTAGTCAGGTAGAATCTATGGAACTTGAAAAGATTCTAAGAAATGAGATAAAATCAGTGATTGTTTTTACTCCAAGGGTAACGGTTTTACCGCCAAATAGTATTTCCCAAGAAGGTTTAAAAGCAAAAAGGGTTTTTGATGAGCGGAAAAAGGATGAATGATGAAAAAAGATATTAAAAAAATATTATCAAAAAAAGGTCCACTTGCTGAAAACGAGGTTAAGGACCTTTTGAGATCATATCAAATTAAAACTACTAAATATAAAATTGTAAATAAAATCAAAGATCTTGATGACCTTGATTTGAAATTCCCTGTTGCTTTAAAGGTCTGTTCGAGTAAGATTTTACATAAAACCGATGTAGGTGGCATTAAGCTGGATATCAAAAATATGTCCGAACTTAAAGATACATTCAAAGATTTCAAGAAAAGATTTCCAAAAGAAAATTTACTTGTGGACCAGATGGTAAAAAAAGGTGTTGAAATAATCATAGGTCTTGTTCAGGATCCGACTTTCGGTTTGACAATAATGTATGGGATGGGCGGGATTTTCACTGAGCTTTATGAGGATGTTACGTTTAGAGTTGTCCCAATTGAACGATATGACGCCGAAGAAATGGTCAATGAAATAAAAGGTAAAAAAATCTTAGAGGGTTTCAGAAAAATGCCTGCAAATAAGGAAATGGTAATAGATCTTCTTATGAGAGTATCAAATATTGGTAATGAACTGATGGATAACATCAATGAAATGGATCTAAATCCAGTTTTTGTTTATGGAGACGACATTTGTGTTGTTGATGCAAAACTAATCTTAAAATAATAGGAGATATGAAATAATGGTTGAAAAATCAAAAAATTATGCAGTTAAAGACTTGAAACTAGCAAACGAAGGTAAAAATCTAATTCATTGGGCTGAAGACCACATGCCGGTTCTTATGAGGATTAGAAAGGACTTTGAGAAAAGAAAGCCTTTGAAAGGTTTTACCCTTGGATGCTGTCTGCATGTAACAAAAGAGACTGGTGTTTTAGTAAAGACATTAAAGGCAGGCGGTGCAAAGGTCGCACTTTGTGCATCAAATCCTTTGAGTACCAATGATTCCGTTGCTGCAGCACTTGCAAAGCAAGGAATCTATATGTATGCCTGGCGAGGTGTTAATACCGAGGAGTACTACTGGTGTGTAGACAGAGTCCTTGACCATAAACCAAATATAACAATGGATGACGGAAGTGACCTAGTAACCCAACTTCATACAAAGAGAAACGAAGGTTTGAAGTATGTAGTTGCTGGAACAGAAGAGACAACCACTGGTGTGAACCGACAGCGTATAATGGCTGACAAGGGTGATTTGAAATATCCAATTATTGCAGTCAATGATGCGATGACCAAGCATTTCTTTGATAATAGATATGGGACAGGCCAGTCAACAATTGATGGTATACTTCGTGCGACCTCAGTGCTACTTTCTGGAAAAACATTTGTTGTATCTGGATATGGATGGTGTGGCAAAGGTGTATCGATGCGTGCACGAGGGATGGGTGCTAATGTAATAATTACTGAAGTTGATCCAGTAAGAGCACTCGAAGCAGTAATGGATGGATTTCGGGTAATGCCCATTGAAAAGGCAGCAAATATAGGCGATATATTCGTAACAGTTACTGGTAATAAACATGTTATCGACAATAAAGTGATTGATAGGTTAAAAGATGGAGTTATCGTTGCAAACAGTGGACATTTTGATAATGAGATAAATGTAACATATCTTGATAAGATAGCAATGGATTATCTTGATATAAGACCAAATGTTAGGGAATATCATTTAAAGGATGGGAGAACCATCTATCTACTTGCACAAGGAAGACTTGTCAATCTGTCAGCTGCAGAGGGTCACCCTAGTGAAGTAATGGACATGAGCTTTGCAAACCAATCACTTGTTGCTGAATTTCTAACAAACAAAGATAATGTTAAGGAACTTGAAAGGAAGGTTTATTCTGTGCCAGTAGAAATCGATCAAAAGATTGCTCTTCATAAATTAAAGAGCATGGGAATAGACGTGGATATTTTATCAAAGACTCAGAAAGAATATATGGATAACTGGCAAGAAGGAACCTGATGATACAGGTAAGTTGATGATCTATTTAATTGGAACTGGGCATGTCTTCGACCTTTCGTCTGCACTTTTAAAATTATTTGATGAAAAAAAGCCTGATATACTATGCGTTGAGCTTGATAAACAGAGATACAAGGCACTAATGCTTAAACAAACTAATCCTGAGGAGTATAAAAATATTCAGAAAAACGTCCCATTCATCTATAAGTTACTTTCAAGGTTCCAAGAAGGTATGGCAAAGGAATATGGCGTAGTTGCCGGTGAAGAAATGCTTACAACAATTAATTATGCAAACACTCATAACCTGCCAATTGCGTTTATTGATATGAATGCGCAAAAAATGTTTTCACGGATGCTTAAAACAATGTCCTTTTCTGAAAAATTCAAGCTCTTATTCTCAGGTTTCGGAGGGCTTTTTGTAAATAAAAAACGAGTTGAAAAGGAGCTGTCCAAAATTGATAAGAACTTTGATAAATATTTATTAGAAATCGGCGATAAGTTCCCAACAATAAAAAAGGTATTGATAGATGAAAGAGACCAACACATGGTTCATCAGTTGACAGCTGCATGTACCAAATATGAAAATGTAATAGCTGTCATTGGCGATGGTCATATCCCTGGGATTTCCGAACTCCTTAAGAAAAAAGAGATAGATTTTGAAACAATAAGATTAAATGAATTGCGCAGAATGAAAAGTACTGAGTATGATTCATCATCTGCAACATTTAGTATGGAATATAAAGAACCTTAAGTTAAGTACTCAAATACATATTTAATAAAAGTGAAGAAATCAATTAACAACTCATAAATCTTATAATAAAAGTTATTTTGTATTTCTTTATTTCGCGGCATTGTGACCTCATATTTACCCCAATAGCTTACACCACTATCTTCATCTAATGCCTTTGCTTTGACTTCATATGTACCTGTTTTAGTCCATGTATGACTGATAGTAATAGTTTGACCGGAATTATAAGGACCAAGCCATTGCTCAATATTTCCATCGCCCCAGTCAATATAATAAAACAGCTTTTGCCCTTCAGGATCAGTAGAGGTGAATGTATAATCGTATTCTGTACCTTTGTTTCCATTTGTAGGACCATTTATAATCGGCTTTGATGGGCAGTTATTTGTAACATCAAATGATAAAGCATTGACCTTTCCACTCCAACCATGAACATAAATTTCATCGTTATCAACGACAAGACCATATGGATGATGAATCGTTATTATATCAGGATTTTGCCATCCATGCAGTAGTTGACTGTAGTTGATACCGCACTGAACCCCAGGATAAAAACCTGCAGGTCTTATATTATGGGTGTAATGAGCATCGTCGATTTCTAGGTCTAATTTCCAAAGTCCCTCTGGATTTTTTACAACATATAAGGTCTCATCATCTGAAAATCTGGCATCTGCTTGAAAGCTTGTCCAACTGTTTTTCCACCATGGGTAATAGGTGTCATCTGGTATCTTTATAAGACCCCATGCCTTTTGATCGCTCATTGCGTTTAACTGCGGTATCCATGAGATATCAAGAACTGCAGCTCCTTGTGATGTTGAGAGAGCAATAAGACCAGAAGGTGTGATATCGATATGGTTCACATCTTTATATTTCAAACATTTCAGTTCAGCACTTTTTGTGATGTTTATCTTTCTACCCGGATTGTTTCTATCTGGAACTCCTTCTGGATATGATACATCATATATATGCAGTGTAGGAGAGTTCACTAGAAGACCTGGCTTGCTTCCAATTATAATCTTACCATCATAATAGACCATGCAATTTGCAAGATTTGATGTGCTGAAGCTATCTAATCCAAATCCTTGTGCTTGACAATCTGCATGTAGTTCGATACTTGGTCCATCTGGATTGATAACATAA
>Ga0209427_10000435_pt1 | contig 44176 bp, 42 predicted proteins | sample DeeMarSWOR136_30_FD_187465 | JGI IMG/M metagenome (GOLD analysis project Ga0209427, IMG submission 187465) | Marine sediment microbial communities from White Oak River estuary, North Carolina - WOR-1-36_30 (SPAdes) (version 2) | ecosystem: Environmental > Aquatic > Marine > Intertidal zone >...
ACGGAGGGACAAAGCATAGAACGGGCGCTTCGGTATTTTCCATAACACGAATTTAGGAGGTCTGAGATGAAGCATCTAAGATTCATATTAGCCATCATATTGATGCTGTTCGTCGTTATCATTATTGTCCAAAATCATGGGGCCATGTCCGAGCAAGTTGCGTTTAAGATCGATCTCCGCTTCATAAAGTACACGACCTCTGCCATGTCCCTATATTTCATCGTGACCATCGCTTTTCTCTTCGGTGTGCTGGTCATCGGGTTTTATGGTATAATTGAGCGTTTCCGACTAAAGAGAGAGATAAAGAGCCTTGTTAGCGCGACACGAGAAAAAGATAAGGAACTCAACTCTCTCAGAAACCTTCCTATTACCTCTGAGGATGTCTCTCCAAGTCAGGTCGACACCAATGAAGAGGAGTGATGAGGGCGAAATTTCATGTGGCAACAACTCTGGCAATGGTTCTTAGAACCTGAGAACCAGAAGCTCTGTTTAGGCATAATAGCCGCCTTTGTCATTGGCCTGATTCTCGGACGTCTCGCGCGTCATAAGAAAGAAGAAAAGATCAAATCTGCCGCCAAGGAAGGAGATAAGGCCTTCCTTAAAGGGGTGCAGTATATTCTTTCCAATGAGCATGATCAGGCCATTGAAGAGTTCAGCAAATCGGTCCAGGTCAATTCAGAGACTGTAGAGACCTACGTGGCCCTTGCCAATCTGTACCGCTCAAAGGGAGATATTGATCGAGCCATCCGTATCCGGCAGAACATCATTCTGAGACCTACGATTAGTGAACAGATCAGGGTCCGGGCCCTCACTGATCTGGGATTGGATTACCGCAAGGCCGGGTTCTTAAACCGGGCACTCAGGACTTTTTTGAAGGTGCTTGAGAATCAGCCATCCAACATGGAGAGCCTGGAAGAGACCGAAAAAATCTATGAGGAGATGAAAGATTGGGCAAATGCCTTTGCCATGCGCCAAAGGATAGCCCGGCTGGCCAGGGGCGACCATGACCATATTCTGGCACATCACCAGACAGAGTTGGGCAAGGCGTATCAAGAGGAGGGCCAATTGTCCAAGGCGCGATCCTGCTACAATAAGGCCATATCCATTGATAAGACTTGCGTGGATGCCTACCTGCATCTGGGAGACCTCCATTTTGGTAGACAAGAGTATAAAAAGGCGATCGACACCTGGAAAAAGGTGGTGCAGGTAGCGCCCCGCTTCACTTTTCTGGCCTATCGGCGCCTGGAGGGCGCCTATGCAAGGATGGAGAATCTTAAACCCGTGGAGGATTTTTTAAAAGAATGCGCCCAGCTCAATTCAGATGCCTTCACGCGCTTGGCCCTAGCCCGCTACCTCTATAATGAGCAGGACTATGAAGGTGCACTAAGAGAGCTCGAAGGAGCCCTAGCGCTGGACCCCTCCTTTTGGGAGGCCAGGAGATTTATGGGTGAAATACTCCTGGAAAAGGGGAAAGATGGAGACGCCCTGGCAGCCTATGAGGACCTCATTTCCCACTTAAACGTGGCATACTTGAAATTCCAATGCAGCAACTGTGGTTTCAAACCAGATAATCTCCAGTGGCAATGCCCCCAGTGCAGAAAATGGGATACGATGAGCTTTATGGACTCCCAAATGAGTGAGTCCACCCTTTCTCCGCAGCTTACAGAAACACCCCTGCAGAAGCTCCAGGAAAAGAAAGAGGAAGAAGCATGAGCAAGATGACACCCATGCTCAGGCAATATTTGACTATTAAAGGGGAGTATCCAGATGCGATCCTTTTCTTCCGCATGGGTGATTTTTATGAGATGTTTTTTGATGATGCCAAAGTCGCATCTAAAATCCTGGGTATCACGCTCACGTCCCGTGGGTCCTATAATGGGCAAAAAGTGCCCATGTGTGGTGTTCCCCATCATTCTTCTCAGTCCTATATTGCAAGACTCGTGGAAAACGATTGGAAAGTCGCCATTTGCGAACAGACTGGGGATCCAAAGAAGAGCCAAGGGATTGTAAAAAGAGAGGTGGTCAGGGTTGTTACACCTGGCTCTGTCACAGAGGATGGGGATGTGGATAGCAAAAGCAACCTCTACATTGCCGCCATCGCTGGAGCGACCGAGCCCCACGGGCTTGCTCACATGGATCTCTCAACAGGGGCGTTCCGTGTCACGGAGGTTGGGGATTGGGCGGAATTGATCGATGAATTGGGAAGGATTGATCCTGCCGAAGTCCTGGTGCTTGAAAAGGACGACTTGGACAGGCACAAAGGCCTCTCATCCTACCGTCTGGAAATCCTCGGCCGGGAGCTTTTTGATGAAGGAAGGGCAGGGCACCTTTTGAAAGAGCAGCTGGGCGTGAGGTCCCTCGCCGGTTTTGGATGTGAAGCTATGGATCGAGGGATTATTGCGGCCGGTGCCATTGTATATTACCTCAAAGAGACCCAGAAAGGGAATCCGGATCATATCAAGGAGCTTGTCACTTACCGCCTGGGTGATTTCATGTTTTTAGATGAGTCCACCACTAGGAATCTTGAACTTTTCAAAACCATGAGACGCGGATCCATAAAAGGCTCTCTCTTTCAAGTGCTCGACAAAACGGTCACGCCCATGGGGAGTAGGCTCCTAAAACGCTGGATCGGATATCCCTTGCTGGACCTGAACGAGATTCGAAGGCGCCTGGCTGCCGTGAAGAGTTTTCGTGACGATGATATATTCCGAGAGGATATTAGAGAGGCCCTGGAAGGGATATATGATCTGGAGAGACTAAACGCCCGAATATCCCTTGGAAGGGCCAATGCTCGGGATTTGTTGGCACTCAATGCCTCCATTCTCAGGCTGCCAGCCATTAGGAAAAGGCTGGCCAGCGCAACGAGCAGCCTCCTAACCGAAATCTCTATGAAAATGGACACGCTTCAGGATGTGGCTCAGCTCATCGATAAGGCTATTTGTGAAGAACCTCCCGTCTCTTTAAAGGAGGGAAGTCTGATCAAGGAAGGCTATAACGGGGAGTTGGACAGGTTGATCTCCGTCACCCGGGATGGCAAGGCCTGGATTGCTGAACTGGGCGCTTCTGAACGGAAAAGGACGGGAATATCGAATCTGAAGGTGGGATACAACAAGGTCTTTGGGTATTATATCGAGGTCTCCAAAGCCAATTTGCACCTGGCGCCCCCTGACTACATCAGGAAGCAGACCCTGGTCAACGGAGAGCGATTTATTACAGAGGCCTTGAAGGAATACGAGGAGATGGTACTGGGCGCCGAAGAGAAGAAGGTGGAGCTGGAGTACGAAATCTTTGGGCAGATCAGGGAAAGTGTGGCCCGTGAGAATCAGCGCATCAAACAAACAGCAGCCCTTATTGGGGAATTGGACGCTCTTGCAGGGCTTGCCGAAACGGCCCAGCTGAACAATTACACATGCCCTGAGGTCCGTGATGATGAGGTGATAGACATTGTGGATGGACGACATCCTGTCATAGAACTGACCGTCAAAGATGAAGACTTCGCGCCCAATGATATCCATCTAGACGACAAGGAGCACCAATTTCTCATTATCACCGGCCCCAATATGGCGGGCAAATCCACCATACTCAGGCAGACAGCCCTGACTGTCCTGATGGCGCAGATGGGAAGCTTTATTCCTGCCTCCAAAGGGCATATTGGAATGGTTGATCGTATCTTTACCCGTGTGGGCGCCAGCGATGACCTGGCGAGGGGTCAGAGTACATTCATGGTGGAAATGAACGAAACGGCCAATATCCTCAGACATGCCACGAGCAAGAGCCTTGTCATCCTTGATGAAATCGGGCGGGGGACAAGCACCTATGATGGTTTGAGCATTGCTTGGGCTGTTGCAGAATCCCTACACGATAGAGCAGGCAAGGGGGTCAGAACCCTCTTTGCCACGCACTATCATGAATTGACGGATCTGATCGCCACCAAGCAGAGAGTCAAGAATTTTAACATAGCGGTGAAAGAATGGAATGATCAGATCATCTTTTTAAGGAAACTGGTGCCGGGGGGAACAAGCCGAAGCTATGGTATACAGGTGGCCCGAATCGCCGGATTGCCCAGTGAGGTTATTGAAAGGGCCAGAGAGATTTTGGATAATCTGGAGGGCGAGGAACTGGATGAGGTGGGTAGACCTCGCTTGGCACGCTCGCAGGACAGTAAGGATGAGGAAGGGAGATCACAGCTGAATCTCTTCGGTCTTCAGGATCAAAGACTTCAAAAGTGGATTCGAAACCTGGACATTTCATCTATGACCCCCCTGGAGGCGCTGATCGAGCTGAATAAAATGAAGGAATATTTGGACGAACAAAAACAATGAAAAGCAGGATAGCCCGCATTGGTTCATTTCTTTTTCTCCTAATCGTATCTTTCTGTCTTGTAGAGGGGACTGAGGTCTTGGGCAAGGCCCCATCCAAGCCCGAAAACTTACTCAGGCAGGCTGATAATTGCAGAAAGTCTCTATACCGTTCCAAAAACAGGAAAAAATATCGTCACTACTGGTTAAGGTGCATCCGTCTTTATGCAAGCGTCCATACCCGTTATCCAAAAAGTGAGCAGGCCCCATGGGCCCTGTACCGCGAGGCCCGAATGTATACCAAGCTTTACGGGTATTCAGGAATGCAAAAGGATTTGGATGATGGCCTCGAACGCTTCAGAGGGCTGGTTGATGAGTACGAAAATCATCGGCTCGCCGATGATGCCCAGTACCGGATAGGGGAAATCTTTTATGAGCATAAAAAAGATCCCTCCCAGGCCTATGTGGAGTTCCTCAAGGTGGATGTTAAGTACCCCTCTGGGGACATGCGCCCAAAGGCGAGGGCCATGTTGGATGAATTGGCCCTCATCCTCAGCAAGAAGAATAACCAAAAAGGGAAGAGTGTGGCCGATTCCAAAGGAAACGATTTGGCCCTGGTCAAAGATATCCGTCACTGGTCCACACCCACCTATACCCGGGTTGTCATTGATCTTGAAAGATCCGTCAAATACACCTCCAATCTACTTAAAAAAGATCCCGCCCATAAGAAACCGAGACGACTGTACGTGGATCTGGATAACGCAAGGGTCGGCAAGGATATTGAGAGCTCCATACCCATAAAAGGGGGTCTGCTGCATAGGGCGAGGGCAGGGCAATTTACGAGGGATAGGGTGCGGGTGGTCCTGGATATTAACAGTATCAATACACACAAGATCTTTCATCTCTATGACCCCTTTCGCATCGTGGTGGACGTGCGCGGGGATGACGAAGGGGACAATAAAAGCGAAAGCGCCTCAAGGTCGAAAAAGAGACAGACCAAAAAAGAGACCTGGAAGGCGAAAAGCCAAGGTAAGACCGTTTCCCTGGCAAGACAACTGGGGTTGGGCGTGGAAAGGATCGTCATTGATCCGGGACATGGGGGTAGAGATCCTGGGACCTACATAAAAGGGGGAATCAAGGAGAAAGACATCGTATTGAGCCTCGCCAAGGTACTGGCAGCAAAGATAGAGAAGCGACTCGATTGTGAGGCTATTTTAACGAGGGACAGGGATGTCTTTTTGTCCTTAGAAAGAAGGACGGCCTTAGCCAATATGAAAAAGGCGGATCTTTTCATCTCTCTTCATGTCAATTCCTACAAACAGAAGGGGGTCCACGGACTGGAAACCTACTTTCTGAATCTGGCCACGGATGCCAGGGCCGTTATGGTGGCTGCCAGGGAGAATGCCACCTCGGAAAAGAATATTAGCGATCTTCAACAAATCCTAAATGATCTCATGCTAAACACGAAAATCAACGAGTCGAGCCGCCTGGCCCGTGAGGTGCAAAAAGGCATGGTAGGCAGAACCCAGAGGAAGTATAGTGGCATAAGAGACCTGGGCGTCAAACAGGCCCCCTTCTATGTGCTCATAGGTGCTGAAATGCCGGCCATACTGGTGGAAACGGGCTTCATTACAAATCCCAAGGAGAGAAGGCGCTTACTCAATAAGAAATATCAGGAAAACCTGGCCGAGGGTATTGTTTCAGGAATAGAGCAGTACATAAAGAGCATTGAACAGGCCTATAAGGGGGGCTAGCTATATGGGCGAGGGCGCGCAGATCATTTTTTTATCCTCAGGTAAGCATCAATGAACATATCGATATCTCCATCCATGACCCTGTCCAGGTCACCCATTTCCAGATTGCTTCTGTGGTCTTTGACCATCCTGTAAGGGTTGAACACATAAGATCTTATTTGGCTTCCCCAGGCGATCTCTTTCTGGGTCTGGTGGATTTCCTGTTTCTTCTGTTCCAGCTTCTCTTTCTCCATTTCATAGAGCCGAGACTTTAAGACCTTCAAGGCCATTTCCTTGTTCCGGTGTTGGGATTTTTCATTCTGGCACTGGACGACAATATTTGTGGGGACATGTGTAATCCTTACCGCAGAGCTGGTCTTATTCACATGCTGACCCCCGGGTCCACTCGCCCTGTACGTATCTATACGCAAATCCTTTTCATCAATTTCGATCTTGATATCCGTGTCCACCTCAGGCAGGACGGAAACGGAGGCAAAGGAGGTGTGTCGCCTTCCCGTGGCATCAAATGGGGAGATTCTGACCATACGATGTATCCCGTGCTCTGATTTTAGGTAGCCATAGGCATAAGGCCCACTGACGGTGAAGGTCACATTCTTGACGCCCGCCTCATCACCCGCGAGATAGTCGATGACGTGAACAGACATGTTTCTGGATTCACACCAGCGAAGGTACATCCTGAAAAGCATTTCAACCCAGTCTTGGGCCTCTGTCCCGCCGGCTCCTGCATTGATGGCCACAATGGCATTGCGCTTGTCATCTGGGTCACCGAGGAGGGATTGAAATTCAAGGCCCTTAACCTTTTTTTCAAGTTGATCCACATCCTTTTCCACCTCTTTCAAGGTAGATTTGTCATCCTCTTCATAGGCCATTTCCGCAAGGATTTTAGCATCTTCAGTCTCTTGGTAATATCTCTTCCATTGGTCGATTTTTTCTCTGAGAGAGGCGCTTTGTTGATTCAACTTAGAGATCTCCTCCTGGTCCTTTTGCCAGAAATCGGCCTTTGACATGATCTTTTCTATTCTTTCCAATTCTTTTTGTTGGCTGTCCAAGTCAAAGATGACCTCTGATATCATTGAGTTGATCCATAATGTCTTCGATTCTGGAAATCATTTCGTTGTACATCTTCGACCTCCTTTGATGCTAAATTTGTATCCTAAGGTGAATCAGAAGCAAAATCGCCAGAAGGATGGAAGATAATCTTCAGGGCGAAAGATCCTTAGGATTTTCTGAAAAAAACTGACAGAAATTTATTATACCATAACACACGAAAAACCATTAAAAAGCTAATCACCAAAAGGGCAAACGCAAATAGATCTCCATATCGGGTATAGAATCTCAATGAAGCGTGCCCCAATCTCAAATCTCGTGTGAGGACCTCTTCCTTGAAGAGCTGGCTGCGGGCCATGATGTGACCATGGGGACCTATAAATGCACTAAAGCCCGTATTTGCTGCTCTGATCATTGGCCTTCCATTTTCAACAGCCCTGAATACGGCCATACTCAAATGCTGATAAGGTGCGCTCGTCCTACCGAACCAGGCATCGTTGGTCAGGTTGACCAAGATTGCTGCCCCTTTTCTGGCTTGGGCTCTCGCCAGTTCAGGAAATATGACCTCAAAGCAGATCAGGATTCCCGCAGAGTGGTTTGTCAGCTCTAAGGGTTCTATCTTTTCCCCTGAGGCAAAATTCCCCGCCGCATGGAGCAGGTGGCGGAAAAAAGGAAATAACCATTTGTATGGGACATACTCTCCAAATGGAACCAAATGAACTTTGTCGTAGTATCCGGCAAATTCACCGCGACGGGAGAGCAGATAAACGCGATTGTAGTATTTCGTGCCACTGTGCGTTTTCTCGTAGGCAGGACTTCCGAAGATGAGATCAGCCCCAGCTTGTTTTGACATGTCAAAGAGTCTTGGTGAGAAATCCTCATTATCTTGAAAAAAGAAAGGCATGGCGGTTTCGGGCCAGACAACCAGGTCGGGTTTGAAGGAGGATGTGGAGCGAGTAAGCCGCTCATATGTATCCACCGACTTCTCCTGGTAAGCGGGATCCCACTTAATGGATTGGTCAATATTTCCTTGAATGATAGCCGCCTTGAGGGATTTTCCTCCTTTCCCTTTATGCTCGCCTCCTGCCAAGCGATACTGTCCGTAAATGAGAGAAAAGGCGACCACCAGCAAAAGCCCCATGATTTCCCATTTCAAGCCTCTTCTCTTCGAGACGTCCCGATGGAAAAGAAGGCGATAGATCAGCCCATTTGTAAGGACGATTATAAAGGAAATGCCGTATACGCCCACCATGTCCGCTACCTGAATAAGAAAGAGGTTTCTGAATTGGGTGTAGCCCAGTAGGCACCAGGGAAAACCCGTTAGGAAATGGGCTCTGATGATTTCCAGTCCGACCCAAAGGGCCCCCATCATAAAAACCGGGGCGGGAGTGTCCTTCACACGGCAGAGCAAGTACGCGAAGAGGGCCGGGTAAAGGGCAAGATATAAACATAAAAGGACCAATGCACCCAAGCTTGTCAAAAAATCCAGATACCCATAGTTCTGAAGCGTAGGGACAATCCAGTAGATGAGGGTCAGATAGTGAGCAAGACCCGCAACAAAACCCAAAAGGAAGGCATGAGTAGAGGACTCATTGTCGAGAGTTCGCAGAAGAGGAACCCATGCAAACCAAACCATCCAGTCCAACGGGCTTGGAGCAAAGGAGCCTGTCAGCAGGAGTCCCGAGATCATGGCAAATAGTATTTTTTTGGGGGATATAGAGCTCATTTCGAAGGCTTTTAGGGTTTAATTAATCGATGATGGGGTGTGGTTATAAATGATGGCAGGGTCAATGCTGGTCTTCAGCATGTAGGGGAGAACTCATGTCTGCTTGGGGGGCGATGAGAATTTTGTGGATTTTTCTCCGGTCTGCCGATTTTATGGTCATGTCCAGATTTCCATAACGGATTGTTTCACCCACTTTCGGTATCCTGCCTAGGAGGTGGATAATAAAGCCGCCCACCGATTCGAATTCGCCCTCAGGCAGCGTGATCCCATAATGTTCTCCCAACTTCTCAATGTCAAGGCGTGCATCCACCAGAACTGAGCTGTCATCAAGCACGCTCAGCAATGATGGTTCGTCATCATGCTCGTCCATAATTTCTCCCACGATTTCCTCAACAATATCCTCGATGGTGATAATACCGGCCGTACCCCCGTATTCATCAGTCAGGATGGCGATATGGGTCTTTTTGGCTTTCAAGTCCCTCAAGAGTTCACTCACCATCTGATTCTCTGGCACAAAATAGGGCTTTCTCAGAATTTCACGGGGAATCGGCGAACTGGCATCTTCACCCCAAAGCTTCAGCAGGTCTTTGGCGTGGAGTATGCCCACGATCTCATCAATGCTGTCTTTGTAAAAGGGGATCCGAGTGTGGCCGCAGTCCGACACGAGCTTTATGACTTCACCAAGGGTTGAGTTGACAGAAGCGGATGATATCTCAGTGCGGGGAATCATGATGGAGTGGGCTTTGGTCTCCTTCAGATCAAGGACCCCATGAACCATATCCGATTCTTCACCGCTAATAAGACCCTTGGCCTGCCCCTCGTTCATGAGGCCATGGATCTCTTCCGTAAGATCGGTCCCTTCTTGAAGATTCGACTTTTTCCTGAAGAGGGATTTGATCCGGTCGAGCAAGCTTTGACCCGAATCATCTTCCAAGACTATATCAGTCTCCTTTTTAGAATGGGTTTATGCCTTACAGCCTCATCCCCACTATTTCAAACACCCCATATTTTCGACAGGTGATACTATTCAAGTTTATTTTCATCCCCGACTGTTGTCAAGGTATTAGAGAGGACCAGTACGGGAGGTTAAATATTACTTGACTTTAATTTATCAGGTGGTAAATTTATGATTTACGGCAAAAGCAGTGAACATCTCTCCCCGCCTCCTCGCTGGATTTGCTCGCGAGAAGATGGAGAGAGATGAGATGGGCGGGCATAGCTCAGTTGGTAGAGTACAAGCTTCCCAAGCTTGGTGTCGCGGGTTCGAGCCCCGTTGCCCGCTCCAGTTAGGTTTTGCTGAGGAATGGCCTGACTCCCTTTTTGAGGTTATCAGCCGTAGCACTAAGGGTGGTTGATCTACTTCGAATTGCGGGCTTGGTGTTGATTTTAATTTTGACCTAATGAGCTCTAGTAAATAAAATCGGCAACAGTTTAAGTCTGCAGTCAGGAAGCGGGTCTAAGGGCCCGCTTTTTTCTTATCCTTAAGCGGTGTGTGATTGATTTAGCCAAGGAAGAGATAACGGGATTGCCCTTGGCGCTTTCTAGAGGCATGGTAAGCAAGGCACATATGGTCACAAAACAGGTTGCAGACCTGGTTGAGCCCATTCTTGGCGAAATGGGCTTTGAATTGGTGGATGTGCAATATTTACCCAAGTATGGCAGATGGGTGCTCAGGTTGTATATTGACACAGAGGGAGGGGTCACTATCGATGATTGCGCCCAGGTAAGCCGTGAGATCGGCGATCTCATTGATGTGAAAGATATAATTATGCATGAATATATTTTGGAGGTCTCTTCCCCAGGTCTAAATCGACCCCTCAAAAAGGAGAGGGATTTTATATGGGCCAGAGGAAAGAGAGTAAAGGTGAGAATGGTCAAGCCTGTCAATGGTCGCCGAAATTTTACCGGATGTCTCAAGAATTTTGAGGACGGCACCTTATACGTTGAGGCGGAAGGATCGCTGGTGGCCCTGCCTTGGGTTGAGGTGGACAAGGCCAACCTGGTTTATGAGTTTAACCAATCGTAACCATAGGGAACTAACTTAATTGTTTGTGGAGCAGAGGGAAGATGATTACAGAACTGATAAGGGTGATTGACCAGGTCAGTCGGGAAAAGGGGGTTGAGCGGGAGGTCTTGATCAAGACCATTGAGGAGGCCGTAAGGGCCGCCGCCAGGAAGAAACTAGGCCAGAATTATGACCTGGAGGTCAGTTTTAACGAGGAGATGGGGGAGATCGAGATCTTCGAATTCAAAGAAGTTGTGGAAGAGGTGACGAATGAGAACATAGAAATCTCCCTGGAAGAGGCGAAGGAGATTGATCCCGAGTCCGAAGTTGGGGACAGCCTTGGCATCAAGATGGATACGGACGTGCTTGGAAGAATAGCGGCACAGTCCGCCAAGCAGGTCATCATGCAGCGTCTGAGGGAGGCGGAAAGGGACATTGTTTATGATGACTATAAGGACAGGCGCGGTGAGATCATCCACGGCATTGCTCAGCGATTTGACAAGGGTGCAATCGTTGTCAATCTTGGTCGCACCGAGGCAGAGCTGCCCGTAAAAGAGCAAATTCCCAAAGAGTCCTATAAGCAGGGTGATCGTGTCAGGGCCTATATTCTGGATGTGAAACAATTCAGTCGAGGACCCCAGATCGTTTTGTCCCGCACCCATCCCAATTTCCTCTCCGCACTCTTCGAAAATGAGGTGCCAGAGATTTCTGAAGGGATCGTGAAGGTTATCCAGGTTGCAAGGGAGCCTGGGAGCAGGGCAAAGATCGCTGTGACCTCCAAGGATGGCGATGTGGACCCCGTTGGCGCATGTGTGGGAATGAAGGGCTCCAGGGTACAGGCCGTTGTTCAAGAACTACGGGGAGAGAAGATAGATATCGTCACCTGGGATCCTGACCCGGCCAAGTTCATCTGCAATGCCCTTGCACCTGCGGAAATTGTGAGGGTTATTGTGGACGAGGCCAATCAGACGATGGAGGTGGTGGTCCCGGATGACCAGCTGTCCCTTGCCATCGGCAAGAGGGGACAGAACGTCCGATTGGCTTCAAAATTGTCCGGGTGGAATCTGGATGTAACGAGCGAGACAAATTACAACGCCGCCTTGAAGGAGGCCTATAATTCGCTGCTTCAGCTGGATGGGGTGGGAGAAGCCACTGCCTCGAACCTTTACCAACAGGGTTTCAGATCCATGGAAGAAGTGGCAGAGGCCTCTGTTTCTGAACTCATGCAGGTGGGTGGAATCGGTGAGGAAAAGGCAGGAAAAATCATTGAGAGTGCTATACAGGGCATGAAGGCGAAAAAAGCCGATGATAGGGTAGAAAAAGAGGCACAAGGGGAAGATGAATTGACAGGGGTTACACCCGATGGGGAAGGCTAAAGGGCATGTCCCCATAAGGACGTGCGTTTCATGCGGTGCAAAACAAGAAAAGCGTGACCTTATCCGGCTGGTACTGAATGGGGCAGGTCAGGTAGTCAGGGACGATCAATGCAAGGTGCAAGGCAGGGGGGCTTACGTCTGCAAGCGCAAATCCTGCCTCGAGCAGTTAACAAAAAACAAACGCCTCGGTAGGCGTCTTAGGATTGGGAAGGCCATAACAATCAGTCCAGATACGTGGGCAGAATAACTACGGGTGGGTGGACCCAAGGCAAATGATAAACGTTCACCAGGATATGGAAAATTTTGTTGTTGGGGGATTACATGGCTAAAGTCAGGGTCTATGAACTGGCCAGAGACCTTAATATGGACAGCAAGCAGTTGGTGGAAAAACTGAAAGCTGGCGGCATGAATATCAAGAACTATATGAGTACTCTGGACGAGGAAGCGACGACCAAGGCACGGGACATTGTTGCTGGAAGGGTTTCAGAGGTCATTGAAGAGAAAAGGATAAAGCCGAGGGTCATTCGTAGGCGCAAGAAGACGGTCAAGGTTGAGCCAGAAAAACCGGCTGTGGAGCCCGTTGTAGAGCCAAAAGAGGTAGAGATTGAAGTGGAAAAGCGGGCTCCGGTTGAGATAAAAAAGGCGGCCGAGCCCACCCCCCCAAAGGTTGAAGAAGAGATTAAGAAAGAGGAAGAGAGTGCCAAGGCGTCGCGCGTCTCGGAAAAGGTCCCTGCAAGGGGTTTGAAAAAGGAGGTTTTGACAGAACCCACACCTGCAAAGGCCAAGCCTAAGAAAAAGGCGAAAAAGGCCAAGAAGAAGGTGGCCGATGAACCCGCCAAGATCATAAAGAGGCCAGAAGAGGGCCCTTTGAGGGAACTCATCACCAAAGATCACAAAATCGAGCTGAAGCCTGAACCGCCCGTCTCCAAGGGGCGCGTGATCGAGGAATTGCCTCTTACAACAGAGGTGGAAAAGAAGGGGAAACCTGCCAGGAAAAAGAGAGATAAAAAGAGAGCCGAGAAGCAGGAAGTCGTTCCCAGAGGGGCCGTTCGCCATCGGAAAATAGAGGTGTTCGAGAGGGCTGATCTTTATGAAGGCCGCATGTTAGGCAAAAAAGAGCGAAGGGGTGCAAAAAAGCCAAAAGATGTGGCCAAGAAATTGAAGCAGACAGAAATCACCGTCCCCAAGCCCATAAAGAGAAGAATCAAGGTCCCCGAACAAGTCACGGTGGCGGAACTGGCCAAGGCCATGGGGATCAAGGGCGTTGAGGTTATCAAGATATTGATGAGCCTGGGTGCTCCGGCCCATATCAATCAATCCATAGATTTTGAAACCGCATCCGTGGTGGCAGACGAGTTCGGCTATGAGCTGGAGCTGGATCTTTTTGATATGGAAGGCATTATCGCTGAAGTTGAAGACAAGGCTGAGGATCTGAGGCCAAGGCCTCCAGTAGTGACCATCATGGGCCATGTGGATCATGGAAAAACATCTCTGCTCGATTACATAAGGCAATCCAATATCATTGGAGGCGAGTCGGGGGGCATTACGCAGCATATCGGAGCCTATTATGTGAAAATTGAGGGCGGAGATATCGTTTTTCTGGACACACCTGGACACGAGGCCTTCACGGCCATGAGAGCGAGGGGGGCGAAGGTGACTGACATCATTGTCCTGGTGGTTGCAGCGGATGACGGCGTTATGCCACAGACCGTGGAGGCGGTTAATCACGCCCGCGCTGCAAACATTCCCATCATTGTGGCAGTCAATAAGATTGACAAACCGGAAGCCAATATCGACAAGGTAACGAGAGAGTTGGCTGAATTGGAACTGGTACCAGAAGCATGGGGTGGGGAAACCATCTTTGGCCATATTTCGGCCAAGACGGGCGAGGGTGTTGAGGAGTTCTTAGAGCTTATTTTGTTGCAGGCGGAAGTGCTAGAATTGAAGGAGAATCCAGACAAACCAGCAAGAGGTACAATCATAGAGGCAAAGCTGGATAAGAGCAGAGGGCCTATCGCCACGGTTCTTATCAAAAGCGGAACCCTCAATCAGGGTGACTATTTTATCTGTGGAGAGCACTACGGCAAGCTCAGGGCTATGCTCAACCATCGTGGCCGGCGGCTGAAATCCGCTGGGCCTTCAATTCCAGTAGAGATCTATGGAATTTCCGGAGTCCCCATGGCGGGAGATGAATTCATCGTGGTGGGAGACGAAAAGACAGCAAAACAGGTGATCGAGGCGCGCCAGGCCAAAGTAAGGACGGCTGGGGCGAGCAGGCGAGGCATTATCAGTCTCGATGACCTTTTTGACAGGATAAAAGAGGGTGAAATCAAGGAACTCAACCTTATTTTGAAGGCGGACGTGCAGGGCTCCATCGAGGCCCTTTCCGATTCGTTGCTCAAATTGAGTACAGAAGAGGTAAAAGTAAAAATCATCCATTCCTCCACGGGTGCCATCACGGAAACAGATGTGATGCTCGCTTCTGCCTCTGGAGCCATTATTATCGGCTTTAATGTGCGTGCAAATCCGAGGGTCACGGATGTGGCCGCCAAGGAGGAGGTTGACATACGCTACTATGACGTCATTTACAACGTGATTAAGGATATTCGAATGGCCATGGCTGGACTCCTCGAGCCCATATATCGGGAAAATATCATTGGCCGAGCGGATATAAAGCAGATATTTCATGTTCCAAAAGTGGGCACTGTGGCCGGCTGCTATGTGACGGATGGCCACATTGAAAGGAATGCCAATGTTCGGCTCCTCAGGGACGATGTGGTGGTTTTTGATGGCAAGATAGCCTCACTAAGACGTTTCAAAGATGATGTGAAGGAGGTTCAGTCAGGTTATGAGTGTGGCATCGGTCTTGAAAATTACCAAGATGTAAAGCCAGGAGACGTTTTTGAAGTCTATAACCTGGAAGAGGAGGAAGCGGAGTTATAAAGAATGGTGGTCGGGATTCTTAAGATAGACCTTCATTTACACGATAACCGCTCCCTGAAGGGCAAGAGGAAAATCGTAAAAAGCATGGTGGACAGAATCAAGCATAAATTCAATGTTTCCATCGCAGAAGTTGGCTCCAATGACAAATGGCAGAGGATTGAGTTGGGGGTAAGCGCCGTGGGAAATGACAGGCGTCACATTGATGCCTCACTGAATAACATACGTGCTTTCGTGGATTCTCTGTATTTGGCTGAGGTTGTTGATTCAAAAATAGAAATTTTTAATATCTAAAACAATAGACTCGGTGAGAGGCACGCCATGCTGGCAGGGAAGAGGGCAGTTCGGGTTGGTGACCAGCTCCTGCGAGAGATCGCGGATTTGTTGGTAAAAAAGGTCAAAGATCCGAGAATAAAAGGAGCCACTTTGACGGGCGTCCGTCTCAGCGATGATCTCAGACATGCCAAGGTTTATTATAGTGTAATGGGGGAGAAGGAAGATTTTGAGAGGACTCAAGCGGGTCTGGATAGTGCGAAGGGATTTATCAAAAAGGAGATAGGGCATAGGATGGACCTGAAATATATGCCTGACATTATATTCAAGCATGACCCCTCCCTGGAAAAGGGCGACCATATGGAAAGGCTTTTTGAGAAACTAAAGGGTGAAAACTCAGAAGATGCCCCTGAATAGATGGATACATGGGAAATTCCTCCTATGATGGCATAATCCTGATTGATAAAGAAGAGGGAAAGACCTCTTTTGAGGTGGTAAAGGCGATAAGGCGCCTACTGAAGGTCAAAAAGGTGGGTCATGCCGGCACACTGGATCCCTTTGCCACAGGATTGTTGATCATTTTGTTGGGTCAGGGAACGAAGCTCTCCAATTACCTCATGGCCGGGGAAAAGGCGTATGAAGCCATCATGAGATTAGGCGTTGAAACAGATACGCAGGATCTGACCGGACGTGTCGTAAATAGGTGCTTAGTGCCTGAATTTGAGCCTACATTTATCAGGAAAGTTGCCCTGAGATTCGTGGGAGAGATCGAACAGGTCCCCCCTTTGTTTTCTGCCGTCAATTACAGGGGCAAACGGGCGTATGAGCTGGCACGAAAAGGGATAAAAATGGATTTGCAGAAAAGAAGGGTGAAAGTCCATTCTCTAGCAATCACTTCCATTGACCTCCCTAATGTGACCATGAAGGTCACTTGTTCTAGGGGCACTTATATGAGGAGCCTTGCAGCAGATCTGGGAAAGGAGTTGGGACCTGGTGCCCATCTCAAGTCCCTGAGAAGGTTGTGCAGTGGGCCTTTCACTGTGAAAGACGCCCTGAGCCTAGAAACCGTGGAGCATCTGTCCCGGAATCGCCTTATCCCTCAGTCAATCATTCCCCTGCACGAGGCCTTGCCCGAGATGAAGCAGGCAGAAGTGGATAGCGCAATGGCTCAGAGGATCAGAAATGGGCATCAACCTGGATGTGAGGAGGTTGCGATGGTGAATTTGCCCCGGTCTTTTGAAGGGTACATGAAGTTGGTTGAGGAAAAGGGATTGGTGGCCATCGCCAAAGTGCAACCCTTATTAGAGAATAAGGCGTCGTTAAAGATCATGAGGGTTTTCAACTGAGTCCAGATTTTTTTAAATCGTTAAACAGTTTGTACATTCGTTCAAACATTAATCCATTCAGAAGGAGGGCTAAAAAGTGGTTTTGACTCCAGAGGTCAAGAAAGAGATTGTTGATCAGTTTAAGCTCCATCAAAAGGACACAGGTTCCCCCGAAGTTCAGATCGCCCTTTTGAGCAAGCGAATAAGTTATCTCACCGATCATTTCAAGATACACAAAAAGGACCACCACTCTCGGCGGGGTCTGCTAAAATTGGTGGGTCAAAGAAGAAGGCTCCTGAATTATTTGAAGAAGACAGATGTAAAAAGATATAAAAATATCATCAAAGAACTGGGGATCAGAAAGTAGGCCTTGCCCGGGTATGCTCAGATCCACACACGGAGTACTAGGATACTCGTGAATTTCCAGATATGGAGAAAGGATGAACAAGGAGATGATTAAGAGCAGTTCAATCGATATTAACGGTCAAACCCTGTACGTAGAAACCGGACGTATCGCAAAGCAGGCGAGTGGCTCTGCCGTTGTGACACTAGGAGAAACGGTGGTCTTGGTCACCGCCGTGTCGACAGATGAGATTCGGGAAGGGATAGATTTTCTCCCTTTAACTGTAGAGTACCAGGAGATGTCTTACGCGGGGGGCAGAATTCCGAGGAATTATTTCCGTAGGGATATGGGAAGACCCAGGGAGAATGAAACCCTCACTGCCCGACTCATGGATAGGCCTCTAAGACCTCTTTTCCCAGATCACTACGGCTATGAAACACAGATAATCGCCAGCGTGCTCTCCACAGACAAAGAGAATGAGGCCGACGTCCTTGCCATGTTGGGGGCATCGACGGCCCTTGAGGTATCGGATATTCCCTTTGATGGACCCATAGCTGGAGTCCGTGTCGGTAGAATAGACGGGAAGTTTGTAGCCAATCCCACACTTAGTCAGCAGGCGGAGAGTGATATCAACATCATAGTGGCTGGAAACAGATCAGGTGTGGTGATGGTGGAAGGAGGCGCCCAATTTGTCTCGGAATCTGAAATGATCGAGGCCATTTTCTATGGTCATCAGGCCTTGCAACCCATGCTGGAGATGCAGATAGAAATCAAAAGAGAGGTGGGAAAGGAGAAGAGGGTATTTTCTGGCCCTGCCAAAGATGGGGCCATGGAGACCAAGGTGATTGAATTGGCAACGCCTTTGCTCCAAGAGGTCATCACCACGGCGGACAAAAAATTACGCCAAAAGAGAAGGGGTGATGCCTTCGTCTCGGTGTTGGAAGCCCTTTCAGAAACGTATGAGGAAAAGGAATCAGAGGTGAGGGATATCATCTATGATCTGGAGAAAAGGATGGTACGCCAGATGATCCTGGAAGAGGGGCGGCGGATAGACGGGCGCCCCTTCACGGAAGTGAGACCCATCGAGTGTATCGTCGGGGTGCTCCCACGGGTTCATGGATCTGCGCTGTTTACCAGGGGTGAGACGCAGGCTATGGTCCTAACCACCCTTGGAACGGCCATGGACGAGCAGAGAATTGACACCATCTATGGTGACCTTTATCGAGACTTCATCTTTCACTACAATTTTCCACCTTTCTCTGTGGGGGAGGCGAGAAGACTCACTGGCCCAGGAAGGAGAGAAATTGGACATGGCGCATTGGCTCGCCGGGCCCTCATTCCCGTTATGACCAACAAGGATGATTTTCAATACTCTGTTCGGGTCGTCTCAGAAATCCTTGAATCCAACGGCTCCTCTTCCATGGCGAGCGTCTGTGGGGCATCTCTTTCCCTGATGGACGCAGGAGTCCCCATAAAAGATGCGGTTGCAGGCGTGGCTATGGGGCTTATCTCGGAAGGGGAGAAACTGGTCATCCTTACGGACATCATAGGGGATGAAGACCATTATGGGGACATGGATTTCAAGGTGGCTGGCACCCGTAATGGTATAACGGCTTTGCAGATGGATATAAAAATTGATGGTATCACGAGAGAGGTCATGCAACAAGCCCTGGAACAGGCAAGAGAGGCGAGGCTTTTTATTCTTGATGCGATGGATCAAACCATTGCCCGGCCGAGGAGTGAGATCTCTGAGTATGCACCTGTCATCACAACCATACAAATAAGACCTGAGAAAGTCAGGCTCCTCATAGGCCCTGGGGGCAAAACCATTAAAGAGATCATCAATGCCAGCGAATCTAGAATTGATGTGGACGATGATGGCAAGGTGATCATCGCATCCACGGATGGTGAAGGTGCAAAAATTGCCGTTGATATGATCAACAACATCATACAGGATGCAGAAGTGGGGAAGCTCTATATGGGCAAGGTGAGAAAGATCATGGATTTTGGCGCCTTTGTGGAAATTCTTCCTGGGACGGATGGATTAGTTCATATCTCTCAACTGGACAAGAGCCGGGTGAATAAGGTCACCGACATCCTCAAGGAAGGTGATGAGGTCCTGGTCAAGGTGCTGGAAGTGGATAGCAACGGGAGGATAAGCCTCTCCCGTAAAGCCGCTCTGGAGGAAAGCCCTGATAATGTATCATAAAACGGTTCTAGGGAACGGGGTCAAGATTCTCTCTGAAAAGATGGAGCATATCCGCTCCATTTCTCTCGGGATATGGGTGGGCGTGGGTTCCCGTGACGAGATGGAAAGGGAGAATGGAATTTCCCATTTTGTGGAACACATGATCTTCAAGGGCACCAGAAACCGCAGCGGTCTGCAGATTGCCAAGGAACTAGATGCCATTGGAGGCCTTTCCAACGCCTTTACCGGCAAAGAGCATACCTGTTACCACTCAAAGGTTTTGGACAAACATCTTTCCACACTGGCAGAAATCCTTTCTGATATCTTCCTTAATTCGATTTTTGACCCTCAGGACATGGATCGAGAGAGACAGGTCATCCTCCAAGAAATCAATATGATGGAGGATACGCCAGAAGATTGTATTCATGTGCTATTTAACCGTCTATTTTGGTTTGACCATCCCCTCGGTATGTGTGTCCTAGGCACGGATAAGACCGTCTCCAATATAAGAAAAGAGACCATACTTGATTATATAAACAGGTTCTATACGCCAAGCAGGATTATTATTACGGCTGCGGGGAACATTGAGCATGATGCCCTGGTCGCCCACTTTGAGCCCCTTTTTAAGGCTATTGAATCGGGCAACGAAGATCCCCCGAGGAGCATTCCCCATGTGCATTCTGACATCTCTTGTCAATGGAAAGACCTGGAACAGGTCCACATATGCCTGGGGGGGAAGGCACCAAATTTGTCAAGTGATACGAGATTCGCTGGCGCTGTCCTGAATACAATCCTTGGCGGCAACATGAGTTCCCGTCTCTTTCAGGAGATCCGAGAAAAGAGAGGTCTCGCGTATTCGCTCTACTCTTTTCTATCTGCTTACATGGATACGGGCCTTATGGGTGTCTATGTGGGCACGGACCCCTCGCAAGTGAATCAAGTGCTTGAGATTGTCCATAGGGAAATTCAGAAGATCAGGGACGGGGAAGTCTCCAAATCTGATCTATCGGCCGCCCGTGAGCATCTCATGGGGGGAGTTTTGCTCGGCGCTGAGAACACGGATGTGAGAATGATGCGTCTCGCCAAGAATGATTACGTTTTTGGAAGATATGTGACTTATGACGAGCTCGTGGCCAAGTTGCAAGAGGTTACGGTTGATCAAGTGGTTGCTGTTGCACGAGACACCTTTCAGAACGATGAAGTCTCATTGGTCACCCTTGGCCAAACAAAGAAGCAAGACCTTGATTTGGCTTGCCTTCAGTTCAATTAGTGGCCAGCCCTGCCACCTCCCTTTTTTCCGCCTTCGGCGGCATCTATTTAGGATCTGAACTCTGGCCTCTCCTTCGTAGGGGTTTTCGGATGAGTGGTTAAGACACTTTGAGGGGTGTTTTGCAGAGGATACCCATCAAGATTAAACGCCTGGACGAGACGACCGATTTGCCCCTGCCCAGCTATGAGTCAGAGGGCTCCTCTGGTATGGACATTCGGGCCTCGGTGAAAGAGCCTGTTCTATTAAATCCGGGCGAAATAAGACTCATTCCCACGGGACTCGCCGTCTCTGTCCCCCATGGATATGAGGCCCAAATTCGCCCCCGAAGCGGCTTGGCCCTCAAACACGGGATTGGAATGGTCAATTCGCCGGGTACAATCGATTCAGATTACAGGGGGGAAATAGGCATTATTGTGATCAATTGGGGACAGAGACCGTTCACCATAAAGAGAGGTGATCGGATCGCCCAAATGATCATAACCAAAGTCTACAAGGCTGACATTCTGGAAGTGGGTGTGCTTGACTCGACCGGGCGGGGAGAAGGTGGTTTTGGTCATAGCGGTGTGACCTGAAAGCTCTCCTCTTTGCCGAAACATGCCAGAATGCTCCACTCTTCAGAGCGGAGATGATCAGCCTGCGCCAGGGGCTTCGGCTCGACAGAGATGGCATCCCATACCCCCGGCTGAGCGAAGTTGTGGGGGCCTTACTTCGCGCCCACAACGCCTAACCATTTGAAAATGCATTATTCTCAGCATTTATGGCGTCATGTTCCCCCCTTCGTAATGGGAGGAAGGTAGGATTTTGAAAGGATTAAGCTAGCCTATGCGATTTTCTGTTCTGGCCTCAGGGAGCGGGGGAAATGCCTGTTATGTGGAGACAGCCCAGACAAGAATTCTCATAGACGCTGGATTGAGTTGTCGCGAACTGATGAGGCGTCTGGAAGTGGTCCAGGTGGATCCAGAGGCCCTTGACGCCCTGGTCATCACCCATGAACATGTGGACCATGTAAGGGGTGCAGGCCCCCTGGCTCGCCTTCTGGACATCCCCGTCTATATCAACCATTCGACATTTAGAAAAAGCATTAAAAACTTGGGGAATCTTTCAAAGCCCGTGACCATTCATACGGGTCAGACCATAACCATCAACGATCTTGCGATTGAGACCTTCACCAAATGCCATGACACGGCAGATCCCATGGGTCTGGTCCTTTCTTCAGATGGCGCGAGATTGGGATTAATCACTGATCTGGGTCGAAGCACGCAGGTCGTTGAAGACCGATTGAGGGGCTGCCAAGCCTTAATTATAGAGTTCAACCATGATCAGAGAATGTTGGAGGATGGGCCCTATCCATGGGAGGTAAAGAGAAGGATAAAAGGCCCTGAAGGCCACCTTTCGAATCAGCAGGCAGGAGAGCTGCTGGAGGCTGTTGCGCATAGAGATCTGGACTTGGTCATTCTGGCCCACCTTAGCCGAGTTAATAACGATGAACTGCGGGCATTTAAGGAGGCCAAGGATGCCTTGAGGAGACGCGGAATGAAAAATACGAAGATCGTGATAAGCCGTCAGGAGTATCCGGTTTCCATGGCAGAACTATAAACGCTGATATAGGACCAATGGCCGGAGATAAGAAGAAAAGACGAAGGAAACGAAAATATCAGTGTAGTTGCTGTGGGAAGAGCGCCCCCTTCTGCTGGACCTGTCCCTGCGGTTTTCAGATATGCAATACATGCATGGAAGAAAATCTGTGGGGATTCACCTGCAGTGGGACGAACTGGCAATGCCCTGACTGCGGCGCCTTAAGGCCCTTTGTAGAATGAGGTGACGAAAAATGCCTTCTTTAAGAGAAAATATGACCGGCAAGCCGATACACAGCAGGACCTTAGATCTCAAAACCTATCCGCTCGATGGAGACAAAATTATCGTGGAAGGCTGGCTTAAGGACGAACGGTTTAAGAGGGGATACGGTCTTGACGGAAAAGCGAGGAAGGAGGGTCTCGTCCATTATATGGCTGTTCGTCTCCTGGTGGGCGGGATGCCTCCCACTATTCTCAATGCGGAAGCTGAGATGCCTCACGTGCCCCATGAACTTTGTCATTCAACGGAAGATGGTATTAAGAAAGTCATTGGGCTGGCGATTAAAAGCGGTTTTGGTGAAGTCGTTCACAAGAAAATTGGGGGGGTTGAAGGGTGTGCCCACCTGGCCCACCTGGTCATGGTAATGGGTCAAGAGGCTGTGCACGGATATTGGACCCACAAACTGGCCATCCAGCCACCAGACCCTCGTCCTTTTGAAGAGATAGAGGACTTGTCTTACGTCATAAATAGCTGCTCGCTCTGGCGAGAGGATGGTCCACTGCATCGCGAAATAAAGGCGTCCTTAAGCAGTGCAGTCAATCGGGCTGGACATAAATGAATGGAATGTTTTTGGGGACGTCCATTGGATAATGAATTTCATGCGCTTATAACGAAAATCCTTAATCTTTTCGGCCGTCCCCCTTTCAAAGCCTACTGAGCATCCTCAACCCTATTGATCAGTCTTTTTACAAACGTGAAGCCCTCATTGGTGACCCTATATTTCTTTTGGGCCTGCTTCGTTTTCCCTTCTTTGCGGGTCTGAATGAGGAATTGCGGTTTCTTCCTAATCAGAGGTTCAACCGCCCTTGTGATGTTGCGAACACCGTGTCCCATTTGGGTGAGTTCCTTATTTATTTCACGACCGCTCACCTCAGCCCCCCCTTTTGATGCCTGTAAATATGCAGCCACCACCAATGCCTTGTCAGCCGTATTTTTGGGGTTGGCCATAGCAAATGCATCTGCCACAGACCCAAAATCCATAAGGCCCCTTTCTTCATACCCGGTTCCTTGGGGACCTATGTCAGTTTCAGGGAAAGATCTATGGGCGGACGCCAATTCGAGCTTTCCTGAGACCCATTCAAGGACTCGAACCTTGGCCTCGTCATCCAGATCCTTCAAGGCCTCATAGACCGTTATCATCGCCCGTAATTCTGGGTCAATATTCACTTTGCCACCCCCTTTAAAAACATTGCAAAACACTCTATCATCGATCAATGATGTTGGCAATAATTGTCCTAGAACTTTAACGATCCTGGAAATAAGAGCCAAGGGTCCGCAGCCCAAGGCATAGCTGGGGTTTGATCGCAACAGTTTGAACCCGAAATTGACGAAATGCTATCTATTGCATATCCAATAAATTCAAAACAAAGGCTTCAAAGGTTTGTGTTGTAAGACTAAATAATTCCATGAGTTATGGCTTGGCGCGGAAAGAAAATCGTTTTGGGTGTGAAAGGAAAATACCGACGGAATAAAATGAAATCTCATTTGAAATCTGGTGATTTCATGTTATTTGGGTTTGTTGCGCACTTACGAGCGCAGAGTTAAGGGGCGGATGAGCATTTTGGGAGGGAAGTGGCGTTCGCATGGTTGATACAGGATGATAAGATTGTCAATGCTAAGTAAATGCTTGGGAATGACTAAACATGTCCGTGGGGAATGGTGGGGAAAGATAGGTCAGTGGGCGGGAATATTGCAAAAATGGAACATCGGGTTATTAAAAACCCAGCCTTGAACGTGGTGCTTTATCAGCCTGAAATTCCCTTTAATACGGGGAATATTGCAAGATTGTGCGGTGCAGCACAGATCAGGTTGCATTTGATACACCCCCTCGGTTTCAAGCTAGATGATAGGCATCTCAAGAGAGCGGGGCTGGACTACTGGCGTGAGGTGGATATTCGACATCATAAAAACTTTAAGGCATTTTTGCAGCGCAAAGAAGAAGGCGAGCCAGCACAACTGATCGCGTTTAGCAAAAAGGCCTCCCAAGCTTACTCAGAGGCGGAAGTGCGTTATGGGGATTACCTGGTCTTCGGTCAAGAGACCCTTGGCCTTCCCTCGAGCATACGGAAATCTTATCCTTGTTATAAAATTCCGATCTGGGGCGCTGTTCGGAGCCTGAATCTTTCCACATCGGTGGGAATCGTGGCGTACCATTTCCTGCATCAATTAGGCCGATTCTGAGAGTGTTCCATAGAAGCTGTCGGAAAACGCCCATCTGGGGCGCTACCCTCGTCCCTCGTCACTGCGGCGTAGTTCTATGTACGCCTCATTCCTCGGGACTTCGGAAGCCTTGCATATGGACATTTTCCATCAGCCTCTCAGAAGGAGGCTTTTCGATAGTCTCATAGTAGGGCTTGCTTTTATTTTTATCGAATAAGAAGTTAAATATGAGATACTTAGGTAAGGTTCGGCTTTATTAGGGATTGAGGAGTTGATTTCTAGGGGATTGATGGAAATATTGTAGGCTATAGGAAATCTGTGGAAACAACATTTTTGAAAGGAGGTTAGAGATGAAGAAGATACTGGCGTTCGGAGGCATTTTGATGCTCATGTCTGTGGCGTTTTCTCTATCAGCCCACGCGCATTGCCAGATACCCTGCGGAATCTATGGGGATGCGATGAGGTTTGAGATGATAGAAGAAGATATCAGGACAGTGGAAAAAAGCATGAAGGAAATTGTTGCGCTCTCAAGAGAGGGGGACAAAAATTACAATCAAATCGTGCGGTGGATAAATAATAAGGAGGAGCACGCAGGTCGGATTCAGGAAATCGTTCAACAGTATTTCATGACGCAGCGGCTACAACCCGTCGGAAAAGACAAAACGGATGAGTACCGGAGATACGTGGAGAAACTGGAGTTGTTACACCAAATGCTTTTTTATGCCATGAAAGCGAAGCAGTCCACGGATCTCAATGTTGTAGAGAAGCTGAGGTCAGCCTTGGGGCACTTCAGGAAGGCTTATTTCGCTCACTAGGGTTATACACGGATTGTGATCATTGGCATTGTGTGTTGTACGCGAATTCCGGGAGGCGCTGATTGGAGATCTTAGAGGGCCATGGGGCGAAGTGCTGGGCACTTCACCCCAAATTAGTACATTTTCTGGAAAGCGAGGAGAGCAGATGCAGAACCTGATCTGCTGAATCCTGTTCCATGGTTCCCATCCCGCAGGCAGGGGTAAGGATGGAACTTGCGATCAGGGTTTCCATTTCCAGTCCATATTCATGAAGACGGTTCAGCCCCTGTTCCAGGTTTCTATAGAGGCCCTCTACGCTCTCCTGCCCAGTGAAAGTAAGGGTGGGGACGATACCCCAGGCAATAAGGCCACCCCCATGCAGAAACCGGATAATCTCATTGGGATAAAGGAGAAAATAATCCATATAATCAAAGGCATCAAAGTTGACAATATCCGGCCCTGCGTCAATGATCATGGACCAGTCCGTATTGCCGCAACAATGGATCCCTATTAAGGCATCAGACCTTTGCCGCAGATAGTCAATGACCTCTTTGAGGTGGTGGATGACTTCAGAGCGTTCAATGGGGGAAAAGGCAGAGCCAAAACCGGAAAGGTAGGGTTCATCCAGAAAAATAATGACTTCTTTCCCTGATTTGCCCATCTCCCTCACCTGCCATAGAGCCTTTATGGAGAGGCCGTTGACCGTCGCTTCCAAGAGTTCGGGATCATAGAGCAAGGATTTTCCATCCAGTCCATTTATGCCCGCTGAGAAAGTAATGGGCCCGACGGTCTGTCCCTTGATGTAGGGGCCATATGGCTCCGGGTTTTTTTGGATCAAGGCCAACAACTCGTAAAGGCCGGGCGCAAATTTACTACTGATGGCAAAGGAGTCAACGTCCTCCGCCAAGAAACGATCATAAAACGTTGCGAGCTCGGATTCTCTATGGCCAGCAGATACGGCGAGTGCCCTCTTTTCTTCTATGATTTGCAGGAAAGGAAGCCCTTCACTGAACTGGATGTTCATGTCTTCCAGATGCGTGCGTTTGACAAACTGGGGCCAAAAGGGGATTTCTGGGAGTTGTTCCAGAATGTGAATGCAGGTGTCCTGTACACTCAGGGAAGGAACGCTCCCAATTCCCGTGGCCTTAAAGTTGAATGCCAGTTTTCTTTGTTTTGACGTCGTATCCATTATCAAAACATGCGAGAATGCGCCGTCCTCTCTTTCGTAAATTGCCCTCATTCCACCCTGGCTGAAGACTCAGACCATGAAGGCCGATTCATAAATCGTTGATGGTTTACCGTTGAGCTGTTTTGCAGGGTTTGAAAGGTAGGATTCTACTCGCTAGAATTGAATGTGTAAAGGGCTTAGCGTCGTTTAGTTGTTACAAAACCCCGCGGCTGTGCCGCGGGTATAGTTAAGCTTTTCTGGTGAAATGATTATTCAATATACGACTTGGTAAGGGAACTGGGTTGTGCCTGTGTGAGGCCATCCCCCTTTTCTCAAGGCCATATCTATATTGTTAGCGGGAAGTGACCCAATATTTGAGGTTTAAGGAGTGAGTTGCAGACTCCCATAAGCTCAGGGGCGCAAACCCCAAATATTGGGTCACGGCGATGCCCAGTGGAATTTTTTTTGAGATATGGCCTCTCGAAAAAGGGCATGCCCTCACTGCACACCCCTTTGGGTCTGGATTATTTACTCTCGCGCGGTGTTGAACTGTTCCCGGATGTTGGCCAGCCATGATTCCAGAATAGCGATCATTTTTTCCTTTTTTTGCCTGGCTTCATCTCGCTGTTTTTCCGCCACGGCTCTTTTTTCAGCGATCATGGTCCTTAGCTCTTCAAGCCGCTCCTTTGAGGATTCATCCTCCGGGTTTTGCGCAACGATCATTTGATAGGTGTCTATGGCCTGTTCTATTTGGCCTTGTTCAAAATAGATCTCAGCCAGGGTAGGCGTAGCCATATCAGGGGTCTCTTTTTCAGCAGATGGGGCCTCTTCCTCTATCTCTTGTTCTTCAGCCTGAGCAGGGATTTCTTCAATAGGGGGTTCGCGTTCCTCGACTGGAGCTTGTTCTGGTGTCAGTGTATTGAGAAAATCAAGCGCCTCCTGGTCATCGGGTCTATGAGCCACATAGAGTTCAAGGGACCGAGCTGCCTCTCGCTTTCTGTTCTGCTTTATGTAGATCTGAGCTTGCAGTTTATAAGTGTCAGTTAAATCACCGATCAGTGCGCTGACCTTTTCCAGTTCCGCCTCGGCCTGGGAGATCAAACCCGCTTCAAAATAGGTCTGAGCCAGAAGTCGTCGAATATGGATGTCATTAGGGTATGCATTTAAGGCCTTGAGAGACTCCTTTATCACCCTTTTCAGCTGCCCCTCCTTTTTCAGCCTTGAAAGGAGGTGGAAAAGGGTCTTTGGTGAAGGCCCATCGGCTAAGATCTGGGTGTACAGGTCATCGGTATTTACCATCCTCTTATCCTTTCAATTTATAGGGGTTTATGACGCTGTCATGGGCGCTTTTTTTCTTCTCCGCTAAATCTGTATAATACTTCGTTATCCTTTAACAAACCGAGTTCCGTTCTTGCCACAGATTCCAGGTATTCCTTATCCGTACGGAGCCGCTTGATCTCTTCCAACAGGGTTTGATTCTCTTTCTCCAGCTTGCGGATTCTCTCTATGTGGGCCTGTCTATCCTTTTCCATCCGATACAGGTGGATAAAGCCGCGCTCCCCAAATCCAAGCCAAGCGGCCATCAGGGTCAAGAAGAGTAGGGAAATGCACGAGAATTTCAAGAGTCCTTTTTTGCTAATTGCCAAGATCAAAACGCTCCAAAAATGAAGTTAAAATGCCTTTTCAGGCTTCCAACGGGCCGCGATAATGATGGAATGGGCACCAGCGGTTTTAGCAAGATCCATGATTTGCACAACCTTGCCGTGACTCACATCTTTATCCGCCTGCAGGATCACTTGAAAAATGCCCTTATCCTTGACAAGTTCTCTCAGCCTTTCCTGGAGCGTCTTCATGTCAATCCTTTTCCCCTCCAGGTAGGTATGGCCGGATTTGTCAATGACAAGCGTTATTCTGGTTTTCTCCTGATTGAGGATCCTTTTGGCCACCTTGGGTAGGCTGATCCGAACACCGGAAGCCACATCGAAGTGTGAAGTGACCATAAAGAAGATCAATAGCAGGAAGACAATATCAATGAGAGGCGCTATGCTAAGTCTTATTTCGTCCTCTCTCGGCTTCCTGAAACGCATTATTCTCTAATCCTGCTTATAGTTTTCCATGATCTCGATGATCTTCAGGGAGTTTTCTTCCATTTCAAAGATAAGCGACTCTGCTTTGTCCCTTATAATTCGATGACAGACCAGGGTAGGGATGGCCACACAAAGGCCTGTCGCGGTCGTTATAAGCGCCTCTGCAATTCCCCCGGCCAGGGCAGCCGGGTCTCCCACGCCCTGGATGGAGATGACGTTAAAGGTCTTGATCATGCCGGATACCGTGCCCAATAGGCCCAGCAATGGGGTCAGATTTGCGATGGTGGCCAGAATGCCTACACGTTTTTCAAGGATAACCGCCTCTCGTCCTCCTCGATCCTCAACAGCCTCCTTGACCAACCACATGCCCCTTCCGATATTTTTCAATCCAGCGGAAAAAATGTTGGAAATGGATGATGTATCCCCTTGGCACAAGAAGAGGGCTTCAGATACCTTCTGTTGCCTTAGCAATTCTCCCACATTGCGAATGAATTCTTCGGGCAGAATGTGTTTCCGCCTTAACACCCACAATCGCTCCAGGAACACAGCGAGTGCTATGATGGAGCAGAAGATGATGGGGTACATAAATACCCCGCCCTTCATAATGAGATCAATCACAGTCCCCTCTCCGAGTGCGCATGTATAGTTTTGGAGCCCGATGCTGCCCGGCTGGCAGAAGAGAGAGGATGGATTAGATGGAAAAAATTTCCGGAATAATATGCCTGGGGAGCAACGGCTGATTTGGATGGAAGGGCTAGAAAATCTATTTTGGGTCTCTCCTCTCTTTCAATTTCAGAGATCTAATCACGAGTGGCAAGTCTTGTCTACGTCAGGGCGGACCTTAAAAAGGCGGAGCAAGCGTCAAATTGACTGGTGTTACTTGAATCTTGTGATGGTGAATCTTCTGAACCTTAGACTTTCATTGTCTCCCGAAAGGAGACTATCCAGGTCTCTTATCAGAAACCTCAGGTAAGAAATTCTGTCTGGCACCTCATCTGTTTCCTGGATCTCAAAGGCTTTCTCAATCTCTTCCACCGTCTTCTCGAGCTCTTCCACAATATCAAATTCCCTGCTCAGTTCTGTGCTTTTGCCATACTCCTCTGTCATATCTATTTCCTCTTGTGTAAAATTAAAAGATGATATCAAAGGATTAAATGTTCAATCCCCTCAGGCCCACAGGACCTTTTCCCCATGCTTCATATGAGCCAAGTAGTATCCATTTTTCAAGGATCATACCTAACGGTTTAATAAGTGGGGATTGTATACGCCGTAAGGGTACAATAAATCAGCCTTTTGGTCAAGATTATGCGTGTGGCAAAGAGAAGGAAAAGCCCTGCCAAGGTATGGCAGGGCTCTCATGGAAGCTCATCGGAATGAGAAGATTGGAGTTGGTTTGATCCCTTAGGTCCTGATTTCCTGTAGCATAAATATCAGATAGGATATGGCAAAGCATATCAAGGTAATGGCCAATAGGGCTACCGTATGGGGATAGACCACGACGATACTCTGCCCAAGGGTGAGGGGGTTCTGAAAGCGGGATGCAGAAATCTGCTCAAAGAAGCCCATGAGATGGAAACGCGTGGTCTTCCTCGTGGGATCCACAATGACTGCTGTTGAATCGGAATAAAGGACCATGGGCGAAAAGAGGGAGACGGCTTCCTTGATACGGGCATTCTTGAGGAGTATTCTTGGATTCGTTTGCTCCCTATTGTCCACAGGTGCCACCGTATTGGCCAGGACACTGGCGCCAAGACCGACAAAGAAAGACAAGAAGATCCAGAGCGCCACCGATGCCAGCGCTGATGTGGCGATGCTCCTGAATGCAATGGAAAAAAGAATGGATATCCCGAGCCAAAATGAAATGTAAAAGATGCTGATGACAAGGTATACGACGAGACGCAGGATCTCCTCAATCCCTGGCACGATTCCCAACAGCATAAGCCCGAAACCGGAGATGACAAGAACAATGGATACCAACATGATCGTAATATTGGTCAATCCAGCGAGAAATTTTCCGTTAATGACTGCATCCCGATAGATGGGTTGGGAGACCAACTTGATCAGGGTTCCATGGGCCCTCTCACGGTTGATGGCGTCAAAGCCCAACACGAGCCCGATGAGCGGACCAAAAAAAGCGACAAATTGGACCATGGAGAATAACGCCCCAGGCGTATTGAAAAGCATGAGGAAAACAAACTTGGGCTTGGCTACCCCTTCCAGGTTTTCCCTCAGACTTATACCCGCCATATAGCTGGTGATGAAACTGACCATGGCAATCAAGGCAAAAAGGATCACAAATCTATAACTGCTCAGATGGTCCGCCAGTTCCTTTCTATAAATGGCCCACAGGCCTTGCATGGTTAAACCTCCTGAAAATACTTCATGTAAATTTCTTCTAGGGTGTATTTTTCATCTCCTACACCAAATTTCTCGCGCGCCAGAGCCTCAATAGAATCCTCAGCCACCATCTTTCCTTTAATCATAATCCCCACCCGGTGGCACATCTTTTGAACTTGATACAAGTTGTGGGAAGAGAGCAAAACGGTGATCTCTCTATCCTGGTTCAGTGATTGGATGAGTTCGATCAGACGAAAGGCCCCATCTGGATCCAGACCCAGGGTCGGTTCATCAAGAAAAAGCACCTTGGGATCCTTGATGAGAACTTCTGCGATGCCCAAACGCTGGCTCATGCCCCGGGAATACGCCCCAACCTTTTTGCTTGTATCTGAGGAAAGTCCCACAACCTCCAGGGCCTCTTGAATCCTCTCTTGGGCCGCGCGGCGCTCCATACCGTTCAGGTCAGCAATATATTCCAGGCTCTCCACCGCATCCAGGTCACCATAAAAACCCACGTTCTCCGGAAGGTAACCCACCAGTTGCTTAACCTCCCTGGCTTCTCTTAAAGGGTCAAGCCCGCAGACTTTGGCGGAGCCCTCTGTAGCCCGACTGAGTCCCAGAAGCATCAAGAGCGTCGTGGTCTTTCCGGCCCCATTGGGTCCCAAAAACCCGAAGATCTCCCCTTGATTAACCCGGAACGTGAGGTTATCGACTGCGGTCTGGCGGCCATACCTTTTGGTCAAGGCCTCAGTCTCTATGATCTTTTGAGGCTCCATTTTAGCGCCTTCCCAGTCTGATAAAGAGAACCACAAGGCCCACAACCACAAGTACAATAATGCCGAGCCCTATAACACCCCAGGCCGTTGATGCCTTCACGGGGACCCTAAACTCTAAATTCTTGGTTGCCTTTTCCCCCTCAATGGAAAGGGTCACAGAGTAATCCCCCACAAGAGCTTCATCCGCCGGGGTGATGATGACTTCAACCTGTTTGATTTCCCCAGGAGCAAGGGTCTCAAGCCTTTCCGGCTTGAACTCCACCTTCCAGTTTTCGGGTTTGAAGGAGAGAAATTTAACGTTGTTCTGTTTGGCAGACCCGGTGTTTTTTACATAAAAGGAAAGATTGGCCTCTTTCCCCTGAAAGGCTTCTCTCAATGAGAGAAGGCCATCGGCGGTCCCCGCATCAATCTTGTATGTCCCTGTCAGAACCACCATGATCTCTGCTTCTGCCTTGGCCTCTGGTGAGCTCACTTTGACCTTTATGGGGTACCGGCCAGGTTCGGCCAAAAGGTAGGGCTTCACCTCAACGGCCACGGACTCACTCTGTCCCTGCTTTATTCTGAGGCTTGAGAAATATTTTTCTTCATAGGCGGGTTTGAATTTGATATCCCAATTTAGTGGGCCCTCATAACCCAGGTTGAAGACCGTGTCTTTATCCAGTTTGTTTTCCACCTCCAGAGAAAATTCAAACTTGGCATCCGTAGGACCTTCGAGCACAGGATATGAGGTGGTGATTTTTACATCTTTGGATTTTTTCTCCTCTTCCTTAGGTTTTACCGTGATCACCACCGTACCTGAAGAAGTCAACTTTCCGTCCTGGGTCTGCCCCTTTACCAGAAATGTATATTTGCCTGGACCCACCTCCTCATCTGGTTCTGCCTTAAGCGTCAGGCTTTTGGATTTATCGCTCTCCACATAAACTCCGGTTACCCCGAAGCTGTAAGTTTTTACCATCGCCGTCCAGCCCTTAGGCACAGAAGGAAGAGCGAGCTCAATGATCTCATCCTGTCTCCCCCTGTTGATCACCTTTATGTCTATGCTCACGTCTTCCCCCTGGGCCGCAATAACACCCGAATATTCTGGGGCGACGGATATGCCACGCGGGGGAAGGTCCTTCTTTTCTTTTTCCTGCCCGTACGCGGGAAAGATCAAAGCCCCTGCAACCAAGCAAAAGGCAATCACCGCAGCGTAAAAGGAAAAACCACCTTTACTCCATTTCATAAATTTAATCCTCCTTTAGTCATTATCTGATTTGACATGTTTGGCGAGGGAATCGGCATCATACCCTGCTTTCTTATAATTTTCAAGTGCTCTCATCTTGAGAGCTTTATCCTTTGTTTTTTCAGAATGTTTGTCCGCCAGCTCGGCCGCATGGCTCCACATACCCGCCTGTTCGTAGTCTTTTATCTGCCTTTCCACCCCGAGAGCCGCATCAGATGTCTCCGTGACCGCAGAATGGCACCATGAGATGACCTTTCTCACCTCCTTGCCGCACTCAGGGCATTTGGAGAGGGGCCTTTCTCTGATACTTTGAAGGATTTCAAAAACCTCCCTGCATTTGGGACATGCACGGCCCTTGTTTACCGCTTGATATTCGTATATGGGCATTGAAAAAACGCTATAAATTGGGGTGTATAGGTCTAAACGAGGATCGAGGATCCGCTATAATTTAATAAAAAAATCATCTTTGTAAAGGGGTATTGAAACAAATTCCACCCGAAAGATTCGAGCGCTTCTTTTGCCTGGTACAGATACCCTCCTCCTCCGCATTTGTCAAAAAACTTTTCATCCTCCTATCTCTTCCAGCCCCTGTCCTGAGCCCGCTAAAAATTCCCGGCTAGCGCTAACCCCGCAGCGAATCGACTGAGCAGCTAGGCCCTGAGCCTTTGGGCCGTGAGCTCAAGGCCGAACGGCTCGCTGCCAAAGGGTTCGTCGAAGTTTTGCTGCAGGGGGATTCGATATCATCTTGAGGAATTTGTTGCCCTCTGATATCTTTTTAGCGTTTTTCGGGCTCGGCAACCGGCACGCATTAGCGGGGGGCACTATGAATAAGAATCAGTCAAATGACAAGGGGAACCAAACCGTCTGTCGTAATCCGGCTACAGGAGAAATCTTGGGATATTCTCCTTTAACGAGCATGCAAGAACTGAAAAAAGTCTTTGATAAGGCACGGGCTGCGCAAAAGCCTTGGGCAGAATTGCCTGTGAAGGAGCGGGTTGCCCATATGGGCTGGGTTCGTGAATATATGGTTGAAAAGGCAGAGGACATTGCTGAAGTGATTTCCAGGGACAATGGCAAAACCCGTCTGGATGCGCTCAGCACCGAAGTATTCCCGGCCATACTGGCCGTTGCATATTATGGGAAGCGTGCCAGGAAATTCCTGAGAACACAACGCCTTCGGCCCGCAAGCATTTTGCTTTTAAACAAGCGTTCTAAAGTTATAAGAGTACCCCATGGCGTTATAGGAATTATTTCCCCTTGGAATTACCCTTTCTCCATAGCCTTCTCGGAAGTCGTTATGGCGCTACTTGCTGGAAATGCAGTAGTGCTGAAAACCGCCACGGAAACGCAGATGGTGGGGCGTAAACTGGAAGAGTGCTTCTCCGCAGCAGCACTGCCAGAAGGCGTCTTTACCTATGTGAATATACCTGGACGTCTTGCTGGGAGTGCTTTTCTAGAGATGGGCATTGACAAACTGTTTTTTACCGGATCCGTAAGCGTGGGGAAGAAACTTATGGGTGAAGCTGCGGAAACTTTGACTCCACTGGTCCTCGAGCTGGGAGGCAACGACGCGATGCTGGTCTGCGATGATGCTGATCTGCACCGTGCTGCCTCTGGGGGTGTATGGGCGGGACTGCAGAACTGCGGACAAACTTGTGCTGGAGTTGAACGGATCTATGTTCATGAAAGGATATATGAACCATTCCTGGAACTCCTCAAACAAAAAGTCGAAGCCTTGCGGGTGGGTTATGACGAGAATTTCAATGTGGATCTTGGTGTCATGACGACCGAACGCCAAGTTTCCACAGTCAGGCGTCATCTGGAAGATGCCCTGGCAAAGGGTGCGGTGATCTTCGCAAGATCTTCACAACCAGAGGGTGACGGATCGGGAAATATGCTTCCTGCTATGGTTTTGACTGAAGTTAATCATGAGATGCTGGTGATGCGGGAGGAGACTTTTGGTCCCATTGTGGGCGTAATGAAAGTCAGGAATATGAATGAGGCCGTTGCATTAGCCAACGATTCTCATCTTGGGCTTACGAGCTCTGTCTGGTCAAGAAACAGAAAAGAGGCCGAAAAACTCGCTCGTCAAATTCATGCTGGCGCGGTTATGATCAACGACCATGTCATGAGCCATGGCATGGCAGAAACACCATGGGGCGGGTTCAAAGAGTCGGGCATTGGACGCACCCATGGTGCCATTGGATTTGATGAAATGACCCAACCGCAAGTTATTGTCCACGATCTTATGCCTTTTGCCAGGCAGAATATCTGGTGGTTCCCTCACGGAGAGGAGAAATATAGGGGATTATTAGGTGGGATCAAATTCATTTATGGGAAGTCGATTTCTGAGCGCGTAAAAGGGTTGAGGCACTTACTGAAGATTTTCCCTCGATCTTTTTCCGCCCGATAATTCATGATACCTAATCTGGACAGTTCGGATAGTCTTATGATATGCTTCAATCTTGAAAATCGTTGATAAAGCAAAGAGATGGATGCCATCCTCAGTTTAGAGGTAAAAAGGCCACCTGAGCGTTTGTGTGAAAGGACAGAAAATCTGTTAACTCTTATAGGGCGTTGAAATGAAAATTAAAGTTGAAAGCGAGAAGATTATAAAAGCCGTTAAGAAACTGGACGGGATTGAGATTGTGTTGGAGAATGCTGATGATGCCAAGGAGGCGCTCAATCTCATCTTGAGAAAAACCGGCCTCTTCCAAAGAGAGGATTATGGCAAACTGAAGGATGTTAAGTTGACCTCCTTACAGAAATATGAGACTTCGGCAGTGGATTATAAAATGATATTCCTGCTGGATTTTATTTTTGAAGAGGATGTAACCCTTGATACTAAGGTCACGATCTTAAAGGAGTTCCAGGCATTTTTTAACAAGATCTGAATAGTCCCTCCCCCATTTCATAACTCACCTGTAACGCTCTTTATCGAGCAGGCCTGCGGCCTATGGATCCATGCGCGTCAGGCGTCTCTCCTTGGAGCCCCCGCTGTTAGCGGGGTTTGTCCGCACTGCGCTTGGACTTCCCACCCGTTGGGTGGGTCCCCGGTTTCGCAGAGCTCAACTTGCACAACGAATACCTTGCCGGTGATCAGGAATAGTGCATAACCTCCTGATTTCAGAATTGATATTCAATGTTTACGGTGAATTTTGGGCCCCTCATCACGAGATGGAGAGAGGCATTTCGGTGAAGGATGGAACAGGTCTGGTGCCTGAAAATCCTTTCTATTTAAGACTGGGCGTAACTGTGGAGGCCAGACAAGACAAGGTTCACCCCTAAATATGTGAAAATGACGCAACCAAAGCCGACGATAGAGAATATGGCCAGCTTCTTACCTCGCCAACCCCGGATCATCCGTGAGTGGAGCAGGGCCGCATAGACGAGCCATGTGATAAGGGACCAGGTCTCCTTCGGGTCCCATCCCCAATAGCGTCCCCAGGCGGAATGGGCCCATACGGCGCCTGTAATGATGCCCAAGGTCAGCAATATGAAACCAATGACGATCATTTGGTAGCTCAATTCATCCAGAATGGGTGAGCTGGGAATAAGTTTCAAGAAGAGGTTCTCATGATTTGAATTTTCGAGTCGTTTCAGGAGATACATGATGCTCAGCCCAAAAGCGATTCCAAAGGCCGCATATCCAATAAAACAGGTGATCACGTGAGCAAGTAGCCAGTTACTTTTTAGGGCAGGAACCAGGGGCTGGATACGGCTGCTTACATGGGTAAAAGAGGCATAGGCCATAATGAGAAACGCCAATGGCGTGGCAAATGTCCCTATGCTCTTGTTCCTGGTCCGCCACTCTATGAGCAGGTAGAGCAAAATCACGGTCCATGCGAAGAAGATCAGTGATTCATAGAGGTTGGAGAGCGGCGCATGACCGATTCCTAACCGGTAGGATTCGACCCACCGGAGGATAATAGCGGCGGTATGACCCATCAGGCCGAGGGAAGTCACTAAGGTCGCTAAGCGCCCAAAGACCTCTTTACCCATGACCATCATGAGGAGATAGAGCATGAAGGAGGCAAAATATACAAAGGTGACATAGTTCAGAATCACGGCGTTTATCATGCGTTTTTCCCTTCTCCAATGAATAGATCTTGAAGCTTACTGGTGACCTGCTCCAGTTCCCTATCCATGCCAACAGGATTTTTATTAGCGTTCCCTGCTACGCTAATTTGTGTCTTGTCTTTGGACTTTGAAACACGCACCCAGACCCTTCTGTGGGATGTGAAGAAGGTGACAAAAAAGCCCCCCACCATGACAAAGCAGCCCAACCAAACCAAAGAAACGCCCGGGTCTCTGGCGACCTGAAGCCCCGTATAATATTGGTTTTCAACTTTTTCCAAGAAAAAGGTGTAGGGTTTGAAAGAGGATGGATTTAAGATGGGGGCCCTGAACATGACTTCAGGAAATCGTTTTCGCAGCATTTCCACGTGTTGAAATACCCAGAATTTCATTTCATCTCCCTGCTCAGACCTGACAGAAATCATGGCAGCGGGTCCCATCATCCCTTTAAGATTGTCGTCCACCTGGATGACCTGAAACTGCGCCTTAATGCCCGGGAGTGAGAAGGGTTTTCCTTGTTCCACCTCAGTCGATAATGTCTCAAGTGTGTTTTCCGTTTTGGATATTTTCAAATGGATCTTACCGGGAATGGTGCCGTAACTGGACTGGTAGAAGGTGATGCCGTTGAAGGTAATGGGGTGATTGACCAAGAGACTCCCTTGTTGGACCACTTTTCCCCCAGAAAGAAACCTAAGATCGGATCTGTATTCTTTTGGGGCACCGTTCTCATAAAACTCAACAATGAATTTTTCACAATGGACACTGAATCCTAATTTCTTGGGAGTCATTTTTTGTCTGAGGGCAACCGTGTCCACCGTATCTCCTTCTGCAATATTCACGTAGGCCTCGAAGCCAAAAAGGGAACCTACGATACCCCCAATTAAGATGACCAGAACGCTAAGGTGTACGAGATAGACCCCAAAGTAGGAGTAGCGACCCTTCTCTCCGTAATAGAAATTGCCTTTGGGACTATTCTTGGCTTCCACCCTTTTATATTGCCTCTTCAAGAAGTCAGTCACAAGGTCTCCCACTTCACCCATATCTCGCTTCACCGAAAAGTTCCTTTCGGGCGGAAGATTTTCAAACGGTTTGGACCGATCTGCTCTCGGGGGAGACTGGAAAAGCTTTAATGTGGCCGGCAGACGATTGATGGAACAGACGATAAGGTTAAGGGCGAGCAGAGCGATTATGATCCTGAACCATGAAGAATGATACATGTCAAAAAGGTTCAGAGAACTGAAAACCTGAAACATCCCGGGGCTTAGCCCACGAGCAAATTGCACGGCACCTTCTTGCTGGGGGATGAGCGTTCCGAGTACAGAGGCAATGGCGAGTATGATGAGTAAAACAAGCGTAAGCTTAACAGAACTGAAAAAACGCCATATAAGATTTGAATTCTTGTTGCTGCTAAATTTTGCCATAATCGCTTATACCCGTACCGCAAGACATCGCCGCACCAGGAGCCCTTTGAGAGGTCCAGCATGTTTAGATGCTAAGCAAAAATCTTTGGTAATTCATTAGCATAATAGTATAAAATATAGCAATCTTTTCTCGTAATGCAATTCCAGACGTGGGGTCAAAAGATTTGACCATCGAGCAGTAACCATGTTAAAAACTTACTACTCATCACAAAGGAATATCCTGTCGAGGTCATCCTAGTATGCTCGATCTGAAATTCATTCGGTCCAATCTAGACAAGGTTAAGGAGATGCTCAAAAACAGAGGGTACGACCTGGATATCTCTGTATTTGAGTCTGTTGATAAGGAGAGGCGTGAAATACTTAGCTCTCTGGAAGGTCTTCGCCACCAACGAAACCGTGTTAGCGAGGACATCGCAGCCATGAAAAAGAAGGGCGAGGACGCGTCTCAAATCATCGCCGAAATGAAACAGGTCTCGGCTGAGATCAAAGAAAGAGAGGTCGAGCTCTCTCAGGTGGAAGATCAGTTAAATCCATTTCTAATGATCCTGCCCAACATGCCCCACGAATCAGTGGCTATTGGTGTAGATGAAAATGATAATCCTGAGATCCGTAAGTGGGGTGAGATCAGAGAAACGGATTTCGAACCGCTTCCCCATTGGGAGATCGGGGAAAGACTGGGTATTCTCGACTTCGCTCGCGCGTCAAAAATAGCTGGCGCCAGGTTTGCCCTATACCGGGGCGCTGGCGCTTTGCTGGAAAGGGCCCTGATCAATTTCATGCTTGATGTTCATACAAGGGAGCATGGATATACGGAGGTTCTACCTCCTTTCATGGTCAACTCAGCAGCCATGACGGGTACAGGGCAACTGCCAAAATTCAAACAAGACCTCTTTAAGATTGAGGACTGGGATTACTACCTTATTCCCACCGCAGAAGTCCCGGTAACAAACATACACAGAGAGGAGATACTCAAAGAAGAAGATTTACCCTACTACTATGTCTCTTATACGCCCTGTTTTCGTTCGGAAGCCGGCTCCTATGGCAAGGATACCAGGGGTCTCATCCGACAGCATCAGTTTAACAAGGTGGAGCTGGTCAAATTCTCCAGGCCTGAAGAATCTTGGGATGAGCTGGAGAAGCTCACAAGCAATGCGGAAGAGATTTTGAAACGACTTGAACTCCCTTACAGAGTCGTTTCCCTCTGCACCGGAGATCTTGGTTTTTCTGCGGCGAAGACCTATGATCTAGAGGTCTGGCTCCCAGGTCAAAATCTTTATCGAGAGATTTCCTCCTGCAGCAACTTTGGTGATTTTCAATCCAGACGTGCGGGGATCCGGTTTAAGAAAAAGGGTGGTGGGACCCAATTGGTCCACACCCTCAATGGGTCCGGACTTGCCGTTGGGAGGACCCTGGTGGCCGTGCTCGAAAACTATCAGCAGAAAGATGGAAGCGTTGCCATACCCGAAAAGCTAAAACCCTATATGGGAGGAATGGAGTTCATCACCTCAAGTCCATAATGACTGTGCGCAGTAAAAATCCGGAAAGCTGGAGGCATTACCAAAAGGGGCTGAAGAAGAAGGCCAGGAGAAGATCTGCTGCAAATCGGGTGATGCTTCTCTTTGCTTACATGGTATTGATTGGGCTTACCTACACGGCCTCCTGGATATTGGCACATGGGGAGCGATCACAAGATAGGGATTCAACCCCTGCGAAATGGGAAAATTCACAGCCCGAAGAGTTTGGCAAGCAGGATTTGCCCCCCCTCCTGAGAGGGTTGAATTTGGATGCGGTCCCAACGACACAACATTATCCCCTCCATAATGGAGGTATGAGGCTTACTGTTGAAGTACCCATTGATACTGGTCTCCAGAAATACATTCTTGACCTTCTACGCCGCTCTCGCACCCATCAGGCAGCTGTGGTCGTCCTCAAGCCTAAAACGGGCCAGATTTTGGCCATGGCCCACTATGAAAAAGTTTCAAAGGGGGAAAAAGAGGATCTCTGTCTGAAGGCAGATTTCCCGGCTGCCAGCCTCTTCAAGATTGTGTCCGCGGCCGCAGCCATCGAGGCTCGGGGATTCACACCCGGCAAGACGGTTGTCTTCCGGGGCATGAAACACACGCTTTATAACAGCCAGTTGAGAGAGAAAGAAGGACGTCATAGCAGAAAGACCAGTTTCAGGAGGGCTTTTGCGGGATCCATCAATCCCGTTTTTGGGAAAATAGGCATCTATGTTCTGGGTAGAACATTTATGGCGGACTACGCGGATAAATTTCTCTTTAATCAGGAGATCCCCTTCGACTTGCCCGTTGGCGTGAGCCGCATTCATATCCCTATAGATGACTTCGGACTGGCTGAAATAGCCTCTGGCTTTAATAAGAGGACACGCATATCCCCGCTGCATGCCTCATTGATCACCGCTGCGGTTGCGAACCATGGGATCATCACAGAGCCCTGGCTGGTCAGGAGAATTACGAACGAATCGGGGGCGGTTCTTTATCGTGCAAGATTTTCCAGTTTGGGAAGGCCCATAGAGGAAAGAACAGCTAAGCAACTGAAGATACTCATGAAAGAGACTGTGGTTTCCGGAACTTGTCGGAAGGCCTTCCTCCCACTGCGGCGAAAAAAGCGATTTAAAGACATTGAATTAGGGGCCAAGACAGGCACTATAAATGACCCGAATGACCATTATAAATATGATTGGGTGACAGCCTATGCCCTCCCCAAAGACGAGAGCAGGGGAGTCTGTGTCACCATTCTGGCCATCCATGGAAAGAAATTGGGGATCAGGGCGGCTGACATGGCCAGGTACATTATAAGACGCCATTTCTTGTCTTAAGAAATAGCGGGACTGCCAAGCCTGTTATCCCGTTTGCGCTTACGCTATAGACCGTCCAGAGGGTCCTCGAGTAAATGGGGCAAGGGGTAGAAAGGATATCGTATTATGTGTGGAATCGTATGCTATGTGGGCGCAAAAAAGGCCAAACCCATACTTATTGAAGGTCTAAAGCGCCTGGAGTATCGGGGTTATGACTCGGCGGGCCTGGCCGTGCAGGATGGAAACCATATTGATTATTATAGAGCCCTGGGAAAGATTGTGGAACTGGAGAAAAAAATAAACGACCTGGATATAAAGGGGAGATCCGGCATCGCACACACCCGCTGGGCCACACATGGGGAACCGAGTGAGGAGAACGCCCACCCCCATCGAGATGGGGATGAGAATGTATTTGTGATACATAATGGCATTGTTGAAAATTTCCACTATCTGAAGAAAAAACTGGAGAAGTCTGGAATCACTTTCAGATCTGAGACGGATACAGAAGTGTTGGCCCACCTGATCTCTCTGAATTTTGACGGAAACCTGAATGAGGCGGTGAGGAAGACCATGTCTCAGGTGGAAGGGACCTTTGGGATAGCCGTCATCCACAGACATGCACCGGGTGAAGTGGTTGTGGCAAGAAGGGGAAGCCCATTGATTATTGGGGTGGCCGAAGATGGAAATTATGCGGCTTCTGATGTGGCAGCCATGGTGAGATATACGACAGAGGTGGTTCATCTTAATGATAATGAATTGGCCCTGCTTACGGAAGATGGTTTTTCCATCTCAACGGCCCAGGCCCAGGCCATCAAGCGAGCCACTGAGACGGTGGAATGGCAGCCTGAGGACGCAGAATTGAATGGCTTTCCCCATTTCATGCTGAAAGAGATATTTGAGCAACCCGAGACCATAAAGAATGCCATTAGGGGTAGACTCGAACCCGGAGAGGGCGTACCCAAACTGGGCGGCATCATGCCCGTATGGGACAGTTTAAAAGAGTCCCGGCACATCGTTATGGTGGCATGTGGCACATCCTATTACGCAGGGTGTGTAGGCATGTATATTTTTGAAAAATTGACCGAGGTGGACGTGGAAGTGGAACTTGCCTCGGAGTTTCGTTACAGAAAGATGAATTTTCCCCCTAACACATTTATCATCGCCCTCAGCCAGTCAGGAGAGACCGCAGATACCCTTGCCGCCATTAGAGAGGCCAAAAGAAAGGGAGCAAAACTCCTTGGGATCGTCAATGTGGTGGGGAGTTCCATTGCCCGGGAAACAGATGCGGGGGTCTATAACCATGCCGGCCCTGAAATTGGCGTGGCTTCAACGAAAATCTTTATTTCGCAATTGACCATCCTAACCCTATTGGCGCTCCTCCTGGGCCGCCATCAGAACCTATCTCTCACCGATGGGGTGGAGGCCCTAAAGGCCTTATCAGCACTTCCGGATCAGGTAAAAAAGATCCTCTCCAACGACAATCATATACAGGCCATTGCGCAGAAATACTATCGGTGCGATAATTGGCTTTTTCTGGGAAGAAAGTATGGCTATCCCATAGCCATGGAAGGGGCCTTAAAATTAAAGGAGATCTCTTATATCCATGCAGAAGGGTACGCAGCCGGAGAGATGAAGCATGGCCCCATTGCGCTCATAAACCCTGAAATGCCCACGGTGGCCATCGTTCCCAAGGATGCTTTGTATGAGAAAATGATCAGCAATATACAGGAAATCAAAAGCCGTAAGGGCCCGGTTATCGCTATAGCGAGCGAGGGAGATGACAAGATAAAAGAGATGGCGGACGAGGTCATTGAGGTCCCTCCCACGTTAGACTACCTGAATCCCATATTGTGTGCGGTGCCCTGCCAGCTTATGGCCTATCATTGTGCCAGGTTTCTCAACCGGGATATCGATAAGCCAAGGAATTTGGCCAAGAGCGTAACGGTAGAATAATTATCACTAGTGAATCGGCATGGGTGTTAAAAGAAGAAAAGGTTATAAATGGCAGGCACTGATGACAAGTGCCCAATGATAAATGATCGATGATAAATGCCTCCCTCACTCCCACCGAGAAGCCCATTAATTCTCCGCATAACGAGGACCAGTGCCAAGATTTTCCTCTCACAAATATTTAAGATAGAAACGCGCGGTCAGGAGAATCTGCCCACTCAAAGTGGCTTTATCCTCCTGCCCAAGCATCGGCGCTGGGAAGACATCCCTCTCTTGAGTCTGGCTGCGCCCCGTCCTTTGTACTATATGGCCAAACATGAGCTCTTCCTGAATCCAGTCTCCCGGTGGTTTGTATCCTCGCTGGGAGGGATACCTTTGAATCGCTCGCGGCCCCTTGAGAGTCGTCAATCCTTAAAGGCCATGCTAGAGCTCCTGAAAAAAGGGGAGGGGATCGTTATCTTTCCAGAAGGGACCTATTATAGAAGCCGGATGGGTCTCGGCCGTGTGGGCCTAATCAGATTGATTCTATCTCGTTCCACCTCCCATTTCATTCCAGTGGGAATCAACTATAGATCAAGGCGTACTCGCACGCGGGTTCAGATCAATTTCGGTAGTCCTATCTGCGGAAGTTCAATGAATAATGCCGAAGGCTTTCTGAGTCAGATGATGAAAGAGATAGCCCGCCTTTCAGGTTTTTGATTATGAATCGGTCACCGCAAAGACGCAGAGTGCGCAGAGAAGAAGATTTTTCTCTTGCCGGTGACCTGCCGTCGCTGAAGCTATGGCAAGGCAAGGGGGCCGGCAAGAGAAAACCTTTTCAACTATGCGTCTTGGCCGGTTGAGAGCTTGTATACGAGTTAAGGTGTTTCTACAATGAGCTAAAACTTTTTGCATTCCGCCCCCCTGCCCGCCATAGCTCTAGCGACGGCGGGCGACTCTGCGGTGATATAGAAGGAGGGAAGCTGTT
>Ga0209427_10000436_pt1 | contig 44176 bp, 47 predicted proteins | sample DeeMarSWOR136_30_FD_187465 | JGI IMG/M metagenome (GOLD analysis project Ga0209427, IMG submission 187465) | Marine sediment microbial communities from White Oak River estuary, North Carolina - WOR-1-36_30 (SPAdes) (version 2) | ecosystem: Environmental > Aquatic > Marine > Intertidal zone >...
GTCTTGAAACTTGCCTGTCAGACTGCTGACGTAATCTGTGAAGACTTCTGGTTCTCTGTCTTCTATGAAACCCAACAAGTAGTTCAATCGTCCTAGAGAGCGCGTAGCTCTCTCAAGTGGGTCAATCTCTTCAAGAACGTCAAGTGCGTTCGGGTTCGACTGTCCGGTTCTCACAACTCTCATAGCGCAGTGTCACCACTCAAACACGATGAACACTGGTAGCAGAATCCTAGGATATATAGTGATATCAGTGAGCGCAAGCATGCTTCGTTGATTTGACTTTGAGAAACCCCAAATCCCACCTGGCCGACCACTTGATTTTGAACAACTAAGTTCCAAAGAGTTTAAGCAGATTTACGGAAGAAGGCTACTCGTGCAGCGTAGGGGAGAAGACTATATGAAGTCAATATCTGGAATCGTAACAGTTCTTCTGATCACAGTCCTTCTCTTCTCGGTTTTTGCAGTATCACCAAGGAAAGAAGATACGGCTGTGGCATATGCACTCAAGGACAACTCTCATCGAAGTGACTCTGTCATCATCGATATCAGAAACAATAGTGCCTTCATAGACTATGGTTGGTCAGGAACTGGTACCGAAATGGACCCATTTGTCCTCGCGAATCATGCAATAGGGAATCTCGGAGACCATGGCTTTCTCCAGATTCGAGACACAGACTCTTATTTTGTGATAAGGAACTGTCAGTTGCTACTAATGCACATTTTCTTTTCGTCATTATCAAATGGGAAGATTCTGGATTGCACTTCTATCAACAGCACAATCACTATCTTTGACTCAGTGGATTGCGTTCTCGTTGGGAATGAATTCTCATTCTCTAGCAATGGTGAAGAATCTGTCTGGATGCACAACACATCAGGCTGTGAAATCAGAGGGAACAAGTTCCAGAATGGTTTCGATGGAATAACTCTCCACGAGTCAAATGACACAATCATCTCCAGTAATACATTCACAGGTCTTCTGCATGGGGCCATTTCTGGAGACTATGTTAGTACTACCTTGACAAACAATATCTTCAGCAAAACCGGACTAAGAATGGAGTTCTTCGACCCACGAATAGCAGATAGCCCACCCACTATCCAGAACAATACTGTAAATGGTAAGGGTCTCGGCTTCTTCTACAGTCTTGTAGAAGCAGAGATTGATGCGGGACAGTACGGGCAAATCATCCTTGGCAATTGTACTGAAACGACTGTTATTGGAGGCACACTCATCGATTGTTCCACAGGCGTACAGACTATCTCATGCACGAATTGCACAGTAGTTGGCACCACAGTGACTGACTGTTCCTGGCAAGGCTTTGCGATAGAAAGGTCAATGAAGACCAGGATCATTGACTGCCATGTGAGCAACTGTCGTGAGGAAGGCATCTTCCTTTCAAAGTGCCCATTATACACCATCGAAAACTGCACCATAGAGGACAATCTTGACGGTATTCTACCTCATATCTACTCCAATAATGGAACAGTGGCCAATTGCACAATTAGGAGAAACAAAGGCGTCGGGATATATCTATCAAACAACTCCACAGCAATTGGGAACACAATCACGGAGAATGATATTGGAATCTTCATCTATGGCGGACATTGTCTTGTAGTAGACAATGTAGTGACCTACAATGGATATGGCATCTACATAGGTGAAGCTTACACCGGATATGGTGAGAGTTCTCGGTATAATCGAATATACGGGAATGATATCGGCTGGAACTATATAGCCAATGCTCACGATGGAGGTTGGAGTTCTAACGAATGGGATGATGGAGTCAGTCTTGGGAATAGCTGGAGCGACTATTACGGGATTGGCAACTACGAAATATCCAGGGGCACCGTAGACCATTTTCCAAGACTGCTTCCAGAGGGAGGAATTCCACTTTTCTTCATTCACGTAGGTGTAGGTATCTCCTCATGCATCATTTTGGGTGTAATGATTGCTGTCTTATTGAAACGACGAGTCAAGAGTATTGAATGAAACCAGAACCTCTCCTAGCCCGCCATCTCAAGTCCTCCCGAATCAGGATAGAATGAGTTCCGACAAAGCCTTGAAAGGAAAATGACTCCGGACAACACTCCGGTATCCAAGAATGCCTAACTTGCGAAGAACGGCAGAGTATCAGAAACCCACTTCTCATGAGCGGAGTCAACGTCCCTGGATGACAACACATAGTCAAGGTACCTTAACTGGCTCTCAACACATCCTGATATCAGATCATCAGATAGATTGTGTATCCCCCAGCTCCGAGCCATGTTCCCCAACACCTCGAGAGGGCTCCGCCAATAGTCATGAAGGTGAATGACCTTTACCTTGTGCCCTATCTTCTCTATGCTCTGCTTGAAGGACTTTATTTCTCCACCATAAAGGATGGCATTCCAAGGATGTGCTCCGATGCGAATGCTGATGTTCTCCATAATACGAGCAAGTCTCTTGGCACTGAGTTCGAGTTGTTCTTCCAGCAACTGCCTCCAAGCATCAGTCTTGACCTTACTCCGAACGCGTTCACATGTTTCCAGAAGCAAAGACTTCTCTGAAAGATTGCAGGCATCTATGTGACATTGAAGGTCTTGATAGCAGTAGACCTCAAGACCTGGAACGTCATTCTTGAGATCGGGTAGAGCTTCGAGAAGAGAGTCCATTCTATATCTCAGTGCGTTGATGTATGGCTCTTGTATACCGGTCAGATAGCCATAACTTTGCCAGAATTCCTCTTTGGAGATTCTTCTCTCCGAATACTCATTAACGAAACTTGTCAGGTCCTCTGGCAAGTCCAAGAAGAGAGTCTGATAGCGACCCTTAGTCAGCCATTCAACTGCCCTCTCTGTCGTCTTTCTGAGTTTGGTGCCTACTAGAGTCAACAGCTTTGACAAAGTCATTACTTCCAAGACAGCTCTGAGTCATTCGAACCAACCATGCTTCCCTTTGAGAGGAACGTATAGGACCTGTATTATGAATTTCCTCGTCAGAGTCCCATCAACACTCTTCTCTACCAAGATCAAGTCTTGAGTACTCTCTGGAGCCCCGACAGGTGTTATCAATCTACCCTGCTGTTTCAGTTGCTGAATCAAGGGGCTAGGAACTTCCGGGCATGAGGCGGTGATACAGATTTTGTCATATGGTGCCTCTGGCGCATGACCCAAAGAACCATCACCATGGATAAGATCCACATCATAGCCTAGTTTCTTCATATTCTGCTCGGCGAAACTCAGTGTGTCCTCATCAATCTCGATTGTGACTACTTTTCCACTCGATCCTACAATTTCCTTGGCTAGGGCGGCGCCATAGCCGGAACCAGTGCCCACCTCTAGGAGTTTCTCACCCTCTTTTAGTCCCAGGGCCTCATAGAAAAGTGGATAGCTGTGGGGGCACGAAATGGTGGCCTCACGTCCAGGAAGAGGAAACGGAACCTCAAGATACGCGTAGTCCCTATAATGCTCAGGAATGAACTCCTCCCTTGGAACCTTGAGCATCGCCTTGATGATGCTCTCAGATCTCAAGAACCTCTCCTGAATCAGCCACTTGACTTTCTTCTCTCTTTCTTCTAGGAGTTCATTGCTTGTCTTTTCTGGCGTCTTAGGAGGAGGAATAGTCCAGCCAACCATCTCAATAGGATATTCACCTGAACTTGAAATAAACACAATAGTTGACTCTCAGCTATGGGCCCAAGAATCCCTCCTTACCCACCATTCTAACTTCATATTCTGCCAAGTCTTGAGATTACCTCTTTGGCCTCAACCATTATTCTATCCAACAATTCCTTTACAGTGGGAATGTCCTTAACCAAGCCTACACCCTGACCACAGGATACGACCCCGATGTCGATATCCCCTTCCTTGTACATCTTCTCTGCTTTATCTCCAGAGGCTGCATCAATGAGTTTGAAAAGGGGCGCTCCTTGAGCCTCTAGCTCAAGAACATGTTGTGCCGCTTTGTTGTTCCACAGTCTGTGAGTGTTTCCAACTGAACGCAAAGCTAGGCAGGTGTCAGTTTCCGCCGCTTCAATCAGAGCCTGCTTTAGATTGTCATGAATGGGACATTCCTTTGTGGCCATCAGCCTAGTGCCCATAATCACTCCTTCAGCACCTAATGTCAAGACCGCGGCAACGCCTCTGCCATCTGATATTCCACCTCCGGCAATTACAGGAACATCTAGAGCATCAACTACGGATGGCGTCATTACCATCGTTCCTATGTCTAGGATTCCAGTAGCTCCACCATTCTCGTATCCAACAACCGTCACTATATCAGCACCCAGGGATGCACCCTTTATCGCATATCTTACTCCAGCGCATTTGTGAATCCAGATTGCGCCCCCATCTCTGAACTTGGGAACCAAATCCTCTGGAGCCTTGTGACCACTCGTTTCAATGATCTTCACACCCTCAGCTAATGTAGCATCCACATAGTCTTCCAGCTTGTCTTGAGGCATCAAAGCGGGGAACAGATTGATGTTTACTGCAAATGGCTGATTAGTAAGGGATTGCGTCTTCTTGATTGCATCACGTAGTTCATCGGGAGACTTGTAGTTTGCACTGGCTAATACTGCACAGGCACCAGCATTACTAGCAGCCGCGACAAACTCGGGATTAGAGATTCTAGCCATGGTCCCTGCTATAATCGGATACTTGCATCCCAACATTTCTGTTACTTTGGTCTTCATAATTCGGCTCACTCCCACTTCTCTTGGCCATTGACCAGAATCCTACAGATAAATCTCATCATGAAACAGAAAACTCGTTACGAAGCCCTACTGTCATGAAGTGGCAAGAATCCCTCCCAGCCCGCCATCAGTACTCTTGCTAGACCAAGAGCCTTTTGAAGTTCCTAAATTCTAGATGCCACACGTTCATGGAACAAGGAGGACATGTGAATATCTTGTCCAAATGGAAACCGCACTTGGAATAATGTGAAACCTCTCTCCTGCAAGTATCTGCATTTCTCTATTATTGACTCTGGTGTTCCAATCCAAGATCCGGGCATTTGTGAGTGTCTTTCCTTCAATCTCTTAGAGGTGGTTCCTTGCTGCATAGCAAGGTTCTCAATGAATAGCTCAAGGTCTTGTTCTTCTTCGAAGACTGCACAATATACAAAGAAGGTCTTCTCAATTGAGTCATAGTCCCTCCCAGCTTTCTCGCAATGAAGTCGTAAAGCATCTAGCAAATCAACAAGCTCGAATCCAACTTGAAATGTAATATTACACATGTCTGCATATTTGGCCACAATCCTGAGGGTGTGTTTTTTGCCATGCCCTCCTACAAGAATCGGTGGATGGGGTTTCTGTATTGGTTTTGGTGAGCAAAACGCGTTCCTGATCCTATAGTGATGTCCTTCAAAGGATGCGGCATCTTCTGTCCACATTAGACGGATTATCTGAACTGCCTCCTCAAGCTGCTCCAACCGTACTCTAGCTGTGGGGAAGTCATACCCATAAGCATCATATTCGATTTCCTTCCACCCTGCTCCTATTCCGAATACTAATCTCCCATTGGATATCACATCGGCCGTCGCTGCCATTTTGGCCATCAGCGATGGATGTCGAAATGAATTCGCAGACACCAGCGTGCCAAGCCGAATCCTCGAGGTCTGAGATGCAAGTGCCCCAACTAACATCCAGGCCTCCATGCAATCTCTTTCTGCTGAGTTTTCATCAAGAAACAGATGGTCCCCAATTGTCAGGAGATTGTAGCCTTTACGTTCAACATGAGCAACAATCTCTTGCACCTCTTCATAGCTGTATCCAAATTGTGGAGCAATATGAACTCCAAAACCAGGCTGCATAGCAGTTCAAAGAACCGTACACGAATGAGATTAAGAATAGTCTGCACAACGCAACGTTCCGGGATGTCCGTTTGCTATACAGACTGCCATCCAGGTGGATGCGTTCTCTGTTCAAATCCCACTTGGCCCGCCATTCAGTTCTGTTGAGCCTTCTGTGACAACTGTGATGCCGACAAATGTCGGTAGAAAGGTTATGCCGTTTCCGGAGTCTTGATGATCGTGATAGAAATGGCATGCACTACAAAGCAACAAACAATACAGCCAATGGATGCACTTGAGCCCATCAGGTGCGAGGAAACAAGCATCTCAGAGCGCACCAAAATCATAGACAATGAATCAAGAGCGCTTAGGAAGCATCTGGCACAGGAAGAGGCTCTCCGCCAATTCGAGCATCGGAAATCGCTTGCGCTTGCAGAAGCTCATAGGATGTCGTTCAACCGGTAGACCATGACTTGGGACAAATCCTGGGAGTGGCGAACGGTTGAACCCCATCCATACGCCAAGTCTTCGGGTGTCTGGAAAAGACGAACTAGGCGGCCTCGCCTATAAGGCGCATCTCATCTTTCCTTTCTTGGGGAATCCGCCGGAAGAGCTGAATGTGTGGAATCAGTGCAGTAATAATCTTGTTCTCTGCCTTCTTCAAATGCTCCAAGAAGGTCGTTCTCGATACCTTCTCCTTAGATGCAATCGTCTGAAGATCAGACCCTCTCGGGAACCTGAAGTAGCCCTGTGCATAGGCAGTCAGGAGTGCATGCATTTGCTTCTCAGTCAGTCCTGAGAATAGTGCGTCTGTGGTGAGCGTCAGAGAACTTGCGATGTACCCATCAAATGGCTTCTTTCTAATTATCTCCACCTCGAAGCCATCCTTTCTCAGTTTCGTCAGAAGTTTCTTGACATTCTCATGTCTGAAGGAGATGAGTCTGAGGTGCTCCCAACCGTTTTCATATGCAATAGGCGGTATCAGCAGAAGACCAGGGTCGCCAAGATAGTTTTGCACGGTGCCTGGCCCTCCACACGAACACATCTGGGTGATGACATGGGTGTTAGCACCGTTGTGTATTTCGTCCACTATTTCAACTGCCTTTGACATATCATTACGTATCTGGTCGTAGTCTTCTTGCTTCTGCATGATTAGCTCCATTATGTCGTGTTTGTCGTTGCACCATTGGTAGATCTTGACTGAAGGATTATCTTTCGTGATTTCGCTGAGGGGATTATCATATCTTGCTCTAAAGACGACTTCGAAGAGTGGCATACTCAGTTCAAGTGTGCTGGGCATATATGAACTCTACCGACATATGTCGGTACTACTCTCTCACTGCTTCCAATGCCATCTCTATCAGACTGCCCAGACCTCCTCTCGCTCACCAATCTCTGTCAATCTTCGATTCCCTAGTCACTTCTGCGCTTGAAATCCTAGCTGACAGTGCAAGTATCACTTGCCTTGATAACACCCTAGCGGAGCCAAGAATTCAGGATAGAAGGGCTGCAGGAATCTTCGCATCTCATAGCACACATGGCACTCATTCAGGTACTTCTCAATCTGAGCCAAGCCATGGTGTCTTGCTAGCTCAATCAGAGACGCTGGCCCACTCTCCTCTATGCGTGATATGATTGGGTGATTACGATAGTCGTATTCGGTGACAATGTCTGTCAATTTGGCCTCAGTGGCATTACCAATGCACAGACCTGGGCATAGTGTGACATTGCCTTCAGAATCAATCTCTATCGTAGCTGGACTCTGCAACCCGCCCGGAATCCAGAAAGGCGGAACGCATCTACCTGATGGCAGTACCTCCTTCAGTTCCACCTGTTCTGTCAGAAAATCGACTGCTCGTCCCTCAAGATCCACGACATATGGTGAGAACTCCACATCATCTATATCTCCCAAGTAATCGATGGCCTTTCGGGTAGCATTGTTATGCGGATTCTCAGTTTCTATCCCACCAATGAAGTAGCTGTCCACCCACACGTTGTCGAACCCCATGGAACTTGCAGAGATTACTCCGTTGCGTACCTTCTCCAAAGAGATGAACTCCTGATGAAATGCATCAAGACTGAATGTAATCTGAGTGAGCCCCTCTTTCTTGAGTAAGCCGAGTTTCTTGTCTGCTTCATCAGTGTCCTTTGCCCAGAACCCGTTAGTGATGACTCCGATTTGAGCTAACTCCAGGATGCGTGCGTATGCGACCACCTCTCTAAGGAGTCGGAAGTTGATGAACGGTTCGCCTCCATGAACGGTGAGCGTTTCCAGATAACCTAGGTCTGCAAGTTCTTGCAGCCATTGCTTGGCTCGCTCAGAATCCATCATCTCTGTACGTGTCGGTCCGCCACGATAGGCACAGTGTCTGCATTCTGAGGTACACTTGAAAGTCAGCAACAGATCGACATTTCTAATCCTCGTCAACTCAACAGTCCCATGACGTTGTACATCCGTGACGATTTATCCTTTCAGTTCCAGTTCAAACACTGTCCAGTCACCGACCCTTCTGTTTTGAATGCGTCCTGACTGATCTAATACCAACCAATGTCGTTGATGTGGCCCTGTCTTTTTTCTCCCTTACACTACAAGCCCTGAATTGCTGACTGGATTACCAGAACATCTGCAGTCTTGTCAATAGAGCCATTTGAGTCAACTATGATTTTCTGAATACATAGATGGCCCAGTTCAACGTGTCCCGGCCCCAACGCAAGTAGATTTCCCTCGTCTTCATAGATCTCTCAAGAAGCTCTTGGTTATCTGGGTCATCAGGGTGAGATTGAATGTAATCATTGACTGCCCACCACTGAAGAGTCTCATAATGATCCCAATCATCTTGGCTCGAAACAATCGTATAGAGGCTGGTCAGACCCTCTTCCTCTCCCAACAGTACGTTCTCTTCATGCGACCTATAATCATCCTCAGTCATTTGAGTGGCCTCAAGGTACTCATTATCCGGCTCCTTTAACCAAAACGGCTCACCTACAACAACGAAGCCACCGGGCTTGGTCATTCCTTTGAGAGCTTTGAGCGTACCACGATGGTCTTTGAAGACCCAGCTAGCTCCCAAGCACATCGACAAGTCAAATGCCTCTGGAACATCTGGTTCGTACTTCGCACCATCCATTTCTAAGAATACTAAATCCGCCTCAGGCACTCTCTCACGGTGTTTCTCCTTACAGTCAATGATGCAAAAGGGCGAGATGTCAACACCGACTCCAGATGCGGAGTAGATCTCGGCTAGTCTCACTAGGTATTCACCTTTCCCACACGCAATGTCAAGTACACGAGCACCTTGTGGGAGCCTGAGAAGGCTACAGAAACGCTCCAACTTCTCTTGGCTCATTGGGTTACATAACAGATGTCGCTTGTGTGTAATGTCGAAGTACTTCCACCTGTCCATTTACAGTCACTAAACTAATGGTGTTTCCATCAGTCAGATAAGTCCTGTTTCTGAGCCAAACGACACTTGGAACAAAGTCCGTAGACCTCTAGACTCTGTCCCGTCACTTGAAACTCAGTACTGTCCTCGATGGCAGTCGCGAGTGTGACCAGCCCCTCGAAGTGGAAGTCCTCAACATTACCACAATTGTTACAGACCAAGTTGACGTGACTGTCAACTACAGGATCGTAGCGGGTGGAACCATCTCTGAATGCCATCTCCCTAGTGAGTCCCAAATCAGTGAACAGTCTGAGCGCCTTGTAGACAGTTGCTAGGCTTATAGTGGGGTCTCTGTCCGTTGCGGACTTGTGAATCTCGGCGACTGTCGGATGGTTGCCCGCGCTCCACACAGCATCGTATATTGCAAGTCTTTGCGGTGTCGCCCTATAGCCTCTTTTTCTGAGAACCTCAACTATTTCGGCCATCGAGTTCATCTCTTGGTGCCTAACAGGTTTCAGATTGTAATAAACGTTATCATTTACATTTTTATACTTATAGAACACAAAACTTAAGTAATAATCATTATCCACTAGACCATTCATTCCGAGGAGTCTAACCAAATGGAAGTAAAAGAAGAGAGAAGAATGCTCCTGATCGGAGAGGAAGCACCAGACTTTGAGGCTGTGACAACAGACGGCGCAATCAAATTCAGCGAATGGGCTAAGGACAGCTGGGTCATTCTATTCAGCCATCCCGCCGACTTCACGCCGGTCTGCACCACTGAGTTTATCGGTTTCACAGAGATATACCCGGAACTAGAGAAGCGCGGCGTAAAGCTGATGGGCCTTAGCATTGACAGCATCTATTCCCACATCTCTTGGATAAGCACGATAAAAGAGAAGTTCGGAGTGGAGATCCCCTTCCCTATAATCGAGGACTTGAGCATGAGCGTTGCTGAGAAGTACGGCATGATTCACCCCGCTCAGAGCGGCACTGCCGCAGTAAGAGCCGTATTCTTCATCGATCCAGAGTTCAAGCTTAGAGCACTAATCTACTATCCCCTGAGCAATGGACGCAATATGGCCGAGATTCTACGTGTCATTGATGCGTTTCAGACCTCTGACAAGCACAAGGTCGCCACTCCAGCCAACTGGAATCCTGGTGACAAAGTGATAGTCCCACCTCCAAAGACCAAGGCAGACGCAGAGAAGCGCCTCAAGGAAGGCTATGACTGCACTGATTGGTGGTTCTGTAAGAAGGAACTATAGATTACCTTTGCGGGGTTTCGATGCCCCGCGTTCCCTTTCTTCTACGACAGATTCTGTGTCGTTTCCTTTGAAATGCTATGGGCCCTTCGAAGAGGCTCCGGATATCCGTCAATCGATGCCTGCTCCACGACCGTCACTGCAGTATCTAGGCCGATTCTGTGTCCTATGGAAACATAGACCGGTTTCTTTCTCTTACTCAACCATAGAGCCATTCCGATACAATTGTAATCATCAAGAATCCTAGCCGCATTTCCCTGTCGCGGCTGCATCTCACCTAGGAGCAGTTTCTTCGCTACACCTATCGTCTGCAGGTCCAGATGGACACCTAGTTGTGACGCCAAACCGAGGCGTCTGGGATGCAGAATACCATTGCCATCGACAAGTACTGGTCCTGTTTCATCCAAGTCCCTGAGGAGCTCGACCAGTACAGGACCCTCACGGAGAAAGAAGTAGCCTGGAATATACGGAGTGGTACACTCAACCGTTCTCTGTTCAGTCTGGATAGTTTCTCTGCTCTCCAGATCCATTACGACTGCACAACCTACTGCAACATTTCCTGTATAGGACACGTCGACCCCGGTCACAATAGAGCTGCTAAACGGTGGGATGTCTTCCGTGATCACTCGTTCTGCGAGTCGCATCTGTTCGACTCTCAACTGAGCTACCAGCTCATTCACTGTAGTCATCCCAGGATGCTCCACTTCTCATCAGACTGTTTCTCGACACACTTTTAGGTATGCCAGTTGAGCTTCCATGACACTGTTCATCTGGGAGGAAATGAATTATGGTATTCAATCCTTTACCCGGTTTAGAGTGGGCTTGGGATATTGTCGCATTCATTATCTCGTTCATCTTGATTCTAATGCTAGTCCAGATCAATGCTGCAATCGAGAAGAGTGGCAAGCTATCGACGGTAGTGACAAGGAAGGTTATCCACACCTTCGCAGCCCCTGTATGGGCGGTGTCATGGTTGCTCTTCTCAGGAGGAGTGTTCAGTCGTTGGCTAGCGATGGTTGTTCCTCTTCTCTTCGTAATCCAGTTTATCGCAATCGGAACTGGGAAGATGCAGAATGAGAACTTCGTGCGATCCATGTCTAGAAGTGGGGATCCTAGAGAGCTTCTTGGAGGTACATTATACTATGCCTTCATGATGGTTGTTATCGGGATTCTCTGGTTCTATGTCCCACCTGACGGCAACTTGGCTAACGCCACTCCGCTAGCAATGGTTGTCTTTGGATGTCTAGCTGGTGGTGACGGGTTCGCTGATGTCATAGGACGCAAGTATGGTGGTGACAGGAAGTTCGGGATTGGCGGCGCTGAGAAGACACTTGCAGGCGTTGTTGGAATGTTCATCGGATCATTCCTGTTCAGCTTTGTCCTAGTGTTCCTATTCTCCATTGAGGTGGCAGCCTTTAGTGTAGTAGACCTGATTCTACCAATCGTAGTTGTGAGTCTTGTTGCCACGATTGTGGAGGCAATAACACCAAAGGGCCTTGATAATCTGACCATCTCCATTGCAGCGATTGTGATGGTGCTACTGCTACCTTATCTCGGACTCTTCTGGCCGTTTCCGATGTTCAGCCTGTTCTAGATGTCGTGGTGTGCTGAATGGCCCAAGACCTGACAGTCATCAAGCTTGGCGGTTCACTACTGACTGACAAGACTAGACCTTACACCTACAGGAAAGGCGTTCTGAAGTCGGTTGCCCGAGAGATTGGAGAGTGCCTTGATGAGGGTCTAATCCAGTCCTTGGTCTTGATGCATGGTGTTGGTTCTTTTGGCCATCCACCAGTCCTTGAGCACAATCTACACAAGGGCTTCTTGGGACCTGAACAGCTCCTGCCTCTGTCAAAGACGCAGGAGAGTGTAGCTGAGCTCCGTCACATCATTGTGAAAGGACTCCAGAACGCTGGAATCCCTGTGTGCCTGATGTATCCATCGTCAATGGTGACCTCTGAGAAGATGAGGATGACCAACTACTTCCTAGAGCCATTGAAGGGCTTCACTTCAGTCGGGATGGTCCCTCTATTGGGGGGCGATATCCTAATTGACTCGGTTATGGGCTGGAGTGTTGGCAGTGGAGATCAGTTGGCCGTCATCATCTGCAAAGAGCTGGATGCCAAGCGTCTGATTCTCGCGTCCGATGTCTCTGGAATCTATGAGGACGACCCAAAGCTGAAGCCGGATGCTGCACCAATTGACGTCGTGAATCTGAGCAATCTCGAAGCGACTCTAGAGCGAATGGGCAAGTCGGGAATGGAGGACGCAAGTGGGGCAATGAAGGGCAAACTCCAGTCATTGATTCCTGCTAAGCCTCTGATTGAGAAGGGGCTGGAAGTCGGGCTTCTCTCAATGATGGAATATGGCAACCTAAAGTCGTTCCTAAGGGAGGAGCCGGTCCAAGCCACACGTGTTGTTGTGAAATAGAGGAACTTCTGGGACTCTAAGTCCCAGAACCTCTCTTTTTCTCAATCTGACTTCGATATATGTCGAGTAGCTTCTTGGTGTGCTCTTTCAAGTCATAGTGCTTCTCCACGGTCTTCCTAGCATTGTTCCCAAGTTCCGATTGTAATTCCTCGTCTGACAGAAGGTTCCTAACGGCTTCAACTAGCGGGCTAACTTCACCCGGAGGGATAGCCAGGCCATCGTGACCGTGAGTGACAATCTCTCCTGGACCGTACACATTCGTGGTCACAACTGGGACCCCACATGCCATGGCCTCTATGATTGAAAGGCCAAAGGGCTCTCTCCTTGAAGGGTAGAGGAAGACTCTGCTCCTATTGATCAGGTCTGGTACTTTCTCGGTTTCCACCACTCCAAGATAGTCGACCATCTCCAACACACCCTTCTCTTCAAGATCCTGGAGCAGCCTGTCCTTGTAGGATCCATCTCCCGTCATCAGCATCCTGAGGCCTGGAAGATGCTGCTTGAGTTGAAGAAGCATCTCGGGAAACAGGTCGACTGCTTTCATGGTTTCAAGTCTGCCAAGGAATGCAACATCCCACTGCTTGTGGATACCAGATTTGGGACTGAATACTGAGAGATTCACTGCATTCTGAAGCGTAGTCACCCTGTCCGTTAGATTCTCGGGAGACAAATGCTCTCGAAGGGCCTCTGCGACATTCTCGCTAACTGCAAGAACCAAGTCAAATGGCATATGCGAAGCAAATTGTGCATAGTCAGTTGTCTTGGTCCCATTTGGTAGTATTAGTGGCTTGGGTAGGCCATGAATGGACACCACCATTGGTATGTCTGTCGTTTCCCCAGCCTGTTGTAGAGTTTCCAAAACGCGGTTGAACACCACGTAGCTGCTGTGCGCGTGTATCACTTCCGGCTTGACATCAAGAAGCAGTCTGGCAAGTTGCTCTACCAGCAACGATACATTCTGCTCCAAGTCATCTGGTGTGAACAGTTGCTCCGCAGCTACAGACCTTTCATCCTCAGACAGTGCGTAGAACTCCCACTTGCGTGCCTCCAACAGATTTCCGGGGAGATGAAAAAGTGTGTAGTGAGAACGAACAATCCTGTCTGAGAAATCACGTGCCGGTGCCTGAGTCACTACGTACGACTCATGACCTTCTGAAACGAGTTCCGCGGATAGGTAATGCAGTATCGCTTCGTACCCACCTAGACCGGCAGGGTTAAGGCTATCACAAAGGTGGAGAATCCTCATACTCAGTCCTAGCCAGACTAGATCAAGGATGTCTAATCTATCTATCGAGGAACACGCCAGTGAATCGACGAGATGTGAAACAACCTGCACTGATTAGTCTCCCAGACCGCGTCCGCGACCGTGACGTGTTTCACGACAAGGATGGAAGAGTCTATGTCACCCTCGGATACATCCAACCAGCGAGTCGAATTCTCTCTTTCTTCAAGTATGCGCCTCATCCTGATGGTAAGTGGGTCTCAGGAGAACGGCGGTACGAACGTATCTTCTGGGGCGGAGGGGCCTCAGCATCTGAAGGCATGACAAAGGCTCCTGACGACTACCTAGTATTCGATGATCATTTCGGTGTTGAGCTTCTTGAAGTGCCCAGAGATGATGTTGACAAATACTTCAGTCCTGAAATCAGACTAAGGGAGATTCTTGAAGAGGGGGCCAAAGACCCATTGGAGAATAGCGTGGGTGAGATGGCTGAGACTCTACACGACACACTGGGAATCCCACTTGAACGACTGGGTGTCACAGGCAGTATCGTTTGGAAGGCACACGACCCATCTTTCTCTGACATCAATATGAACATCTATGGCTTTGAAGACGCGTGGCACCTCCAGAATAGCTACGATGAGGTTGCAGAACAGAACTCACACATGCGCCTAAGGGAACTCCACGAATGGGAACGCACTATGTCCAGAGTCGTTGCCCGTATTCCTGTTCTTCCTGTTGAGGACATGAAGACGCTGTTCACAAGAAGGAAAGGACTCCTCTGTCGCGAACGGAGTATCGGTGTCATGCCTATTCTCCTCCCCGACGAGGCTCCAATCATGCACGGAAGTGAGTCATACACAACATTGACGCCCTCTCCTGTGCGTGTCAAAATGGAGGTCACCAGCGAGAAATACGGTCTGTTTCTCCCCGCAATCTATGAAGGCAGTTCCCGCCCGCTCGACATCTTAGGGGGGGACCAGGTTTCAAGGATATTGCTGTATGAGGGGTCATTCCGAGGACTCATACGAGAAGGAGACAAAGTAGAGGTGTCGGGTATCATTCAGAGAGTCACACCGACACGAAACAGGGAAGAAATCTTCTACCAGCTGATGGTCGGCTCGAAGGTGGGGGCGGGCAAGGAGTTCATTCGCCTTGTCAGTAATACCTAGTACTCGACGGCACCTATGGTCTTGAGAACATTGGCTTCCCAACCTGATACATAGCTTATCGCTATCTGCTCATATTCTGTGCTCTTTCGCTCTACTTTCTCAAGAACGCCAGAAACCAAGACCTCCTCATCTCTGAAGGCCATCATTCGAAATTGTTCTATGTAGTTGAGAACTCTGGTGGGTGATGCGCTTGGGTCGCCATCCAGCACTTCAAGCGTTTCGATTCCATACTCGCTTGGCATGTAGTAGCCGTCATCATGCTCAGTGATGCGGGCCCTGACAGTAATCCGGTCCCCCGGAGTCATTGTTGCATCCTCAGCCAGGTTGTCAATCTCGTCAAATCTACGAATAGGCTCGAACTCCACCTTGAGGAAGGGTTCTCGTACTCCTGGCAGGATACCGTAGATTCCCTTTCGACGATGGTGCGCAATTATCTCTTCACGAGTTATCGCCTTAAAGGGAGAAGGCTTCTCCAAGAACTGCTCCACTTCCACCACAAACTCGTTGGCCAGATACCCATCCGGTTCAGAATACCATTCAAGCAGAAGCGGCCGAAGCTCTTCGAACGTCTTTTTTCCGTAGACAGTGATATCCAGATCCGAGTATTGTGGATGGTAGATTCCTGCTAGCAGGCTACCGAATATACCCAGATCCGACCGACTTAACGATGTGTTCTGTACGAGATAGTCAATCAGTTCAACCAAGAGTTCTGCAAGGAGGTCATCAGGCGGGGAAGCAAGCATCTCTTTCAGGCCCATGTCTGTCCTGAGCACCTCACTAATGTCAGGATGCCTTACTCCAACAAGAATAGTGTCAAGAGGAGGATACTGAACTGTGAACTTTGGATACTTCTCATTCACGAACTCCACACCTTCGGGCCCATAGAACTTGCAGTAGCCCTTCTTACGTATTCGTCTATCCAGCAGAGTGTCAGACTTGAATATGGACATAGGCACGTATTCAGGGTCACACACGTATCCCTCTGGGGGATGCCAGTATCCGTAGACGCGGAAGAAGATTCCTGGTTCTGTCAGAATCAGATCACGGTCTCTGAGAGTAATAGCTTGTTCAGGCATTGTCACATCCTGTCCCTTAAGATACGCGAATGACGCCGAGTGATAATCTTTCCTTTCGACAACCAGACTCATTAGGAGAAGCCGCCCTAAGGGTACCTGTGTCGTCCGGAAGGTCATATGTCAAGACAAAGGCCGGCGATGGCGAAACGGCCAGAAAGGCCCTCTTGGAGGCCAAACTCCTAGACACAGAATACAAGATAGTAGACGAATACCAAGACCTGTACTTCCCATTATCAGGCAAGGTTTCCAAGGCCGAATTGAAGAAGATTCTGGCTGGCATAGACTTCGAAACCGGCAAGAGAGAGTTTGTAACGGCACATATCGGACCGAAGACGTTGTCTGATGCTCTTGAGGGCATACTACCCCCAGAACTGTTCGAACACCTACCACGTGCCTATGACCTCATTGGAGATATCGCTGTTCTTGAACTACCTGATGAGTTAGCTGACTTTGGTAGGGAGATAGGTTCAGCTTTTCAATCCATGCACAAGAACTTCTCAACGGTTCTTGGCAAGCGAGGTGCCATAACCGGAACAACAAGAGTCCGTCGGTATGACCTACTTGCTGGTCAGAGAAAGACAAGAACCATTCACACAGAATATGGCTGCAAGATTGCAGTAGATGTTGCAAAGGCCTACTTCAGTCCAAGGCTGCTTGAGGAGCATAACAGGGTTGCAAATCTGGTTGTGGATGGCGAAACCGTGGTAGACATGTTCACTGGAGTCGGCCCCTTCGCGCTACACATTGCCAGAAGACATAGTGCTAGGGTCTATGCTATCGACATCAACGCTGATGCAATTGATCTACTTAGAGAGAGCATCGAGCTCAATCGACTGATAGGTGAGGTCATACCTATACTGGGAGATGCACATGATTACGTTCAGAGCAGTTTTGATGCAGATGTTGATCGGGTGATAATGAACCATCCAACTGGTGCCTTCGAGTTTGTAAGGGATGCATGCAAAGCTCTGAGGGAAGACGGATTCATGCATTACTACGATTTTGCAGGTGGAAAAGATCCTGAAAGTAGCGTTCAGGAGAAGATAGAGGGCCTTGTGAGAGAGTCGGGCAGAGAAGTACAGAGTGTTGATGTGATACGAAGAGTCCGGGATAGTGCCCCCTACGAGTACCAAATGGTTGTCGATTTGGTCATTCGCTGATAAAGAGAAGCTCACAATCAATGGCTGTTTCAGGCTGTTTTAACCTCTCTATGAGAGAACGATTAAGGTCTGAGGCCGCCTTGTCAGCTTGAATCATCAGAGTTCGCCCGCACACAAATGAGCTCTTTCGAGCCACCATGCTAGTCGAATCGGAATACGTCAGCCCGGGGTCCCCTCTTCCCTCAATCTCCTCAATCAAATTCTCCACATTGAGTCTCAGGACAATGCGCGTGTTGGGGGATCTGGCTAGTTCTTTGATCTCCGAATCGAATCTTTGGAGCGTCTTATTCGCCCGAATGCCGACAATACACGTACCTGATGGTGTCAGAGTTGGCTCTGATGTAATCTCAACCGTGGTTCTATGATCCCCAGTGACATTTGCGTGTCCATAGGCTCGGAATCGCACTCTGCGCATGCTTCCATGATTGCGCTCAACGCTTTTATCAATGCATGCCACATTGTGCAGTGATTGTGATGCGCGACAGCTCCTTCGAGAAACAAGCCGAGAATCTCGCTCAGAGTCTTCGACGCCGAGGATATCTAAGGAGCGAGAGCGTTGAACGGGCATTCAGGACCGTTCCTCGAGAGGAGTTCGTACTCCCAGATTCTCGTAGAAACTCATACCGCGATTCACCTCTATCAATTGGATTGGGTCAGACTATCTCTGCTCCTCACATGTGTGTAATAATGTGCGAAGGTCTGGACCTCAGAGAGGGGCACAATGTCTTAGAGGTGGGAGCCGGATCAGGGTATCATGCTGCTCTATGTGCAGAGATAGTTGCACCAACGGGGTCCCCCAACCCGGGCCATGTATACACAATAGAGATAGTCAAAGGCCTAATCGATTTTGCCAAAGCGAATCTCGAGCGGTCCGGGTATGCCGATAGAGTGTCTGTAATTCATGGAGATGGTGGAAGGGGGCTACCAGAGAAGGCTCCCTTTGACCGAATGCTTGTGGCAGCGGCAGCACCCGACATTCCTCCGCCTCTGATTGAACAGCTGGCACCAGGTGGCATTCTGCTAATCCCTGTGGGGTCTCGTGGGTTCTATCAGGAGCTCATGGTGGTTGAGAAAGGCTTGGAATCGAAAGTCACCAAGAAACGGTGGGGTGGGGTTGCCTTTGTACCACTGACTGGCGAGTATGGTCACTGAGGCTCTCTCACCCTATGAAGAGGTACCACTGAAAGCGTCACATAGTCATCATCCTTCAGCTTAAGCCTCTCTCTGAGATCGAAGGGCGAGATCACCTCCAGAATGTCCTGTCCGTGATGTGTTCGCTGAGCAATGACTACGACACCATCAACTTTCTGATTCACCATGACTCGATAACAGACGACATCTCCAAAAGTCCGCCCCTCGAGAGTGAAACCTGACACAATCAGGGGTGGTGACTGTTTCATTCTACTGACGGCGTTGCGAGAGTTCTCATCAATGACCTTCACATTAAGGGTGCCAGAAAAAGGCTTGAAACCAAGGGCCTTCTCGAATCTTGAGGAGTACATTTCCACGTAGTATGCGCCTTCACCAAGGCCATGCACCACCCGACCATCTATCACTATCTCCTCCTCACGTGGCGCAAGAGCAAGCTCCAAGTTAGTCATTATCTGGCTTAGCTCTTTGATGCCTTTACTTGTCAATTGTAGCACCATTCCACTTGCCGTGTGAGCCCGAGTCACATAGCCCTCTTCGACGCAAAAGGAAATCCTTCGTGATGCGGTCTGTTGACTTACGTCAAGCATCTCTCCAAGTCTTCGGGTTGTTAGAATAGTCCTTCCATGAGATGCCCCTTCTCTCGCCAGAACATAGAGTGTGAACCAAGTGTCAGGTGCAATCATGTCAGTCTGCTCTCCGCTCTCCATCCTATTATTGGTTATCTCTCATGCGGTCTTCGAAGGCCTTCAGTTCTCTTACCAACTTCTCCTGCTGAATGGCTGAAGTTATGCTTCCACGTGTGCGCTCAATTATCGACCTAGCAACGTCGCATTTCCTTCTGAGGTCGGGGACCAAGGCATTCGGAAAGTCAAAGGTCTGGATTTCATCGAAGATCTCTTCCATGAACCCCAACAGACTCGTTGCTCTCTCGACGTCCTCTTGTCGAATGCTATCAAGCACAGCTCTCCTGAGTTCTCCTACTGTGTCTGCAAGACCAGTCAGATACGCTCTCGCAGGAATCCCGTACTGCTGAGGGGCTGTAAATCGACCATCTTTCAGTAGTGAGAGGAGGTTTGCAGCCTCTGCCATCTCCTGATGGGCTACATCTAGATTCCTCGAACGAGCCATGAAATTGCTCTCCGTCACCTCCCTCAGGGCTCTCTCCACAATCGCATGAGCCTCTGATAGCAGTTCAGCAGCAGCAGCGAAGTCTCCTCTGTGACTCTCCTTTATTGACTCGCTACACTTTCTAACGGCTGACCTTGATAGTGGAAGTATTCTCTCGCGGACTCCATCATCTCCCTCAATCTCGGTTCTCAGAGGCTCTAGAATCTTGGATAGCTTCATTTCTGTCCCCGACCCCCGTCTATTGTATCTTCTTTATTTGTTTGCTCCTTGACAGAAGCACCACCCTGCTCTCAACCTGCTCGTCTTGTAGATAGTACCCCGTAAGAGCGGACAGTTTCCTAGAGAAAGAACGAATCTCCCGGTGCGACGGTGCATTGACGCTACTCATTCTATCCCTAGATGAGCCAAGAAACATGTACCCCTTGACTTCAACAAAGTCTGGCTCACCTGAGAGAATCAGCTTGGCAAACGAGCGCGGTTCATACATATTGTGACCAGCTACCATTGTGAGTCGATTCACAGTACGACATGAGAGTGAATGAAGCACCTCTTGTGATTCATTCAGTAGTTTCCAGCCATCGCGTATAATTGGTTTGCACAGGGCACGATAGGTCTGTTCGTCTGGCGCGGCCAATGTTATGTAGAGCTGCGTGGGGAGAGTCATATTGGATAAAACATCCGGTCGTGTTCCATTGGTCACTAGGAATGTTGACATTCCTCGATTGCCCCCCTCCTCAATCAGTTCACTCAGGAACGGATACAGCGTTGGCTCGCCCGCCAATGAGATTGCTAGATGTCTAGGTTCTCTAGCCTCACGATATCTATTCTCTGGCACATTAGCTCCGATTTCGGGATTGAATCCTCCTAGAGACCTTAGGTTAGCCATCAGCACTTCATCGAGCAGGTCAGATGGTGCCAGAACTTCATTCTTTGTAACGCTAGTCTGATTCCATCCCGTTCCAAGGTCTGATGGAGTCACCCGCCAACAGAAGTCACAGTTCTGAGTACACTTGTCCACTACTGGAGTCATCTGCAAACATCTGTGACTCTCAATGCCATAGAATCGCTGCTTGTAGCAGACATCTCCATATAGTAGACTCTTCTTTTGCCATTGGCATGCCTTGAATGCTCCTCGCTGTCCAAGGAGGTGATACCCTTGCCGCTTGAGCTTCTCTCTCAATTCTGTAGGCATTTCCGGACTCAATGGTGTCGTCGGCCAAGACTGCGTCGTGTCTTATGAGCATTTGGCATTGTACTCTCCGTTGGAGGCCAGTTCCGCAGCCATGGTCTCTTGCACACTCCAAGAACCAGTAAGCACTCCCCTTCTGGAGAGCTCTCCTAATGCACTACGACTCTCTGGGTCTAGAATTCCTGGCGGCATGTTCTCGAAGGCACTTCCAGGAAGAGGCATGAATACGTGTCCGTGCACCATCGCTCCCATCTTTGCTAGCTCTTCACACATCTCGATGCTGGCTCTCAGTTCCTTCTCTGTTTCTCCAGGTAGTCCAAACATCATGTCAACGTGTGGTGTGAAACCACAATCGAAAGACAATCGAATCGCATCCAGTCCGTCTTCTACGGTGTGACAACGATTTGCAATATCTAGGACTCTGTCACTCGCTGATTGGAGTCCAATCTGGAGCGTTCTATTGGCCACATAGTCACGCAGCAAATCAAGTGCTTCCTTGCTGACAAACTCGGGTCGAACTTCAGACGGAAACGCTCCAAAGAAGACCTCTTCAAGGCCCTCAACTGAGGTGGACTCCCTGAGTAAGTATCCCAGTTTGTCCAGATTCATCTCGCGTCCCTTTCCTCCATAAGAGAGAGCATTCGGCGACATGAACCAGGTACGTCGAAATCCCCTTTGTTGAACCGCACGATTCAGCCATCCGACGACTGAATCTACGGATCTATGTCTTACTCCTTTGCTGGTCAAGAAAGGCGTGCAGCAGAACTTGCAGGCAAACGGACAACCACGTGTCACCTCGACTGGACCTAATACGTTCATATCAAGTGCAAAGGGGGGATATTCATCCAGTTCGACCTTGGGGAGGTCTCTCGGCTTTGGATAGAACTCACTCTTCTCAGAGACAACACCTTCAATCTCTCGAGGGTCTCTATCATTCATCAGATACCAGAGCAGGTCTGTAAAGAGCTTCTCTCCCTCGCCTACTACGACATAGTCGAACCCAGCGTCCAAGAGGTCTGCAGGACGAGCGCTAGCGTGAGGTCCGCCTCCGATTTGCGTAACCGTGTCACCAAACCGTGCCTTGATTCTCTTACTCTCACGAAACACTCTCTCAGTCTGTGTACTCATCACGGATTGAGCAAGCAGTACTGGTCCCTTATCGACTGTCCTTCGAATGGTGCTATCAGACAGCTGAAATGGTGCACTCACCTGCAACTCAGCCAGTCGACTATCCATCTCTACAGCACCGAGAAGTGCTGCTACGCTATATCTCGAAGAAGAATGAGTACGGAAAATGAGATGATGAGGCCCCACTCAAGACACACGCGCTAGTTCTCTACGACTCGCTCAGCGACACCGTCTTTGGTGACGCTCATAATGCGGATTTCGCCACCAGACTGGGCATCCCTGGATATTCCAGCCTTTACTGCTGCAACTGCTATCTTCTCCGCTTCCTTGACCGTCAGACCCTCTTTGTAGTCCTTCTCAAGAACACCAAAGGCTGTCTGTGTTCCACTTCCGGCAGCTGTAAACTCTTCAGGTATCAATGACCCGCCCATGTCTAGTGTATAGAGTGCCGGGCCGTCGGTGTCAAACCCAACTATGACAGTCTGTACGTAGAGAGGTGCCATCTTCTGCTGATACAGAGTGTTGGCCACCATCTTGGACAGCGCCTTCACGCTGATGGCTCTCTTCTGATTCAGCTCATAGAGTTTGATACTTGCTTGAAGCCGACTGACAAGCATCTGATAGTCCGATGTGAGCCCTGCAGAGGCCAAGACTATGGTGTCAGACAGTTTGAATGCCTTGACACCCTTATCCGTGAGAATGAACGTTCCCCAGCTGATCAATGAGTCGGTAGCTACAATAGCTCCATCGCTGCACTTTATACCAACAACGGTCGCACCAGTAGGAAGTGACATTACAAGAGGTCCTCCGTAGGGCGCTCTGGCCCGAATTACGGTCAGGTAGGTTCTTTTTAAAACGTTTTGAACTGTTCCTTTTGTGCAGACAAAGACCGAAAAGGAATTGACTGAGAGATATGCAGTGGTTGAATCCCTTCACAAAGATCCCCACCATAATGACTGCAGAGGAGATTATCGACTTTGCACAGAAGAAGTCGACCCGTATGAGCATGAAGAGCTCTCTTAGACTGAAGAGAGTGGAGCGAACCCGGATTCGAGAGATAACACGACTTCAGGAGTTCACCAAGCATATCAAGGGCAAACTGAAGGAGGCTGTGGAGGGTTTTCCTTCTCTGGACCATCTACATCCATTCTATCACGAGCTCACCGAGATTCTTGTTGGGATTGATAAGCTGAAACAGGCACTTGGAGCTGTCTACAACTGTACGCCTCCAATCGACGAAATAACCAACAACCATCTCGAAGCATTGAAGCTCGCAGAGGACTTCCGTCAGATGAAGAAGACACGTAGGGCTGCCAAGGGTAGAATCTCGTCAATTGTGCGCGCGACAGCTTCAAACTTGGATTTCATCATTGAGGCCAAAAAGACCATGTCGCGACTTCCCGGTGTAACTCCCAACTCTCCCACCATAGTATGTGCAGGCTTCCCCAATGTCGGCAAATCAACTCTTGTGAAGGCTGTTTCAACGGCCGAGCCAGAGATTGCACACTATCCCTTCACTACCAAGAAAGTAATAATCGGCCATCTCACCATTGGAGATCAGAGCGTCCAGATTATTGACACGCCTGGAATACTGGATAGGCCAATGTCAGAACGGAATGAGATTGAGAGACAGGCGATTGCCGCACTGAAGTACCTCGCTCATGTCATCATCTTCATGCTGGACCCCTCCGAGGCCTGTGGCTGGGGTCTCAACGACCAGCTCAGTCTATACAGGGAGGTTCAAAGGACGTTTCCCTTGAATCCTCTTCTCGTTGTTTTGAACAAGATCGACATCACTCCGCCCGAGCAGCTTGAGCTGGCGAGGAAGAAGGTGCCAGGAGCTCATGAGATGATTGCTATCGAAGGCAAAGGGGTTCAAGAGCTGATGAACGACGCTCTTGAAGAGGTGGACTTGGTCTCTCTCCAAGATTCGGTGGATGAGTTTGTAGCCCAAGTTTCACAGAGAGAATCCGACCCCTCTGACAGTTAGCTTCCCAGGCCCCCCAGTTTTTCCCTTGAGAGAAACATCCGCATCCAGCAACTTCTGAGCTACCCACAGGTTGGTTTCCAGGTGCTGTGTGATCTTGGTCACGCCTATCTCGCTCGTGCCCTTAGCTAACAACATGTAGGGGACCAGCATATCACATAGGTGAGAATCGACGGCCAACCCTGTGGAGAGTTCATCAATCAGCCGATGGGCGCATTCTGAACCCACATCCTCGGCAGGCTTTCCTCTCTCCCCGAGCCTGTCAGCTCCAATTCTTGCACCCTTTTCTGACTCTGCCCAAATGACAATGCCACTTCCTGGTCCTAGGTGTCTGTCCTCGTTCTTTTGATAGGACTCCACGTCAATCATAATCTGTTCTATCCCGCTCTCGCGTAACACCGAATGTGCTGAATCAGCCTGTCGTCTAGCAACATGTGGCGGCAGTCTTACACAATGCGAGATGCCACTGACTCCTATGATGTCACCAAAGTCCACAAGATCAAGCGCAGTGAGTTCTTCTACGGGTGTAATCGTACACAACACGCTTCCTCCCCCTCTTGGAAAGTGGCCTCTCTTTCTTACAGATATCTCAACATGCAGACCCATTCTCCGAAGCGAATGCGCGAAGACTGCCCGCATGTAGTCTATAGGGGGGCTCCACGAAACATCAGTCCCTCCTGTGAGGTTCAACCTGATAGGTTCAGGGGCAAGAGCCGCAGTTGGTAGAGCCGCCTGAAGTATTAGCGAGATTGATCCAGCCGTTCCAACATCATAGATGTAGTCCCCCCCTCTCCTCGTTCGAGGTGAGAATTCTACGATTGTGTTTCCGACCTCCAGCCCGCTCACCTTTGCATCCACCAATTGAGCGATGATGTCGATACCCGCCATGTGTTGTCTTTTGAGGCCTGGTTTTGGACGACCTGCACGTATTTTGCTGACTCTTACTGGACGCATCGTGAGTGCTGACAACGCAATTGATGTGCGCAGTATCTGTCCTCCTCCCTCACCATAGGAGCCATCAATCTCTATCATCATGGTGACCCTACGCCCTTGATGGGGCTCAGACAGTTAAGGACTTCCGTTCGTCGTACCGCTGCCGAAGCCTTATTACGTCACACCACCCGTTCGGTTGCGGTAAAGATGAGGTCTGCATTCATCGGGCGCTTCCAACCAGTCCACAAAGGACACATCTATTCAGTCAGTCAGATTCTGGAGAAGAAAGAGGATCTGATCATTGTCATAGGTAGCGCTCAATATTCACATACACCGAATAACCCCTTCACAGGCGGGGAGAGGGTCATGTTCATGAAGGGAGCGCTCATCGAGGAGGGGCTTCCCCTTGCCCGCATTGATATCATTCCCCTCGCAGACATCAACATCCATCCACTGTGGGTCTCCCACTTGAGAAGTTTTGTACCATACTTCAAGAAGGCCTATACCCATAATCCGCTTGTTCAAAGTCTGTTGAAGGCAGCTGGAGTCGAGGTGGATGAAACAGACCTTCTTGAGAGAAACACCTACAGTGCCAAAAACATTAGAAACCTCATTGGCTGGGACAATCCCGAATGGGAAACTCTGGTACCTGATTCGGTTGCGAAGATAATCAAAGAACACAAGCTGGACGATAGGATACGAGAAGTCGGCGAGGTCACCACCAAGCGGTGACAGTACACAGCAGACTTTAAATACGGACACAGAACGACTGTCTGTTGGTGAACGTAAATGCTAGGTGAACACGTTCCGATGGAATGAAATGCTATTTCTCTGTCCTAGCCAGTGCTCTATGTCGCAATCAAATCACAGGAGTAGATACCATGAGCAGCAGTGACCAGAAAGAAGATGCACAAGTCATCTTCAATATAAGCAAAGAGAAGAATTTCCCTGATTGGTATGGCGAGATCTGCAGAGTCGCAGAACTTGCAGACATCCGATATGGTGTCAAGGGATTCACTCCGTTTCCACCATGGAGCTACATGACTATGGACATCATGTTCGACATACTGGAAACGGTCCTGAAACGAAAGGGTCACCTGCCCATGCTATTTCCTACCGTGATTCCTGAGAGCAATCTTATGAAAGAGGCTCAACACGTCGAGGGCTTTTCACCTCAGGTGTTTTGGATAAAGGAGATTGGCGACGGTGAGAAACTGGAGGAACCACTGGCGCTAAGGCCTACGAGCGAGACAGCAATCTATCCCATGTACTCGCTCTGGGTTAGAAGTTGGCGTGACATGCCCCTAAAGAGGTATCAACGTTGTTCCATCTTCAGGTCCGAGGTCAAGAGCACTCGCCCGTTCTTGAGGGGACGTGAATTTCTGTGGATTGAAAGCCACAATGTGTTTGCGACTCATGAGGAAGTCTTAGCGCAGGTTATGGAAGACATTGAGACCACGATGGAAGTTGTGGCCGGCGACTATGGAGTCCCCGTCTTCGTCTTCAAGAGGACTCAGTGGGACAAATTCCCAGGTGGGCTAAACACCTATGCGGCTGACACTATGATGCCTGATGGAAAGGTGATTCAACTACCTTCGACCCATGACTTGGGTGACAACTTTGCTAGAGCCTTCGATATCGCATTTCTCAATGAGAAGAACGAAACTGTCTATGCATGGCAGACCTGCTACGGTCCAGCAGTTTCAAGAATCTTTGGAGCAATGATATCGATTCACGGTGACGACAAGGGTCTTCGCTTTCCCTTCAAGTTGTCCCCCTATCAAGTCGTCATCGTGCCCATATTCACAGACAGGAGCGCAGATGAGGTCTTGAAGTACTGCAGGAAGATTGAGCGCACACTGAGCAAGGCAGGTTTCCGTGTCAACCTTGATGACTCTGATGCCACTCCCGGCTGGAAGTATAACTACTGGGAGATGAAGGGTGTCCCCATCCGGATTGAAGCCGGTCCCAGGGACATGAAGCAGAACAAGGTCGTGGTCTTTCGCAGAGACACTATGAAACGAGAGAGCGTAGGCTTGAAGGAGCTCAAGAAGAGGGTCTCACGCCTCGGAGCGGAGATAGACCAGACCCTGAGATCCCAAGCAGAGGCAAGGTTCACTGATCTAGTGGTGGACGCAGAAAGTGAAGGAGAGATTGCTGATGCGCTCGAAAACGGCAAGATTGCTAGAACTCCTTTCTGCAGTACAGAGATGGAAGGACTAGCCTGTGCTGAGGAGCTTAAGGACAGAGTCGGCGGCGAGATACGCGGGACTAGAATGGACTTAGAGGAGACTCCTGAGGGTATATGCCCATTCTGTGGTGCGGTCGCCAAGGAGATTGTCTACATAGCGCGATCGTACTAGCCAAGTGTTCTGGTCCCGTTTTAGGGACCAGACTTCCCCTCTCTCTCGAATCTTGCGCGCACAAGCTCGTATGAGCCCGGATTTTCCAAGGCCGTCTACAGCAACTGGGCTACTGAGCGCGCCAAACTAATGGTTTTGAAGGAGCTTTTCAATGAACTCGTGTAGACAATAGGAGGAGAATCTTCGTCTTCAGAGATTAACAGGTCTTAACTCAGCGAGGAGGCGACTTGAGTTGACTGAGAGTCAGGTCTTTAAGGAGTACATTGCAGCAGACAACAGCCACGACTCAGGGGATACAAGATTGAGTCTAGAGAGTCTCTCGGACATTCCAGGTGTAGGTGAGAAGATAAGAAAGGCGCTTGTTGACCACTTCGGCAATGAGGCAGTCGCTCTCAAGGTCATCACGGACTCGCGTCTGGACCTCGTGTCGGCCGTGCCAGGAATTGGGGACAAACAAGCAATCAACATCGTCAAAGCTGCGTTTGAGGTACAATTTGGTGCTAGCGCCAACACGATCTTGAGAAGTGTTGATGCGAGAAAGATATTCGACTCTGTCCTAGGCATCATCCGTGGCTATACCAACACTAGCTATGCTAGGGATAAGCTGATTCTATACTTCCCCCTGCCCCCAGACAAACTTGACATCATTCATGAGCGACAGAAGTACTTCTCAGACGCTTCCGAAATGGCTCATGAACTCACAGAAGAACAGGAAGAAATCCTGCGTGCGAACTTGAGTCAAACCCGGGGTCTCTACAGAAGAATCAAGCCCCGCAGACTTGAGGGAAGGGTCATCATCACAAATGATGAGAAGGTGTTTGACAAGCTCGTGAGTGAGGGCGTGGACCGTTGGTGTCCAGTGTACGTCATATCCGAGGGTGAGAACGCCATAGACTATGCAAAGGGGTATGACCTAGTCATCTACATGTCACCACTTGGAGTCTATGACGATTCTGTTGACATGTTGGACAATGTGGAGATTCTGGGGAAAGACTGGACCATTGACGATGTCTTACCCGAGAGGACGATAGGGTTCTACTCCAGAAATTACCGAGTCATTGATGCGACTTCCAAGCTCGCGAATGTCTTCGGGAATCTTCCGATGAACGACTCTGTACGGAGCTTCATTGAGAGTATCGAAATTCACAGCCTCAAAGAGGTCGGACAGCTTCTGAAGAACCTCAACGAAGAGGGCGATCTAGCTGAAGATGTTGATGCCGAGCTTGATCGATACAGAAGGGCCGTGAAGGCATTTCCGACTGCAATTGCTGAAACCGAGGCGTGGCTCAATGAAGAGATAAAGAATAGAATCTCCAAGAGCGAAGTGACTTTGGGGGGCCAGCAGATAATCTCTATTCTGCAGTCCGCCGAATTAGAGGGAGCAGAGGGAAGCGCACTGAGGAACATGCTTCCTGCTGAGATTGTAGAAACTTTCACTTCTACCATACAAGAAGCTGAGGACAAGCTGGTGGAGATGCTTGGTCTAACCATGAAAGAAGCAGACTGGGCTTCTGGTATAATCAGTGAAGAGATTGCTCTACCTGTGAAGATGGTCTCAAGCCAGATTAATGACCTTGAGGACAGACTCAGGAGGCTCTTTGCAGACAGGCAGTTCAGACTCATCAAGAAGTTGTCAAGCCAACTTGAGAAGCTGACCCCGGCTGTGACAGAGGCAGTACGCACCCTTTTGGACTTCGATCTGTTCCTTGCCGTTGGATTGTTCAGTAGAGAGTATGACCTACGAACACCTACCATTTCAACCGAATACTCTGGAGTTGGCGTTCAAGGAGCCAGAAATCTGGCTCTTACAGAGAGTATGTTGAGAGGAAAGCATGGCGAGGTTCAGCCCATAGACTATGCCATCGGCAAGACCCCCTTCCAGCCAGCAGGTACGAATGGGGAGAATTGTACGCTTCTCTCAGGTGCAAACAGCGGTGGCAAGACGACAACCATCCAGACACTTGCTCAGATTGCCACGATGGCACAGGCTGGTCTACCAGTGCCTGCAAACAAGGCGTACATGCCTCCATTTGAGGAGATCTACTTCTTCTACAAGAGCAGAGGCATGGTGAGTGCGGGTGCATTCGAAACTACATTGAAGCAGTTTGCTGACATAGTCACGTCGGAGAAGCCCAAACTGGCCCTGTTTGACGAGGTTGAGGCAATCACTGAGCCCGGTAGCGCAGCCAACGTGATAGCAGGACTCATTGAGATTCTGCAGCGCGATACCAGAAGCTGCACCGTGATCTGCAGTCACATGGCACGAGAAATCAAGGAAGTCACGGACACCCCTGTTCGAATCGACGGAATCGAGGCACAAGGGCTAGATGATAATCTCGAGCTTGTTGTGGACAGGACTCCACGCTTCGGCTATCTTGCAAGGAGCACCCCCGAGCTCATCGTTGAGCGACTGACAAAGCTGTCTAAGGGCAAGAAGCGGGAAGTATATGAGAGAATTCTAGGGAATCTCACCGGGACTCGACATAACATCTGAGGGTCTGCCTACAGCGCAATGGCTCGAGGTCCAGGAGGTCGAGCGTTGAACCGAGTACTCGTGTTTGGAGATGCCCATATCCCATCACGCCGCGACTCGATTCCATCTCAATTCTATGCTCACATTCAGAACTCTCACTACGATCTTGCCCTTGTGACCGGCGACCTTGTCCGAGAGGCCGAGATGAGGGCCGCCATGCCTGAACTGCCTGAATGCTACATAGTTCAAGGCAACATGGACTATGGCCGAGCATTCAATATCCATGAACGGGTTGAGATTGAGAAGCTGACTTTCCTTCTGCTACATGGCACACAGTTCAGACCGCGGGGCAACATCAAGCAGTTTTGGGCCATCATGATGAACGTGGGTGCAGACGTTGGAGTCCATGGTCACACACACAAGCCTGCTATTGAACTACATGAAGGTAAGCTCTTCCTGAATCCGGGAACGATTTCTGGAGCCACCGGTGGCTGGGCAGGGGTTCAAGATGCAAGCTTCATCGAGCTTGAGGTGAACCAGTCTGAGATTATCGTCAATCTTCATCATACCGATTGGCATGTTGTGAAACGGTCAGAAGCACAGTTTCGCAAGGTTGAGGGCCAGATGGTGCGTTCCTGATGCCCTCACTGACATGAAATCGCCTCACTACTCATCTCCCCAAGGATCGGGGCTGAGCAACCTGACATAAAGCCTTTTGACCACATTCGCACTCTCTTCCAGAGACCTCTTGGTTATACTTCTCCTCAGCTCCATGAGATCCACTTGGGGATTGGTTTCTTGCTGTGAGATTAGGGATGCAGGGTCGGGCATCGATGTGCGTATTTCCTCTGCGGGGTCGATGTCGCGGGTGAACTTGACTCGGGCAAAGAATAGCGCCAGAGTCTTCTTGATTGCCTTCTTCTCTGAGGACTCTGTCGGCATCATTGACACAATTTGTACTGCACCTGTCCTTAGCTTCTCAGAAACAATCTTCTGGACCGCCTCGGCGAGTTCTCGATTCTGCCCTACAGCGATGCCCATGTTTATCATCAACATACGAATTCGGTCCAACAACACTCCAACTGTGGTTCCGACTAATGGCTTAGGTCTCATTGCAGCACACCAGTCATAATATGCATCAGTGATCTTCCTCAGCCCCTTTTCCTGTCTAGAGAACTCTCTCATGTTCTCAACTGGGATAATGGGGCACCATACATTCATCGGCGTTGAGTCGGAACCCTTACTACTCATTCTTCGTCGTCACGCCTAGTCTGAAGTCAATTATCAGTCTATTCGTAACATATCCATGAAATGGCTGCAGCATACAATCCTTCAACCTGCTTTGGTGATTGTCTTTATTACATGGGTTCAATCTACCCAAGCTAGCATGTAGCAACGGGTGATTAGGATGCCTACCTACAAGGTGACAATCGAAGTAGAAGATATTTCTGGGAACGGAAAGTGCTCCATAGGACAGAAGGTCGGAGATAAGTATCGATATCCTGAGGAATTCGGGAAGATGTGCCCTTGGTCGCTCTACGTCCTGTACCCGATGATTCTTGTCATGTTGTCCGGCGGATCCTTCGACGGGTTTGATGACGACGGCAGCAGTACAACTGTAGGCTGCACTGATTACAGACATCAAGTAGTGTACAGAATCAGGCGCGAAACAGTTGAGGACGAATAGACCCTCGATTTCACGCACATTCGCGGCGAAGGCTTAAGTCGTGAAATGAGAATTCATGACTGAGAATACCCTTTCGGATCAGAATCTAGGAGGAAATGTGGTATGTGGTGGATAATCGTACCACTTGTCATAGGCGCCCTAATCATAGCTGAAATCATAGATCGAAGACAACAGTACTCCCCCGACAAGAACGTCATTCCAGCTCCGCGAGTAATCCATGGTGCTTGGGGTAACAACCTTCTTCCTCATGGCTACGAGTTCATGTTTGATGATGAGCCATCTGATAGTGGAGCGAGGTTTGAAGCACTGGTAGATGAGATGACAGAGAGGGACTCTCATAGTGCCGATGCTTAGACTCCGCGGAACCTGAAGACAGAAGCCATTTCAGAAATCCTATAAGACACAGTTCTATTAACTATAGTGAATATGGGAGTCGATGCATTGCAACGTTCAACAGCTATGGCTGCCGTCGTTCTCGCCATTGTGGCCTTTGGTCTGGGCTTTATGATATCAGGCCTCAGTCCCTATGGTGACATGGCTCCGGATAGAGACCTTCTGGAGCTTGAGATTGAGGCGCCCAATTGGAGCATGATATTGGCGAACGAATCTAGTCTGACACTCCACCAACTAATGGGGCGAGTTGTACTCATTGACCTCATGGACACATCGTGTTCTACATGCATAACTCAAGAATCGCATTTGCTCAACATATACGAGATATTTCAGGATGATCTCTGGATTGTATCTCTTACTGTGGATTTACTGGACACTCCACAAGCGATAGCCAATCACATGACTAGTAGAGGCCTGCCTTGGCTGCATGGTGTAGACTCTGGCGGTGAAATGGCACAGTATTTCAATCTTCGCTACCTTCCAACGTTGATAATAATTGATGCAGAGGGCTACGTCAGATGGATTCACATCGGTCTGTGGAGCACTGATGACTTGTCTTCCACACTCATGACGATTATTGGTTGAATCTAAGCGGAATCGGGCCGTGTGTTTGACATCAATTCGGCCAAAACCGACATAAAGAGCATGTGAGCTTACTTCCAAGCGTGACATAATGAGTGACTTCAGAGTACTCTTGGCGAGCGGTGCCGAACATCTTAGACAGCGGTTCGAAGAGCTTGGCTATCAGGTCTATTCCTCGGACACCAACTTCGATGGAACGCACTTCTTTCCCAACTCCGACCTCTACGTGAGGATTGCACAGGTCAGAGAACTTGAGAATCAGAGAGTCGCGGTCATTCAGAGCTGTACGGGCTCATCCCCTGCGGCGAAGGAGTTCTACTCAACGTCCGACCGCGTACAAGAGCTCATGCTATTGCTGGATATACTGAAACACCCAGTGGAAGTCAAGAAGCTCGGACACAAGGAGTACGAAACCAAGCCATTGAGTCCACCCAGTAGCATAGACGTCGTACTCACTCACCAGCCATTTTCACTTCAGGACAAGGCCTTCCGTACCGGAGAGGCAGTATCCAGCCGGTCGGTCATGAGAAGCATAGCAAGGTTATGTGACAGACTCTGGTTTGTGGAACCGCTGGCTGATGTAGATGTACCTTGGGTTGAAGAATTGGCTGATAAGGGAAAATACGAAGTCATCAGGATCACACAGGAGCTAATCGGGCATGCCGCAGCCATCTTCGGGTTTGATGACTATGTACTCACTGCACCTGATGAGGGGGCTCAAAGAAGATTCAATGTCCCAGGGTTCAGTAAGCGAAGATCAGACTCCTTCACAATTGACATGCATGGGGAGCTCGATGTGGCTGGGAAGAACGTCATTGTTCTGGATGACCTGACAAAGACTGGCACCACTCTCATCAGGGCTGCCAATATGCTCAGAAAGCAGGGTGCCATTGACGTGGGTCTTGTGGTTCTGCACGTCACACCAATCCGCGACCAAGGGGAGAGGCTACTTGATGATCTAATATCCAGGAGTGGGGGCAAAATCGTCACTTCAAACACAGTCTATAGTGTTGCCTTCTGTGAGAAGCACCCTCGTCTATCGTATGACATAGTAGACAAGCTTGTGGAGCACCTTCAGCAGTTCGGAACGGCAGAGTAGGAGTGGTCCCACATTCCAAAAAGCCTATAAGAAACTCGGACAGTAGTTAACAATAGTGAATATACGATGGAGGTCTCAGAACCATTCTGCTGCAAGATGCTGAGGAACAAAGACGTTATGGACTCCACTTCTAAGAAGATCGGACGCATTGGTGACTTCACATTTCTGTTTGATGGAGAGCTGACGTTCTCACATTTCATGATGACGGGATCCAGATGGGAAGAGCTCCTTGAGGCCCTCAAGCTCAGGCCTGACCATGATGCTGTGTTCAGCTCCACCATAATCAAGAAGGTAGATACTCATATTCATCTAAACACAACAGCAAACTCACTCATGACTGCTGAAGAGAGGGCCCAGGTTTCAGAGGATGAGATAAGATTCTCCGAACTGGAAGCCCTTGATATCATTGACAAGGACAATGCCAAAGTTGGCCGAGCAATTGACGTGGATTTCGATGTTGACGGGCGGGTGTCAATCATAGTAGGAGGCGGCTTCATAGAAGAGAAGCTTGAAGCCATTGGTGTGAAGGAAGACGTCGACATAATTGTGCCAAGTGATGTGATAGCTTCCATAGAAGATACAATACGGCTATCTGTGTCAAAAGATGAGCTTGACACTACCCTTGATGGGGTACTGAGAGAACGGGCCATGGAAATCCGAAATGCAAGAGAAGCAGCTAAAACCCATAACAAACCTACACGGGAGCGCGTGTACGCCTTCTGGCCATATAGCTCGAAATGATTGCAGGACTGCGAGAAGTTCCACATCTCCTTCCTTCAAGCTTTATCTGCGTTCTTCTCCTACAATGGTAGCTAATCGACCAAGTCCCGGCCTTGTCACAATTCCGGGAGAGGGAACCCATGGACTTCGAATCAGAGTATAACATTGATGGAACAATACAGTTCAACCCACAGGAGATTATCGACTTTCCTGAATTGATAGAAGGATGTACGAAGGAGTGGCAGAATCTGGCTCTCTGTCAAGTCAACGACAGTGTGATTAGACTGGGTGTAATCAAAGGGGAGTTCCACTGGCACAAGCATGGTCGAGAGGACGAGTTCTTCTATGTGATTGACGGAAGACTCCTTATCGACCTAGAGGGTCGGACAGTTCAGCTCGGGCCACGTCAGGGCTTTGTCGTGCCCAAGGGAGTGACACATCGGACAAGGGCACCAGAGAGAACGGTAATCATGATGGTTGAAGGTAGTACCGTAACACCAACAGGTGACTAGGCTAACAGACGGCACCTTGAGCTAATAATCGAAGTATTCACTCAGGTCGATTTCTGGGAATTCAACACGCTCAAAGTTCTTGCCCTTGGCTACCGTTGGCTTTGTCGCATCAAAGCCAATCTTTGTAGTCAGCTTTGTGCCCGGCTCTGCGCTTGGATCGAGAGAGCTCCCTGGCTCCCTATCCTTCACTAGCATCCCCAAGTGTCCCTGGAATCTGGTAGCCATTGCCCATTCGCGGCTCTGTTCGTCGTACAAGTCAATATCCTCATCATAGATCCATACATGCTTTGCACTTCGATGCCCCTCAAAAGCACCTTCGATTGCTCTCATTCCATCATCGTCACTCTTCTTCCTAATCTTCACTGCGACGTGCAACCAGCTTGTGCCCCCTGGAGTAATGTGTACATCGAGCACCTCTACCCCTCTTTCTGCAATCTTCCTGAACACGGTAGGTTCTCGTGGCATTCCCATCAGAATCTTGTGTTCCAACCTGCCTGGAAGAAGCGCCTGCCAGATGGCGTTCTTCCTGTGTGTGATCTTCCTGACCTCGAAGACAGGCTCCTGTCTTACTATGTCTGCGGTCTCGGTTGTGTCTACAAACGGGCCCTCATCGACCCTCTCCTCCCAGAATACTCTCCCCTCCAACACGAATTCGCAGTCCGCTGGTATCATCAGATCGACCGTCTTGGCCCTTGCTACGTTGATTGGCCCCAAGGCATTGGCAATCTCAAGTTCATCTACTCCAATCTCGACAGAAGTAGCAGCAGCAATCAGAACCTCCGGCGTGTTTCCAATACAGTAGGCGACATCTACCTCACCGTTTCGCTCCAGGAACTTATGGAAATGACGACCGCGTACAACTCTGGTGACCATCCGGTCTTTGTCAATCTGCATTGCTCGATGAAAGTCGAGATTCTGTCCAAACTCCGGATCTGATGAAACAACCACACTTGAGGAGATATACGGCCCTCGTTCAATCCTGTTGTGAACCAGGATTGGCAGCTTATCCAGGTCCACTTTCTTTTCCACTATTTCTTGACAGGAAGCCCTCTTCGTTTTCTCTGGTGAGCTCCGATTCTCTATTGCATTTGCCAAGGTTGGAATGATGTCCTTGACCCCTATTCCGAAATACTCTGCAATCTGCTCTTTAGTGCAGAATAGGTTCCCCACGACCTTAGTATCACACTCCTTCACGTCTGTGAAGAACACTGGCTTCGGTTCCATGGCCTTCAATACACCAGCTATCTCAAGGTTCTTCGAAACGGCTTTTCGAATCGTTGTGAGCTTACCCTGTTCGTCTAATTTCCTCACGTAATCGTCAAGTATCATAGAAAGCCTCTCCTAGAAACTGAACCCGCGCGCAAAGAGGGCGGGCCCTTGGTTAACTCTTCCGCCTGAATCGGGGAGCGTATCCAACAGCAGTGTTTCTCAACAGCGACTAGTTCAAATGAGAAGCAATCACCATAAGCCAAGATGTTTTCAAGATGCAAGAAATCAGACCTCTCAGAGAATCAGATAGGGATGACATCCTAGAGATAGCTAAGCGCACTTGGGAAGGGCACGACTATCTTCCGTATTCCTTTGAAGCCTGGATAGAGGACAAGAACTCGCACACTGCGGCCATCGAACAGGATGGTCATGTAGTAGCGCTGGCAAACCTCAGGGTCATTGAGAACGGCAAGACTGGATGGATGGAAGGTCTCAGAGTTCACCCAGACTATCGAGGAAAGGGCTTCGCAAAGAAACTCACAAATCACGTTGTCCAGGCTGCGATTGACCTGCAGCTGAAGCGCATCCGATACACCACCGCCACCTTGAATATCGAATCACTCCATCTCGGAGAGAAAGTTGGGATGGAACGGAAGTTTGACCTTGCAGTGTCTTGGCACGCAGGTCCGGGGGAGATATCCTGGCGTTCATCGACAGAACCCATCAAGGAGGTAACTCCAGCTCAGCTTCACCCCAATCTGGTAGACTCTGGACTGTTACCTCACAACGTCATAGTATACGATTGGAAGGCTCTTGATGCTACACCTGAGGCTCTAGACAAGATTGGGCAGAATGCTCGTTTCTGGGTCCAAGTGCAGGGGGATGCCATCAAGTCCTTCTCTCTTGGCCTAGCACGGAATGCCTCTGAAGGGCCTCAGTGGGCCTTCACGATATATGCAAGTAGTGAGTCCGGGTTCCTTGACCACGTTTCACATCACATAGCAATGGCATCGGATAACAAGTGCAAAAGCATGTTTGGAGCCTTTCAGAAGGAGTTCTCGGACATCTTCTATGGCCTCGATTGGGCAAAGCATGAGGAAGACGAAGGCGACGAAGAGGCCGAAGAATTCGCACTGACATTGCTCGAGCGAGTTCTCTAGTCACTCAGAGGCCCAAGTGATACAGGTAATGCCTCCGACTTACACAGCGCTGACTGTGGCAATGGTCGGACAGTGAGAGTCTGAAATCCCGGCTCTTAGACGGCCCCGGTGACCGGTGCGGTTTCACTCCGAATTCTTGTTTCAGTTCTTGTAATGCGTTCTATTATTCTCTTGAGAGTCTTCAACACCCCTTCAAGATTGCTATCGATCTCGCTGTGTGAAAGGATTCTCTCAACAGCCAATAGGGCCTCCTCTGCCTCATGAATCAGATCATACGCTGTAGGAGGATACTCAACCTCGCGTTTCTCTCTCAACACGTATCGTATCAAATCAAGCAACTCTTCGGTCCCGTACACTCTCATGTCAATTGCCTTCTTGGGGCAGGCCGCGACACAGACTCCACAGCCTCTGCACCTCTCCTGACGTACATGTAGTACTCTGTCAATTATGATGGGTGCGTCCCAGGGACAGAGATCGGTACACAGTCCGCACAGAATGCAGCCATCGGCGCCTTCATTTCTGACTTCTATTATTGACAATAGAGCTACTTCGGTAGGGTCCAGCTCCTCATCCGTTTGGAGCTCACTATCTTTCTTGTCTGCAATCAAGTAAATCCCTCCTACCTCCTTCCTAACAACATCGGGCTGCATCCACGTCTCTTCAGCTCCCTCTCAATCCTCCGTATGTGCACAGAAGTCGCGACTTGTGTGTTCTTCAAGGAAACTAGCATCAACTTCGGGTCGCTTTCAGAGTGCTCTGAGATTCTTCTAGGAAGGACTACTTTGAATGCGTGACTCCGCAACGTTGACACTTCGCTCATTCTACCATCTCATTGATCTGTGTTCATGTAGGCTTCACGAACGACCAAGTTGTTTGGCGAATCGCTGCTTCGCACCACAACAGACATTCGTGTCACAATTACTATTTGACGGGCACTCTATTATAATTTTGTGTCATCAAAATAACTTCCCAGTGTCAGAAGATTACATAATCAGTGGACCAAAATGTAAGCAAATCGTACAAGATATGCGCTTCTTATGTGACTTGTATGTCACATGGGTAGGTTCGGTTGAGCTAAGAGTGACACTTATGTACATCATGAAGCCACATCGAGGTAATAGAGTGATTGTCTTTGGTTCATATACTAGATGATTCGCTTAACGTTGAGCTACTTCGACTCATATGCTCCGGCACAGGAGTTGAGATCAACATCAGCGAGCTCTCCGAGCGGCTACAGAAACACCGAAACACAACTGCATCAAGATTGGAGAAGCTGTTCTCCAAGAGGATTATTGATCGACCGTTTCACCCGCTTACCTTGTTGTTTGCAGAATATCCTCTTCTTGTTATTGAGAAGGCAAACCTTCCCCGCAACCGAAAGACGAACTCATGGATTGAGAAGGACCCACACATCTGGGCGGCCTTCTTCGTCAAGGATGAAGAGTACAATACTCTGTTGATTGAACTGCATGAAAGCCTTCATGCCTACCAGTTGTGGAGAGAGCATAATATCGACGGAGAGTCGGTCGCACTACCTCCGGGTCAGGAATACGTTTCCTCTGAGGCCGTCTATCTGAGCACCAAGGCAATCGTCAAGAATGATTCCGCCGCTCCGATTGAAACTATGAGGGCAGACTTCGAGAACTTCCCGCAAATGAAGATCAATGGACTCGCAATGGATCAGACGTATCTCGACATCATGGAGGCTCTTCTATCAGGCGAGGGGGTCTGGACAAATCCGAACTCTCTGGCTCGGACGCTTGGTATCCACCGTATGACTGTTCAAAGAAGACTGGAGCTTCTGACTCAAGAGAGTGTTATCTCAAAACCAGTCTCTCGTTTTCCACGGATGTGGGCCCCGCCTGACTACTTCATAGTCCTATCATTGATTGAGCTGAAGGGGAAACGGGACCGTATAACCAAGACCCTCGCTGGAGACCCCCACGTATCTCTAATGGTGAAGAATAGTGCTGGGAAGTACAATCTTCTCACAATAAGCAGTTTCTACAGGCTCAGAGACCATCTAACGTGGGAAGAGGAGCTTGATCAGCGATTCTCTGGCTCTGTCGGTGCCGTCAAGAATCTCTACCTCTCGCCGTCAATGACCTTCTCCATTCACCAGCAGTATGTACCGCTCGCGTACCTCGAGAAACGACTCGCGGCACTTCGCCGATAGAAGCACCTTCAAGGACCGGCAGTCATTGCAGATGACTGTCCGAAAAGGCGCCTAAGAAGTGGAGCAGAACAGATTTCAACCACCTCCCGATTCAATTACTGAAACCCAATCAACCTGGGAGTGGAGAAGGTGAGGTCGGTCGTATACGGTGCCGGTGCAATAGGCAGCGTTCTTGGTGCTAGGCTGCATAGAGCAGGACATGATGTGGTTCTCGTCGCACGGGCAGGTCATGTGAATGCCATCAACGAAAAGGGACTGAGAGTATTCGGCATCGAGGAGTACGTGGTTGAGGTCGCCGCATCATCCGACCCCTCTGTTGTGAAAGGTGCCGACTTGGTCTTTCTCACTGTCAAGACCCAGGACACCAAGACGGCTGTTGAGGAGTTCTCCCCGTATCTTGAAGACTCTGCGTACGTTGTTTCACTACAGAACGGGGTTCGAAATCCTGAGATCATCGCCAGCATAGTCGGAGAAGAGAGAACGGTCGCAGGTGTTGTTCGCTTCATGGCAAGCTACCTGAAACCAGGAGAGGTGGAGTACACCTGGAAGGGCAACTGCATAATCGGCGAGATGGAGGGGACAGTGACAGACCGTATGAAACGGATCGCCGAATACGTATCTCCTACCGTTGAAACTCGAACCTCAACCAATATTGGGGGGGAAATGTGGACCAAGCTCATCCTGAATCTCATCAATATCCCCCTCGCACTCACAGGCATGAGCTTCCCTTTCGGCTTCAGGGATGAGCATCTTCGGCTCATCACAGAGGCTGCTTGGAGTGAGGGCGTTGACGTGGCCAGGGCGGCCGGAATCAAGGCCGACTACCAAGACCTCGAGATGTGGCTGGGGCTTCTCAAAGACGGGGCCAGACGCAACGCGTGGATGAGCCAGCTCTCGCCTGACATCAGAGTGCATCCGTCGACTCATCAGGCGTTGGTTCGGGGGTCCACTGACGAGAGCGACTACCTGACCGGGGAGATAATTCGGCTGGGAGTTGAAGTTGGTGTGGAGACTCCCGTCAATACGCTGTTGATGCAGAAGATTCAGGACGTGTTGCGGAGCAGCTCTATCGAGTATGTTGAATCGGAGGACCTTTGGCGACAGATAGAGGACGCCAAGACGACCTAGGAAGTCACTCTTCTTTCAGCGTGATGACTTCTCCAACTCTTCGATACTCACGGGGCCAGTACATCAGAGCATCATCACGTGTATAGTCTTGGTCAATGTGTGCTGCCTTTATCTCTCCAACAAACCAGCGATGTGTACCTCCATAGTCCACTTCGTATACAACTTCACACTCTAGACTGACTGGGCATTCTTCTATCAGGAAACTCTCGATAGCCTTCCCCTGCATAGGTGTCACACCGGTCTTGGCAAACTTGTCGGCCTCTCTTCCGGAGATACTACCGCACATTCTAACGATGTCCAACTGGTCTGCTCTCGGGATGTTGATGCCAAACTCCCTCTTCTTCGAGATCAGTTCGAAGGTCAGTCTCTTCGGGACTATGCCCACCATGACACAAGGGGGCTTGAACGAATAGAAGCTGAAAGCCGCCGCAGTCATGATGTTCCTCTCCACTGTGACCAACACGATCGGAAACCCAGGAATCGACATCATCCCTCTGGCCGGGTCCTCCTCTCTCTTCATGTACAACCACTCCAACGAATAGTGTTCCAAGTGGATGGGGGCTAAGAGTCTAACGACGATGAGAAAGAAGTGGTCCCGTCGGAAACAGCCATCTCTAGGATTGACAGAATGAGTCTGAGCAAGTTCTTATCTTCGTATGCGGGAAGTGGCGATTGAGGACACGTAGTTTGACTCCACCAAGTGACCGCTATATTGCCGTCGACAAGTCGCGCGTCATGAGATGCCAGTGGTGTGGAACAGCAGAGAGCCGCCGCTGGATCAGGGACGAGGGAGGGCCATGGTGCTCCGAGGCTTGCCAATCAGCAAGTAGACTAGAGAACGAGACCTGCGGTGCACTCTTCTGCGTTTTTTCGATACTGGTAATCTTCTCCGCATCCATCCAGAGGGGCATGGTCTTGGATGTCACCACTGGCCTCATCATGATCCTCTTCCTCCTCTCTTGTCCTGCAGTGCTCTTCGGGTCAAGTATAATGTCGGGATTGCAGACGCGAAAGCAGATACCGCGCTATTCAAGACGCGCTGGTAGGACCCTTGAAACTGCCGGATTCTTCTGTGCGAATTGTGGAGGCGCTCTCGAGGTCGAGGTCGGAATGACCATGGCCGAGTGTGCTTACTGTGGAGCCACAAACGAGATAGTCATGCGTTGAACAGCAATGTTAGTGCTGAGATTCATCTGTGAGAGCAGTGAGCCATGCCACCGTGACTCATCTGTTGTTGCCTGCACGGCGCGGTTTCACAGCCCGCATCAGGTGACAGGGGCTTCGTCTAACGAGATTCGTTTCTTCGTCGCATCTACTGTTGCTCTACAACCGATTGGTAGCACGTAGTTCTCGACGTTATGCCCAAGCTCGCCAATCTCAAGAACAGGGAAGTCGTAGTCTTCCATTTCTTCGAGAAATGCTTCACTAACCGGGCGGCTGAGTTCCTTTTCCTCCAGTTCGCTTCCCTCAAACCATCCTAGAATCACACCTGCAACCGAGTCGAAGACTCCGTGGAGCCTCAGCGCAGTGATGAAACTATGTGTGCGGGCCACATCGTCTGTGCCCTCTAGAAAGAGGATTGCCCCCTTGAAGTCCGGGCCATAACCTGCGAGAATCGTGTTGGCAAGAACTCTGATATGGCCGCCCACCAGTCGCCCGGTGGCACTCCCCTCCCGAAGACATCTCCAACCGGGATACTTCAAGTCTGGCTTCGACTGGTGCTGCCAGTTCTCATTTGGTCTAAGTCTAATCGGTCTTCCGTCGAAGAATGTACTCATGATGTTCTTCTCTATATGAGGAGTTATCTTCTGACCGAAGGTCCAGATGACGTCAGGCCCGTGATAGGTGACCAATCCAGTCCTGGCGTAGACTGCGTTCAGCAATGCTATGACTGATGTCCTTTCGTGATAGTGTCGAATCAATGCCGCCACGGTTCGATAGGTAGAGCGACACCACATTTCGAACAGTGCACAAGTCTTTTGTCTTGGTCACAAGTAGATGATGCCTGCAGCATTCTATGCATTTCTGTAATCCCCCGCCCCCTACAAGAGCGTCTTCTGGACGGTAGTTGGGTACAAGACCGAGATTTCATCTGCTCGGAAGTATCCCTCCTATGTATCTCTCCAAGTCGTCAGAGAGTCCATGACATCAACCACTCATTAACAGCATCTCATCCTTAGCACAAGAGAAAAAGAGGGGGAGGACTGGTTGACCAGCCCTCTTGACTCAATCAAAATGCATAGACTCTATCAACTATGACAAGGGTGCCACCGTCAATGGATGATAGGACGTATTTTCGAAGAATTGTGTCCCAGTATGCCTCAGCAAAGTCGACAGCAAGCGTTACCTCAATATACCAGTCACTGTGCCCATCTCCGTTGTTCTCACATGGTGCATACCACGTCAGTCCATGAGCCACAATGACATTCTCAGCAAAGGCGTCAAGACCATATGGTGGGTTGTTGTTCTGCACTTGCGGTGGATAATAGTCCCAGAAGATATACGTGTCCACATCCCAGGTTGAATCATACGGATACTCTTCTTGGTTGGTCGCATCACCATCCCAATACCACTGGAACGCGCTTTTTATTGCATCGAACACTATGGTTCTGGACTGGCTCTTTGTAATGGCCCAGATTCCATCTTTCCCGTAGCTCCCAAGGCTCCCCGTGGGGGTCTTGATATATGCCATTCCGAATGTGGCCGCGAGTTCACCTACGTCAATTAGTGTATCTATGAGGCTCTGTTCTGTGATAGGATCTACCACTATCTCAGGGTCCGCGTCATTTCCCTGAGTGTACCTTGCGTTTCCTAGATCATCCCATATCTGCATGTGACCCACAGGAGCGAAGAATGGATGGGACCCAATGAATTGTTCAGAAACAGTGACCCATTGTATGTATGGAAACTGTGGAATCCACCTCCAGTAGGTTCCCAATGGCATCAATTTGCATCTGATACTCACTCCTGTTATGTATTTGAATGAGCCAGTTGCCTCTAGAGCACCTCCTATGCTCAGATCAGTCTTCCGCCAGTATCGTCCACCTGAGTAGACATTCTCAAGATAATTGACCTCGATTGCTAATGCACCAGTTCCCATGCCACTCATTAGACCAGTCTTGGCGTGAATGACTGTTAGAGCCGCTTTGTCGACACGGCCTCTTGTGGCTTCGTCACTAGTGCTACGAATCTGTATCTCTACCCTTACACGATACAATGAGGTCGGCAATGCACTAGAGGTTATTACACTAATCTCTGCCCAAGGAGCATTGGCATTGTACTGATAGGTACACCACCCACTGTTCCCTGCCGTGACCCAGCTGCTTGTGCTATACCTCTTGTATTTGATAATCGCACGTGCTTGGTCATCATACGGCGAGTAGCCTCGGAACCAATAGCTAAACTTCACATATTGACCCTTTACGCCATTGCGGGTGGTTTCCGATGAGATCTCCTGATACAACGTAATTGTGGCTCCGGTAAAGTCTCTTCCAATAGCACATTCTTTATCGCCTGTGGGGCCAATGCCACCAGAAGAGCTTCGATAGAAAGAACGAGTGGGACTCTCATCCCAATAGTCAAGATAGTACCCGTCCTTGAAATCGCTGTTGTATAGGGCGGGGTAGCTTGGCTCATTGAACTCATCATTCAAGCGTAGCCAAGTGCTGAACGCCTGCGCTTC